>Ga0070695_100001381_pt1 | contig 13480 bp, 9 predicted proteins | sample KBSK1252metaG_FD_65471 | JGI IMG/M metagenome (GOLD analysis project Ga0070695, IMG submission 65471) | Corn, switchgrass and miscanthus rhizosphere microbial communities from Kellogg Biological Station, Michigan, USA - KBS K1-25-2 metaG | ecosystem: Host-associated > Plants > Roots >...
TTCGATCGCTGTGGTTTGTGTTTGCACCGACCGTTTGACATCGCTGAGCGGCCGGCTTCGCCGGCCGCTGGTCGCACGCCTCACCTCCGTTGCTCTGTGACTCCGTTCCTCCCAAGCTGAAACCGTTCCTCCGTAAACCTCCGTGGCTATTCACCCAACGAAATCCCGAAACCGATAGTACGCGCCGACGAGCGGCAGGAACCAGGGCCGGCCGTTGTAGAACGGGATCGGCGCGAAGTGATCGTCGAAAAGCGGATGCTCGATCGGCTCGCCGGCGATTCGCCGCGCGACGAGCTCGCCCAGATACGTCGCCATCGCGATCCCGTGTCCGCAGTAGCCGCCCGCGAAGTACATGCCGTCCAGCTTACCCGCGCGCGGCATCTCGTCGCGCGTGAAGGCGACGTTGCCGCTCCACGCGTACTGGATCGCTTTCCCCGCAAGCTCCGGGAAGATCGTCGCGAGCCCTTTCCGTAGAATCGCCGCGGCGCGGCGCGTCGTTTCGGGATGCCGATCCTCGGGACGCCTGAAATCGGCGCGGCCGCCGAACAGCAATCGGCGATCGGAGCTGAGACGGAAGTAATACAGGAAGTACTTCGAGTCGAACGCGACACGGCCGCGCGGCAGCACCGACGAAGCTTCGGCCGGCGACAGCGGCTCGGTGGCGATGATGTAGCTGCCGACCGGCACGAAGCGCCGCTGCAGCGCCGGCACCGCCCCGTTGCTGTAGCCGTTGGTCGCGACCAGGACGTCGCGTGCCTGCACGTCGCCGTCAACGGTCGACACCGTCCAGTCGTTTCCCGATTTCACGAGGCGGGTGACGCCCGCGCCCGTCACGATCGTCGCGCCGGCCCGCGACGCGGCCGCCGCGAGCCCATGCGCGTAGCGGGCGGGGTTGAGCGCGCGGCTCGCGTCATCGATCAGGAGTCCGTGGTACGCGTCCGACCCCAGCTCGCTGCGCTGCTCCCGGCGCGACAGGAGCTCGACGCGATGATGGAACACGCGCGACAGGAGATCCTGTTCCTCGCGAAAGGCGGCGAAGTGCGACGGCTTCCACGCCGCTCGCACGTGGCCGACGCGCTCGTACTCGCAGTCGATCGATTCCTGCGCGATCAGCGCTTCGACGCGCGCGATCGCCTCGCGCGACACGTCGAACAGCTCGCGCGCGCGCCGCTCCCCGTAGCGGGCAACCAGCCTCGCCGGCTCGACCCGGAGGCCGGTCAGCACCTGACCGCCGTTGCGCGAGCTGGCGCCAAAAGCGACGCGCCCGCGCTCGAGCACGACGACGGTCGCGCCGACGCGCGCGAGATGCCGCGCGGCCGACAGACCGGTGTACCCGGCGCCGACGATCGCAACGTCGTACTTCCGGGATGTGGGATTCGGGATGTGGGATGCGCCGGATCGTGAGTCGTCAGATCCGGATTCGCGAGGCGGAGTCGGCGGGAGTGTGTCCAGCCAGTACGAGTACTCCTTCACGGGCGCAATATCTTCAACGCAGTCGACGCGAGGATGGCGCGGCCGCGGCGCTCCTGGACGAACGCCGCGAGCTTCAGGTGATCGCGTTGCCAATCGGGCTCGAGGGTGAGGCTGGCGCGCGCAACCGAAGACGAGGCCGTCGCCTCGCCGATCGTCATGAGGCGCCGCACGACTGCCGCATGCGTCAGGATGCGCCCGTGATTCTCGCCGCGCTTGACGTCCGACGTCAGACGATCTTCGGTGACCGCCAGGAGAACGTCCGCGCGATCGCCGCGCGCGATCGGCGGCAGATCGGACGCGGTCACCGACACAGACAATTGTGCCGGCACATCGGCCCTCGATTCGATCGCGATGCGGACGACGCCGTGTGGTGTGGCGGCGGCGCGTTCGATCGCGCGTCGCGCCGCGGCGGCGTCGCTGCCGACGAGCTCGGACCGGCCGTCGACGACCAGTTGCGGCGTGTAAATGCTCTCGATATTGAAGCGCACCGCGTAGGCCTGCTGCCGGCTCGTCAGCGCCGCGGACGAGAATCGATCCTTCCAGCCCTGGTGATCCCAGTAGTCGACGTGCTCGCCGAGTGCGACGACATCAGCCCCGGACTCCGCCGACGCGTCGACGAGCCGCTGCAGCAGCGCGTCGGCGGGCGGGCAGCTCGAACATCCTTCCGACGTGAACAACTCGACGACCACGGGGACGCGAGCGGAACTCCCCGTTGGCGCGACGGTGATGACGGCGAGGATGAAGGTGAACAGCAGAGTCGCTGAAAGTCTCATGCCCATATCTCGAGGCGGCCCGGCGATCTAACAGTTTGGATCCCGAGCCGTCTCCTAAGATTTCCCACAATAAGGCCAGACTCGTGGCTGCCGACAATCATTAAACTGATTGGTGGTTCCATTCAACTTTTTGCCTTCAAGCAGGAGATGGTCGCTATGAACCGAATCCTTATCGTGACCGTGTGCGCGCTCGCGCTCGTGTGCGCCTCGGCCGTACACGGCCAGGGCATCCAGACCGGCGTGATCACCGGGGTCGTGACATCGGCTGATGGGCTGTCGGTCCCCGGCGCGACCGTCTCCGTCTCGTCGCCGGTGCTGCAAGGCATCCGCACGACGACGACCGACGTCAACGGCGTGTACACCCTGCGCGGGCTGCCGCCCGGCCTCTACACCGTCACCATCGAACTGAGCGGCTTCCGGACGATCAGCAAATCCGATCTCGAAGTGAAGCTCAGCGGCACGACCGACGCCAGCGCGACGATGCAGCTCGCCGGCGTCCAGGAAGCGGTGACCGTCGTCGGCGAAACGTCGCCGGTCATCACCACGATTCACGCCGGTCAGAATCTGACGAACAAGGAAGTCAGCGTGATGCCGATCGGGCGGCGGCCGTTCGACATCGCGGAGCTCGCGCCGGGCCTCACGAGCAACACGTTCAACAACGGCCAGGTCGCGATTTCCGGCTCGTTCGCGTACGACAACGTGTTCATGGTCAACGGCGTCGACGTGAACGACAACCTGTTCGGCACGGCGAACAATCTGTTCATCGAAGACGCCATCGCTGAAACGCAGGTGCTGACGTCCGGCATCTCGGCCGAGTACGGCCGTTTCTCGGGCGGCGTGATCAACGTGATCACGAAGAGCGGCGGCAACACGTTTTCGGGCAGCTACCGCGACAACCTGACGAATTCGGCCTGGGTGGATGAAACGCCGTTCGAGACGGTGAAGCACACGAGCAAGCTGAATCAGTTTCATGAAGGCACGTTTGGCGGACCGGTGGTCAAGGACCAGCTGTGGTTCTTCGTCGCCGGCCGCCGCGAGCAGAGCACGACGAGCAGCACGCTTCCGCAAACGGCGCTGCCGTACGACCAGATCACCAGCAGCAAGCGTGGCGAAGTCAAGATCACGTCGACGCTGCGGCCGGGCCATACCGTGCAGGGCAGCTACATCAACAACAGCCCCATCACGACCGCGCCGACCTTCGGCTTCAGCGTGGATCCGGCGACGATCATCGCGTCGAAGAACCCCAACCGGCTCTTCGCCGCCAACTACAACGGCGTCGTGTTGAAGAACTACTTCGCGTCGGTTCAGTATTCGGAGAAGAAACAGGGCTTTCGTGACAACGGCGGGTCGAGCACCGCGGTGATCGACTCTCCGTTCCTGACGCGGGGCGTCGCGCCCGGTGTGCCCGTTCAACAGCATTTCAACGCGCCGTACTTCGACAACACCGATCCAGAGGATCGAAACAATCGGCAGATCACCGGCAGTCTCGCCTATACGTTGTCGTCGAAGAGTGCCGGCACACACGACTTCAAGGGCGGCGTCGAGCGCTACACATCGACGCGGACCGGCGGCAATTCTCAGTCCGCCACCGGTTTCGTGTTCCAGACGGACTACAAGCTGGGCGCCGACGGCAAACCGGTGCTCGACTCGAGCAACCATCCGATTCCCGTCTTCGCGCCGGGCAGCGTGGCGACGGCGTCGCGAGTCCAGCAGTGGCTGCCGACGCGAGGCGCGCAGATCGACATCACGACGACGTCCTTCTATTTCCAGGATCGCTGGGTGCCGACGACACGCCTGAGCGTGGAAGCGGGTGTCCGGTGCGAGCAAGTGCGCAGCTCGGCGACTGGCGATATCAACGCCGTCGACACGAACGCGCTCGTCCCGCGCCTCGGGGCCAGCTACAACCTGACCGGCGACGGCAAGACCGTGCTGCAGGGCACGTACGGTCATTACGCGGGCAAGTACAGCGAAGCGCAGTTCGCGCGGAATACGGCGGTGGGCAACCCGAGTCAGATTGTCCGCCAGTACACGGGACCCGCGGGCGAGGGCCGGAACTTCGCGCCCGGATTCGATATCGCCAACTATTCGACCATCCTCGCGGGCAGTTTCCCGACGGCCAACATCTTCTTCGAGGATGGCCTGTCGTCTCCGGTGACGAAAGAGTTCTCCATCTCACTCGGTCGCGAGCTGGGAACGAAGGGATTCGCGAAGGCCGTCTACGCCTGGCGGAAGACGACGAACTTCGTCGACGACTTCATCACGATCGACAACGGCAAGACGACGGTGGTTCGGGAAGGCGTCAATTTCGGGGTCTTCGACAACGTCTTCTATCGCAACACCGACTTGCCGCGGCGGAAATATGAGGGCCTCGAGTTCCTGTCGAATTACCGGGTGCGGTCCAACGTGCAGGTCTTCGGCACGTGGACCGTTCAACTGACGAACGAGGGGAACTTCGAAGGCGAGAACACGAATCAGCCCGCGATCGGGTCGTCGGTCGGCGATTACCCGGAAATACTTCTGGAGGGCAGGAACTTTCCCGTCGGGCGGCTCACACAGTATCAGCAGAACAAAGTGCGGCTCTGGGCGATCTACAACCAGTCGCTCGGCCGGTTCGGCGCCGTCGACGTCGCGCCGATCTGGCGCATCAACTCCGGGCTGACGTACAGCCTGTCAGCGGCCGGCGTCCCGCTGTCGGCGGCGCAGCTGGCGCGGAATCCTGGCTACGCGCGGTTGCCGGGCGGCGGCGCCCAGACGCTCTTCTTCGGTGAACGCGGATCAGAGGATTACCCGGGGTACGCCCTCCTCGATCTGTCGGCGACCTACAGCATCCCGGTCTGGAAAACGACGCGTCCGTGGATCAAGTTCGAGCTCTACAACGTGCTGAACAACGACAAGTTGATCGGATGGGATCGCACCGTGTCGGTCGACGCCGCCAGTCCGCTCGACGCAAACGGTCTCCCGACCGGTTTCGTGAAGGGCGCGCGCTTCGGTCAGGCGCGCAGCTCGGCCGACTATCCACAGTACCGCGCGAACTTCAACGGGCTGCGTACGTTCCAGATGGCGTTCGGAATTCGCTTCTAAAATGTCAGGTGGGTCGGGTACGTCAGGTGGGTCGGGTACGTCAGGTGGGTCGGGTAGGTCAGATGGGTGCGAGTGGGTCAGATGGGTCGAGTGGGTCTCCAACCAGACCTACCGGACCCACCCAGACTCACCCGACCTACTCGACCCACTCGACCTACCGGACCCACCAGACTCACCCGACCTACCCGACCCACTCGACCTACCGGACCCACCCGACCCATTCAGAGGTTCTTCTCCAGCCTCACCTCGTCCCGCACCGGGATTCCGGCGAATCCGGCGACCTGCTGCCCTGTCTGCGCGATGACGCTGTTCGGCACGAGATCGGTCAGCGCATAGCCGCGCCGCTGATAGAAGTACAAGGCCGGCAGGTTGTCGTTCGTGGTCGAGACGATCAGCCGCTTCAGGCCGAGACGCCGCGCGAGGAGCTCGGCTTCGGCGACCAGATGTCCGCCGACGCCCGATCGCTGCCACATCGGATCGGTGGCGAGCGCGACGATGTGCAGCGCGTCGCCGAGCAGGCGGTAGGCCAGCGCGCCGGACGGATCGGCGTACATGATCGCGACGAGCGCCGGCATCTGATCGATGTCCATCACTTCGCCGAATGCGACGATGTGCGTGCGGCCGAAGTCTCGCGTGAAGAGCTCGCGCGCGGCCGCGCGATCGCTGTCGGTCGCTTCGCGCACGAGGACCGGCGGCAGATTGATGTGCGGCCGGCACGAGCAGATGACCTGCACCTGCGCTTCGTCCCAGTCCACGAACTTGCCGCAGCGGGAGCAGCGGAGGACGGCCGGCTTCGCTCCAAATTGATCGAACGCCATCGTTATCTACTGCGCCAGCGTCACCGGGTGTGTGCCTCGGCCGGCACGGCCGCGCCGCCGCGGCGGATCACCCACCAGATCACCGCGCCGAACGCCATCGCCACCGCGACGAACGTCGCGCCGAACAGCCACAAGGTGCGATAGAGAATCGACTGCGGATCCATCCGCGCCTCGATCTCCACCGGCGCGCCGCGGAGCCGATCGGTCAGCGGCTGCTCCCACGCGAGAATGTTCCCGCGTCCGATATCGTGCCCGGAATTGTCCCAGCGGATCTTGCTCGGCAGATGCAGGCGGAACGCCGTCAGCTCGCGGCCTGTCCACCCGACTCGACCGACGTCCTTCCCTGCCGCGGGACCCACGGCCTGTCGATAGACGAAGAGCTCGCCGTCGCGGCTGAAGCGATAGGTCGACCATGCAAGCGGCGCCGCCTCGCCGAGCTTCCTGATGTCGTCGACCTCGAGGCGCACGTGCACGAAGCGGCGTCCGCTCCGGCGCGACGAACTGACGCGCGTGACCCGCGTGACCGGCGTCGCGAAATACTGGCGGAAGGGCTCGCGCTCGAATCGCGCCGACGGACTCGCGTTGAACGAACTGCCGCGCAGCGCATTGAGCGCCGCAATGGAGCTGTGGACGTAGACCGTCGCGGTTCCGTCGAGCGAGAGGTAGACCTCCTCTTCGTACTCGTACTGACGGAACAAGCTCGCCGTCCGGCTGCACGAACCAAGAAGCACGCAGAGGCCGCACAGGCCGCAGAGCACACGTCTCTTCGTGATCTTCGCCGCCGTTGTGTTCCAGCGTGCGGCGCGCTCGCCGATCCGCATAACGCTCAATGATATAGTAAAAATTTTGCGGAGATGGAGCGCGAGGCTTCAGTCGGATCGCTCGACTGAAGCCTCGCGCTCCATTTGGGCAAAATTTTTACTATGCCCGCGAAACCGATCGTCTATCTCATCGACGGCAGCTCGCAGATGTACCGCGCGTATCACGCGCCGGTCCGCACCGCCGAGGGCGGTCTGCTGCGCAACGCGAAAGGCCAGCCGACCAACGCCGTCTACATCTTCGTGACGATGCTGCGCAAGCTGCTCAACGAGCACGCGCCGCAGTACATCGCCGCGTCGTTCGATCTCCCGGGACGCACGTTCCGCGACGATCTCGTCTCGGACTACAAAGCGAACCGGACGCCGATGCCGGACGAGCTCGCGCAGCAGATCACGATGGTGCACGCCGCGTGCGAGGCGCTCGGCGTCCCGATTCTCACCTCGGAGCGCTACGAAGCCGACGACGTGATCGGCACGCTCGCCGTCAAGGCGTCGGCCGCCGGGTTCGACGTCGCGATCGTCACGCTGGACAAGGATTTCTTTCAGCTCGTCGGCGGCGGCATCCGCGTGTTCAATCCCCGCGACGAAGGCACGTGGTACGACATCGCCGGCGTGAAGGAGAAGCTCGGCGTCACGCCGGAGCAGGTCGTCGACGTGATGGCGCTGATGGGCGACACGATCGACAACATCAAGGGCGTTCCGGGTATCGGCGACAAAGGCGCGCGCGAGCTGATCGCCACCTACGGCACGATGGACAATCTCCTCGCGCACGCCGCCGAAATCAAGAACAAACGGTACCGCGAGGGGCTCCTCGGGCACGCCGAGGACGCGCGGCAGAGTCAGGTGCTGGCGCGCATCCGCACCGACGTGCCGGTGGAGTTCGACCCCGAAGCCGTGCGCTATCGCGGCGGCTCGCGCGAGCGATCCTTCGTCATTTTCAACGAGCTCGGCTTCCGCAGCCTCGCCAAGGAATACGCGCCGACGGCCGACACGACGGCGAAGACGTACCGCACGGTCAATGCGCCGGAGGATGTGCGGGCGCTCGCCGATCGACTCAGAGCCGCCGGGTCATTTGCGCTGCGCGTGCTGCCCGATCGGCCCGGCGCCACGCGCGCCGCCATCGTCGGTCTCGCGTTTTCGACCGCGCCGCGCGACGCCGACTACGTGCCGACCGGCCATCGCGCGCTCGGCGCGACCGAGTCGGTGCCGATTCAGACTGCACTCGATGCGCTGCGCGGCGTGCTGGAGGATCCGGCGATCGCGAAGGTCGGCCACGATCTCAAGTTCGACGCGCTCATGCTGGCGCGCCACGGCGTCACGCTCCGCGGCCTCGATCTCGACACGATGATCGCCAGCTATCTCATCGACGCCACGCGGTCGGAGCACAAGTTCGACGACCTGGCGCTCGAGTACACCAGCTACAAGACGATTGGGGAAGAAGACGTGTGCGGCCGCGGCGCGAAGGCGATGTCGCTGGCGGAGTTGCCGCCGGAAGCGGTCGTCGACTACGCCGGCGAGCGCGCGGACCTCGCCGGTCAGCTCGTGCCGATCCTGCGCGAGCAGCTCGCGAGTCATCAGTTGATGAGCGTGTACGAGACGCTCGAGCTGCCGCTGATTCCGGTGTTGATGGCGGTCGAGCGCGCCGGCGTCCGCGTGGACGGCCCGCTGCTGGCGGCGCAGTCGCAGAAGCTGGAGCAGGAGCTCGCACACTACACCGCGCGGATTTACGGCATGGCCGGCGGCGAATTCAACATCGGCTCGCCCAAACAGCTCTCGGAGATTCTCTTCGACAAACTGCAGCTGCCGGTCCTGAAACGGACCGGCACGTCGCGCGCGCCGTCGACTGCCGTTGAAGTGCTCGAGGAGCTCGCGCTCGCGCACGACCTCCCGCGGCTGATTCTCGAATGGCGGGCGCTGATGAAGCTGAAAGGCACCTACATCGACGCGCTGCCCCAGCTCGTGAATCCCGACACCGGACGCGTCCACACCTGCTTCAATCAGGCGGTCGCCGCGACGGGCCGGTTGAGCAGCAGCGATCCGAACCTGCAGAACATCCCGATCAAGACGGCGCTCGGCCGCGAGATCCGCCGTGCGTTCATCGCCGAGCCCGGGAACGTCCTGATCTCGGCCGACTACTCGCAGATCGAATTCCGCGTGCTCGCGCACATGTCACAGGATCCCGTGCTCGTCGACGCGTTTCGGGAAGGCGCCGACTTTCACGAGCGGACCGCGCTGAAGATTTTCGGGGCGGACAGCGGCAAGGATCCTCACCAGCTGCGCAGCATCGCGAAGATGGTCAACTACGCGCTGCTGTACGGCAAGAGCGCGTTCACCCTGTCGAAGGACATCGGCGTCACGCCCGAGGCGGCCCAGGAGTTCATCGACGGATACTTCGCCGGCTTCCCGCGCGTGCGCGCGTTCATCGATCGGACGCTCGAAGACGGACGCGCCACCGGCATCGTCAAGACGCTGTACGGACGGCGGCGGCTCGTGCCGGAGCTGAACAGCCGCAATTTTCAGATCCGCTCGGCGGCCGAACGGATGGCGGTGAACATGCCGATTCAGGGGACGGCGGCCGACATCATGAAGCGCGCGATGATCGACGTGCACGCCGCGCTCGCCGCGCATCCCGACGCGCGGATGATTCTCACGGTGCACGACGAGCTGCTGTTCGAGGTCCCGCAGAAGCGGGCCGACGAGCTCGCGGCAGTCGTGCGGGAGAAAATGCAGTCCGCCGTCAGGCTCGAGGTTCCACTCACCGTGGACGTGGGTATCGGCGAGAACTGGAAGGACGCGAAATCCTAATCCTACCGCTTCCACCGCTCCTTGAACCGCTCCCACTCCTGCTGCAGCGACTGCACGGTCTGCCCGGGCATCGTTTTCGCGCGCTCGGGAATGATCGCGCGCAGCACGAGGCGATCGACGTCGGCGCGCAGCGCGACGCCCTTGTCGGCGGCGAGCGGCGCGCGCACCCAGGCCGCCTGCGCGGCGTCCCACGCGCCCTGAAGATCGCCGTGTCCGCGCGCGGCGGCCGCCAGCCAGTACGAGGCGGTGCTGCTCGCCGGATGCATCGCAAGCTCGCCGTCCATCCGCTCGCGGATCCTCTGATACACGCCGCGGCGATCCATCTCGGGCCGCGGCCGGATGTCGCGGTCGAGCGCGTCGGCCCACCAGTCGAGCACGCGCTCGCGCGCGCCCGCCGCGAGCAGCTCGCCGCTCTGCAGCACCGATTCGAACACCGTCGCCGCCGCGCCGAACGATTGATCGAAATAGAGCGTCTCGCCGAGGCCCACCATGTATTCGACGCGCTCGCGCGGGAGGAACCGCAGGGGATCGAGGCGGCGCAGGCGCTCGCGCGCGTTGGTGAGGTCGTCGGACGCCGCGCTCTCCCGATAGCGCTCGAGGTACGCGCGCGCGGCGACGAGATCCGCGCTGTCGGCGCGCGCCGGCAGTCGGCGCGCCTGCTCGGCCGCATCGACCGCCGCCTGGAACTGCCGCTGGTTGTAGAGAAGACGGGCGCGGGCCAGCGGATCGTCAGCCGCCCCGAGGCGCGCCGTCGATGCCGCGATGACCGCGATCAGACAAATTACACGACACATGAGCCGATGGTACCACAGGGAATCGCGAGCTAACTGATTCGCCGTCAATGGCTTAGGTAGCTCAGTTCGCCGGTCGGGTACAATGCCCTCCGATGGGCGAGCCGAAGATCGTTCCGCGGGAACAGCACCCGATCTCCCGCCGTGACATCGATCCTGACGCGCTCAAAGTCCTCTACCGTCTGCGACAGTTCGATCACATCGCGTATCTGGTCGGCGGCAGCGTGCGCGATCTGATTCTCGGCCGTCATCCGAAGGACTTCGACATCGGGACGTCGGCGCATCCGTATCAGGTCAAGAAGCTGTTCCGGAATTGCTGGATCATCGGCCGGCGCTTCCGCCTCGCGCACGTCAAGTTCGGCCAGAAGGTCATCGAAGTCGCGACGTTCCGGCGTCAGGTCGCGCCAGGCGAAGAGGTCGTGGCGGACGGCGTGCCGGCGCCCGATCCGACCACGCCGGAAGGCGAACACCTCATCCATCGCGACAACACGTTCGGAACGCCGGAAGAAGACGCGTTCCGCCGCGACTTCACCATCAACGCGCTGTTTTACGACATCGCGACCTTCTCGGTCATCGATTATGTCGACGGCCTCGCCGATTTGCGGGACGGCATCGTCCGATCGATTGGCGACCCGGACGTGCGGCTGCGCGAGGATCCGGTGCGCATGATTCGCGCGATCGCGCTGGCCGCGCGGCTCGACTTCGCGATCGAGCCGACGCTCGTCGACGCCATCCGCACGCACCGCCGCGAGATTGCCAAGAGCTCGCAGCCGCGGCTGCTCGAGGAGTACTACAAGATTCTGCGCGCCGGATCAGCCGAGCGCGCGTTCCGCGTCCTGGCCGATATCGGTCTGCTCGAGCCAATCTCGGCCGAGCTGCACCGGGGGGCGACCGAAGGATTGTGGCGTTCGCTCGCGGCGCTCGATGCGTATCGCCGCCGCTTCGACACGACGCCTGACACGCTGACCAATTCAATCCTGCTCGGGAGCATGCTCGTGCCGCTCGGCATCTCGCTGCAGCAGGGCCGCTCACACCACTCGCAACATCCCCAGCATCCCGAACATCCCTCGCAGGGGCGCTCCGAAGACCGCCCGCGGTCGGAATCCCGCGAACACCGCGAACATCGCCCCCAGGGTCCGCGGCTGGGAGACCTTCCGCTCGCGCGGCGCGACATCGAGCGGCTGCGGCAGATTCTCGGATTGCAGCGCCGCCTGCACGAGGTGTCGGCGAGCCCGCGCGCGAAGCGCGCGCTCACGCACCGTCACATCTTCCGCGAAGCGCTCACGTGGCTCGAGATCCACGGGGACGCGCCGGAGCTCGTCGAACACTGGAACGCGTTGATCGCGGAAAGCCCGCAGGAGCCGGCGGCCGGCGCCGGAGAAGATCCGGGCGAGCATCCGCCATTCCGCCGCAGACGCAGACGGCGCAGACGCCGCCGCCCATTCAGTACGACTCCCTGAAAGTCTACGCGGCGATTTCAGCGATGGTCTTGTACGGCTTGGCGAGCTTCAGCGCGATGAGGAGCTTGATGATCGCCCACGCGGGATCGAACTCGCTCGGGCGCCAGCTGAATTTCGGGCTGCGGGGATATTCGTGGTGGTTGTTGTGCAGCCCTTCGCCGCCGGTGAGCAGCGCGAGGAAGCGGATGTTGGTCGCCGTGTTTTCGAAGTTCCTGTAGCCAACGTGATGGCAGAGTCCGTTGATCGACGAGGAGAGCACGAAGACGTAGACGACGGCGTGAATGCCCGCCGCGAGCAGACCCCAGCCGATGCCCATGAGGGCACAGAGCGCGATCGTCCCGAGCGTCAGACCGAGCCATCCGTGCCTGAACACGTGCTCGTCCCACCATCCCTCTTTGATGTCGCGAGCGTAGCGCTCGACGACGTCGGTCTTCTTCACTTCGCGCATGTAGTAGTACACGTTGCCGAGCTGCACCTTCCAGAAGCCTTCGAGCTTCGGGCTGTGCGGGTCCCCTTCCTCGTCGGTGAACGCGTGGTGCTTCCGGTGCACCGCCACCCACTCTTTCGTCGCCAGGCCTGTGACAACCCAGAGCACGAATCTGAACGTCCACTCGAGCGCCGGATGAATGATGAGCGCTTTGTGCGTCGCAGTACGGTGGAGATAGATCGTCGTGCTGAACACGGCTGTCTGAATCAGGATGGTCGCAACGACGAGCGTGATGGCGAGCGAAAAAAGCACTACTCTACCCTCCCAAAAGCGACGCGCTGAGCTGACCCGGGGAACCTTGGGCTGAGGTAACGGCGGAACACGTGATGTTATCACGGATCGCACGAACGCGCGGCCTTAAACGTATTGAAACGCTGCGCTTGCCTCGGCTCTAGCCGCGCGTTCTTTCGAACTCCTTCATGAACTGCACGAGCGCATCGACGCCGTCTTCGGGAAACGCGTTGTAGATCGACGCGCGCATCCCGCCGACCGATCGATGGCCTTTCAACCCATCGAGCCCGGCCGAGGTCGCCTCCTTCACGAACTGCTTCTCGAGGTCTTCCGAGCTCAAGCGGAACGTGACGTTCATCAGCGACCGGCTGTCCTTCTGAGCCGTGCCGCGATAGAAGCCGGTCCGATCGATCTCCGCGTACAACTTCGCCGCCTTCCGCTGATTCACTTTCTCGATGGCCGCCAGGCCGCCCTGCTGGATCAGCCACGTCATCACGAGGCCGAGCGCGTAGACGGCGAACGCGGGCGGCGTGTTGTACAGCGATTTGTTCTCGGCATGCACGGCGTAGCTGAGCATGGTGGGCAATGACTTTTGCGACCGCTGTAGAAGATCCTCCCGGATGATGACGACCGTCACGCCGGCTGGTCCCATGTTCTTCTGCGCGCCCGCGTAAATGAGCCCGTGACGCGAGACATCGATGGGGCGGCTGAACATGTCAGACGAGGTGTCGCTGACGAGCGGG
>Ga0070695_100001382_pt1 | contig 13475 bp, 11 predicted proteins | sample KBSK1252metaG_FD_65471 | JGI IMG/M metagenome (GOLD analysis project Ga0070695, IMG submission 65471) | Corn, switchgrass and miscanthus rhizosphere microbial communities from Kellogg Biological Station, Michigan, USA - KBS K1-25-2 metaG | ecosystem: Host-associated > Plants > Roots >...
TCCAGAACGGGGTGGACGCCGCCGCCGGTCTCTAACGGAGGAGGCGCTCCAGGAGCTTCTTCTTCGTGCGCTCCACCTTGCGCTCGAGCTCCTGCCGGGTGTCTTCGCGCAGCCCCTCGCGCACGATCCGCTGCACGTCCACCTGGACCCTGGGGGCGGAGAGCGTGCCCCGCAGCGTCAGGGGCACCGTGAGACGCCCGTCCGGCCCCTGGCGGACGCGCAGCGCTCCCGTCTTCTGGACCATGGACGCGCTGACCTCGGGGGAGAAGGCGACCACGCCCTCGAGAGCCAGGGGGCCGGTCAGGTCCACGTCGCCGCGCACGTCCAGACGCAGGTCGTCGGCCACGAGCGCGAGGTCCTCCGTGTGGGCGATCCCGGCGTGGACGGCGAAGCTCCCCTCGAGGACACGGAAGGGCGTCTCTTCCTTCCCGATGCCCCGGCCCCCCGCCGCCTGGAGAAGCGCGGCCACCGTCTCCAGGAGACCCACCGTGGTGAGCGCGCCGTCGCTCACCTCGAGATGGAGGCCTCCCTCGAGGGTCCGGAGCTTCTCCGGCACGTAACCCACCCCGCCCAGGTCCAGGTTCACGGCACCCCGCCCGCGGAGCACGCCGGCCGATCCCGGGGACCACGCGGTGAGCAGGCGGGCGACGTCCACGCCCTCCACGCGCGACTGGAGCGTGAAGGGCATTCCCGGCTGCAGGGTGTGCAGCGTGACGGCGCCCGCATGCGTCCCGCCGTACAGGCCGAACGCGGTGTTCCGCAGCGAAACCGTCCCCCCGCCGATCTCGATGGCGGCCGACAGATGGTCGACGTCCAGGCCGGCCAGACGCGCGGCTTGCGCCCGCAACGAGCCCCGACCTTGAAGCCGGGCGAGGAACGGCGGCTGCGGCGCGCCATCGACCGGCGGCGCCGGGGAGGGCGCCGCAGCCGCCCCCGCGCTCGCCCAGCCCGCCAGGGCTGCGAGCTCCGCCGCATCGAGACGCGCGAAGTCGAGATCCACGTCGAGGTGGGGAGCTTCCGGATCGAGCTGCAGCGTCGCCTTGCCGCTCCCCTGCGAGGCAGTCCCCCGACCGCTCCCCTGGAGCTGCCACCGCGACCGTCCCGTCCCCAAGCCGTCGGCCTGCGCCTGCAGATCGAGGTGGGTCGCGCCCGCCTCGATCCGGAGCTGCTCGATGCCCAAGCTCGAGCCGCGCTTCGCGCACGCCACGGTCAGGGTTCCCACGGGCGCTCCGGGAAGGGCGGCCCAGGTCCCGCGCAGGCTGCCCTTCAAGGCGAAATCCGCCGATCCCTCCCGCGAAAAGCGCGCGCGCAAGCGGCCGCCGCGCAGCACCGGCCCCTGCGACCGGGCGATCTCGACCTCCTCCGCCGCGATGCCGCGCAGGTCCACGGTGCCGCGAAGGAAGGGGATCAGCGCTGGACGAAGGCGGACCGGACCCGCCGTGAGACGGCCGTGCGCGAGGTCCCCCGCATCCAGGCGGTCGGTGCGCACCGCCACGCCGGTCCACAGGGAGAGCTTCAGGGGACCCAGGACCACCGGTCTTCCCAGCTCGCGCGAGAGGATCGCCTGCAGGGCCGGCCGGAAGCGATCGACGGGGATGACCAGAGGGAGCACGGCCGCCGCCACGACGCACAGCGCAGCCAGGACGATGAGGACGCGAAAGAGGCGCCGCACGCCTCCAGGGTAATGCCGACGCGGGCTACACCGCCCCTGCGTACACCACCTTGGCGCCGTCGCGCGTGCGGGTATGGCGGAAGGCTTCCACCAGCTTGTGCGTGATGGGGCCAGGGCGGCCGTCCCCGATCGTGCGCCCGTCGGCGGAGACGGCGGCCACGACTTCCGCTCCCGTGCCGGTGACGAAGGCCTCGTCGGCGTTGTAGACGTCGTGCATGGCCAGCGCGCACTGCACCGCCGGGATCCCCAGCGAGGCCGCCAGCTCCAGCACACAGGCCCGGGTGATGCCGGGGAGCGCGCCGTGGATGAGGTCCGGCGTCTGCAGGACGCCCCGGGTCACCAGGAACAGGTTGTCGGCGCTGCACTCCGCGATCATCCCCTGGTGGTTCAGGAGCACCGCCTCGTGGGCTCCGGCGCGCTTGGCCTCGATCTTGGCCAGGATGTTGTTCATGTAGTTGAGCGACTTGATGCGCGGATCCAGGGAGTCGAGGGGGATGCGGCGGAGACTGGAGGTGATGAGCGTCACGCCCTTCTCGTGCAGCTCCGGGGGATAGAGCTTGATCCCTCCCACGATGATGACCACGGTGGGCTTCGTGCAGTTCGCGGGATCGATGCCCAGGTCGCCCGGTCCCCGCGACACCACTAGTCGGATGTAGGCGTCCCGGGCCTCGTTGGCCGCCACCGTGTCCAGCACCGCCTGCCGCATCTCCTCGTAGGTGAGCGGGATCTCCAGGGTGAGGGTCTTGGCCGAGGCGTACAGGCGATGCAGGTGCTCCTTCAGGCGGAAGACGCACCCGTCGTAGACCCGGATCCCTTCGAACACCCCGTCGCCGTAGAGGAATCCATGGTCGAACACGGAGATCCTGGCGTCGTCCTTCCCGTACAGCCTGCCATCCACGTAGATCCGCATGTGCCCTCCCCTATCTGCCTGCCGCGGCCCGGGCCCGGGGGCGGGCCGCGTACGCGATGTCCAGGAAATAACGATGGAGCCGGCCCTCCCCGGCCAGCTCGGGATGGAACGTGCCGGCGATCACCCGGCCCTCCTGGACGAGGACCGGCTCCCCTTCCCGGGAGACCAGCACGGTGACTCCGCGCCCCAGCGCACGGAAGCGCGGGGCACGGATGAAGACGCCGGAGAGCGGCCCTCCCAGGGCCGGCGCAGGCAGCGTCGTCTCGAAAGAATCCACCTGCCGACCGTAGGCGTTGCGCTCGACGACCGCGTCCAGGAGCCCGAGGCTGGGCTGCGAAGGCGAGGTGACCTCCCGGGCCAGGAGGATTGCTCCGGCACAGGTCCCCAGGAGCGTCGCACCGCGCGCGTGCAGGGCCCGGATACCGGGAAACCAGGGCTCGTCCTCCATGAGGTTCAGGAGCGTCGTGCTCTCGCCCCCGGGGAGGACGAGCCCCTGCAGGGAGGCGAGATCGCCCGCGCGACGCACCTCAGCGACCTCGGCCCCCAGGCGCCGCAGCACCCGCGCATGCGCTTCGAAATCTCCCTGGAGCGCCAGCACGCCGATCATCGGCTCACCAGCCCCGGGTCTGCATGAGCTCCGCCTCCGGAAGCTTGCTGGTCTCGATCCCCACCATGGGCTGCCCCAGGTTCTCCGATACCTCGGCCACGATCTTGGGGTCACGGAAGTGGGTGGTGGCCCGCACGATGGCGCGCGCGCGCTTCCCCACCTCGGCACGCCACCGGCGCCGGCCTTCCTCGTCGCGCCGATCGTGGTTGGCGGAGGCCTTGAAGATCCCCGAGCCCACGAACACCGCCTCCGCGCCCAGCTGCATCATGAGGGCCGCGTCGGCCGGTGTGGCGATCCCGCCGGCGGCGAAGTTCGGCACCGGCAGGGCGCCCGTCTCGGCCACCAGGCGCACCAGCTCGTACGGCGCCCCCAGGTTCTTGGCCTCGGTCATCAGCTCCTCGCGCGGGAGCAGGGTGAGACGCTTGATTCCGGAGACCACCGCCCGCATGTGGCGCACGGCCTCCACCACGTTCCCGGTGCCGGCCTCCCCCTTCGTCCGGATCAAGGCCGCCCCCTCGCCGATCCGGCGCAGGGCCTCACCCAGGTTCCGGCAGCCGCACACGAAGGGCACGGTGAAGGCGAGCTTGTCCACATGGAAGGCCTCGTCGGCCGGGGTGAGGACCTCGCTCTCGTCGATGTAGTCCACCCCCAGGGCCTGGAGCACCTGGGCTTCCGTGAAGTGGCCGATGCGGCACTTGGCCATCACGGGGATGGAGACCGCCGCCTGGATCTCCTTGATCTTGGCGGGGTCGGACATGCGGGCCACGCCGCCCTGGGCGCGGATGTCGGCGGGGACGCGCTCCAGCGCCATCACCGCCACCGCCCCCGCCTCCTGGGCGATCACCGCCTGCTCGGCGTCGACGACGTCCATGATCACGCCGCCCTTGAGCATCTCGGCGAGCCCCGTCTTGAGGCGCATCGTTCCCTTCTGAACCTCGCTCATGGCAACTCCTTCACAGGATCGGCACCGCATCCGCCTCCAGGGGGGCGGCCTCCGGCTTCCCTTCGCGCGCGCGCACCAGCTCTCCCAGGATCTCCATCCCCTGCTCGATCTGCTCCGGCGTCACCCCGGCATAGGTGAGGCGCATGCAGTCGCGGGCCAGGCCATCGGCGTGGAAGAGCTCCCCTCGGCTGAAGAGCACGCCACGCTCGGCGGCCTCCGCGAAGAGAGCGCTCGTGTCCAGGCCGTGCCGCAGCCGCGTCCAGACGAACAGCCCCCCCTCCGGCCGCGTCCACGTCGCCCGGTCCCCCAGGTGCCGCTGCAACGCCGCCAGCATGGCGTCGCGGCGCTCGCGGTAGACACGCTTCACGCGCCGCAGGTGGTCCTCCAGCCCGCCCTCGTGCAGAAAGCGGTGGAGCGCCGCCTGCAGCAGCGGGCTGGTGCCGCAGTCCGCCACCTGCTTCAAGGCCACCAGGCGCTCCAGCACCGGCGGAGCCGCGGCCACCCAGCCCAGGCGCAAGCCGGGCAGGAGCTTCTTCGAGAAGGTGCTCAGGTAGACCACGCGTCCGCTGGCATCGAGCGCGTGCAGGGTGGGGAGGTCCTGCCCTTCCAGGCGGAGATCCCCTCCCCAGTCGTCCTCCACGACGATGCAACCGTGACGAGCGGCGAGCGCCAGGACCTCGCGACGCCGCGCCTCCCCCATCACCCGCGCCGTGGGGTTGTGGAAGGTGGGCTGCACGTAGAGGAGGCTCGGACGGTGCCGCTCCAGGGCGCGGCCCAGGAGGTCGGGGCGGATCCCTTCGTCGTCCCCGGGCACACCCACCGCGCGCGCGTCGAGGGAGGCGAGCACGGAGAGGGCGCCGGTGTAGGTGAGGTCCTCCACCAGCACGGTGTCGCCGGGGTCCACGAAGGTGCGGAAGACGAGCTCGAGCCCCTGCTGCGAGCCGTTTGTGACGAGGACGCCCTCGGCATCCACCCGCGAGCCCCGCCGGCGCATCCCCTCCGCGATCGTCTCCCGGAGCGGGAAATGCCCGGCCGTGGGCCCGTAGGAAAGCAGCTCTTCTCCCCGCTCGCGGAGCACGGCGGCCATGGCGCGCCGGAACGCCTCCACCGGCATGAGGTCGGCGGCGGGGAAGGAGCCGGCGAAGGAGATCCCTTCCTTGGAGATCGCAGTGCGGTACACGGACAGGAGCGAGGCGACCTTGCTCCCCTCCACGGCACGGGCGAACACGTGGGCGAAGGGATCGGCCTCCGCCTCCGGGATCCTGGGTTCGGCGAGGAAGGTCCCGCGACCGGTGTGGCTCGAGACCAGACCCTCCCGGGCCAGGGCGTCGTACGCGGCGACCACGGTGTTCCGGTTCACGTCGAGCGCCCGGGCCAGGTCGCGGGTGGCGGGAAGCCGGAGGCCCGGCTGGAAGCGGCCCTGCTCGAGCCCCAGGCGGATCCCATCCGCGATCTGCCGGTAGACGGGGACCCGGGAACTGGGATCCACCGTCAGCCCATGGAGCAGCACTTCAGCCAATTGGACCACCTCGGATGGCGAGATAGTACGTCCAGATCCACATCTACGCTAGTCCTTTGTGGTCCAATGCCGGTTCGCCTCTTCCCGCGTCGGCGCGTACACTCGGTGACTAGAGACTTTCCATGCGTCCCCCTGAATTCACCGGCTACTGGTATTGCGCGCGCTGCGGGGCCCGCCTGTGGGCGAAGGCGGTGCTCGAGGACCGCATGTCCTACCCGCCCTGCCCGACCTGTCAGGTCGGTGAGACGCGCGTGGACCGGCGGCGGGAGGTCAGGCCGGCGTCCGCCGCGGCAGCAACCCTCGCTCGATCTCCTCGATGAACGTCCTTGCCGCCGCGCGCCGGTCCTGCGCGTCCCGGATAGGCCTCCCCACCACGAGGTAGTCGGCGCCAGCGCGGATGGCGTCCGCCGGGGTGGCGGCGCGCTTGTGGTCGTCGGTGGCGGCGCCGGCGGCGCGCACCCCCGGGGTGACGATCACCGCCTCCGGCCAGACCGCGCGCACCAGCGCGACCGCCTCCCCGGAAGCGATCATGCCGTCGCATCCCTGCGTGCGCGCGAAGGCCGCACGCTCCCGGAGGTACGCGTCGAGGTCGCCCCCGGGCAGATCGCTCGCATCCATGCTGGACAGCCACGACACCAAGAGCAGCTTGGGATGGGGCCGGCTCCCCCGCCCCTCCCGCGCCGCCTGGATGGCCGGTGCCGTCGAGTGGACGTCCAGCGTGAGGAGCTCGATGGAGGGCCAGGATGCGATGGAGCGCACGGTCCGCTTCACCGTCTCCGGAATGTCGGACGGTGTCTTCAGGTCCAGGAAGAGGCGCTGATCGGGGGCAAGCGCGGCCACGACCTCGGGAAGGCCGCCCCCCACAATCAGCTCCAGCCCCACCTTGAACATGGTCGCCACGCCGCGCAGCTCCTGCACGAGCGCCAGCGCCTCCTCCCTCGTGGGGACGTCGAGCGCGACGATGAGCCGGGATCGCGAGTCCATGGAGCCCCCTTCAGTGCACGGACGCCTGCGGCAGCGGCTCGGCAAGAGCGGCGTCGATCCTGCGGAGCAGCGCGTGCACCCCTTCCCCCGTGGTGGCGGAAACGGCGAGCGCGTCCCGGCCGTCGATCCGCTCCGCGAGCTGGTCGTCCGTGAGCAGATCCGCCTTGTTGAAGACCAGCAGGCGGGGGATGTCGCCGTAGCCCAGCTCGCGCAGGATCCGCTCCACGGCCGCGATCTGCGCCGCCTGGTCGGGGTGGCTGCCGTCCACCAGGTGCACGACGAGGTCCGACTCCTGGATCTCCTCCAGGGTGGAGCGGAAAGCGGCCAGCAGGTCCTTGGGCAGGTCGCGGATGAACCCCACCGTGTCGTTGATCACGATCTCGCGCTCCCGCGGCAGGCGCAGGCGGCGGCTGGTGGGATCGAGGGTGGCGAACATCTTGTTCTCGACGAAGACCTCGCTGCGCGTGAGCCGGTTCAGGAGCGTGCTCTTCCCAGCGTTCGTGTAGCCCACCAGCGAGACCACCGGCACGTCGCGCTCCCGCCTGCGCGAGCGGCGCTGCTCCCGCCGCGTGCGCTCGCTGCCCAGCATCCGCTCGAGCGATCGGATGCGGTCGCGCACCCGCCGGCGGTCGGCCTCGAGCTTCTGCTCGCCCGGTCCGCGCCCGCCGATCCCGCCCTCCAGCCGGGAGAGGCCGGAATCGCCGCGGCTCATGAGGCGCGGCAGAAGGTACTTGAGCTGCGCCAGCTCGACCTGGATCTTCCCCTCGCTGGTGCGGGCCCGGCGGGCGAAGATGTCGAGGATGAGCTGGCTGCGATCGATCACCTTGAGGTCGGTGGCCTCGGCGATGGCCCGGGCCTGGGCCGGGGTCAGGTCCTTGTCCACCACGATGAAGTCCGCCTGCAGGCGCATGGCGCGGACGATGAGGTCCTCCAGGCGGCCCTGCCCCATCAGGGTGCGGGCATCAAAGGCGGCGCGGCGCTGGAGGATGCGGTCCACCACGTGGAGGTCGGCCGAGGCCGCGAGCTCCTGCAGCTCCGCGAGGGAGGCCTCGGCCAGGGCCCGCGGGCCGGTGGTGACGTGCACGAGGATGGCGCGGCCGGCCTTCCCCGCCACCCGCGTGCGCTCGCGGCGGCGGTCGAACTCCTCCTCGAGGGCGCCGATGAGGGCCAGGAAGTCCTCGTCCACGAGGCTTGCCGGGCGGGGGGCGAAGACGCGGTAGCGCTCGCCGTCGGCCACCACGTCCTCCGTGTCGCCGCGCCGGGGACGGCGGCGGCGGGGAGGGGCGGTGATGGCGCCGGGAGGCAGGCGCAGCTCCTCCGTCTTTTCCTTCTGCGCGGCCTCGCTGCGTCCCTCGTCCGCCGGGAGCAGGTGCGCCACCCGCACCGGCCCCGGCATCCCATCGGGCTCCACCGCCACCACCGCCATGACGTCCAGACGATGGAGGGCCAGCGGCGCCAGCTCTCCCGCGGAGAGCGGCTCGTCGGAGAGTCGCGTGGAGAGGAAGCGGAGGGTGCAGAAGCGGTCCCGGCCGGCGGGGGCGCTGGGCTGCCGGGGAACGGCCACCTTGCGCGCATCCCCGACGGCCACGCGCTCCACGCGCCCCGCCCGGTCCACGAGCAGGCCTACCCGGCGGTTCAGCGCGTGGCTGAGGTCGGCCATCTCGCGCGCGAGCTCGTGGGTCAGGATGGCGGTGGGAGGGATGCGCCGCCGGTAGAGGCGCTCGAGACGGTGCTTTTCGGCGGGCGAGAGACCGAGCGTGTGGCCATGAAGCTCCGAGATGCGCGTTCCTCCTCGCTGGAGTTGTACGTCAAGGAGAAGGGGAGGGCAAGCGCGTCCTGCCCCGTCGCTCGCCCAGGAACCCGTAACGCCAGAGCAGGGGCCAGGTGAGCCCCGTCACCAGCGCCCGCTGGCGCGCCGGCATGAGGGCCTGCCACTCCGCGTCCGCCCGGATCTCCAGCGGACCGCGGGTGAAGCGGATGGGGTTGCCGGCCACCGTGTGGTTCTCCTTCAGCTCCACGCGCCGCCGGGCCAGGGGCTCGGCAGCGGAGGGGTCCTCCCCCATGGCGGAGAGGATCCGCCGGAGCCCGGCGCGGGGGTCCGCCACCAGGTCCTCGTAGCGCAGCACGCTGTAGGTGCGGGCGCGGCGCGCCAGGCGGGCGATGGCCAGGTTCTCCAGCGCCCAGAAGAGGGCGCTGCGGGAGGGGCTCTTCCGCGGCATGCGGGCCTTGGTCCAGTGCACCTCGGGCATGGGCTTCACCCGCTGCCACGACCAGGCGACGGCGCGCGCGTCGCGCACCAGGTGGACGACGTGCAGCTCGACCTCGGGGATGGCGGCCAGCGCCAGGCCGTGGCTCGCGTACTTCGACGAGTCCACCAGCACGCGTGCTCCCGTCACCTCGCGGAGCGCGGGGTAGAGGCGACCGAGCACGGAGGGGTAGCGGCCGAAGGCGTGCGTCCCGTGTGACGTCCGCGGCCCCAGCAGGCGCCAGGGAGCGGTCCGGCTCGCCCGCTCGCGCGCGCGCAAGGTGGCCTCGGCGTCGAAGCGACGGCGGCCGCCGAAGGCCCGCCCCAGCACCTCCGACCAGACCGGGCAGGTGCCGAACGTGCGGCCGCAGCCGCAGAGCTGATCCTCCTTGAGCCCCCGGTCCCACAGGTAACGGATCTCCCCCGCCGACCAGAAGTCCGGAAGGCTCCCCAGCAGGAGGTCGAGCAGGGTGCTGCCGCTCCGGCTCCAGCTGCTCACGAAGGCGACCTTGATGGGGGTCATGCAAACGGCTCCGCGCGATCGAGGTCGTGCAGGCTGTAGCCGTAGCTGCGTACCTCCGGCTCATAGCGCTGCGCCACCCAGCGCGCATACGGCGCCAGGGGACCGGAAAGCGTCCGCATCCAGCGCCCGAAGTAGCGCGCGTTGGCGCCTCCGCGCACGGGGGTGGCATCGGCCCCGGGAGGGATCTCCAGGAATGCGCACACCTCGTCCAGCGTGGCCTGGGGCGCCCGCACCAGACTCTCGAAGGAGAGGCACAGGCTGCGGCTGAGGCGCGGCCGGTCCTCGCGGAAGGTGCCGTGCGCCGCCAGCCAGTGCCGGAGGAGAAAGGGGAGCGGCCGATGGCACCACTTGCGCGTGGCCAGGGACACCGCCAGGGGATGGCGCACCACCACCACGAAGGAGGCGTCCGGGAACAGCGCCTGCAGGAAGCGCGTGCGCAGGAGGTTGGGAGGCGACTTCTCGAGCAGGATCGGCCGCTTTCCTTCCCAGTACGGTGCCCATGCGCGCAGGAGCCGCTCCCGCGCATCCGGCGTTGCCAGCGGCGAGGCTTCGGTGACGTGGGCCTCGGGACGAAGCGCGAACCGTCCCGGCCCGCCCAGGGCGCGGGCGGTGGGGAGCACGTTCTGCAAGTGCTGGCCCTCGTCCTCGGAAACCCCCGTGTGCCGGAGGCCCGCGACGGCGGGATGCGCGGCCAGGCAGCGCGCGAGCAGCGTGGTGCCGCTGCGGTGCAGCCCGGCGACGAAGACCAGGCGCTGCCCGGTCATGCCGCCTTCCCGCCCGCGATGCCGATCTGCATGAGCCCGAACAGGGCGAGGTAGGCGACGCCCACGCCCCCCGCGAAGAGGGCGAGGGTCGCCTCCGGGCGCCAGCCGGCGCGGGCGCCCAGCACGAGCGTTCCCACCACGAGCACCAGGCGCGTCGCATCCCACGCGAGCTGCAGCCCCTGCCGCTGCAGTACGTGGAGCGTCTGTGAGAGCGGGACCACCACGAACTGCACGAGGAGCATGCCGGAGAGGATCTGCACGAAGCGCCCCGTCTCCTCCCAGGGCGCGCCGAACACGGCGGCGAAGAGGCGGGGTCCCGCCAGGGCCAGCACCCCGAAGGGGGGGAGGCCGATCAGGAACAGCACCCCGGCGGCCTTGAGGAAGAGCCGGCGCACCCGGCGCACGTCTCCCCGGGCCAGCACGGAGACCCGGGCCAGGTAGACCTGGGCGATGGAGCTCCCCACGAGCACGGTGGGCACCGCCACCACGCGCTGCCCCAGGGCATACCACCCGGCCACGTGCGGTCCGTACAGGGCTGCCAGCAGGATCGGCGGGGCCTGGATTCCGGCCTGCGTCAGCAGCCCTCCCCACGTGGACAGGAGTGGGAAGCGCCGGTAGCGACGGGCCACCACGGGCAGGGGGACTGCGGGAGGAGGCGCCTTCACCTCGGGACCGCCGCGCAGGGCCTGCCAGGTCAGCGTGGACGCCCCCACGGCACGGCCCAGAGCGTCCCCGGCCAGCAGTCCCAGCGGGCCGATCCCCGCCAGCCCCAGGCCGATCTGGGAGACAACGCGGCCGAAGGCCTGGCTCACCTGCCCGCTGGCGGCGGCGGCGAAGGCCTTCCGTCGCAGCGCCCACGCGTTCAGGGCCTGGAACGAGCCCGCCCCCCACAGGCCCAAGGGGAGCATCCACAGTCCGTGCCGCACCCCCGGGGTCTGCGTCAGGCGGGCGATGGCGGGCGCGCAGACGGCGAGGGCACCTCCCGCCAGCATGGCCATCACGATCGCCGTGCGGCGCGACAGCCGAAGCACCGAGGCCGCCTCGCCGTCGTCTTCGGGGAGCAGCACGGCGAGGTCGAAACGCAGGGAGACGACGACGGAGAACGTGAACAGGAGCGAGCTGTAGATGGCGAAGGTGCCGAAGTCCGCGGGATGGTACAGGCGCGTCAGGACGGGGGAGCCGAGCAGGATGATCCCCTGCCCCAGCGCCGTCCCTCCCGCCACGAGCCCCACCTGACGCGCGAAGCGGTTCGCCCCGAAGAGGGGCCCGATGCGCTCCAGGATGCGGGTCTCGGTCATGCCGCCTCGGGCATCCGGGCCACGAGGTCGAGGTAGATCTCCTCGAGGGCCTCCACCGTGGCTCGGATGTCGTACCGGCGGCTCTCGGCCTGGGCGCGCGCGGCCAGACGCGCTGCCAGCGGCGGGTCGTCCAGCAGGCGGCAGAGCGCCACGGCCAGGGCGGCGGGATCGGCGGGAGGGACGAGGAGGCCGGTCTCCTCGTGGCGGAGGACCTCCCCCAGGCCGTCCACCCAGGTGGAGACGATGGGCCGCGCCATGGACATGGCCTCGAACAGCGTGAGCGGCGTTCCCTCGAAGATGGAAGGGAAGACCTGGACGTCCATCGCCGACTGCAGCAGCGGGATCTCGTTCGAGAAGCCCGCGAACACCACCCGGTGGTCCAGGCCCAGCCGGTAGGTCTGGGCCCGGTGCGCGTCCATCAGCTCGCCCTCCCCCACCACGAGGAGGTGCGCCTCGGGATGGCGCGCGAGGACGGCGGGGAGGGCGGCGATCAGGTGTGTGTTTCCCTTCTGCGCGTCCAGACGCCCCACCGTCCCCAGCAGGGGCGCCCGCGCGGGGATCCCGTAGCGCAGGCGCACGGTGTCCGCGCGCTCGCGGCTTTCTGGCTTGAACTCGTCCAGGGGCGCGCCGTTGAACACCACGCGGATCTTGGAGGCGGGCAGGAACCGGCGGCGCACCATGAAGTCCTTGGTGGTACTAGAGACCGCGATCCCGGCGTCGGTCATCCCTGCCATGGCCAGGTCCAGCGGCACCTGGTACGGGGGAACGCGGGGGTAGGCCGCGTGCTCGTGCAGGACGAGCTTCGCCCCCAGCAGGCGCGCCAGGGGCCGGCAGAAGTTGGCCCCTCCGTAGCCGTGGACATGGATGACGTCGGGACGGAAGCGCTCGGCGGTGCGCCGCAGCGCCTTCCAGGTGGTGGGATCGAACTTCCCCTTTCCCAGGGAGACCGCGGAGACGCCGCTGGCGCGCAGGTTCCGGGCGGCGGCGTCGTCCCCCCGGAGGTGCACGAGCATGGGCTCGATGCGCCGGCGGTCGAAGCGGGGGAACCACCAGGCGAGCAGGCGGGAGACGCCGTGCACCCGGGAGCCCCGGATGCCGAACTTGTCGCAGACATGCATGACGCGAACGGGACCGGAACCGGCAGGCATGGACGACCTCGGGCGTGGAAGGCGTGGGTTGCCTCCATGATACCCGCCCGGTCAGATCTTGCCGACGAAGTGCGTCCCCCCCCGTCCCTCGATGGCCTGGGGCAGGGTCTCGGGGTTCGTGATCAGGGCCCGCCTCCCTCCCGCGCGCAGGAAGCGGATGACGGCCTCGACCTTGGGCCCCATGCTGCCGGCGGGGAAGTGGCCGTCCGCTTGCAGCGACTCGATCTCCTCCAGGGTCACCGCCCCCAGGGCGCGCTGCTGCGGCGTCCCGAAGCTCACGTACACCTGGGGCACGGCCGTGAGGATGACCAGCAGCGAGGCCCCGATGTCGGCGGCGAGCACGCTCGAGGTCAAGTCCTTGTCGATCACCGCCTCGATCCCCTCGTACCGTCCGTCGGCGGCGACCTTGATGGGGATGCCGCCGCCGCCGCAGGCCACCACGATGTGTCCCGCGCGCGCGGCGTCGCGGATCATGTGGCGCTGGACGACCTTGAGGGGACTGGGCGAGGGCACCAGACGTCGCCAGCCGCGCCCGGCGTCCTCGCGCACGATCCACCCCAGCGCCTCCTGGCGATGGCGGGCGTCGGCCTCGCTGAGGAACGGGCCCACCGGCTTGCTGGGCTCCCGGAAGGCGGGGTCGTCCTCCGCCACCAGCACCTGGGTGACCACGGTCACCACGTACCGTCGCAGCTCGTGCGCGCGCAGCTGGTTGAGGAGGCTCTGCTGCAGCACGTAGCCGAGGAACCCCTCGGTCATCGCCACCAGCACGTCGAGGGGCATGGGCGGCGCGTCGTTGCGCGCCACCTCGTTCTGCAGGAGCAGGGTCCCCACCTGGGGACCGTTGCCGTGGGTGATCACCAGG
>Ga0070695_100001383_pt1 | contig 13465 bp, 13 predicted proteins | sample KBSK1252metaG_FD_65471 | JGI IMG/M metagenome (GOLD analysis project Ga0070695, IMG submission 65471) | Corn, switchgrass and miscanthus rhizosphere microbial communities from Kellogg Biological Station, Michigan, USA - KBS K1-25-2 metaG | ecosystem: Host-associated > Plants > Roots >...
CGCTCCAGACCCGGCTCGAAGCCGGGCGCCCGCCCAGGGTGGTCGCCGCCATGCATCAGGCGGTGACGGACCTGCGGGCCTCGGACATCGCCCTGAAGGTGCTCAAGGCCGGAGACCCGGCCCCGAAGTTCGCGCTGCCCAACGCGGCCGGGGCGCCGGTGGAAACCAGCCGCCTCCTGGCCGGCGGCCCGCTGGTCGTGACGTTCTACCGCGGCCGCTGGTGACCCTACTGCAACGTAGAGCTGGTAGCTCTACAGACGGCGCTGCCGAAGATCCAGGCTCTCGGCGCGAGCCTGGTGGCGATCTCGCCCCAGCTGCCCGAGCACAGCCGTGAGCTGATCGAGCGGCGCCACCTCACGTTCGAGATCCTCTCGGACCGCGGCAACGAGGTGGCGGCCAAGTTCGGGCTCCGCTTCAGCCTGCCGGACTACCTGCGGCGGATCTACCGGACGTTCCCGCTCGATCTCGAGACGTTCAACGGGGACGCCTCCTGGACGCTGCCGATGCCGGCCCGGTTCGTCATCGATCGGCAGGGGGGTCATCCGGGCGGCGGAGTTCGATCCCGACTACACCACGCGGCCGGAGCCGGGCGACACGCTCGAGGTGCTCCGCCGGCTGCTGCCACGGTGACCGTCCCGCGTCCCTGACCGGCTCCTCGGTGCGGAGCCGTGGCGGGCGGCGAAGCACTCGGTGAGGACGCGCGCCGGGCACGGCTGCGCTGGCGCGCGTTCCGTCGGTCGCTGCGCGGCCTCGGCCGCCGCCCTCGCGGCTGAGCCGGACGCTCAGGTCGCGCGCGCCCTGCGGATCATCCGGACCGTCGCGAAGGAGAGCCGGAGCTCGTCCGGGAGCCCGGCCGCCACGCCCTCGAGGGCGGTCCGCAGCCCGGCCCGCATGGTCGCGGCCTCGCCGGCCTGGCCGCGACGATCGAGGACATCCGCCAGGGCGAGCGCGCTGCTCCAGACCACCGGCGCGAAGCCGGTGGCGATGCCTTCGGCGTGGGTGGCGCGGAGCAGGGCCAATCCCTCGGATTCAGCATCGAGCACATGCAGAGCCTCGCCGCGGAGGCGGCGGGCCTGGAGCTTCCACCCCCGGAAGTCGCCCGCCACGTCCTCGGCGCGCCCGGCCATCTCGAGCGCTTCGCGCGGTCGACCCTGCGCGAGCCTCAGGTCGGCGAGGGCGAGACGGGCCGGGATGACGAACTGGGTGGCCTCCGCGGCCACTTCGATGGCCTCGTGCAGGTGCCGCTCCCCGCCCACGTCGTCCCCGAGCGCGATGAGGTCCTCGCCCATCTCGGCCAGCGCGCTCGAGATCCAGAGCGCGGTGCCGAGCTCGCGGGTGGTGGCCAGCATCTCCTCGTGGAGCGGGCGGGCCCGGGCGGCCGCCCCGCAGATGCGGGTGACCCGCCCCAAGATGCTGAGGCCGGCCGCGGTCCACTCGCGATGGTCGATGCGCCGGGCGAGCGCGAGCGCGGCCTCGCTCTCGCGGAGGGCCCCGCCGAGGTCGCCGTACTGCTCGAGCAGCCAGCCCATCCCGGCGTGCGCGTAGGCCTGGTCGGCGAGCGCGCCCTGCTCCAGCGCGGCCTGCAGGCCCTGCCGCACGAGGGGCTCGGCCTCCGCCCGGCGGCCGGCGAACGCGAGGAAGAAGCCGATGTTGGTCATCATCGACGGCAGGGTGGACCGATCCCCGAGCTCCTGGAAGCGGGCCAGCGCCTCGCGGCCGCGCACGACGGCCCGCTCGATGCGGGCGGTGACGCCGTCGGTCATGGCCAGGATGTCGAGGGTGCGGGCGCCGCCGCGCGTGTCGGCCAGCTCCTCGAAGATGGCGAGCGCGCGCTCGAGCTCTCGCTGGCTCTCCCCGATCTGCGCGAGGTTCAGGTGCATCAGCCCGCAGCGCACCAGCGCCTCGGCGGTGGCCCGTCGGTCGCCCGACGCCTCCGCGGTGCGCACCGCCTCGCGGGTGAGCTCGAGCCCGCGGCGATAGTCGCGGTGACCGCCCCACAGCTCGCCCAGGATGCCGAGCAGCTCGGCCGCGGCCGCCGCGTCGCCGCCGTCGCGGGCGATGGCCAGCGCGGCCTCGAGATCCGCGGTGGCCGCGTCGAGGGCGCCGGTCACCCGGTGAACCTGGCCTCGCTCCCGGAGCAGGGGGAGGCGCGCGGCGGGAGGCAGGGCGGCGCGCTCGGCGGCCAGGAGCGCCTGATCGTAGCGCTCGAGGGCCTCGCGGTTGGCAAAGGCGGCGCGGGCGCTCTCGGCCGCGCGCGTGGCGTGCTCGCACGCGGCGGCCCAGGCCTCGGCCTGGAAGTAGTGGTGCGCCAGCATCGGAGCCAGCTCGACGAGCCGGTCGGGGTGGAGGGCGGCCAGGGTCGCGGCGGCCCGGGCGTGCACCTCCCGCCGACGCGCGGCGAGGATGCTCGCTTCCGCCACGTCCTGGGTGAGTGCGTGCTTGAAGACGTACGTGGGTTCCTCGGCGCCCGATCGCTCGTAGAGGAATTCCTGGCGGGTGAGCTCCTGCAGGTGCCCGTGCGGCGGGGGCCCGTCCCATACCGCCTGGAGCAGGCGCAGCGAGAACTCGCGACCGAGCACCGAGGCGGTCTGGAGCAGGCGCTTGGGCAGGTCCGGCAGCCGGTCGATGCGTGCGGCGAGGACCCCGTGCACGGTGTCCGGAACCGCCAGACCGGGTCGGGCGACGCCCGGCTCGGTCACCGCGCGCGCGAGCTCCTCGAGGAAGAAGGGATTGCCCTCCGCCTTGTCGAGGATCAGCTTCGCGAGCGGGTCGGCCAGGCCGGCCTCGGGCAGGACCGAGCGCACCACGCTCAGGCTGTCCGCCGGCGCGAGCCGGGCCAGCGACAGCTGGGTCGCGTACGAGCGGTCCATCCAGGGCGGGCGATAGCCGGGCCGGTAGGTGGTGAGCAGCATGACCGGCACTCCGGCGAGGCCCTCGACGAGGGTGGCCAGGCAGTCCTCCGAGGAGCGGTCGATCCAGTGCAGATCCTCGATGGCGATGACGAGCGGCCGGTGACGGCCCGCCCGCACGATCAGCTGGCGGACCGCCTCGAAGGTGCGGGCCTTGATCGCCTCCGGCCCGAGACCGGCCAGCGGGCCGTCGAACTCCGGCTGACCCAGCAGATGGAGGAGGAAGGCGCCCGCGGCGGGCTCCACGCCGATGTCCTCGAGGGCCGCGAGGGCGGCGGCGTGCGCGGTCGCGGGCGGGTCGGTCTCGGCCACCCCGCAGAGGGCCCGGACCAGGTCCAGGACCGGCACGTAGGGAATAGCGCTGCCGAAGGAGAGACAGCGCCCCTCGACGTACGTCGAGGGCCGTCCGGCCAGCGCATGCTGCAGCTCGAGGAGGAGGCGTGACTTGCCCACGCCGGGCTCGCCCACCACGCCCACGACCTGGCCCCGCCCGGCCTCCACCTCGGCCAGGAGGTCGCGGAGGGCCCGCAGCTCGCGGTCGCGCCCCACGAAGTGGCTGAGCGGGCGGTCGCCCGGCACGTCGAGCGGCGACCGGCGGTCGCCCGGGCCGGTGAGCAGGTGGATCGACACCGGCGTCGAGAGGCCGCGGATGTCCACCGCGCCCCGCGATTCGAGCGTGACGTAGCCGCGCACGAGCCGGGCGGTGGCGTCGCTCAGCACGATCTGGCCGGGCTCCGCCAGCTGCTGCAGGCGGGCCGCGAGGTGAGTGGTGTCGCCGACCGCGGTGTAGTCCATGCGGAGGTTGTCGCCGATGGCGCCCACCACCACGAAGCCGGTGTGCAGGCCGAGCCTCAGGCTGACCGGCACCTGAGCCCCCGGCGTCACCTCGATCGGGCGCTCCTCGAGGGCGGACCGGAGCCCGAGGGCGGCCAGCACCGCGCGGCGCGCGTGGTCCTCGTGGGCGATCGGCGCGCCGAAGAGCGCCATGAAGCCGTCGCCCAGGAACTGGTTGATGGTGCCCTCGTAGCGGTGCACCTGACCGAGCGCGATCTCGAAGAAGCGACCGAGGAGGGCGTGCATGCCCTCGGGCCCGAGCCGCTCGGCGAGTGCGGTGGACCGCACCACGTCGCAGAAGAGGACGGTCACCGACTTGCGCTCTCCTTCGAGCGCGGTCCGGGAGGCCAGGATCTTCTCGGCCAGGTGACGCGGAGTGTAAGAAAGGGCGGCCGGGTGGTCTCCCTCCGCGACGGAGCCGACGGGGGGAGGCGGCGCCACGGCCCCCGCGCCGCATTCCGGGCAGAACTTCGCGGCCGCGGGCAAGGGCTGACCGCAGGCGGCGCAGGGCGAGGGCAGACGCTGGCCGCACTCGAGGCAGAACTTCGCCCCGGACGGACTATCCTGCCGACACTGGGGACAGCGCACCGATGGCCGGACCTGCCCTCACGTTAGCGGCTAGCTCGGCCGCGGGTCAAGCTGGCTGGCTGCGCAGGGTCGCGACCTCCTCCCCGAAGCGCACCCGGGCCTCCCAGGTCAGGTCGATCGCTCCCTGCACGCTCTGGTGAGCCGGGCACCCCTGCGGGTGGAGAGCGAGCGCCCGCTCGGTGGCCTCCCGGCTCTCGGCGGGGACCGCCAGTTCGTACCGCATGTGAATGGACTTGATCCGGATGGTCTTGCCGATCCCGACGATGCGGCCCTCCACGGTGGCGGTGTAGCCGTCACGGTCGAAGGCGATCTTGCGCCCTGCCAGGGCGCCGCGCAGGGTGCCGTACATTCAGCCCGCGACGGCGGCCACGATGTGATCGAGCGTGGAGGCGACCGGGGGCCCCTCCGCCACCCCGTAGTACTCGCGCAGGCGGCCCTGCACGCCGTACACCACCGGCGCCGGCACCTCGCCCAGATAGGCGTGCCGGTAGCCGTGGCGGTACTCCAGGCGGGACTGGGAGACGTATTCGAAGTCGTCGGGCATGAAATCCTCCTCGGGGTTGACCGCTCCGGGTTCGACGCTCCGAGGCGATCGGAGGGTTCGCGGGGCGGCACAAAGTCTTGACACGGTCGTGACATCGGTCCGGGGCTCGGCACCCAGCATTCAGGCGAACCCCGGCGCGGGATGGCCGTGTCCAAGGGTCGAGCCCACGGGATCGTAGGCCGCGGGCCGGTCGTCAGTCAACCACGTGGACAAAGGAGACATCACGATGAACAAGACTCAGCTCATGGTCGCGTCAGCACTGGTCGCCGCCTTCTCGCTCCCCGTCCTGACTTCCGCCCAGGCCGGCCCCGCGGCCACCCCAAAGTTCGAGCACGAGAAGTGCTTCGGCATCTCGAAGGCGGGCAAGAACGATTGCCAGACCGCGAACTCGTCCTGCGCCGGGACCTCGAAGCGCGACAAGCAGGGCGACGCCTGGATCTACGTCCCGAAGGGCACCTGCGACCGGGTGGTGGACGGCAGCCTACAGGCCAAGAAGTAGGCGGCCCGCGGGATGGCGCGGTGGCGATGATCTCGGGCTGCGGAGTGACGGGGGCGGGGCTGGTCGGGATCGGCCTGCGCGCCCCGCACGTGGCCGAGATCGTCGCCACGCGCCCGCCGCTCGGATGGCTCGAGGTGCACACCGAGAACTACCTGGGCGGCGGGCCCGCCCTGCGCGCGCTCGACCGGGTCCGGCGGGAGCACCCGGTATCGCTGCACGGGGTGGGCCTGTCGCTCGGCAGCGCGGAGGGCCTGGAGCGCGCGTACCTCGCGCGGGTGGTGGATCTGGTGAGACGCATCGAGCCGGTGCTCGTCTCCGAGCACCTCTCGTGGAGCATCGTCGGTGGCGCGTACCTCAACCACCTGCTGCCGCTGCCGTACACGGAGGAGAGCCTGGCCTTGATCGCCGGGCACGTCACGGAGGTCCAGGACGCGCTCGGGCGGCCGGTGCTCGTCGAGAACCCGTCCAGCTATCTCCGCTTCCATCATTCGCCGATCCCGGAGCCGGAGTTCCTCGCGGAGCTGGCCCGGCGCACCGGGTGCTCGCTGCTGTGCGACGTCAACAACGTCTTCGTCTCGTGCCGCAACTTCGACCAGGACCCGGCCGCCTACCTGGACGCGCTGCCCGCGCCCGCGATCGGCGAGATCCACCTCGCCGGGCACGCCCGCAACGAGGCGGCCGGCCGGACCATTCTGATCGACGATCACGGCAGCCCGGTGTCGGACGAGGTATGGGCGCTGTACGCCCGGGCCCTCGAGCGGTTCGGGCCGCGGCCCACCCTGATCGAGTGGGACACCGACATCCCGGCCCTGCCGGTGCTGCTGGACGAGGCCCGCCGCGCCGAGGCGGCCATCGCGGGATCCGTCACCGGGGAAGGCGCGCGTGCTCTCGCTGCGTGAGATCGAGTCGGACCTGCGCGTCGCCCTACTCGGCGGGGACGACGCTCCGGCGCGGGGCCGGGTCCGGGGCGACGGCCTCGAGCCGGGAGCGCGGCTCGCGATCTATCGCCACCACGTCGTCACCACGCTGACCGCCGCCCTGCAGGCGACGTTTCCGGTGGTGTGCCGGCTGGTCGACGAACGGTTCTTCGCCTACGCGGCCGATCGGTACATGCAGGCCGAGCCCCCGTCCGGGCCGTGCCTGTTCGAGTACGGGGCGGGCTTCCCGGACTTCCTCGCCGAGTTCCCCCCGTGCCGGCCCCTGCCGTACCTGCCCGACGTGGCCCGCCTCGAGTGGGCGATGCAGCGGGCGCTGCACGCGCCGGACGCCACCCCGCTTCCGATGCACGCGATCCAGGGCGCGGGATCGGAGCTGGCCGCCTCGCTCACGCTTCGGCTCGACCCATCGGTGTCCCTGCTGCGGTCGCGGTATCCGATCGACCGCATCTGGCGCGCCAACCGGCCCGACGTGGCGGAGCCGGGGGTCGTGGATCTGGCCGAGGGGCCGACGTGGCTCGAGGTGCGGCGCCACGAGGACGACGCGATCTTCCGCGCGTTGGATCCGGCCGTCTTCGCCTTTCGCCGGGCCCTCGCGGTCGGGGCCCGCCTGGCCGTCGCGACCGAGGAGGCGCTGGGCACCGACCCCGCGTTCGACCTGGGGGCGGCGCTCGTCGCGCTGTTCGACGAGGGGCTGCCGATCGCGCTCGGCGGTATACCACCAACTCCGGGAGACCATCCATGCCCCAGTCAGCCATGACCACGGCCCACCCGCCGGTCTCGCAGCTCCGCCCGCACCTGGCCGACCTGTTCGCGCGGCCCGGGCGCGTGCCGCTGTCGATCCACCAGCTGCTGTTCCGGCTCGCGATCGCGGGGGTGTTCCTCCGCGCGGGCCTGACCAAGATCGGGAGCTGGGAATCGACGGTCGCCCTGTTCGCCGACGAGTACAAGGTGCCGGTGCTGGCCCCGTACGCGGCGGCGGCCCTCTCCGCCTCGTTCGAGGTGGGCTGCTCCACGCTCCTGCTCCTTGGCCTGGGCACGCGCCTGGCCGCGCTACCCCTGCTCGGCATGATCACGACCATCCAGCTGTTCGTGTACCCGCAGGCGTGGCCCGAGCACCTGGTGTGGGGCTCGATCCTGCTCTTCCTGCTCATCCGGGGAGGCGGCACGGTGTCGCTCGACCACCTGATCGCCCGCGCCCTCGGCCGCGACTAGACGCTCGCGCGCTCCCGAGGATTGCCGGGGCCGCGGCCCCCGGAGCGGCCGGGCCGCCGGCGTGGCATGATGGCGCCATGGTGCTGGCGGAGCAGCCGGTCGGACTGGCGATCATGGCGAAGGCGCCCCGGGTCGGGGCGGTGAAGACGCGGCTCTGCCCGCCGCTGCGCCCGCCCGAGGCGGCCGAGCTCGCGCGGTGCTTTCTGCTCGACGCGATCGACCGCGTGGCCTCAGTGGTCGGGGTGCGGCCCGTGCTGGCGTACGCGCCGGTGGAGGCGCGGGGCGAGTTCGAGCGCCTCGCGCCCGACTTCGCCCTGCTGGCCCAGAGAGGTGACGACCTGGGCGCGCGGCAGGCCGGGCTGCTCGCCGAGGTCCTGGCCCTCGGGCACGAGGCGGCGCTCGTGATCGGCACCGACTCGCCGACGCTTCCCGCCGAGTGCGTTGACGAGGCGGTGGGCCTGGTCATGGCGCGGGACGTGGACCTGGTGCTCGGCCCCACCGACGATGGCGGCTACTACCTCATCGGGCTCCGGCGCCCCTGTCCGGCCCTGTTCGAGGGCATGCCCTGGAGCACGTCGGCGGTCCTCGCCCGCACCCTCGAGCGGGCTCAGCGCCTGGGCCTCCGGGTGGCCTGCCTCCCCGCGTGGTTCGACGTGGATACCAAGGCCGACCTGGAGCGTCTTGCCGCCGAGCTGGCGGTCACGCCGGGCCATCGGCCGCGCCACACCCGGGAGTTTCTCGCCCGCCGAATCTCGCCGGGCGCCGCCGTCGTCAAACCTGCCGATCATGAAAACCACACAGCGGACGGCGGAGGAGCAGCGGCTTCACGCGGCTGGTGACCGGTCGGCCTACTGGAAGCGCTGGGGACCCTACCTCAGCGAGCGCCAGTGGGGAACGGTGCGCGAGGACTACAGCCCGCACGGCACCGCGTGGGAGGCCTTCCCCCACGATCACGCGCGGTCGCGCGCGTTCCGGTGGGGCGAGGACGGGCTGGGCGGGATCTCGGACAATCACCAGCGGCTCTGCTTCGCGGTGGCCCTCTGGAACGGCCGAGACCCGATCCTGAAGGAGCGGCTGTTCGGCCTCACCGGCAACGAGGGCAACCACGGCGAGGACGTCAAGGAGTACTACTTCTACCTCGACTCCACGCCGACCCACTCGTACATGAAGTACCTCTACAAGTACCCGCAGGCCGAGTTCCCCTACGGTCGCCTCGTGGAGGAGAACCGGTGGCGCGGGCGCGGGGCTCCCGAGTTCGAGCTGGTGGACACCGGGGTGTTCGACCGGGACCGCTACTTCGACGTGGTGGTCGAGTACGCGAAGGCCGAGATCGACGACATCCTGATCCGGGTGAGCGTGACCAATCGCGGGCCGGAGGCGGCCGAGTGCCACCTGCTGCCGACCCTGTGGTTTCGCAACACGTGGTCGTGGCAGGCGGGCAGCCCGCGGCCGCGGCTCGCGGCCGGGCGGACCGGCGTGATCGAGGCCGACCACGAGTCGCTCGGCCTGCGCTGGCTCTCGGTCGAGGGCACGCCCGATCTCCTGTTCACCGAGAACGAGACGAACTTCGAGCGCCTCTATGGAGGGGCCAACGCCACCCCGTACGTCAAGGACGGGATCGACGACTACGTGGTCCACGGTCGCCGCGAGGCGGTGAACCCCGAGAGGGAAGGGACCAAGGCGGCGGCGTACTATCGGCTGCGGGTGGCCCCCGGGGAGACGGTCTCGGTGCGGCTCCGGCTCGGCAACTCGCCGCCCCACGGCGAGTGCCTGGGCCAGGAGTTCGACAGCCTGTTCGCGCAGCGCCGGCAGGAGGCGGATCTCTTCTACGACACGGTCATCCCCGACACCCTCGACGAGGACGGCCGGCGGGTCATGCGCCAGGCCCTCGCGGGCCTGCTCTGGAGCAAGCAGTTCTACCATTACTATGTCAGGCGCTGGCTCGAGGGCGATCCCGCCTTTCCCGCCCCGCCGGCGGAGCGCCTGCAGGGGCGGAACCACGAGTGGACGCACCTCTACAACGAGGACGTCATCTCGATGCCGGACAAGTGGGAGTACCCGTGGTACGCGGCGTGGGACCTCGCCTTCCACGCGATCCCCCTGGCCCTGGTCGATCCCGACTTCGCCAAGGAGCAGCTCATCCTGTTCCTGCGCGAGTGGTACATGCACCCGAACGGGCAGATCCCGGCCTACGAATGGGCGCTCGGCGACGTCAACCCGCCGGTGCACGCGTGGGCCGCGTGGCGCGTCTACAAGATCGAGAAGCGGGTGCGCGGCACCGCGGATCGCCGGTTCCTGGAGCGGGTCTTCCACAAGCTCCTGCTCAACTTCACGTGGTGGGTCAACCGCAAGGACGCCGAGGGCATGAACGTCTTCCAGGGCGGCTTCCTCGGCCTCGACAACATCGGGGTCTTCGACCGATCGGCCCCCCTGCCCACCAGCGGCCACATCGACCAGTCGGACGGCACCAGCTGGATGGGCATGTACTGCCTCAACATGCTCGCCATCGCGCTCGAGCTCGCGAAGGAGAACCCGGCCTACGAGGACGTGGCGAGCAAGTTCTTCGAGCACTTCGTCTACATAGCCCACGCGATGGATCACCGGGGCGGGGCCGAGGACACGAGCCTCTGGGACGAGGCGGACGGCTTCTTCTACGACGTGCTGCACGTGCCGGGCGGGCCGACCCGCCGCATGCGCATCCGCTCCATGGTGGGCCTGATCCCGCTCTACGCGGTCGAGTCGCTCGAACCCGAGATCGTGGACCGGCTCCCCGGCTTCAAGCGGCGGATGCAGTGGTTCATCGACCACCACCCGGACTTCCGCGACCACGTCCAGGAGGTCGAGGAGCCCGGGCACGGGGTCCGGCGGCTGCTGTCGATCGTGACGCGCGAGCAGCTCCCCAAGGTGCTGCGCTACATGCTCGACGAGGAGGAGTTCCTCTCGCCCTTCGGTATCCGGGCGCTGTCGCGGTACCACCGGGACCATCCCTTCGTGGAGCAGACGATGGGGGCCGAGTACCGGGTCTCGTACGAGCCGGCCGAGTCGAGCACCGGCCTCTTCGGCGGCAACTCGAACTGGCGCGGCCCGATCTGGTTTCCGGTCAACGTGCTGCTGATCGAGGCCCTGCAGAAGCTCGACCACTTCTACGGCGACGGGGTCAAGGTGGCGTGTCCGACCGGATCCGACCAGCTCATGCCGCTCCGGGACGTGAGTGCCGAGCTCGAGCGGCGGCTGGTGCGGATCTTCCGTCGCGGCGCGGACGGGCGGCGGCCCGTGCTCGGCTCAGTCGAGAAGTTTCAGACCGACCCCCACTGGCGCGACCTGGTCCCGTTCCACGAGTACTTCAACGGCGACACCGGCGCCGGGGTGGGAGCGAGCCACCAGACCGGCTGGACCGCGCTGGTGGCCAAGCTCCTCCAGCAGCTGGGGGACGGGGCCGGGCAACGCGGCCCCGATCGCGCCGCGAGCGGCCGGCACGCGCGCGCCAGGGAGGACCGGGCATGAGCCGACACTGGGCAGTGATCCTGGCCGGAGGCGACGGCGTGCGGCTGCGCTCGATGCCCCGCACCATCGCGGGCGACGATCGGCCCAAGCAGTTCTGCGCGCTCGTGAGCGAGGAAGCGCTGCTGACCGAGACGCGCCGCCGTGCGGCCCTCGCGGTTCCCGCGCACCGGACGCTCGTCGTGGTCAACCGCGCCCACGAGCGCTTCTACACGCCGCTGCTCGCCGACGTGCGCACCCGCCTCGTGGTGGCCCAGCCGGAGAACCGCGGCACCGCCCCCGCGATCCTGTACGCCTTGCTCGTGCTGGCGGCCCGCCAGGCCGCGAGCGACACCGTCGCGCTCTACCCGTCGGATCACTTCGTCTCGGACGACGCGGCCTTCACCGGGCAGATCGAGGAGGCCTTCGCGGGAGCCGCCCGGCGCCCGGACCTGGTGACCCTGCTCGGCATCGCGCCCGACGGGGCGGCGCCCGGCTACGGCTGGATCGAGCCGGGCGAGCCGGTCGCGGGCGCCCCGTCGCTGCGTCAGGTGCGCCGCCTCTGGGAGAAGCCGTCCGTCGAGGACGCGGAGCGCTTGCGCGCCCAGGGCTGGCTCTGGAACAGCTTCGTCATGGTCGGGCGCGTCTCGACCATGCTGGCGCTGGTCCGCATGACCGCGCCGGACCTCCATCGGTCGTTCTCCGAGATCGCGGCCACCCTCGGCACCGTCGGGGGAGTGCCCGCGCTCGAGCGCCTGTACTGCGGGCTCCCGTCGGTCGACTTCTCGCGACAGGTGCTGAGCGCCCGGCCCGACGCTCTCGCGGTCCTGCCGGTGCGGGGAGTACACTGGAGCGACCTGGGCGACCCCGAGCGCGTGCTGACCACGCGGCGGCGGGCCCGGACGATGCCCATGCGCGAGCTGATCCCGGTGTCGATCTCGGCCTGACCCCCTCGTGGCCACGCCCGCGGCGGTCGACCAGGACCACGGGCCGCTCGAGCGGCTCGCCGGCGGCGCTCTCGCGCACGTCCACCACGGCATGCGGGTCGGCCTCGGCTCCGGTCGGGCCGCGTCCGCCTTCGTCCGTGCCCTGGGGGCGCGGGTCCGGGGCGGGCTGCAGGTACGGGGCGTGCCGACGTCCGAGGGCGTGGCCCGGCTGGCCCGGGAGCTGGGCGTGCCGCTCGGCGGGCTCGACGAGGGGATCGTCGACGTCACGGTCGACGGCGCCGACGAGGTGGATCCGCGTCTCGACCTGATCAAGGGCTACGGCGGCGCCCTGGTGCGCGAGCGGATCGTGGCGGCGGCGTCACGCCGGGTGATCATCCTGGTGGGCCGCGAGAAGCTCGTGCCGGTGCTGGGCGCTCGGGGGCGGCTGCCGGTCGAGGTGATCCCCTTCGGCGCGCCGCTCGCCCTGCGCGAGCTGGCCGATCTGGGCTGCCGCCCCGCGCTGCGAGTCGTGGACGGACGGCCCTTCGTCACCGACAACGGCAACTGGATCGTCGATTGCGGGGTGCGCCCCATCGAGGCGCCGGCCGCGTTCGCCCGGGACCTCCGGGCGCTCCCCGGGGTGGTGGACGCCGGGCTGTTCCTCGGCGTGGCGGACCTGGTGCTGGTGGCCGACGGCACCGGGATCCGCGAGATGCGGCGGGACGCGTCGACGGCATGAGACGGCCGCGGCGACGGTGAGGGCGATCCGGCGGTATCCCGACGCCGAGGCGGTGAGCCGGGCGGCCGCGCAGGACTTGGTGGAGGTGGCGCGCGCGGCGATCGTGGCGCGCGGGCGGTTCTGCGTCGCGCTCTCGGGCGGGTCGACGCCGCGACGTATGTACGAGATCCTGAGCGAGGCACCGCGGTGGGCCCGGCTCGAGTGGGACCGCGTCGAGTTCTTCTGGGGCGACGAGCGCGCGGTGGGCCCCGACCACGCCGACTCGAACTACGGCGCGGCCGCCGCCGCGCTGCTGCGCCCGCTGGGGATCGCGCCCGAGCGCGTGCATCGCATTCAAGGGGAGCTGCCGGATCCCGAGGATGCGGCCGGGCGCTATCAGGACGAGCTGGCGCGGGTGTTCGCGTCGCCCGCCGACGGCCTCCCGCCGATCTTCGACCTGGTGCTGCTCGGCATGGGGCCGGACGGTCACACCGCGTCGCTCTTCCCGTACAGCCAGGCCCTGACCGAGCGGACTCGGTGGGTGGTGGGTCACCACGTGGCGCGGCTCGGCAAGGCCCGGATCACCATGACCCCGCCCATCCTGAACCGGGCCGCCGAGGTCCGCCTGCTGGTCACCGGCCCCGACAAGGCAGGCGTGCTCCGCGAGGTCCTCCTGGGACCTCGGGAGCCGGAGCGCCTGCCGGCCCAGCTCGTGGCCCCTGCGGCCGGCCGGCTGGTGTGGATGCTGGACCGGGCCGCGGCCGCCGAGCTGCCCGCCGACCGCCCGGTCTGACCGAACCCTGTCCCGGGGCGCTCG
>Ga0070695_100001384_pt1 | contig 13464 bp, 5 predicted proteins | sample KBSK1252metaG_FD_65471 | JGI IMG/M metagenome (GOLD analysis project Ga0070695, IMG submission 65471) | Corn, switchgrass and miscanthus rhizosphere microbial communities from Kellogg Biological Station, Michigan, USA - KBS K1-25-2 metaG | ecosystem: Host-associated > Plants > Roots >...
CTCCCGGCCGTCTACGCGACGCTCGACCGCAAGCCGTGAGGCCCGGGTGAGCCTGCCGCGCTGGAGCCTTCGCAACCCGGTCACCGCGAGCATGACGCTGGTCAGCGTGCTCATGGTGGGGGCGATCGCGGTGCCCAAGCTGCCGCTCGCGTTCCTGCCCGAGGTGAGCTTCCCGCAGCTCGAGATCACGATCCCCTATCCCAACGCGCTGCCCGCCCAGGTCGAGGAGGAGATCACCCGCCCGGCCGAGGAGGCGCTCGCGACGCTGAGCCGCGTGCGCCGCATCAACTCCTGGTCCTCGGCCAACGCGGCGAACATCTCGATCCAGTTCGACTGGGGCGAGGACATCGCGCCGCTGCGCGTGGAGGCGCGCGAGAAGCTCGAGCGCATTCGCGACCAGCTGCCCGTCGACGTCGACCAGATCCAGGTCAACAGCTTCCGCTCGTCCGACATCCCGGTGCTCGAGTGCCGCATCGCCGCCGACCGCGACCTCTCGCGCGACTACGAGCTCCTCAACCGCCACGTCGCGGACCCGCTGCGACGCGTGCCCGGCGTGGCCAAGGTCGAGCTGTACGGCATCGAGCCGCCGCAGGTGCGCATCGACTTCTCGCTCGACGCGCTCAAGCGCCACGGGCTCGACGCCGGTGCGGTGCTGGCACGCCTCGATGCCTCGAGCCGGAGCCTCAACGCCGGCATGCTGCGCCGCCCCGACGAGGCGTGGCCGCTGCGCGTGGTCAACCAGTTCGGCAGCATCGACGAGTTCAAGAACTTCCCGGTCGACGCCCATGGCCTGCGGCTGGGCGACGTCGCGACCATCGCGCTCGCCGAGCCGGATCTGGACTACGGGCGTCATCTGGACCAGGGGCGCGCGATCGGACTCAACGTGATCAAGGAGTCGGGCGCCAACACGGTCGCGGTCGCCGACCGCGCCAACCGCGTGCTCCGGGAGATCGGCGGCGATCCCATGATTCGCGGCATCCGCGTCCTCACCTTCACCGATCAGGGCCAGGACATCCGCGGCTCGCTCGAGGGCCTGCTGCACGCGGGCGTCGTCGGCGCGGTGCTGGCGACCGGCGTGCTGTTCTTCTTCCTGCGCAATACGCGCACCACGCTGATCGTGTCGGCGGCGATCCCGTTCTCGCTGCTGGCGACGGCGGCGCTGCTCTACTTCGCCGGGCGCTCGCTCAACATCCTCTCGATGATGGGGCTCATGCTGGCCGTGGGCATGCTCGTGGACAACGCCGTGGTGGTGCTCGAGAGCATCCATCGCCACCGCGAGCGGGGACTCTCGAGCCTGCGCGCCACCCTGGTCGGGTGCCGCGAGGTCACACCCGCGGTGGTGTGCGCCACGATGACGTCGATGATCGTGTTCCTGCCGCTCGTGCTGGGCGGTCGCACCGAGATCTCCACGTGGATCGGCGAAGTCGGCCGCACCATCATCTTTGCGCTCGCCTGCTCGCTGTTCCTCTCGCTCACCGCCATCCCGCTCGCCCTCGGGCGCTTCCTGGGCGCCGACGTGGGGTCGCAGGCCGGCGTGCTCGCGCGCATCGCGGCGTTCCACCAGCGCGTCCTGGGCTGGACGCTCACCCACCGCCCCGCCACCGCGGGCATCGCGGTCGCGGTCTTCATCGTGGCGGTGGCCGCGTTCATTCCGGTCAACAAGACGCCGTTCACCGGCAGCAAGGTGGACGCCGTCACCATGGAGTACTCGTTCGCCGACAACCTCAATTACCGCGAGGTCGAGAAGTACGTGACCCGGATCGAGCAGTGGGTCGCGCCGCGCAAGGATTCGCTCCACGTCAAGTCCACCTACTCCTACTTCCAGAACAACAGCGCGATCACGCGCTGCTACCTCGCCACCGGATACCAGGACGACGAGGGTGCCGAGACGCTGCGCAAGAAGCTGCGTGGCCGGCTGCCGGAGATGCCGGGCGTGACGCTGCGGCTGCAGGGGAACAACGAGGACGACTCCGGGCCGTCCCGCCTGGCGGTGCGGCTCTTCGGAGATCCCGGACCGAGGCTGGACCGTCTCGCCGAGGAGGTGCAGCGGCGGTTCTCGCGCGTCGAGGGCCTGCACGACGTCGTCGTGGGGGGCGAGCGGGGGCGGCAGGAGGTCGAGGTCGTGGTCGACCGCGACCGCGCCTTCGGCTACGGGCTGACCGCGGCGCGCGTGGGGAGCGCCGTGGCGCAGTTCTTCCGCGGCCGGGGCCTGGCGCGCTTCCGCGGTCCCGACGGCGAGGTGCAGGTGCAGGCGCGGCTCGCCGCGGCCGACCGCTCGAGCCTGGGCCAGCTCGGCGACTTCCCGCTCGTGACCGAGGACGGCCGCCAGGTGCCGCTCGGGGCGGTGGCGGATTTCCATACCGTGCGCACGCCGGCGAGCGTCGAGCGCCAGCAGCGCCGCTCGATCCTCGCGATCCGCGCCAACGTGGACGAGAAAAAGGCCACCGAGGTGCGCAAGGCCGCGCAGCGGGAGATGGAGTCGATCAGCTTCCCGCCCGGCTACTCGTGGTCGTTCGGCAGCGGCTTCGAGGAGTCGGACCAGACCCAGCAGGAGCTGCTCGTCAACCTGGCGCTCGCGCTGGTTCTCGTCTACCTGGTCATGGCGGCGCTGTTCGAGTCGCTGCTCCACCCATTCGCCATCATGCTGGCGCTGCCGTTCGCCTTCGTCGGGATCGCGTGGATGTGCCTGCTCACGGGCTCTCCGTTCAACCTGATGGCCCAGATCGGCCTGCTGATCCTGGTCGGCATCGTGGTCAACAACGGGATCGTGCTCGTCTACCACATCCACCAGCTGCGCGAGCGCGGCGTCGAGCGGGCGGTGGCCATCCGCGCCGCGGCGCGCGACCGGCTGCGGCCGATCCTCATGACCACGCTCACGACCATCCTCGGGCTGATGCCGCTCGCCTTCGGTCGGAACAGCGTGGGCGACGTGCTCTACTTCCCGCTCGCGCGCACCGTGATCGGCGGCCTCGCCGCATCGACCGTGCTCACCCTGCTGCTGGTGCCGTGCCTCTACACGCTGCTCGAGGACGGCTGGGCGATGGTCGGACGGGTCTGGCGCGGGGGCCCCCGGGCGGCCTAGCGCGTCGCGGCGGCCCGCGGTCGAGCACGGCGCGGGGGCCGGTTCAGCGGCCCTTCGCGCGATCCATGTCCACCACCACGAACGCGCCCGGGACCCGGGCGCTGCGGAATCCGAACGCGGCGAGCCCGCCCACGCGGGTGGCGCGGATCGAGCCGATCGTGAAGCGGTGCAGGTTGGGAGGCTGCTCCGCCAGCGCGAACCCGAACATCACCGGCGTCACGACCTCGCGGCCGACCCGGTAGATGCCGTGCCGCTCGGGATCCACCGGGAGCGAGTCGGGCGCGTAGGTGACCATCGCCGCCGAGTCCGGCGGGCTCGCGAGCACGGAGTCCGTGAGCACCCGCACCGGCGTGCCGGGGTGGTACCAGTCGATGAGCGTCCCGAAGTTGTCGAGCAGGTGCGGGTGCGCGTACACGACCCGCTTGGGCCCGAATGCCGCCAGCCGGGCGCCCACTTCACGGAACTCGGTGTAGCCGTACTTCTGCCCGCACATCACGATCGCGGTGAAGGCGAGCGTGGCCAGCGCCACCGCGGCGCCGGCGGCGGCGAGTACTCCCGGGCGGGTGCTCACGCGCGCGACCACCCACGCCGCCGCCATGACGCCGAACGGCATGGCGAGGATGAGGTAATAGGTGTGGGCGTGGAAGAAGACGTAGAAGACCGCGAACGTGACGAACCCCGACAGGACCAGCACCGTCCCCGGAGCGCGCCGCACCGCCGCGAGTGCCAGCCCGGCCGCGGCGAGCACCGCGATCGGCGGGCCCCAGCCCCACCACAGCTCGCGCGCGAACAGGTCGCTCCAGAAGTGCGCATCGGGGGCCGCGAAGGTCGAGACGAGATAGTGCTGGCTCGACACGAACGCGGGGCCGTGGAGCAGCAGCGCCGAGCCGTACCAGCTCCCGGCGACCACGGCGGCCGCGCCGAGCATGACGGCGAAACGCGCGACGAGCGCGCGCGGCTGCCGCGGCCCCGCGAGTGACCAGGCGGCCGCCGGGATCAGCGCGAGTGCCGTGGGCTGCTTGGTGAGCGCCGCCAGCCCGAGGCAGACGCCCGCGACGACCGCGGGCCGGGCCCGTGTTCCGGCCGAGCCCCGGACCCAGGCGTCGAGGAACGCCAGCGTGAAAAGCAGCGCCACCATGTCGACCTGGACGTTGCGGCCCACGAGGACCGCCGCGGGGCACACGGCCAGGAACAGCGCCGTCAGCAGGCCGGTCGCCGGACCCAGCAGCGCCGCCGCGAGTCGGCCGGCCACGGCCACCGTCGCCACGCTCGCCACCAGCGGAACCAGGCGAGCCGTCGCCTCCGACATACCGAACCACGCGAAGGCCTGCCGGAGCAGGAGGGGGAAGAAGGGCGGGTTGTTGAAGTCGCGCGGGTGCACGAAGGGATCGAGCAGCGGCCGCGCCAGGTAGGCGCGCGCGTGGTTGGCGTAGAACGCCTCGTTGTAGCCGTGGTAGCCGCCGAACGGATCGTCGATGCGGTAGGCGCGCACGGCGGCCGCGAGCGCCAGGGTCGCGATCAGCGCGAGCGCGGGCAGTCGCCCGGAGGGTGTCGCAGGGCCGCGGTCCTCCGCGGCGTGGGGATGGGCATCCGCCAGATCCGGGTCCTCCATCTCGTCGGCCGTGGATTTCGGGGCTCGGGGGGATTGTACCGGTCGGGCCCCCGGCATCGCAGCTTGCAGCGTGGGCGCTGCGCGACGCGCGGAAGGCGCTGGGGATATTCGCGCAGCCGGGGTCCGACGGCGCCATGCATTTCGCGAATCTCTCCCTCCATTCGCAGGATGCGAACCCGCGACTCGCTCCGCCGCAAGCGTCTAGCCGATGCGCCGCGCGCGCGAGGCCTTCCGCACGATTTCGCGGCATGCCGACTGCGAAGGCGAGCCGCGCCGCGGCGCCGCCCTTCCGTCCCGACGCCGCGATCACGTATGCCCTCACGCCGCTCCGGCGTGAGCGAACCCGAAGCACGCCGGACTCCGATTGGAGGCCGGCGGCACGACCAACCGCGAGGTGAGACGGTGCCCAAGGCATCTCGATGGATTGCGATGGCGGCGGTGGCGCTCTGGGGCCTGACCATGGCCCCGGCGATGGCGTCGGCCGGCCCCTACACGCGGCTGCAGGTGCTCATGCCCGGCGAGAGCGCCGCGCCGGGCTCGCCCTCCGGCAAGACCGGTACAGCGCAGGCGCAGACCGCGGGCGTTCCGTTCACGATCACCGTGCGCGCGTGCGACGACACGTGGAACACGGTCGCGACCGTCACCAACGCCGTGCAGATCCTGAGCTCTGACGCCAGCGCCACGCTGCCGTCGCCCGCCCAGCTGGTCGCGGGGCAGCGGACCTTCTCGGTCACGTTCAACGCGGGCGGCACGTTCACCATCTTCGCGCACGACCAGACCGACGGGACCATCCCCGACGGCACGTCGGCGCAGGTCCAGTCGCTGGTGCTCCAGGGCTTCCGCTTCGCCACGATCAGCCAGAAGCACGAATACGCGGGCGTTCCCGACGGCACCACCATCACCGCGATCGGACCCAACGGCAACACCGTCACCGGGTTCTCCGGCCAGGTCCACCTCAAGGAGATCACGAGTTTCGGGGACGGCCGCATCAGCCCCGAGGTCGTCACGTTCTCCGGCGGCACCTGGAGCGGCAGCGTGACGATGTACCGCGCCGACGAGTCGAGCATCAACCGCGGCAACGTGAACATGTACGCGTACCTCGACGCCGCGCCGCAGAAGAACGGCACGAGCGACCCGTTCATCGTCCACCCCGGGCCGTTCGCGCGCGTCCAGATCGTCGTGCCGGGCGAGACGCCGCTGCCCGGCAGCGTGTCCGGCAAGATCGGCACGCCGGCCACGCAGAGCGCGGGGCGCGCCTTCAACGTCGGCGTGTACGGCACCGACGCCTACTGGAACCAGGTCCCGGCCGCCGACAACGTGCGCATCACCTCGAGCGACCCGGCCGCCAACACGCCGCTGACCGGCACGCTCAGCAACGGCTTTCGCCAGTTCAGCGTCTCGCTGGGCACCGTGGGCACGCAGACCCTGACGGTCGCCGACCTCACCAACGGGTCGATCCAGGGCATGACCAGTCCCGGTATTCAGGTGATCCCGAGCGCCGTCGACCACTTCGTGATCAGCACGATCACCTCGCCGCAGACGGCGGGCATTCCGGTCGCGGTCACGATCCGGGCGACCGACGTCAACGGCAACACGATCCCGAACTACGCGGGTGACGCCGTGCTCAACGCCAACACCGGGTCGGGCAGCATCACGCCGGAGCTGATCACCTTCACCGCCGGCACGTGGGCCGGCCCCATGGTGTTCAAGGGCGCAGGTGGCGCCGTGTCGTTCGCCTGCCTCGACTTCTCGGCGCCGCCGCACACCGGCACCAGCAACAGCTTCACCGTGAGCCCGGGCCCGCTCGCCGGCGTGCAGGTGCTGCTGCCGGGCGAGACCGCCCGCGGCGGAACCGTCGACGGCAAGGAAGGCGCGACCACCAACCAGCAGGCCGGCACCGCGTTCACCATGACGCTGCGCGGTGTGGACGCCTACTGGAACCTGGTGCCGGGCGTGAACGACAGCCTCGCCCTCGGCTCCACCGACGCGTTCGCGGGCATGCCCGCCCACACACGGCTGACCAACGGACAGGCGCTCGTGCCGACGACGCTCTACCGCACCGGCCTGCAGCGCATCTGGGCGAGCGACCTCACCCAGCCGACCATGGCCGCTGACACCTCGAGCCAGGTGCTCGTCACCGGCGGACCGTTCGCGAAGGTGCTGATCCTGGCCCCCGGCGAGTCACCGGCGCCCGGAACGCCCGGCGGCCGCACCGGAACCGCGACCGACCAGTCGATCAACTACGCGTTCACCGTGACCGCCCTCGCCACCGATGCGTGGTGGAACCCGGTGACCGGGGTGGGCGACGTCGTGCACGTCACCTCCGACGACCCGATGGCGACGCTGCCGACCGACGCGCCGCTTGTCGATGGCCGTGTCGATCTCAACATGCGGCTCGCCCGCGGCGGCTACGACCAGATTTGCGTCGCCGACGTGACCCGCCCGTCGATGACCGGCAGCTGCACCCAGGTGAAGGCGATCACGAGCGGCTTCCACCTGCAGGCCACCGTGAGCCCGGACTCGGCGCGTGCCGGCGAACCCTTCACGCTCACCGTGAAGGTGACCAACGACGCGGGCAGCGTCATCCAGGAGATCAACTCGTTCGTGACGGTCGAGGTGCAGAACGCCTCCACGCGCGCCCCCGGGCGGGGCACGCTGCTCACGGCCCAGTTCCAGCTGCTCCAGGGCCAGCGCACCGTCTCGGAGACCTACACGTTCGCCGAGCCGATCGTGATCGTCGCCCACGACGACGCGGGCAACGCCCCGGCGACCACGAACACGATCAAGATCAACCCCGGGGTGCCGACCACGATCGACCTGCGCAGCGATCCCAAGTGGGTGGGCGGCAACCGCCGCGCCACGCTGACCGCACGGCTCATGGACGCGTACGCCAATGGCGTCCCCGACCAGATGATGCACTTCCAGCGCCTGAGCGGTACCGGCGCGCTGGGCTCGACGGACACGCTGACCGAGTCCGACGGCGCGGCCCGCACCACCTTCGACAGCGCGCGCCAGCCGGAGTTCGATCACATCCGCGCGACGTCGAACGGCGTCGTCGCCGACCTGAATCTCGAGACTGCGTTCGTCGATCCCGACGCGCCGGGCGGCCACGTCACGAACTACCCCAACCCGTTCCATCCGCCCGACGAGGCCACGACGATCGCCTGGAAGCTCAGCGACGACGCGACCGTGACGCTCCGGATCTTCACGCTCAACGGGGACCTGGTGCTGCAGCGCACCTACGCGCGCGGCGCGCCCGGCGGCGTGACCGGGCTGAACACGGATCTCTGGGACGGACGTAACACGGCCGGCCACGTGGTCGCGAGCGGCGGCTACATCGCGCTCATCGAAGCCCAGGGCATCGGCTCAACCCAGAGCGTTACCCGCCGCAAGATCGCGGTGGTCCGCTAGGAGGAATGATGAAAACCACGCGGATGTCCTGGACGTCCCTGGCCGTCCTTCTCGCGGCCCTGGCGCTCGCAGCGCCCTCGCAGGCGCAGCAGGGAACCGCCGGCGCGCCCGGCGAGTGGCTGTCGCAGTACACCACGGCACGCACGCTCGGTCTCGGCGGCGCGTACGTCGCGACCGCGGATGACCCGCTCGGCGTGCTCTGGAATCCGGCCGGGCTCTCGGCCATGAACCAGAATCAGCTGCGCTTCGAGAACGCGCGGCTGTTCGAGGACACCGCGGTCAACGGGATCAGCCTTGCCATTCCGGGCAGCCGGCTGCCGAGCTTCGGGCTGTCGGTCCTCTCGCTCGGCTCGGGCCAGTTCGAGCGCACGGACGAGATGAACAACGATCTCGGCAGCTTCCACACCGGCGGGACCGCCTACCTGCTGACCGTCTCGCGGGCGTTCTCGCCGCGCTTCGCGATCGGCACGAACCTCAAGTTCGTCCAGCAGACCGTCGAGGACTTCAGCGCCGGCGGCTTCGGCATGGACGTGGGCGGCTGGTACGACGTCACCCCCGTCATCCGTGTGGGCGGCTCGGTCGCCAACATCACCGGCCCCACCGTCACCCTGCGCGCGGTGCCCGAGACCTACCCGGTCCAGATGCGCGCGGGCGTCGCCGCGCAGTTGCTCGGCGGCCGTGGCCTCGTCACCGCCCAGGTGGACCATTCGGACGGCCTGGGCACGCGCTTTCACGCCGGCGGCGAGTACTGGATCCAGTCCTCGGTCGCGCTGCGTATGGGCGTCGACCAGTCGACCGGCACCGGCGGCTTCAGCCTCCGTTTCGCGCCCCAGTACCAGCTCGACTACGGCGTCGCCAATCATCCGCTCGGCATGACCCACCGCATCGGCGTGAGCTATCGCTTCGGCGGCTTCTTCGCCAGCTCGCACGCCGAGCCCGCGGTGTTCTCGCCGACCGGCGAACGTGCCGTGACCCAGATCGCGCTCAACGCCCGCACCAAGGCGGAGACCGAGAGCTGGACGCTCGAGATCGTGAACAAGTCCGACACGCAGGTGCGCCGCTTCGGTGGCAACGGCCGCCCGCCGGCGCACATCGAGTGGGACGGCAAGGACGAGACCGGGCTGCCGCTGCCCGACGGCGTCTACCGCTATCGCCTCACGGTCAAGGACCAGGTCGGACGCATGGTCGAGGGACCGGTCCGCCAGGTCGTGATCTCCACCACGGGCCCGCAAGGCGCCGTTCCGCTGGAGCCGGCGCCGGGCTCGTCCGAGCCGCAGCGATGAGCGGGCGCACCGGGACGACATCCGCCGCGGCCCCGCGACGCGCGATCGCGGTCGGGACGGCGCTGGCCGCCGCGCTCCTGCTCGCGTGCGCGCTCCGCGCGGGCGCCGAGGCGTCGCGCGACGCCGCCACGAGCCGCGTCACCCTGAAGGAGGTGGGCGATGCCTATGAATCAGGCCGCATCCTGGCCGGCGCCGACCGGATCGCGGCGCTCACGACGGTCCAGCAGTCCGTGGCTCAAGTGCTACGCGGTGATCTGGATGCCGATCAGCGCGCCGCGGCCCGATTCCTCTCGGGCCGCGTCCACCACGACCTCGCCGAGTACGGGCCGGCGCTCGAGGCGTTCCGCGCCGCTGCGGACGGCAACGGCCCGTTCGCGGACGACGCGGGTTTCGCTGCCGTCGAGGCCATCGAAGCGTCCGGACAGGACGCGGAAGCTGCGCGCGAGTGGCTGAAGTGGGAGAAGCGCTTCCCGCAGAGCCCGCTCGTGCCGTCGGCGCGGCTCAAGCAGGCCTGGAACGCGCTGCGCCGCGGTGACGTGACCGCGGCGCGCAAGCTGCTCGCGGCACTGGGTGCCTCGCGGCCGTGGATGCGCAAGGACGAGTCCTTCGTGCTCGCGGACGCCACCGCCTCGTACGCGGCCGGCGACGCCACCGCGGCGCTCGCGACGCTCGGGCCCCAGCCCGCCGGCGCCGGCGCCGTCTACCTGAAGGCGCTGTGCCTCCAGGCGCAGGGCAAGCTGCTGAAGGCGGCGGCCGCCTATCAGGAGGTGGCCGAGCGCTATCCCGATCCGGCGCTGCGCGACGCGGCGATGCTGGGCAAGGCCAACACCTTCCTGCTCGCGCGCGACGACCGGAGCGCCGCCGCCGAGTTCGCGCGCGTCGCGACCCGCGCCACCGATCCTGCCGTGGTGGCCGAGGCCGAGCTGCGCGCCGCGGGCTCGGTGTTCCTGGCCGGCAACGCCGACTCCGCGCTCGCGCTGCTGCGCGGCGTGGTCGAGCGGCGCACGGGCACCGATGTCGCGGCGCGCGCGCAGTTCCTGGTGGGCGAGGCGCTCGTCAGCCAGAACAAGCCCGCCGAGGCGATCGTCGAATACAACCAGGTGCTGTCGCACTACTTCCAGCACAAGGTTGCGGCCAGCGCGCAGTACCGCGTGGCGCGCTGCCTCGACCGGCTCGGCCGCCGCGCCGACGCCACCGGCAGCTACCAGGCGGTCGTCTCCGGCTACCCGCTCGAGCCCGAGGCTCCCGCGGCGGCGTACCTCGCGGGCGTCGGCCTGATGGACCAGGGCAAGCCCCTGCCGGCGGCCCCGTACTTCCAGATCGTGCTCGACCGCTATGCCTCGACCAAGGACAAGGCCGGCCAGATGGTGTTCGCCTCGCCCCAGCACCAGGAGCTGGTGGAGGCGGCGCTGTGCCTGCTCGAGATGTCGTATCACCGGGCTGGCGACCTGGGACAGCTCTCGGGCGCTCCGCACCTTCTGCTCCAGCAGATGCCCACGAGCCACTCGCCGTGGCGTGCGTACGCGCTGCTCATCGACGCCGATGCCTCGGCCGCGCAGGCGCGCTACCCCGAGGCGCAGCGCACGCTCGAGCAGCTGGTGCGCGAATTCCCCGACCACGCGCTCGGCGCCTCGGCGACCAAGCTGCTGGCGTGGACCTACGCCCGTCAGGGCCGGGACAGCCTGGCGATCGCCACCGAGGAAGGGCTGCTCGCGCGCTACGGCGCCACCGCCGACGAGGCGATCGTCAGCGCGGCGTTCCTGGACATCGCCCACGAGCGGTTCAACCAGAAGCGCTACAAGGAGGCGGCCGGCGCCTATGAGGATTTCCTGCGCCGCTTCCCGTCGGCGCCGCGGCGGCTGCTCGCGCTCTACCAGGCAGGGCTGTGCTATCAGCGCCTCGACCGGTCGGGCGACGCGGTCGATCGCTGGGAGGCCATCGTCAAGGACAGCGCCTCGGCGCCGATCGCAGAGCGCGCGTGGACCCGCGCGGGGGACCTCTACTTCCAGGCCGAGCGCTACGAGGACGCGCGGCGCTGCTACCGCGGCCTGCTCGACCACTTCAGCGGGACGTCGGCGGCATCGCTGGCGACGCTGCGCCTGGCGCAATGCGAGTACAACGCCGGACGCGACGCGCCGGCGCTCGAGGGGTACGCCGCGGTCATCGAGCACTTTCCCGGCACGCCGGCGGCGCGCGAGGCGCAGCGCGGCACCGAGCAGTCCCTCTATCGCCTGAGCCAGAGCCCGAAGGGGGCCGAGGTGCTGGGCCAGCTCGTGGAGCGCTATCCCACGAGCGCGTTCGCCGCCGACGCCGAGTACCAGATCGGCAAGCGCTTCTATCAGGAGAAGCGCTACCGCGACGCCGCGGAGCACTTCCGCCGCGTGGTGAGCCAGTTCCCCGGCTACTCGGCCGCCGATCAGGCGCAGTTCCTGATGGCCGACGCGCTGGCGCAGGCGCACGCGACCGACGAGGCCCGCGCGGGATACGAGCAGTTCCTGGCGTACTTCCCCGAGAGCCCGCTCGCGTCCACCGTCAACTTCCGCCTCGGCCTGCTGCGCTTCGAGGCCAAGGACTACATGCAGGCGGCCGTCGCCTTCACGCGAACGCTGGAGGACTCGGCGGCGGGTCCCGAGGTGCGCTCGGCGTCGCGGTACAACCTGGCGCTCTGCAGCCGGCAGCTCGGCCAGACCGCCGAGGCGCGCGAGGCGCTCGAGCAGCACCGGCGCGAGTTCCCCAACGACGGGCGCGCCGCGGACGTGGCCTTCCAGCTCGGCGACCTCGACGACGTCGGCGGCCAGCCCGCCGAGGCGGCGAAGGAGTTCGAGCGCGCGCTGGCCTCACGGCCGTCGGCGGCCCTCAGCATCGAGGCGCACTACCGGCTGGGGCGTGCGCGCGAGCAGCTCGGCGATCCCGATGGCGCGCTCGCCGCGTACCAGGGCGCCGTGAACGCCACGGACCGGGACCACCCGTTCCGCCTGTCAGCGGTGGCGCGCTGCGCCGCGCTCTACGAAGCGAAGAAGGACTACGCACGCGCGTTGATCGCGTACCGAGACATCATGCGGAACGCCAAGGATCCCGAGCTGGCGGCAGCGGCAACCGACCGCGTTGCCCGGCTCGAAGCCGGAGCGCGCAAGCGCTAGGCCTGCCGTCCCTCAACCAAGGAGCCCCACGATGTTCGAGAACTTCGACTGGATCGCTGCGATTCGAACCAGCCCGGTAATGCTGGTCATCCTGGGCTGCAGCGTGATCACGTTCGGGTTCGCCATCGAGCGTGCCGTCTACTTCTGGAAACGGCGCCGGATGCCCGAACGGCTGTTCGGACAGATCGCCGAGCAGGTTCGGAACGGCAACATGAAGGAAGCCCTGTGGTCGTGCAACGGCGTCTCGCATCCCGCGACCGCCGTGGCCGCCACGGTGCTCAAGAATTCCGACCAGCCGAACGACGTGCAGGAGGAGAAGCTCCAGATCGCCCTCAGCGAGCAGCGTCTGTTGCTCGACCGCAACCTGGGCGTGCTCGGCACGATGGGCAGCACCGCCCCGCTCATCGGCCTGCTCGGCACCGTGTGGGGGATCATGCGCGCGTTCCACGACATGGCGCGGACCGGCTCGGCGGGTCCGTCGGTCGTGGCCGCCGGTGTCGCCGAGGCGCTGTTCACGACCGCGGCGGGGCTCATGGTGGCCGTGCCCGCGGTGCTGCTCTACAACCACTTCGTGCGTCGCATGGGGGTCATGATGACCGTGACGGAGAACCATGCCCGCACCCTGCGCCTGACCCTCGGGGAATCGCGCGTGCAGGACCGCGTGACCTCGCGGGCGGCCTGAGCGGAGACCCGATGAGAACCCGGCGCACCCGCCAACCGGAGGGCATCCACGATCCGAACGTGGTGCCGCTCATCGACGTGTCGCTGGTGCTGGTGGTGATCCTGCTGGTGGCGACCCCCATGGCGCTCCAGTCGGGCATCGCCGTCTCGAATGCGTCCTCGAGCGGGCGCAAGTCGGTTCCCGCGCACACCGAGCGGATCGAGGTCGCCATCGTGGGCGTCGACAGCGTGCTCGTGAACCGGTCGTGGGTGCCG
>Ga0070695_100001387_pt1 | contig 13455 bp, 13 predicted proteins | sample KBSK1252metaG_FD_65471 | JGI IMG/M metagenome (GOLD analysis project Ga0070695, IMG submission 65471) | Corn, switchgrass and miscanthus rhizosphere microbial communities from Kellogg Biological Station, Michigan, USA - KBS K1-25-2 metaG | ecosystem: Host-associated > Plants > Roots >...
TGGAGGCGGGCCTCTTTCAGCAGCGCTTGGTCGCCAAGGCGAATGTTGAGCCCGCCCGGCGGCATCGTGAAATCGTCTGGAAGCTTGACTTCGACGCGATCAAAGCGGCCGTCGACCGTTGACGTTGCCTCGATGTTGTCCTTCACGCACTTGATGCCGACCCAGACCCCGGCGAACCGGGACAGGGCAAAGCCCAAGATGCCGTAGTCTAGAATTTCCTGCACCCCGGCAGGATTGAGCACCGGGATCATGTAGTCGACGAAGGCGAACTCGGACTGGTGGGCGCTGGTTGAGCTTTCGCAGGTATGGTCATCGCCCATCAGCGCCAGAACGCCGCCGTGCTTGGAGGTGCCGGCATGGTTGGCGTGGCGAAAAACGTCACCGGTGCGGTCGAGACCGGGGCCTTTGCCATACCAGACGCCGAAGACGCCGTCATACTTGCCCTCCCCGCGCAGCTCAGCTTGCTGGGATCCCCACAGGGCGGTGGCGGCCAGATCCTCGTTGAGACCGGCCATGAAGCGGATCTGGTTGGGCTGCAAAATCCCGCGCGCCCGCAGCATCGCCGCCTCCAACGAAGCGATCGGCGAGCCGCGGTAGCCGGTGACGTAGCCGGCCGTATTCAGTCCCGCCCGCACGTCCCGCGCCCGCTGGGTCAGCATCAGGCGAACAATGGCCTGCGTGCCCGTCAGGATTTGATGCGTTTCGTCGAGGGCGTATTTGTCGTCGAGGCTGACAGCGTGTTTGGGCATCTGGCGTGTGAGCTCCGGGCTTTCCTCCGAGCCGACACCATTTGCGCCGGCCATGCCGATCCAGCAGTGATGGCAGAGTCCGCGGCCAATCGCAAACGTTGGGCCGGGCCGGCCTGTCTTGCAAGCAAAGATGGGGTCGAGGACCAACCGGCGCAATCGCCACTGCGCCCCGTCGCGGGCAGCACCGCGATCCAATTGCGCACTTGCGAAATCGGCCACACCAACAAGGGCGCGGGGACCGCAGGCCCGCGGTCGCTCAAGCTTGGGGCACATACGCAGGGCAAAAAGGGGTCGCAGGGCAAAAAGGGGCCGCAGGGCAAACGGGGTGGCAGGGCAAAAAGGGGCCGCCGGGCAAAAAAACGGTGGCAACGGCCTCGGCGCCGGGACGTGCGAGCTAACTAGCGCCGTGCCACCCGCATCCGCCAGCCCAAGGCAACGATGCAAACCACCAGGCTGGCAAAGCCAACTTCGAGCCAGCCCACCGCCTCGCCGAGCCAGGCGGCGGAGGCCGCAAGCGCCACGAACGGTTGTAGCAGTTGGATTTGGCCAACCTTGGCGATGCCGCCCAGCGCTAAACCCTTGTTCCAGGCGAAGAAGCCCAGGAACATGCTGAAAACGGAGACATAGAAAAACCCGGCCCATGCCGAAGCCTGCGCGTTCCAGTTGCTCGGCCAGGCAAACAGCAAGAGGATCGGCAGCAGCGCGGGCGCGGACAACACGAGGGCCCAGCAAATGACCTCCCAACCGCCGATGCGTCGGGCCATTTCCCCGCCAAGGGCGTAGGCCAGAGCCGCCGAGACGGCCGAGGCCGCTAGCAAAAGGTCGGCCCACTGCAGGTCGCCGGCGGCGCTCCCGGTGAGGGCCGAGTAGCATAGAACGCTAGCTGTGCCCGCCAGCCCGCAGGCCCAAAATCCCATGGAGGGGCGCTCGCCGGCAATCAGTGCACCACCCATCGCCGTCAGCAGGGGCAGTACCGCCAACACCACGGCGCCGTGGCTCGCCGGCGCGTGCTGCATCGCAATCGCCATCAGCAGCGGAAAGCCGATGATGGAGAACAGGGCAAAGGCGGCGAGCCGCGGCCAGTCGCGGCGCGCTGGCGGTTGTGGGCGCACCCACAGCAGGGCGAGACCGGCGAGCGCGGCCGCCACCAGCGAGCGCCCAAGCGTCACGAACAAGGGATCGAAGTCGGCGACGGCGAGGCGCGTTGCCGGCAAGGTAAGCCCAAAGATTGAGACGCCGAGTACCCCAAGCAAAAAAGCTTGACGCTCGCGGCGCCGAGGCCCGCCGGGCGCTGGCAGCGTTGACCTCAGCTCCCTTGTCACCCGCGGTTGCCACCCAAGAGCTTGCGCGCAATCACCACGCGCATGATCTCGTTGGTACCCTCCAGGATTTGATGCACTCTGAGATCGCGCACGAGCTTTTCGAGCCCATAGTCCTTGAGATAGCCGTAGCCGCCGTGAATTTGCAGGGCTTCGTTGCACACCTGGAAACCGAGGTCCGTGGCAAGGCGCTTGGCCATCGCCGAGTACATGGAGGCCTGTGGATCGGCACGATCGAGGGCTTCGGCAGCGCGATAGGTCATCAGCCGGGCGGCCTCCAGCTCGGTCGCCATGTCGGCGATCTTGAACTGCAGCGCCTGAAAGTCGGCGAGCGGCCGCCCGAACGCGCCGCGCTCGAGCATGTAGTCGCGCGCCTTATCCAAGGCCATCCAGGCCGCACCCAGCGAGCAGGCGGCGATGTTGATGCGTCCGCCGTCGAGCCCGCTCATGGCGAAGCGAAAGCCGCGCCCGGGCTCACCGACCAGGTTGGCGACCGGCACCTTGCAGTCCTCAAAGATTACCTGGCGGGTAGGCTGGGCATTCCAGCCCATTTTCTTCTCGTTGGCGCCGAAGGAGAGCCCGGGGGTGTCCTTCATCACCGCAAAGGCCGAGATGCCGCGGGCGCCTTCCTCGCTCGTGCGGGCAAAGACAAAATAAAAATCGCTCGCGCCGGCGCCGGAGATGAACTGCTTGGTGCCATTGAGCAGGTAGTGGTCACCACTGAGCCTGGCTGAGGTCTTCAAGGCGGCGGCATCGGAGCCCGCCCCCGGCTCGGTCAGGCAATAGCTCGACAGCCATTCCATCGAGGCAAGCTTGGGCATCCAGGCGGCGACCTGAGCCTCGGAGGCGTAACTGGCAACCATCCAGGCCACCATATTGTGGATGGAAACATAGCCGGAGATGGCAGGACAGCCGTAGGCTAGCGCCTCCATTATCAGCGCGCCATCGAGGCGCGATAACCCGGAGCCGCCCTTCGCTTCCGGAACGTAAATGGTGGCCATGCCGAGCGCGGCAACCTCACGGATGACGTCGACGGGAAAATGGCACCTTTCGTCCCACTCGGCCGCGTAGGGAGCGATGCGCTCCTGGGCGAAGGCGAGCGCCGTCTCCCGAATTGCGGCCTGCTCCGCGTTGAGGCTGAAGTCCATGGGTTCAGATCCTCTCGAACAGTTGGCTCACTTGCAGCGCGGGGCGATCGTCCCAGCGCCCGAGGCAGCGCGCGAGCCCCGCAAGGCAAAACAGCAACGAGGCATAAAAGCCGTCATGGGCCCCACTATCCTCGCCCTCTGCAGGCCTGCAAGGTCGCAGCGCCGGTCATGAGCCAGCACCGGCGATGATCGGCCCCCTGGCCAATAGCTGTTCGGCCTCATCAACCATGCGCTCGAGGATCACGCTGGCCGGTTCGATGCTGCCGATCAGGCCGATAGCCTCGCCAACGATGGTGGCGGCAATCTGCGGATCGGCCGCCTGCGCGGCGGCCCGGTAGCGCTCGATCTGGGATTTGTCCGCGGCCAGCTCGTGCTCGCGCCCAAGCCACTCGCGCACGAAGTCGTTGCGTAAAACGCGGCCGGTATAGCGCGCGGGCCAGGCCCGTTGGCGCACGATGTCAAATAAGCGCTGGCGCAGCGTATCATCGCCAACGGCGGCCAAGGCGGCCAGCTTAAGAGGCGCGGGGACCAACGATTCCTCGCAGGCCCAAAAGCGCGTGCCAACCACGACCCCGTCGGCCCCCAACATCAGCGCCGCAGCCAGTCCGCGACCGTCGGCGATGCCGCCGGCCGCACACAGCAAGGTGCCGGGGGCGCGCTTGGCGATCAGGTCGGCGATTTCGGGCACCAGCGTGAAGGTCGCGCGCGTGCCGCCGTGTCCGCCAGCTTCGGTGCCCTGGGCGACGATGACGTCCGCCCCGCAATCGAGCGCACGCTCGGCATCGGCGCGCGTCTGCAGCTGACAGAAAAGCACAACATCCGCCGCCCTAGCCCGACTGGCGAACGGCTCCGGGTCATCGAAGGAAAGAAAGATCGCCTTGGGCTTGCGGGCCACGACGGCCTCGAAAACCTCAGGCTTGCGGCGCAAGGCCCAGGTGATGAAGCCGCAGCCGATCGGCTGATTGCCGGCAGCGCTGAACTCGCGGTCAAACCAAGCCTCCTCGTCACTGTAACCACCACCCAGCATACCGAGGCCGCCGGCACTCGACACCGCCGCCGCGAGCCTGCCGCCCGCGATCCCATCCATCGGTGCAGCGATGACCGGATGCCTAATCTGCAGCCGTTCGGTCAGCCGGGTCGATATGGCCACCTGCGCCACCCTATCTCAACGGCTTGATGCGCTCGCCAGGCATCAGGTCATAGGGATCTTTCCAACCGGGGAGCGCGCGCATGCGCTCACTCCAGATCTGGATGTTCGGGTGGCTCTTGGCCCAATCGTAGCCATGCTCAGCCAGCGGATAAAACAGGTAACCTGCGATAGAAAAGTCGGCGATGGTTGGCCTGTCGCCCAGCACAAATTTGCCCGCCGCCAAATGCTTGTCGAGGATGCCCGCCGCTGCATCGAAACGGCCCTGCAAGAACGCCAGCACGCTGGGATCGGCCGCTTGTGGCGCGAACGCCTTCAAGAAGCGATAGCTGGCGAAATAGCTGGTGAACTTGTGATTGTCGAATAGGATCCAACGCAGCGCCTCGTTGCTCTCGGCCTCGTCTTGCGGCGCGAATTTGCCCGTGGCGCCGGCCAGATGGAAGAGGATGGCACCGGACTGGCTGAGCTTGCCGGCCGCGGTCTCCAACACCGGCGCCTCGCCCATCTCGTTCACGCTTCGCCGCCACTTAGGCTCGCGCGTGGCCCCGTGCATGAAGTCGACGAACACGGGCTCCCAATCGAGCTTGGCACATTCGAGATAGAGGGCAACCTTGTAGGAATTGCCCGACTGGCAGAAACAATGCAGCTTGTACTGCGCCATGGCGCTCAGGGCCTCCAACGATCGCGGCGCTTGTTTAACATGCGGCGCGGGTCGCCGAGTAGCGGAAAGCTCATGACAGAAAATGCCAGACTGCTGCTGACGGCGCTCGGCGGCCTCGCCCTCGGCGCCGGCACGCTCACCGCCTGGCGGGCCGTGCTGCCCGGCGAGGGCGCACCGCCGTGTCGACCCGGCATGGCGCAGATGGCACGCATAGAGCTTTTGTTCGGCAGCGGGCGCAAGGGTGGCGCAGCCGTCGGCGAGGTGGAATGGCAAGGCTTCATCGACAGCGAGGTAACGCCGCGCTTCCCCGACGGATTGACGGTGCTGACGGGTTACGGACAGTGGCGCCGTGGGGATAGCCTACATAAGGAGGGATCCCGCCTGTTGCTGATCTGGGCGCCGCGCGCGGCCGCTAACGAGCCCAGCATCGAGGCGATCCGCAACGCCTATAGGGCGCGCTTCGAGCAGGAGAGCGTGCTGCGCGTGGATGGCCTATCGTGCGTCAGTTTCTAAGCGCACGCCCATCCGCACCGAGCCTTGGCGTCGCCCGGCATTGGAACGGTCTCGACAAATTCGTCGCGAGCGCCTAATCGGTGCGCATGAACAAGCTGCTGCGGACAACCTCTGGCCTGCGTGCACTGACGAGCGCGGCCTTACTTCTAGTCGCGGCCAGCACGGCGCTCGCCCGTTGCCCGGAGGGGTCCTACCCCTGGGTCGATCGCCGTGGCATCGAATTTTGCAGGCAGGACCTGATCGGCCCGCGGGAAGCGTCGCTCGCAAACGACGGCGGCTGTCCCCACGTAGCCAACGCGGGACCGCGGACCTGCGCTAAGCGGATGCAAGACCTCGATGGCGGCGCTGCGAACGCGGCGGGCTATCCGCCGGCGCCAAGGCGCGCTGGCCAGCGTGAGGCACGGTGATTAACCGGAACCTGTTCGTCTACGGCACGCTGATGTCTGCGGCGGGCCACGCGATGGGGGCTAGACTGGCGCGCGAGGCCAGTTTGCTCGGACCTGCCTCGATCCAGGGGCGCCTCTATAGGATCGCCTGGTATCCCGGGGTCATCGACAGCCCCAACGCCGAGGAGCGCGTGCATGGCGAACTTTACGCGCTGACCGATCCCGCCAGGAGCTTCGCCTGGCTCGATGCCTATGAGGGCCTGGTTGCTGGCCGTGCCGATAACGAATACGCCCGCCTCGAACGGCCGGCGCGGCCGCTGGCTGCGGCCGACGTGGTGGCCTGGGTCTACCTCTACCGGCGCGCTCCTGATCCCCTGGGACTGATTGGCGATGGTCGCTGGGTTGCGCCGGCCAAATAGCCCGTTGCATTCGCAGCATCGCTTGGCAGTATGACCGGTGGCCAGCACGGTCGGGCCAAGCCGCCTAGGGCGCCGCAAGAGGAATTGCCATGCCGAGCCGCTATCACGAGGTCTACGCCGCCTGGGAGCGCGATCCCACCCAGTTCTGGGCCGAAGCCGCGCGCGCGATCGACTGGTACAAACCGTGGGATCGGGTGTTTGATCCCTACGCCGGGCAATACGGACGCTGGTTCACCGGAGCCGAGTGCAATACGGCCTACAACTGCCTCGATCGCCACGTGGAGAACGGGCGTGCCGCGCAGAAGGCGCTGATCTACGATAGTCCCGTCACCCAGACCATTCGCGCCTACACCTATCTGGAGCTCCGCGACGAGGTGGCGACGCTGGGCGGGGTGCTCGTTGACCTCGGCGTCAAGCAGGGCGACCGGGTCATTATCTATATGCCGATGGTCCCCGAGGCCCTGATCGGCATGCTTGCCTGCGCGCGCATCGGCGCCATCCACTCGGTGGTGTTCGGCGGCTTTGCCGCGCCGGAATTGGCCTCGCGCATCGATGACTCCAAGCCGACGGTGATCCTATCTGCCTCATGCGGCATCGAGCCCGGCCGGATCGTGCACTACCAGCCCCTGCTCGACGGCGCGCTGAGGCTGGCGAGCCACAAGCCGGCGGCCATCGTCATGCTGCAACGACCCATGGCAGAGGCGAGCCTGCTGGCCGGGCGTGACCATGATTGGGCGGACCTGATCGCGGATGCCAAGGCGCGCGGGCGCAAGGCAGGTTGCGCCCGCCTCGCCGCCACGGATCCCCTCTACGTGCTCTATACGTCCGGCACCACCGGATCTCCCAAGGGTGTCATTCGCGACAACGGCGGGCACATGGTAGCGCTGAAATGGACCATGAAGAACCACTACGGCGTCGATCCGGGCGAGGTGTTCTGGGCCGCCTCCGACGTCGGCTGGGTCGTCGGTCATTCCTATATTTGCTATGCGCCGCTGCTGCACGGTGCCACCACCATCCTTTACGAGGGCAAGCCGGTTGGCACGCCCGATGCCGGCACCTTCTGGCGCGTGATCGCACAACACGGCTGCGCGGCGATGTTCACCGCGCCGACGGCCTTTCGGGCGATCAAGAAGGAGGATCCCAAGGGTGAACAGATCGGGCGCCATGACCTTCGGCGTTTTCGCACCTTGTTCCTTGCCGGCGAGCGCGCCGACCCGGAAACCATCAAGTGGGCAGAGACCAATCTCAAGGTGCCGGTCTATGACCATTGGTGGCAAACGGAAACCGGCTGGCCGATTTGCGGCAATCCCGTCGGGCTCGGTGCCCTTCCGGTCAAGTACGGCTCACCCACGGTGCCCATGCCGGGCTACGCGCTTGAGGTGCTCGACGCCGCGGGCAAGGCGGTCAAGCCCGGGACGACGGGCACGCTCGCCGTCAAACTGCCGCTGCCCCCCTCGTGCCTGCCCACGCTGTGGGGGAACGATCAGCGTTTCCGCAACAGCTACCTCGCCGAGTTTCCGGGCTACTACACGACCTCGGACGCGGGATACATCGACGCCGACGGCTACGTCTATGTGATGGCGCGCACGGACGACGTCATCAACGTTGCCGGGCATCGCCTGTCGACGGGGCAGATGGAAGAGGTGGTGGCCCGCCATCGCGACGTCGCCGAATGTGCCGTTGTCGGGGTTGCCGACGCCATGAAGGGACAGGTCCCGACCGGGTTCATCGTGCTCAACGCCGGTGTCAATCGTTCAACCAAGGAGATCGAAGCCGAGGTCGTCAAGCTGGTGCGCGAGGAGATCGGTCCGGTGGCCGCCTTCAAGACGGTGATGACGGTCAAGCGGCTGCCAAAAACCCGTTCCGGCAAGATCCTGCGCGGCACCATGCGTCAGATCGCTGACGGCGAAGCCTGGAAGATGCCGGCCACCATCGACGATCCGGCGATCCTCGATGAGATCACGGGGGCGATGCAGGAGCGCGGCCTGGCCAAGGGCCAGCCGCAGGCGGACTGACGGCCCGCGGCGGGTTCAGCGCAGCGCCGGGCCTTGCTTGGCCACCAAGCGATTGATCTCGCGCTCCACGGCACCGACCCGCCAGACGTTTTGCAAGTGATAGTGGCGTTCGCCGCTCGGCACGCTGAACTGGATGTCGAGATCGCCGGTACCAAAACCCAAGAACCAGAGGCCGAGCACGCGATGCACGAAGATGTCGTCGCTCTGCCGGCGGGTTTGCAGGTGGGGGGTGGCGAAGGATTCTCCACCCTCGCTGAAGCGCTGGCGCCTGCTGATCAGTCCAGGCGCGAATTCCCAATAGGTGAGGCGGTCGCTGAAGATTACGGTGAACAGCCAGGCCAAGAGGAGAACGCTCGAGAACAACACGTAGAAGGCCTGATTCATATAGACGAGCAGCAGCGGAAAATAGCTCAACAGCCCGTCCCAACCCTGCAGGATCTGCACGCCGAAGCCGATCACGAGCAGCACCAGAAAGAGCACGAGAGATTTGACGCCGCGCGCACGCGCATTGGTGAAAATGAGCACAAACAAGGCCAGCGCCACGAACGAGATGCCAAGCCAGGCGCTCGGATGGAACAGCACCTTGCGGCCATCGTCGGAGAGAACGACCGGCCGACCCTGCAGATAGGTGAGCAAGGCGCAAAAATAGCCATAGGCCCACACCACCCACCAGTAGATGAGGTCCGAATGCTGGTAGACTTTGATCCGCTCCCTGCCGAGCGCGGCAAGCGGTGGCGTCGGGCGTACCCCTGCTGCGGTGGTGGTCATGGCCGGCTTCCCCCCTGCGCTGCGTCGACCCCAGTTAGCGGCATCGCCTCGGCGAGTTCAAGAGGCCTGCCGATGGCACAGGCGTCACAGCCGGTGCACGGACGCCGCGGCGTTGAGGATGTCATACTCGCAATAGATCGTGCCCGAATGCTGGCCGGGGGTCAGGAGCAAATACGGATTGCGGTAGCGGGCGCTCCACATGGCGTTGTCGACCTGCCACAGGTTGACGTCCAGGCTATTGTTGCCAATGACCAACTGCATGGTGGCCGGGCTGGCCCAGGCCTGGGCGGACACGGCGGGAGCCAAGCTACGCGCCTGGCGCTGACACGCTTCGGTCGCATGTTCCCGGTAGGCACCGAAGATCGCGTCCCTGGTCCCGGTCCTGAAAAGGTATTCCTGGTGCCCCAGCTTAGCCGCCGCCAATAGCGCCAGAAATAAAATGACGGGCCTCATCACAGGAAGATCCCATTGCCCTTGCCAAATCGGTTGCCGGGACGTTTCTTGCAATCTCTACCAAATGCGGTGAAGAAAGCGTTGCTGCCCTCGCGCGCCAGCGGCCGCGGACGCTGCACTGCCCGCCCGTGGCGTAGCTTTGCCGGCGATCGACGCGTGCCGGCAACCAACCTCGACGTCCCCTTTTAGCCGTTGGCCCGACGCCCATGACGAGCCCTTAAGAGCGAGCCAAAAGCGCAGACATGCACCCGGTCATTTCCGTCCTCGATCTATCGAAGACCTATGCCTCTGGGTTCCAGGCCCTGAGGCGCGTCAACCTCGAAATTCGGCGGGGCGAAATCTTCGCCCTGCTCGGCCCCAATGGGGCGGGCAAGACCACCTTGATCAACATCATCTGCGGCATTGTCAACGCCAGCCAAGGCCAGGTCAGCGTCAACGGGCTCGACATCGTCCGGCACTATCGCGCCGTGCGCGCGCTGATCGGTCTGGTGCCCCAGGAGCTCACCACCGACGCCTTCGAATCGGTCTGGGCCACGGTCTGCTTTAGCCGTGGGCTGTGGGGCAGGCCCGCCGCCCCCGCCTACATCGGCAAGGTGCTGAAGGATCTGTCCTTGTGGGACAAGAAAGACAACAAGATCATGACGCTTTCCGGCGGCATGAAGCGCCGGGTGATGATCGCCAAGGCGCTTGCCCACGAGCCCAACATCCTATTCTTGGATGAACCGACCGCGGGCGTCGACGTCGAACTGCGCAAGGATATGTGGGGGGTGGTGCGGGCCCTCAGCAACTCCGGGGTCACAATCATCCTCACCACCCACTACATCGAGGAAGCCGAGATGATGGCCGACCGTATTGGCATCATCAGCAAAGGCGAACTCATCCTGGTCGAGGACAAGGTCGAGCTGATGCGCAAGCTTGGCAAGAAGCAGCTGACGCTACACCTGCTTGAGAAGCTTGATGCGATCCCGCCTGCTCTGGCCGGCCGCCACCTGGCCCTCGCCAATGAGGGGCGGGAATTGGTCTACACCTATGACACGCAAGCCGAGCGCACCGGCATTACGGCGTTGCTTCGGAATTTGCACGAGGCCGGCATCCGCTTCCGCGACCTCAACACCACGCAAAGCTCGCTTGAGGATATCTTCGTCGATCTGGTGAGGCGCGGGCAATGAACTGGCGGGCGGTATGGGCCATCTATACCTTTGAAATGGCGCGCACCGGCCGCACGCTGCTGCAGAGCATCGTCTCGCCGGTGATCTCGACCTCGCTCTATTTCGTGGTCTTCGGGGCCGCCATCGGCTCGCGCATTAGCGAAATCGAAGGCGTGAGCTATGGCGCCTTTATCGTACCGGGCCTGATCATGATGATGCTCTTGACCCAAAGTACGGCCAACGCATCCTTCGGCATCTACTTTCCGAAGTTTGTCGGCACCATCTACGAGCTGTTGTCGGCGCCGATCTCCTATCTCGAGATTGTGCTCGGCTACGTCGGAGCGGCCGCCACCAAGTCCATCGTTTTGGGGCTTATCATCCTGTTGACGGCGGGATTCTTCGTGCCGATACGCATCGATCACCCACTGGCGATGGTGGGTTTCCTGATCCTGACGGCGGTCAGTTTCAGCCTGTTCGGATTCATCATCGGCGTGTGGGCGGACGGCTTTGAAAAGCTGCAGGTGATCCCGCTCTTGATCATCACCCCGCTCACCTTTTTGGGCGGCAGCTTTTACTCCGTCCATGTGCTGCCGCCGGTCTGGCACACCATCAGCCTGTTCAATCCCATCCTCTATCTGATCAGCGGCTTTCGCTGGAGTTTTTACGGCATTGCCGACGTGAACGTGGGGCTCAGCCTGGCCGCGGCCGCCCTGTTCACGGCGCTGTGTCTGCTGCTCGTGTGGTGGATCTTCCGTACCGGCTACCGGCTGAAGAGCTAGGCCAACGAAGGCTGGCGGACGAGCGCAAAGCTGCGTAACGTCCGGATGGGGGCGTAACGGGAGGAACCCATGGCCAAGCTCGGCTTTATCGGATTGGGCAACATGGGGCTGCCGATGGCGGGCAACCTCGTCAAGGCCGGCCACGCGGTGGCAGGCTTCGACCTTGTGCGCGAGAATTTGGAGCGCGCCGCCGACCGCGGCGTCAGCGCCGAGCACTCGGCCGAGCGTGCCGCTCAGGACGCCGATGTGGTCATCACTATGCTTCCGGCCGGCAAGCAGGTGCTCGAGGTTTACAGCGGCGGCGTGCTGAAAGCGGCCAAGCCGGGCACGCTCTTTATCGATTCCTCGACCATCGACGTGACGTCGGCCCGCGCGGCACATCGACTTGCAAGGGAGGCCGAGATGGCTTCGCTGGATGCACCGGTCTCCGGCGGCGTCAGCGGCGCGGAAGCGGCGACCTTGACCTTCATGGCGGGCGGCGCGGACACGGCGTTCGCCCAGGCCAAGCCGATCTTGGAACGCATGGGTCGGCGTGTCGTCCATTGCGGAGAGGCCGGTGCCGGCCAAGCCGCCAAGATTTGCAACAACATGATGCTCGGCATCAATATGATCGGCGTCAGCGAGGCCTTCACGCTGGCCGAAAAGCTCGGCCTTTCGGCCAAGGCGCTGTTTGAGGTGGCCGCCGCCTCTTCGGGTCAATCCTGGGCGCTGACCAGCTACTGTCCCGTACCCGGCCTAGTGCCGTCGTCGCCGGCCAATAACAAGTATAAACCCGGTTTTGCCAGCGCGCTGATGCTCAAGGATTTGAAGCTCGCGCAAGAGGCCGCCGCAGACGCGGGCGCGAGCACGCCGATGGGCGCAGCGGCGGCGCAATTATTCGGCCTGCACAATGCCTGGGGTGAGGGGGGTACGGACTTCTCCGGCATCATTCACCTCATCCGCGGCAAAGGCGGGCAATAGCGATGCATCGCTACCTATTCGACGCCTACGGCACGCTCTTCGATCTGCATGCCGCCGCGGAGCGCTACCGGGCCGCGATCGGACCGCAATGGCGACAGCTCTCCGACACCTGGCGAAGCAAGCACATCGAATACACCTGGCATCATAGCCTCACGCGCACACCGGCGACGTTTTGGCGGCTGGCGGAGCGCAGTCTGGATTTCGCCATCGCGGCAACAGGGGCGACCGTCGGCGCTGAGGTTCGCGCCTCGTTGCTGGCAACCTACCGCGCCATGCCGCCCTATCCGGAAGTGCGGAAGGTACTTAGCTCACTTAAGCAGAAGGGCGCCGCCGTCGCGATCCTGTCAAACGGCGACCCTGACATGCTCGCCGAGGCGACGGCCGCCGCGGGCCTCGACGGCATGTTTGACGCGGTGTTGTCGGTCGCTGCGGTCGGCTACTTCAAGCCGGCGCCGCCGGTCTACCAACTTGCCAGCGATCACTTCGCTTGCCGGCCGCAGGAGATTTCCTTCCAATCATCCAATCGTTGGGACATTGCCGGTGCCAAGGCCTTCGGTTTTTACTGCGTCTGGGTGAACCGGACGGGCGCACCCGAGGAATACCCCGAGTTGGCCGCGGATCGCGTCGTTGGCGACCTGCGCGGCATACTGGCGCCCGCGGGCTCCCCCGCCTGAGCGCATCGCCAAAGCCAGCGTGGATTGGCCGGCGCCGTGCCGCGACGGGGTCTCAAAAGGCGCCGCCAACTGCCGCGGAGGGACCGTTGCGGGCCTCGAGCAGGGCGATGACTTCCGCGTCACTCACCTGGGTAAAGCTGCGGTAGAACCCACCCACCGAGCCAAAACGGCGCGGTACGCTCAGGAACACGGCTGCATCCGCTTCCCGATGCAACATGGCGGCCGCCTCGCGCGACGCTACTGGCGCTGCCGCGATCAACCGGGTCGGTTGCTTTCGCCGCAGGTGGCGCAACGCGGCTTGCATGGTCATTCCGGT
>Ga0070695_100001388_pt1 | contig 13450 bp, 10 predicted proteins | sample KBSK1252metaG_FD_65471 | JGI IMG/M metagenome (GOLD analysis project Ga0070695, IMG submission 65471) | Corn, switchgrass and miscanthus rhizosphere microbial communities from Kellogg Biological Station, Michigan, USA - KBS K1-25-2 metaG | ecosystem: Host-associated > Plants > Roots >...
GCTCCCCAAGGTGGCGCTGGATGCGCTCCTCTTCGCCGTGGCCTACGTCGTCTCCTTCAAGGCGCGCCTGGAGACGATCGAAGCGGGCCAGCTGCAGACGCTCCTCGTCACCCTGCCCATGGTGGTGGTGCTCAAGCTCGCGATCTACCACTACGTGGGCGCCTACCGCAGCATCTGGCGGTACTCCAGCCTCACCGACCTCCAGGAGCTGTTCCGGGGTGCCTTCTTCGGCTGCGCGGGGATCGTCTTCCTGGACTTCCTCCTCCCCGAGCCGATGGCCATCCCCCGCTCCATCCCCTTGATCGACCTGGCGCTGTCCATCGTGCTCACGGGGGCGGTGCGGATGTCGGTGCGCATCGTCCACGAGTCCTCCAGCCCCTTCCTGCGCACGCTGCCCTTCCCGGCGCGGCTCATCGGAGTGCGCAGCCGGGCCAACGCGCGCCGGGCCCTGGTGTTCGGCGCCGGCGACGCAGGCGAGATGATCGTGCGCGAGATGCTGCGCTCGCAGCGAATGGACTACGAGCCGCTCGGGTTCGTGGACGACGATCCCGCCAAGCGGGGCCAGAGCATCCACGGCGTGCTGGTGCTGGGCGGCCGGGCGGATGTCCCCGACCTGGTGCAGCAGCTCCAGATCCAGGAGATCCTCATCGCCATGCCCTCCGCCCGGGGCAAGACGGTGCGGGAGCTGGTGCAGATCTGCCGGAACACCCCGGCCAACCTGAAGATCCTCCCCGACCTCAACAAGGTGGTGGACGGCGAGGTCCACCTCTCCGACCTCCGGCAGGTGTCGGTGGAGGACCTGCTGGGGCGCGAGGCCGCCCAGCTCGACCTCAACCTGATCTCCAGCTACCTGCGGGGCAAGCGCATCCTGGTCACCGGCGCCGGCGGCTCCATCGGCTCCGAGCTGTGCCGGCAGATCCTGAAGTTCGCCCCCGCCGAGATCCAGCTCCTGGGGCGGGGTGAGAACAGCATCTACGAGATCCACCGCGAGCTGTCGCGGCACGCCCGCTTCACGCGCCTGGTCCAGGTGATCGGCGACGTCATCAACAAGAAGAAGCTGGAAGGCGTGTTCGCCATGTACCGCCCCCAGATCGTCTTCCACGCCGGCGCCGACAAGCACGTGCCCCTCATGGAGCTGAACCCGGACGAGGCGGTCTTCAACAACATCGTGGGAACGCGCAACGTGCTGGAGGTGGCCAACGCCTACCGGGCCGAGCGCGTGGTCTGCATCTCCACGGACAAGGCGGTCAATCCCACGAGCGTCATGGGCTGCTGCAAGCGCGTGGCCGAGCTGCTGGTGCGGAGCCGCCTCTACCCGGACACGGTGGCGGTGGCCGTCCGCTTCGGCAACGTGCTGGGCTCCCGGGGCTCGGTGATCCCCCACTTCCAGCAGCAGATCCGGGACGGCGGGCCCATCACGGTCACCCACCGCGACATCAAGCGCTACTTCATGACCATCCCCGAGGCCTCGGGCCTGGTGATCCAGGCCGGGGCCATGGGGAAGGGACGGGAGATCTTCGTCCTGGACATGGGCGAGCCGGTGAAGATCTGGGACCTGGCCACGAACATGGTGCGTCTGGCGGGGCTCGAGCCCGGGCGCGACATCGACATCGTCGAGACCGGCCTGCGGCCGGGCGAGAAGATGCACGAGGAGCTGCTCATGGAGAGCGAGACCCACGAGACCACAGGGCATCTCAAGATCACCTGCGTCCGGGGGGAGGGGATCGACGCCATGCGCCTCCTCACGGAGATCGAGAGCCTGACCGCCAAGGCCGTGCGCATGGACTTCGGTGGCATCCGCCAGTCGCTGGCGCGGCTGGTGCCGGAATATCGCGTGGAAGAGGACTTGCCTCCACTCCTGACCGCGGCCGGTTGGGAGAAGTGAGGAAACGAAGGGCGCGGCAGCGCCGCGGAACGGGGTACAGCGATGGCGAGCAACGAAGCGGTACGGAAAGAAGATTGGGGTAGCAGGGCAATGCTTGTCGATATTGCACAGGACGAGATCCTCACCAGCCGACAGGCGCGCGAGCTCCTGAAGATCGGCCGCACCAAGCTCTGGGAGCTGACCAAGAGCAAGGTGATTCCCGCCTACCGGGTGGGGGAGGGGAGGACCTCGAGCCTCCGTTACAAGCGATCGGAGCTCATCGGCTGGCTGGAGAGCAATCGCATCCGGAGGATCTAGGCCGGAAGCCCGGCCAGGCTCAGCGGCCCCGAGCGCGCTCGCCGTCTTGCTGGGGCCGGCTCTCCCGGCTGTCCGTCCGTTTCCACAGTCCTTTCAGACGGGTCCGGTACTCTCGTAGCTGCTCGATCGTCGGCGCCGTGTAGGTCGGCCAGTCCCCGGCGGCCTGAGGCGTCCCCCGCCACGTAGGCTCCTTCTCCATCCGCTCCACCGCATCCACCAGCAGCCGCGCCCCCAGATCCTGCGAGCGCACGCGCAGCGACACGTGGGAGTCGTACTTCCGGAAAGGCAGGTGCTCCTGGAGCAGGATGGGACCGGTATCGAGGCCGGGGTCCACCTCGTGGATCGTGATCCCCAGGCGGTCGAGATCCCCGTGGTACAGCGCCCAGAACTCGCCCTTGAGGCCGCGGTAGGCCGGCAGCAGGCTGGAGTGCTTGTTGAGGACCACCTTGCGGGCCAGCCGCAACGTCGCCGGCTTGAGGACACGCGTCCCGGCGAGCACGAACACGTCGGCCTGGAGGGCCTCCAGGATGGCGCGAGCCTCCGTCGAGTTGAGCGAGCGCACCCGGTGGTAGGGGATGCCGCGTTCGCGGCAAATCTCGTCCGCCGACCACAGCCGCCTCTCCGAGGGATCGTAGGCTCCGGGGGGGTAGCCGTAGAGGGTGCAGTGGAGCACGCGGAGCCACATCTTCTCTGCCGCGCGCAGGAATCGGAAACCGAAGGGATCGGGAGAGCCGAGGCCCACCACCCGGAGCGCGCGGTCGCCGAACCGCCCCAGCACGAACCCGGCCCCTTGCCAGGGGCCGAGCTCCAGCGTCTTCGCCCGCAGAAGGGCGAGCGGGCCTTTTCGCTTTTTCCGCGGGGATCCCGCTTTCGGCTTGGGCCGAGATTCCGTCTCCGCCACCACGGCCACGGGAGCACGGCCCCGGCGGACGAACTCCTGGACGACGGCGGCGGCTCCGTACCCTCCGTGGGTGAGCACTGCGACGCGCAGGGTTTCGGTCAAGCTTCAGTACCCTGCGGCTTCGAGCGCCCGGGTAGCCTCCGTGAGGGTCGCAGGCCGGGCGCCCAGAGCCAGGGCCCGTTCCAGGATCCCCCGCAGCTTGCGGTAGAAGCCTTCCAGCGAGGCCTCGTCGGGGCTATAGGCGCTGGTCCCGGCCACCGCTTCGCTGGAGTGAAACATCACGTTCCAGACCGGGCGCCGTGCGGCATGGAGCCGGTTCACCAACCGGAGGAGCTCGGCTTCGGCAAACCTCGGGTAGGGGCGCAGCCAGACTGGTCGAAGGATGTTGCTGCGCCGGAGGCCGCGGGCCATCCAGCTGCGGGGGGGCAGGCGATCAATGGCGGACCCGACCGTGGCGGGAAGGTCGCGGTTCCACTCGATGCTCACCGGCACCTCGAGGAGCCCGCCGTCCAGGCGATGAGGGACCCGCGGGGCGCCCACGAAACTCGGCCCCCCACCGCCGCCGGGCGCACCGGGATGGGCTTCCCACGACACGCCCGGCGTCACCGTGGTGTCCACGAGATAACCGAGCTCATGCAGGACGGCGGCGTGCGGAAGCACGAATCCCCAGCGCCCGGCCCGGTAGGAGCGGGGCTGCACGCCCATGTGGGCGCGCAGCGCTTCCCCCAGCACCTCCATCTTCTCCCGGAAGACTCCGATCGGATAGTCGTGCGGGTAGGGATGATGGCGATGCTCGTCCTCGACGAGCCGCGCGAAGGGAGGGTTGCTCCACGGATGCAGGTGTGCGCCCACCTCGGCGCGGCCGGAGGCCGCCAGCTCTCCCAGGAATGCGGCGGATTCGGGGTCGGACGCCACCTCGTAGGTGGTGAGGTAGGTGGCGCGCACCCCCAGCTCGTCGAAGAGCGCCTGCAGACGCCCCAGGCTCCGCGTGTTCCTAAAGCCGAGCGTCTCGAGGCGGTCCCACATGTTGTCCGCCTCGGTATCGATCGTCACCGTGAGCAGCGCGTGGTCCAACGAGGACGCCCCCTCCTTCGAGCACGGCATCGTAGACCGACTCCATCGCGCGCTGCATCGCGTCCCAGCCGAACCGGGAGACGACGCGCTTCCGGCCGGCCCGGCCCATGTCCGCCCGAAGTGTCGGCTCCCCCAGCAGGCGGCGCAAGGCGGCAGCCAAGGCGTCCACGTCGCCGGCCGGGTAGTGGAATCCCTCCACCCCATCCCGCAGGACCTCGGGCACGCCTCCCACCGGGGTGGAGACCACGGCACATCCCGAGGCCATCGCCTCCAGGAGCACGTTGGGCAGACCTTCGCTCCGCGAGCAGAGCGCGCACACGTCGCAGGCGGCGTAGAGCGCGGGGAGACCCTCCTGGAGGCCGAGGAACTGCACGCGGCCCTGAAGGCCCTGGGCGCGCGCCAGATCCTCGAGGGCGGCGCGGTCCGGTCCCTCTCCCACCACGACGGCGTGGAACGTCACGCCCTCGCGGCCGAGAAGCCCCAGGGCGGCGAGGAGGTCCTGCTGCCCCTTGAGGGGCTTCAGCCGCCCCATCATTCCGAGGAGCGGCACGCCGGTGGGCAGGCCCAGGTCCCGGCGGAGATGGTCCCGGTCGCCAGCGGGCCGGAAGTGCGCGACGTCCACTCCGTTGGGAACGACGCGGATGCGGTCTGGGGGACACAGACGCTCCTCGAGGACCCTCCGGCGGATGGCCTCCGAGTTGACGATCATCGCGTCCACGTAGCGGGCGTTCGACCAGCGGTAGATCCGCCGCTGCAGCGGGTCCAGCCAGTCCCCGAGGTTGCGCTGGCTGGTCACCACGGGGACGCCGGTTCCCGCGCGCGAGACCAGCGGGCCCAGCACCGCGGTGATCGTGATCCAGGCGTGGACGAGATCCACCCTTCCGCTCGCGCACCACTGCCGCAGCAGGCGCAGGAAGCGCAAGACCTGCAGGCGTCCGCCACCGCCCGCCGGCGGGCCGCCCACCGGAATGCCCGCGGCCAGATAACGCTCCCGATTGGCCGTATTCGGCTCGATGGCGAGGATGGCGGGCGTGAAGCGGGCCCGGTCGAGGGCGAGCGCGTGCTGGAGTAGGACGTGCTCCGAGCCGCCGTTCCGGAGTCGGCCGGTGAGAAAGAGGATGCGGCGGGGGCGGGGCAACGGACGCTCCTGGATGGGGAAGTCAGGGGTTGCGTCGATTCTGACCCGAATCCTCCCCCAGGGCCAGCGCGAACGTCCTGGCCACCTCCCGCTCACCGTGCACCTCGGCCACGTAGCGGCGGCCGCGCGCTCCCAGGGCCTCCCGCTGGGAAGGGGATTGGAGCAGATCTTTCAGGTCGGCGACCGCCTGCTCCACCGTCCCCGAGAGCTTCCCCAGGCCCGCCCGCGCGATGGCATCGTCGGGATCGACCGTGAGGCTCACCACGGGCGTGCCGCTGGACCAGGCCTGGAGGAAGGTGTTGGGGAATCCCTCGAGGTCCGACGTCGACAGCAGCACCGAGGCCTCGCCGATCACGCGCTCCGCCTCCTCGGGGGACACCTGCCCGCGATAGTCCACGTTGGGGAGCGCCCGCAGGGCCTCCACCATGCGCGCCCCGTAGCCGGGCGCGGAGCGATGCGTGCTCGCCCTTCCGCACACGATGAAGGGAACGTCCGGCAGCCGCCGCGCGATCTCCACCAGGAGATCGGGCCGCTTCGCCTCGCGCAGCATGGCCATCCACGCCACGTGTGGGGGCCGGCTCGCGTGGGGTAGGGGATCGGCGGGCAGGGGCGCGATGCTGCGCACGACGTGGGCCTTCCCCAGGAGGCCTGCCGACAGGTGCGACCGCTGCGCCTCGTGCTGGAGCAGGATGCGGTCGGTGCCGGAGAGCCCCCACACGTAGAGCGGCCACCAGTACCGGTGCTCGCCCACCAGCGCCTGGCGGGGGACGAGGTCGCGATCGAAGCCGGCGGCGAATACCGTGCGCACGCGCGCCAGCCTTGCCACCTGCACGGCGGGACCCCACATGTGGCTGGCGCAGCGCCAGTACCACCAGTGGGGCCTCTCCACGGAGAGGAAGCGGTACCAGTCGAGTAGCAGCCGCCCCCGCCCGATGCCCACGTAATGGACGCCGTCGATCGTCTCTCGGGCGCCCGGGGAGATGCCGCGCCGCACGCCCACGAGGACCTTCCAGCCCACCCCCGCCATGGCCCGGGCCAGCAGCCACTGCTGGCGCTCCGCGCCTCCGAAGGCGGTGGGGTCGCCCGACCCGTACGCGTACACGCGGTCGTTTACGATGGCGAGCGTGCCCGTCACGGGGGCGTCACCCTTCCTGACGCCGCAGGAGGCACAAGAACTGGTAGGCCAGGAGCCTCCCCGTCTGGGCCAGCCGCTTGAGGGCGAGGAGGAGGCGATGCGTTCTGCCCGGGAGCGCGTCCGGTGCATGGCCGTCGTCGAGGAGGCCGCGCTCCCCGGGGAAGACGTTGCGCCAGAGCGTGTGCGCGGTGACCCCGGCGCTGGGGGCGCACAGGAGCACGATCCAGCCCCGCAGGCCGTGGACGGCGGCGGTGCGCCGCTCCAGGAGGACGCCCACGGGATCCAGGGCTTCGAGGCAAGCTCGGCGCCACCGGGCGGGCCGCAGCCTGGGGGCCAGCGCGGTCTCCTCGGTTCTCAGCAGGGCGCCGCTCACACGGAGCAGCAGCCAGAGGGCGGTGGAGAGATGCGCGTCACGTGCCCGGTCCGCCAGCGCGGGCTCGTCGGCGGCGCCGTGCTCCAGGAGCAGATGGGTGTCGAGGATGCGGCGGGCCTCCACGAACCCCTCGCGCAGGGACTGCGCGGCGGCGTGCAGGAGCTGGTCGGACTCGTGAGGAACCCGCATCGTCGTCGCCTGGAAGGGGAGGACGCGCGCCCGCGCCCGGATCCCCTCGGGGTCGATGAAGAAGTAGTCCGAGGGGCGGGACAGCGCCCAATGCAGCTCCAGCGTGATCCCCGAGCGCCCCCGCAGCACGCGATGGAAGTGGTACCGCTCGTAGAACACGCGCGCGCGCACGGTCTCGTGGGGCCGGTAGCCGAGCTGCTCCAGGGCCTGGGAGGCGTGCTCGAGCGCCGTCTTGGGGACTAGCACGTCCAGGTCTCCGAAGACCCGGGGCCGGCCGAAGGCCTGGGCTAGCGCGGCGCCCTTGAGGACCACTGGGCCGGCGCCGGCCGCCTCCAGCACGCGGAGGATCTCCGCGAGGTCGAGGAGCAGCACCTGGGTGTGGAGGTGATGGCGGCGGGCGGTCTCCGCCAGGACCTCCGCCTGGTGGGGGGGCATGCCCAGGCGGGCCAGCTCGGGAGCGACCGCGATGGCGAGCTTGTGGGAGAGGACGAGGGCAGTGAGCGCCTCCCAGTCCTCGCTGTTCAGGGAGTGAAAGGGCTCGGGGGACGCAGGCCGGGCGGCGGCCACGGCGCGCAGCAGCTCGGCAAGCGCGCGGTCCGGCGCCCGCAGCCGCCTGGGGCTCAGGGCTCCCAACCTTGTTCTTCGAGCAACTGCGCCCTCGGCACCTCCCGGACCGCACGGGCGGGGGCGCCCACGAGCACCTGGCGGGGCGCGGCGTCCTTGGTGACGACCGCTCCCGCGGCCACCAGGGCATCCTCCCCCACCACCTTGCCGGGAAGGACAGTGGCGTTGGCGCCGATGCGGCCGCCCTTGCGCACGGTCACGCCGCGGAAGTGCTGGAAGCGCTCCTTGGTCCGGCCCACGAAGTTGTCGTTGGTCGTCACCACGCCGGGAGCGAGGAAGACGCGATCCTCGAGGGTGGAATAGGCGGTGACGTAGGCGTTCGTCTCCAGCTTGCAGAAGCGGCCGACCGTGGAGCGGTTCTCCACCGCCACGCCCCGGCCCACGATGGTGCCCTCTCCGATGGTGACGTCCTCCCGGATGGTCGCCAGGTCCGCCACCAGCACGCGCTCTCCCAGGGTGGCGCCGGCGTAGATCACGGCCGAGCTCCCCACGATGCAGCGGGCGCCGATGCGGGCGGGTGGGAGCGCACGCTCGCTGGTGGTGGCGCTGTTGGCGGCGCGCATGGGCTGCTTGCCGATCACGGCGTGATCGTCGATGCGCACGTCGTCTCCCACCCAGGTTCCAGGGTGGAGGACCACGTGATGGCCGAGCACGCAGCGGGCGCCCACGTGGACGTTCTCCCCCACCACGCAGAACAGACCGAGCTCGGTGCCCTCGCCCAGGGTGGCCGTGGCGGCGACGTGACGCATCGCGTGACCTCTCAGCGCGGGTTCAGGAAGGGGTGGGGACGGGCGGGGCGGGTGTCCAGGGCGACGCTGCGGATGCGGTAGGCGAGCTCGATGGAGGGGCGGGCCTCGGAGATGCCGAAGCCGCCGCCAGCCAGGACGTCCTGGTAGATGCGGGTATGCAGGTCGGTGAATCCCTCCGTGAACTCGATCTCCTCCCCGTCCACGGTGATGGAGCGGTACGTCATCTTCCCGCCGGGCTCCGCCGGGAAGGGGAGGTCCGCGGGATCCACGGAGAGGAACCAGTCCACGTCGGCGCGCGCCAGCTCGAGCGTGCCCACGACGCGGCGCGGCTCCCGGACCTGCACGGAGAGGCTCCGCACCTCCCCGAAGAGCCAGAGCAGCAGGTCGAAGAAGTGGATGCCGATGTTGGTGGCCAGGCCCCCCGAGCGCTCCTCGTGCCCTTTCCATGTCATGGCGTACCAGGGACCGCGTCCGGTGATGTAGGTGAGGCCCACCCGGCGGCGCGCGGCCCCGGAGTCCCCGTCCAGCTTGCGCTTCAGCTCGAGCAGGGAGGGGTGCACCCGCAGCTGGAGCACGTTGGCCACGCGCTTCCCCGTCTCCTGCTCCAGCGTCTCCAGGGCGTCCAGGTTCCAGGGGTTGATGACCAGGGGCTTTTCACAGATGGCGTGCGCCCCCACGCGCAGGGCCAGTCGGATGTGGGCGTCATGCAGGTAGTTGGGGGAGCAGATGCTGACGTAGTGGACGCGGTCCTGTTCCGGACCGCGCCGCAGCTTTTCCAGCTGACGGTCGAAGCGCTCGATCTCCGGGAAGTACCGCACGTCCAGGGAGTACCGGTCGAGGATGCCCACGGAGTCGTGGGGATCGGTGGCGGCCACCAGCCGGCCGTCCACGGCCTTGATCGCCTGCAGGTGTCTGGGGGCGATGTAGCCGGCCACGCCGACGATGGCGAAGTTCGTGGGCACGGAGGGGATTGTACATGGGCCGTGCACGGCGGTGGCCCGAGCCGCCTCAGCGCATGCCGGCTAACTCCGGAGCCTGGAGAGGGAAGATCGAGCCGAGCGCTCGCTGGTAGGCCTCGAGGGTTCCCGCCACCATGGCATCGGTCCCGTACCGGGTCCGGGCCTTCCTCCGGGCACGCAGGGACAAGGACTGTCGAAGAGCGTCGTCCCCGAGCACCTGGAGCAGGAGCCGTGCACCCTCCTCCTCGTCGTCGTACTCGAAGAGGTAGCCGTCCTCCCCGTGTTCGATGAGGTAGGGGCACTCGCCGACCTGGGTGACCACCGGTGGCACGCCCAGGACCATCGCCTCCAGCACGCAGTTGGGGAAGCCTTCGGTGGGAGAGGTGAGGAGCAGCGCGTCCGCCGATCCCAGGAGGTCGTACACGTCGTTCCGCGTTCCCAGGCCGTGCGCGCGCGGCTCCCCCCCGAAGTTTTCCTCCACCCACGCCGGCGTCAGCCCATGTCCCATGAGGAGGAGATGGGCATCCGGCCTATCCCGGAGTACCCGACGGAAGAGGCGCACCAGGAAGGGGAGGCCCTTGTGGCTGTTGATCTTCCCCACGAAGGCGACGAGAGGGGAGCCCTCGGGGATCCCCAGGGCATGACGGACGGCCGCGCGGTCGGGTGCCGCGGCCAGGAGCTTCGGGTCGAGGCCATTGGGGACGATCATCACCCTCTTGGAGGGGACGCCGTAGAACTGCCGGAGCCACTGCCCTCCCGTGATGCTGTTCGAGATCACGAGCTTGCAGCGGGACAGCGTCGCCCGGTAGTACGCCCGCTTGCGCAGGTTGGGGTCGTACACGGTGCTCCTCACCGCGGGCACCAGGGCCACCTGGGGGAGACCGAGGCGCGCCAGCCAGCCGTAGGCCAGCGCCTGGTAGTGCACGGCGTGCAGGATGCGGATCCCTCGCTCCCGCAGCAGGCTGCGCAGGAACCTCACGCGGCGGAACTCGTAACTGCTGCGGCGATTCCAGTGCACGAGCTCACAGCCGGCGCCGCGGATCCGCGCCCCGAACGGCTCCAGATCCGCGCTCATGGAGCAGACGAGTGGTCGCAAGCCGTGGCGCCGCGAAAGCTCTTCCAGGAGCACGGCCGTCTGGCGCTCGGCGCCACCGTAGCCAAGCTGAGACACGAGAACACAGATCTGCGAGCCGTCCAGCTTCATGAGCACACCTTGAGAGGAGAGGGTTACAGCTATTTCGCCTGCATCCCTCGGCGCTGTCAAATGAAGCTGGAACGCTAGGAAACCTCGGCCACGGCGGGGAGGGTGTGGAGCTTCCGCCCCAGGGCGAGCTCGTAGACCTGGCGGGTGGCGGCGACCATGGCATCCGTCCCGTAGCGCTGGAGGGCCTTGGTCCGCGCGCTGCGGGAGAAGGCGCCACGCAGGGAAGCGTCGCCCAGGACCTCGAGGACCAGCCGCGCCGCCCCCTCGTCGTCCCCGACGTCGAAGAGGTACCCGTCCTCGCCGTGGTCGATGAGAAGCGGGCACTCCCCGACCTTGGTGGTGACGGGAGGCACCCCGAGCACCATCGCCTCCAGCACCGCGTTGGGGAATCCCTCGCTCATCGAGGTCAGCACCAGGCAGTCGGCGCATCCGATGAGGTCGTAGATGTCGTCCCGGGTGCCCAGGGCGTGGACGGACGGATGGGCGTCGGACCCGGATACCAGGCACTCCGGGGTGAGGCCCTTCCCCATCAGGATCAGGTGAGCGTCGGGGCGCCGCCGCAGCACCCTCTCGAAGATGCGGAAGAGCAGGGGAAGGTTCTTGTTGGCCACGTTCTTCCCCACGAACGCCATCACGGGCGCGTCCTTGGGGATGCCCAGGTGCGCGCGCACGGCCGCTCGATCGGGGGCGGCGGCGACCAGGCCGGGGTCGAGACCGTTCGGCACCACCTGAACGCGCTCCCCGTCGACCCCGTACTGCTCCTCCAGCCAGAGCCTGCCGCTGTGGCTGTTTGCGATGACCACCGGACACCGGGGGAGGACGAAGCGATAGAACGCGCGCTTGCGCAGCACGGGCGCGTGGACGGTGCTGCGCACGGAGGGCACGAAGGCGATGTTGCGGAGTCCCAGCCGCGCCAGCCAGCCGTAGGCGATCGCCTGGTAGTGCACGGCGTGGAGGAGCTCGATGTCCCGCTCCTTCAGCAATCGTCTCAGGAACCGAACCCGTCGCGTCTCGTAGCTCTTGCCGCGGGGCCAATGCACGAGCTCACAGCCCGCCCGCTGGATCCTGCTACCGAAGGGCTCCAGGATCGGGCTCATGCAGCAGACCAGGGGCCGTACGCCATGCCGGGCGGCCAGCTCCTCCAGCAGGATGGCGGTCTGGCGCTCCGCTCCGCCATAGCTCAGCTGGGAGACCAGCACGCAGATGTTCCGCCCATCGACGTGCACGGGCATCCTTATCGGGCGTCGTCCCGGCGCGCGTTCGCGGGGGCGGCGACCGCCGTCTGCACGTCGGGAGGCGAACTCCCTCCCACGGAGCCGTTCGCCACCGTGATCCCGTACTCGAAGGGACCGATGTCCGGCCCTGCCCCGGAGCAGTTGTGCGCGGCGGTGCACTCGTCGTCGCCGCCGGGGCCGGTTTCTAGCACGCCGTCCCCGTCCAGGTCCGGGTCACCGGCGTCGATGGTGCTGCTCCCCGCCACCGGGTAGAAATCGCGGCGGGCCTTCCGCGACATCTCCAGCCCGCTCTGGGGAGGCCAGGCCGCGAACCCGGCCAGGCGCACGCCGGAGTGGCGGGAGCGGATGTCGAACCCGAAGTCCTTCCATGCGGCGCCGTCGCAGTCGAACTTCTTCGTCCCCGTGGGCTGCGGGTAGGTGATCTTGCAATAGGTGTCGGTCCCCTCCATGAAGTTGAAGTCGGTGGTGAAGCCGGGAAGCGAGTCGGAGGCGATGCCGATCCCCCGGCTGCCGAGGACGCCGCGAATGCGCCAGCCGGAGGAGGGGGAGTTCACCTCCGTCTTTCCCTGGAACCAGTGATTGAAGGAAGAGCGGAGGGATCGGCTGTTCTGGCAGCCGGCGATGTACACGGAATCCTGACCGTTGAAGGCCAGGATCCCCTGCAGGACGTTGTCTCGGCAGTTCGGACTGTCCACCTTGTCGAACATGATGAAGGTGTGATTGGGGGAGTTCTTGGCCAGCACGTCCTCGAAGATGGAGTTCTTCACCTGCTCGATGGAGACCACGTTCCAGGCGTTGTAGGCGGTGAGGCCCCGCACGTCGAAGCCGCCGCGCCCGGCCGCGCCGCCGTCGATCTTGAAGCCCGTGCCGCCGCCCCGGTTGTACCACCCGCAAGCGGCGGTGAAGCAGCTCCCGGAGTCGGCCTGGGGCAATGAGAACTCCTTGCGGCCCCAGACGTGGGAGACCTCGACGTCGCGCACCCGGACCTTGTCGCTGCCGCTGTTGATATTGATGCCGAAGCCCGCCGCCGAGTACACGTTGAGGTTGCGCAGCTCGATGTCGTGGGAATCAGCAAGAAAGACGACCTGATCCGCGCCGTAGCGGAAGGTCATGTTCTCCAGGCGTACCCCGGTGACGTCCTGGAGATGGACGACGTAGTTCTGCTTGATCACCTCGACGTCGTTGGCGGTGCGGCTAGGGGCCACGTCCTGGTAGGTGTGGACGAAGATGTAGTCGCCGGCGACCATGTAGGAGCCGGAGAACTTCTCCACGTCCGCCACCGTGGTCACCGTCTTAGATGGGATCGGCTTCGTCAGATCGAAGACGACACCGGTGACCGTGGAGTCGTCGACCCGCACCGGCGTCCACACCGCCTCCACGATCCCTTCCACCGTGCGGTTGCCACGGGGGAAACGGTAGACGTGCGGGAAGGCCAGTCCGGCACCGCCGCAATTCAGCTCGGCGGTGCAAGGCACCGCCTGAGCGTCGTCCAGTGGCGTGGGGTCCAGCCCCTCCACGGCCACGTCCCCCTCTCCCAGGAAGACGACGGGGCTGGCCGCCGTTCCCGAGTCCCCGGTGCCGATCTCCAGCGTCTCGCGGTAGGTGCCGGATGCGATGCGCACCCGATCGCCCGGGCCGAGATCCGCGCTCTTGATCGCGTACGAGATGCTCTTGCACGCGGCGGCGG
>Ga0070695_100001389_pt1 | contig 13438 bp, 9 predicted proteins | sample KBSK1252metaG_FD_65471 | JGI IMG/M metagenome (GOLD analysis project Ga0070695, IMG submission 65471) | Corn, switchgrass and miscanthus rhizosphere microbial communities from Kellogg Biological Station, Michigan, USA - KBS K1-25-2 metaG | ecosystem: Host-associated > Plants > Roots >...
CGCCATGGCCCTTCCGGATCCACGGCGGACAGCAATTCGCGCGCGAGGAGCTCGCTTCCCCCCTGGGCGAGAAAGAACGCGTAGGAATAGAGCCGCCGCGCCGTCGGTAGGCTCGCGCGCCGCACATACCGCTGCGCCTTGGCCACGAGGCCGTTCTCCCCGCCCGGCAGGGCACCGAGCAGGGGCTCAATAACTCCGCGTCGTACGCATACGGGCAGCTGCTGATAGCGCGCGAAGACGCGGTCGCTCGCGTAGCGCTCGTTCCCGCCGAAGATCTCGTCGCCGCCGTCACCGGCGAGAAGCCGTCGCACGCCGCAGCGCTGGGCAAGTCGTGCGCACAGATAGGTCCCGATCGCGGAGTTGTTGCCGAACGGCTCGTCGTAGGTCTCGACGAGGGCGGGCAGGGCGGCAAGGGCTTCGTCCGCGGTCACGATGTGCTTCTCGTGGCTGGCATTGAAGTGCCGGGCAGCCAGATCCGCATAGTGCAGCTCGTCGAAGCGCTCCTCCTGGAAGCCGATGGAGAAGACGGGAACGCGCTCTCCGGTGAGTTTCGCCATGAACCCGAGCACGGTGCTGCTGTCGGTGCCGCCGGACAGGAAAGCGCCGGTCTCCTTGGCGGGACCGCCCCCGAGCGCCGCCGCTACCGCCTCCTCCACGTGCCGGCTGGTGGCGACCATGGCCTCCCGGAGGCCGATACGGCGCTCGGAGTATTCGAGATCCCAGTAGGGCTCTTCGCTGAGGATGCCATGCCGGACCGTCAGGGCATGTCCCGGAGGAAGCCGGCGGACCCCTTTCCAGATCGAGGCGGGCGCGCACACCGCGCGGACATTGAGGTAGTCGTAGACGACCTGCGGGTCGGCGCCGCCCGCCACGCCCGGCACAGCCAGGAGCGCGCTGGGCCGCGACGCGAAGGCCAGCCCGTCCGGTGTCGACGCGTAGTAGAGCTGCCTGAGCCCGAAGTGATCAACGCCCAGCCAGAGCGTGTCCTGCCGCGGGTCCCAGAGGGCAACCGCGAAGGCGCCGCGGAGGTGCCGGAGCAAGCCCTGCCAGCCCTCCAGCTCGTACAGGCGCGCGAGCACTTCGCAACCCCCGCTGAGCCCGGTGAGAGCCCGAACCTCCGGGAGATTGACGAGGTCGAGGTCGGCGGCTGCGATGGCGGCCTCGTAGCGCTTGGGGGCCTTCCCGCTCGCACCCGCGAAGAACCCGACATTCCCGGAGGTGAGCATAAGCGGGTTGCCCGCTCCAGCCACCCGAGCCGCCATCGCTTGAAGGAGCGCCACCGGGACCGGCCGGTGATGGTCCCGGTAGACAATGCCGCCGAGGAGGCTCATCCCAGTCGCTCCCGGACGCGTCTCACGGCGGGCCAGACCCGCGAGTCGAGGAGGTGGAGCAGCCGGCCGTAGGCGGTGGGGCGATAGACCACGAGGTGAACCGCTTCATGGTTGCCGGTCGCCCAACGCAGCTTGTACTCGTTCAGCCCCGGGCCCATGTCGTACTCGTGCACCCCGCCTCGCTCGAAGAGCGCGCGCGCGATCGCGAAGTTCAGCGCGCTCCCCGGCGAGATCTCGCGGTGCGCGGGGTCGAAGTCGGCCCGCAGGGCGTTGACCCGGCCGCCGTCACGAAGCTGGTATTCCATGGCCACGAGCCGGTCGTCGAGGCGCAGCGTCCACAGCGACAACCACCCTCGGGCCGAAGCCCGGCGGCTGAGCTCGGCGAAGAACCCGTGCATGTTGGGCATGGTGGCGATGGCGACTCCGCGGGCGCCCTTCCAGCTTCGGCGCGTCAGCTCCACCAGCTCGGCGAAGAGCGGCCCCTCGGGATCCAGCAGGGTATGCTCCTCGACGCGCACCCGCCCGGCGCGCTCGAGGCGATTCTGGATATTTCGCGCCGTCTTCTTGAATCGCTGACTGGTTCCCTTCCAGAATGGCTCCCAGCCGCCCTCGATGGCCAGGAACGGCGACAGCGACGCATCCGCCCGGCGCCAGGGAAAGCGTCCGGCCAGGCTGGACTCGAGCGCCTTGAGCGTGGGCGCGGCCACGGGAAGCTTCTGCAGGCTCGCCACATCCCAGTCGCCGCGTTGGGCGAGGTGGTCGAGAAGTGCGGCCATGATGGGGCGCGCGTCTCCCTCCACCAGGAGATCGATGAACGGCGTATCGGGACACTCGAGGAGCGCCAGCCGCCGAATGGGCAGACCCCGTCGGCTCTCCCGCCAGCGCATCAGAGGAACCAGCGCCACCGTATGGCCGCCGTCCTCGACGAGGAGGACCTCGGGGCGCCGGGCGGGCCCCACCGCGGACCAGCAGCAAGCGAACCAGTCGTGACTGAGGAACGGCGACGTCTGGCCGCTGCGGGCGGCGAGATCGCTCCAGGTCAAAGCCAGGGACAGGAACTCGGCCTCGCTCTCGATGCGGCGCACGCGCAGGCTCATGGGCGAGTGGCCCCAGCCTTGGATCCGGCGGCAGACACGCTCACGCGGTTGGGAGCGGATCGAGCGGGGTGCTCTCCCGCGGCCTCGATCACGATGGCCTCGACGCGCTCGAGCACCGCGGCCCAGGAATGGTGTCCTTCCACGAACGCGCGGGCGCGAGTCGCCAGCGCCGTCCGGGCCGCCCCATCGCGGAGCAATCCGACCACGGCTTCGGCCAGGCGAGCCGGATCATCTTCCACCAGGAAGTGCTCGCCCGGCCGGCACTCGAGACCACGCGCGGCCGCGCTGGTGGCCACCACCGGCACGCCCAGCGCCATCGACTGGAGAATCTTGTTCTGAATGCCGCGCGCGATGCGCAGCGGCGCCACACACACCGAAGATTGCCGGTAGTACGGCTGCACATCCCGCACGGCACCGGTGACGGTGACGCCCGGAGTCTCGCCGAGCTTGCGCACGGCGGGCGAGGGATTCAATCCCACGATGAGGAAGCGGGCGCTGGGGACGGCGCGCGCCACCGCCGGAAAAACGTCCGCGCAGAAGTGCTGGACCGCGTCCACGTTGGGGAAATAGTCCATGGCCCCGGTGAAGATGATGGTCGGTCCATCGGCGGGCGGGCCATATCCGGCCAGATCGACCCCGTTGGGAATCACCGCGGTGCGAGCCCAGGGCGCAAAGCTCTTGAGTAGCTTCTCCTCGGCGGCGGTGGCGAGGATGCACCGGTGTCCCCAGCGCACCGCCTCCGCCTCGAAGCGACGCAGACGCCGGCCCTCGAGACGATACACCCACGACAGTGGCGGCCGCTGCTTGCTCGCGTACTGGGCCCATTTGTCCGAATCCACGTCCACGAAGTCCATCACCACGGGCAGGGTGGTCCCGCGCACGTACTCGACCATGGGCGATGAGGAGATGTACACCGCGTCGTAGGCGCGGTCCCGCAGGCGTCTTGACACGCGGCGCGCGAGCCGACCCGACCGAAAGTACGCGATGCTCAGCGAGCCGCCCATAGCGAGCCCGGCCAGGCCGCGGGCGAGCGCGGCCGGCTTCCAAAGGCCGCCCCACTCGAGGTCGGGAATGTCTCGACGCAGCGCCTCGAGGCCGGCGCGGTCCGACGCGTCGTCAATGACGAAGCCGAGCGTCAGCTCGTGGCCCCGAGCCAGATGACGGGCCACCTGATAAGCCCGGATCTTGTCCCCTGTGTGCGGGGGATACGGGATCCGGTGAGCCAGCATCAGGATGCGCATCGGCTCAGGCAAGATCCGCGCGCGAAAGCCGCAGCCCCTCGCCGAGACCAGGGGGTGCCGCCTCCAGTATCGCAGCGTCGAGGGTCTGCGCCAGCTGGGCGACGATCACGTCCCAGGAATACCTGGCCCGTACGAAAGCAGCGCCCTCGGCCCCCAGCTCGGCGCGCAGGGATGCGCCGCCGAGCAGCTCCGACACTCGCGCGGCGCAGCCGACCGGCGTATCCTCCACGAGCACATCGCGGCCCGCCCGGACTCCAAGCCCTTCGGTGGCATGAGTGGTACTGATCACCGGCAGCCCCGAGCACATGGCCTCGAGGATCTTCGTCTGCAGCTCACCTTCCGCGGCGAGGGGCGCGACACCGAGCGAGGCCCGGTGCAGGTAGGGGCGGATGTCCTCGACGGAGCCCACCACTTCCACGCCCTCTATGAGCGCAAGCCCTCGTGCCGAGGGCGAGACCTCGCTTCCGACCACGAGGAAGCGGGCGGCGGGGCGCCGCCGGCGAACGGCGGGGACCACGGTCCGGCAGAATTCGGCGGCGGCCACGACCTGGCGCTCCGACTCGAGAGGACTGAGGAACAGCACCACCGGCGCCGCGGAGAGGCGCAGGGCGGGAATGAAGTAGTCCACATCCACCCCGTCGGGGATGATCACCGGCTCGATGCCGCTGGCCTGGCTCACCGCGCGCGCGGCGTGCGAACTGGATACGATGCAGAGCGCGGCCCGCCGGGCGATGGCCTCTTCGGCCAGGCGAAGGCGGACGGATTCCGTCCGGTAGAAGTTGGCGCCCGGAAAGGAGCGCTCACGCGCCTGCCGCGACCACCATCGGGAATCCACGTTGCCCAGGTCCACAACCACGGGGACGGCGGGGTCGGCCTCCAGCGCGTACTGGATCATGTTCGATGAAGAGACGTAGATGAGATCGTACGACTCGGTTCGGATTCGCTCCCGCAGGCGCGTCGCCAGCGCGCTGGAGCGGGCATAGGCGAGAGTGCAGGAGTCGCCGGCGGCCAGGCTCACCGCGCTGGCGAGGGTCCTCCAGCCGCGCGGCACCACCGCGAACTCAAGATCGCCGAACTCCTCGCGAAGCGCGGACACGACGCCCACGGGGTTCGGGACGTCGGTCACGAAGGCCAGGGTCAAGCGATGGCTTCGTGCCAGGCGACGCGCGATTCGTCCCTCGCGTGTCGCCTTGTCTCCGCGACGGGCAAGGGCAATCGAGCGGCCGAGCATCAGGATCTTCATTTTGCGCTGGTAACCCTATCTCCGCCCTCCAATTAGGAGGGGATTCGGCGGCGTTTAGTGCTTGCGAAGCAATATCTGCACGTTCCGTGCCACTGATCTCAGGGCAAGTATCTCGTGAGCAAGGGGCCCGCGAGCTTTGTCACCCCGAGCGGCAAGCGCTTCCAGGTCTCGACGGCGAGCCGCATCTTGGGGTTGGACGGACTCAAATTCGGCATCTTCGCGCCCGCGAGCAATGCGTACTGGTAGGGCAGCGGTTCCGGCTCGAATCCCCAGTGCCGCTTGAAATTGTAGGGACCGGTGCCCTCGCGGCTCCGGCCGAAGTCGAAAACGCGGTACCCGGCAGCGGCCACGTGGCACATGAGCGACCAGTACATGAAGTCGTTGACCGCGTACTGGAGTCCCTCCCGGAGCGCGCCGCCGTAATAGGGCAGCACCTGGTCCTCGTAGAGCAGGGTCAGGACCCCGGAGATCATCCGATCGTTGCGCCACACCGTCAGCAGCTCGCACTCCTTGCCGAATTCAGCCGCCAGGGCGTGGAAGAGGCGACGCGGAAAGACGGGGGAGCCGAGGTTGTGCACGCTGGAAGCGTAGATCTCGTAGAAGTCGTCGAGATGCTGCATTCCCACCTCGGACCGGAGCCCGAACTTCACCCCCTGCCGCGTCATCCGGCGCTGCTTCCGGGGGATGGCTTCGAGATTCTCCTCCTCGGACGCCGAGATGGGACGGCTGAACCTCACATAGAGGGATTTCGTGGGCAGGTCCATCTCCTGTCCCGACCGATGCCGCAATTCCACGTACTGGGCGCCGAGACGGCCCGCCAGCGCGGTGGCCTCGGCGAGAAGCGCCTCGCGAGCCGCCGGCGACTCCGCGCAGATTCCCCCGTACACGGCGTAGGGCACGGAGACCAGCGCGCGGCCTCCCAGCAGCCCGCGGACCTCGAACAGGGGGAGCACGCCCTCCAGACCTCCGCCGCCAACCGCCATCAAGTAATGGGGCCGGTGTCCGAAGGTGGCCTCCACCGCGCGCTTCCAGGCCACGAGATGAAAGGGGCTCCCGGAGCGACTGGTGCGGACGAAGGCGTCCCAATCGGAGGTTTGACTACCCAGCTCGCGTATTTCCAAGGACGGGCCCTCGCGGCTCAGCACGCCGCCCCGTGAAGGAGCACGCGCACGATTCGCTCGGCGGCCTTGCCGTCCCAGAGCTCGGGAAGCTCTCCCGCCGGCCAGCGGCCGCTAGCCACTTCACGCCAGGCTCCGAAGATCGCGACGGGGTCGACACCCACCACGCGGTTGGTGCCCCGGGTGGCGGTGATGGGGCGCTCCGTATTCTCGCGGAGGGTGAGGCAGGGCACGCGCAAAGCCGTGGTCTCCTCCTGGATGCCGCCGGAGTCGGTGAGCACGCACCGCGCGCTCGCCATGAGCTGGACGAAGTCCAGGTAGGGCTGAGGCTCGATCAGGCGCAAGCCGGGAAGGGCTTCCAGCCGCCCGGCCAGCTTCGCGATGCGCGCTCGCGTCCGCGGATGCACCGGGAACACCACCGGGATCTCCGCCTGAATCCGGGCGATCGCGTCCATCATCCGCCCCAGTGTCTCGGGCGCGTCCACATTGCTGGGACGGTGAAGCGTCAGCGCCGCGTACCCGCCCGGCGCCAGCCCCAGATCCCGGAGAATGCTGGACTCGCGCGCGCGCTCGCGATACCGGAAGAGGGTGTCGATCATCACGTTGCCCACGAAGTGCACTCGCCCGGGGGCCACCCCCTCGTGCGCGAGATTCTCCGCCGCCACCGGCTCGGTGGTGAACAGGAGGTCGGAGATCGAGTCAGTGAGAATGCGGTTGATCTCCTCGGGCATGGTGCGGTCTCCGCTGCGAAGCCCGGCCTCCACGTGCGCCAGCGGAATCCCGAGCTTGACCGCGGTCACCGCCGCGGCGAGGGTCGAGTTGACATCTCCCACCACCACCACCCAGTCCGGGCGGCGTTCGAGGAGCACGGGCTCCAGCCGCCGCATGATCTCGGCGGTCTGCCCGATGGCGGTTTCGGCTCGCGCCTCCAGGTTGACGTCAGGCTTGGGGATCTCCAGGTTCGCGAAGAAGCTCTCCGACATCTGGAGATCGTAGTGCTGCCCGGTGTGGATGAGGGTGACCTCGGTCTCCGGATACTGGCGGAGCTCGGCGAGGATGGGCGCGATCTTGACGAAGTTCGGCCGGGCGCCGACCACCGCCGCCAGCCTCATTTCGGATCTCCGATGGCAAGGAGCCCGGTCTCGGCGAGCACCTCGGCGGCGGGGGCAAATGCGAAGTCGCCGAGCAGGCGGACCAGCCGGGCCTCCGTCTTGCCCACGTTGACGAGATGCCGGAAGCGCGTCAGCGGGCCCACCGGGAGGCGCGGCTGATCAGGATCCAGCTCCCACGGATGCAGATAGACCATGGCGGGCTGCCGGTCGCGCGCGTTGATCCGTCGGAGCGCACGACGCGTCAGGGAATAGGGCATGATCCGGAAATAGCCTCCGCCCCCCACCGGCACCCGGCGCCCGAGCATCAGCACCGTGGACATGGGGAACTCGATCAGATCGCCACCGTTGAGTGTCTTGAGCCGGTGCGGAAACCGCGGGGCATCGGGGATGCCGTAGCGATCGTGAACGATGGGGAAGATGCTCGAGTCGTATCGGAAGCCGGCCTCGTACAGCACCGAGAGGCTCCAAAGCGTCTCCCGCATCACCGAGAAGGTGGGGGCCCGGTAGCCGATCACCGCGTGTCCGCTGGCGTCCTCGAGGGCGCTCTTGGCGCGCCTGACATCCCGCTCGAATTCCGACCGGGTGAGGTGCTGGATCATGCGGTGTCCAAACCCGTGACACCCGATCTCGTGCCCGAGCGAGGCGATCTCGCGGACCAAGGACGGGTGCCGCTCCGCCACCCAGCCGAGGACGAAGAAGGTCGCCCGGACGTGCTCCCGGTCCAGGATGTCGAGGATCCGCTCCGTGGTCGCCACCACCCGGCTCTCCAGCCCCGGCCACTCCTCGGGCCGGAGGACCCCGGCGAACGCCTCGGCGTGGAAATACTCCTCGACGTCAAAAGTCAGAGCGTTCTTCATGCGACCCGACCTCGGCGAGCAGCGGCTCATCTCCCTGCTGGTCCGCCTCGGAGAAGAACTGGACGGTATGCGCGAGACCACTCACGAGAGATACCCGCGGCGTCCATCCCAGCAGCTCGGCCGCCAGCCCGCGATCGGCTCGCGCGGGAGAGGGCGGCTCGACTCGCGTCCGGGCCTGGCGTGGGACGGCGTCGGTGCGCAGGAGCCGATTGAGGATACCCAGGATCTCCAGTGGCGACGTCAGCTGACCTGAGCCCACGTTGATGGCGCGGCCGCCCGCCGCGGCGGCGCTTCCGGCCGCCACCGTGGCCGCCACCGCGTCGTCCACGTAGATGAAGTCCTGACCGCCTCGCCCGTCGCCCGCCAGGACCGGGCGGCGCCCATGGCGCAAGGTCTCGATGAGGGCGGGGACGAAGGCCCCGTGGAGGACGACATTCTGCCGAGGCCCGTACACGTTGAAATATCGAAGGAGAACGGTCTCCAGGTGCCGTGAGACGTGATAGGCGCGGCAGTAGATCTCTCCGGCCAGCTTCGAGGCGCCGAACACCGTCACCGGCCGCGCCAGGTGATCTTCCGCGAAGGGAGCACCGGTGGCCGCCCCATACACGGAAGCACACGATCCGAAGACCACCCGCCGCACGCCTTCCGTGGCCGCTCCCTCGAGCACATTGAGGGTGGCCTGGACGTTCACGGTATGGAGCTCGGTAGCGCCGCTGCTCATCCCCGCGGGCAAGCCGGCGAGATGATAGACGCAGTCGGCATGGCGCATGGCCTTGCGCACCAGACGGTCATCGCGAACATCTCCGATCACCAGCTCGATCCGGCGGCCGGGCCGTCCCGCGCTCGGCCCCCGCTCGGGGCCGGCCTGGAGATTGCGAAGCGAGCCCGTGGAGAGGTTGTCGAGCACCCTCACGTCGACGCCCTGCTCGAGCAGGGCGTCGACCACGTGAGAGCCAATGAACCCCGCGCCGCCAGTAACGAGAGCGATACCCATGGCAACCTCTCAGAGCGTGACGATTGTTTTTCTCGAGCCGCGAAACGCCTTGAGCGCATTGCGAGTGTCCACCACCAGGGACGCCCGCTCGGCGATCGTCGCGTAGTCGAAGCTCGAGTGATTGGTGAGGATCAGCACGCAGTCGGCGGCGGCCAGCACGTCCCCGGTCGGAGTGACCGCGGTGAGCTTGCCCCCTTCCACCGCGAGCTGCGGCGTGAACGGGTCGGCGTACGACACTCGAGCGCCCTTGTGAGAGAGCATCTCGATGATCTCCAGCGAGGGCGACTCGCGGATATCGTTGACGTCTGGCTTGTAGGTGACACCCATCACCAGCACCGAGGAGCCCCGGATGGCCTTGCCGCGATCATTGAGAGCATCGCTCACCAGCGTCACCACATGCTCGGGCATGTTGCGATTGATCTGGTCGGCGAGAGCGATGAACTGCGCCTCGTATCCGGTGAGCCGGATCTTCCATGACAGATAAAGCGGGTCCACCGGGATGCAGTGGCCCCCGATGCCGGGCCCGGGATAGAACGGCATGAATCCAAACGGCTTGGTGGCGGCGGCGTCGATGACCTCCCAGGGATCCACTCCGATCTTGCGGCAGGCGAAAGCCAGCTCATTGGCGAGCGCGATGTTCACGCTGCGGAAGGTGTTCTCCAGCAGCTTGGCCGTCTCCGCCACTCGAGGGCTCGAGGCGCGGAATACGCTCGAGGTCACGTGGCGATACAGGCTGGCCGCGAGGTCGGTGCACGCGGGCGTCACGCCGCCCACCACCTTGGGGATATTGGCGGTGGTGAAGCGCTTGTTTCCCGGGTCCACGCGCTCGGGCGAGAAGGCGAGGAAGTAGTCGTCCCCGATGACGCGACCGAGGGACTCGATCCGCGGCTGGACCACTTCTTCGGTGGTGCCGGGGAAGGTGGTGCTCTCCAGGACCATGAGCTGACCCTGCCGGAGGCGGGGGAGCAGGTTCTCGACCGCGGAGAGAATGAACGAGATGTCCGGCTCCTTGCTCTTGCGGAGCGGAGTGGGCACGCAGATCACGATGGCGTCGGCGGAGCCGGCGTCCTCGAAGCTGGTGGTGGCGGACAGGGTGCCCGCGGCCACCAGCGGCGCGAGGGTGTCGGCGGCCACGTCCACAAGATAGGACTCCCCTCGGTTGAGCAGGCTTACCCGCTCGAGGTCCAGGTCGATCCCGCGGACGGTGAGCCCGGACTTGGCGAGCTCGACGGCGAGCGAGAGTCCCACGTATCCCATCCCAACGATGCACACGCGGGCCGTCCGCGTATCGAGCTTTTCCTTCAGCACATTGCCCCAGTGATTCACGAGCGATCTCCCCTCAGGCCTTGTTGTCGGCCTTGGCGTAGGCGCGGTAGTAGCTGTAGTACTGGTTGACCTTGCGGACAGGCACCTGGTTGAGGACGACACCCAGGATGGGCGTGCCCGACTTCTCGATGATGCTCTTGGCTCGAAGCAGATCCCGCGGGCGGGTGGTGCCGGACTGGCACACGAGAATCACGCCGTCGGTGGCGGCGGCCATGTACAGGTTGTCCGGAATGAGCAGGATCGGTGAGGAGTCCAGAAGCACGAACTCGGCCTCCACCGACATGCTGTCCAGCACCTCGGGCAAGCGGGACGAGCCCAGCCCGGTGCGGGTGAGCGCGGTCGAAGATGCCCCGCGCGGCGTGAGCCAGACTCCCTCCGCCACCGGACTCATGGCTTCCCGAAGCTCGCCGGTGCCCGCGAGCAGGTCGGAGAAACCCTTGGAGTTGGGGGTTTTGAGCGTCCGATGCAGGGTCGGCCGGTGGAAGTCCGCGTCCGCGATGATGACATGCTTGCCGACCTCGCCGAAGACGAGGCCGAGGTTCACCACCACGGTGGACTTGCCCTCGCCGGGCAGCGCGCTGGCGATCATGATGCGGCGCATCGGGATGTCACGGCCCAGGAGCTGGATCTCGACGCGCAGCCGACGAAAGGCCTCCACGAAGAGGAAATACTCCTCCTGGCTCACGTCGTCGGGCTGGCCACCACCGATCATGAACATCGACCGGCGCGACCGGACCCGCGGAATGCTGGCGAGCACCGGCAGCCCGGTGAGGCTGCGAACGTCGTCGTCAGTCTCGACGGGGCGGTTGAAGTATTCGAAGGTGGCGGGCACCCCGAGGCCGATGACGAGCGCCAGGGCCAACGCCACTCCCATGAAACGAAGCCGTTTCTGGTTGGCGGCGGGCAGGGGGACACTGGGGGCATCAATGACTTTCACGACCTTCATCTCACCCTGTTCGCGTATCCGTGCCGCAGACAGCTTCTCGGATAGCATGGCGTGTAGGCGGCGGCTCGACTCCACTTCGTTGGAGAGCTTTGTGTACTCGAGCTCGTCGCGCGACAGCCCGCCCAGGTTCTTCCGCTGATTGGCGATCTGCTCGCGCAGGGCTTCCTCTTGGGCATTCAGCGAGAGGGTGGACGTCTCGAGCGCGGCCATGGTCTCCGCAAAGGCCGAGCGATCGGCGGCGGGGACGGTGCTGCCGGCGGTGGGAACGGGCGTCGTCTCCTTGACCGCGTCCCCGAGCTCCTTCTGCACGTCGGCGATCTGACGCTTGGCGGACATCACCCGCGGGTGCTCGTCGGTGTACTGGACCTGGAACTCGATGAGCTGCGTCTCGAGCGTCTGCAGCTTGGCCCGGAGCCGCTGGATGCGCGGCGCGATGGCGGCGGGAGCCGCCGCGCCGGCCGGTCGAGCCATGGCCACCGAGGAAGGCGGCAGAGCATCGACCTTGGTCTTGAGCGCGGTCAACCGATTTTGCGCCATACTCTTGTTGGCGACCACCTCCGCATAAGTACTTTCCATCTGGCTTAGCCGGGTCACCGCCTCAGCGTGTTGGGCGGGCACTCGCACGCCGCCGCGCGCGGTGGTGAACGCCCGCATCGCTTCCTCGACATTGGCGAGCTGCTTCCCGATCTGGGTCTGCTGCTGCTCGAGGAACTCTCGGTTGGTCTTGCTGTCCTCTACGTTGAAGGAGCGTGTGCGCGAGACGAGAACTTCCACGAAGGTGTTCGCGATGTCCATGGCCACGCGCGGCTGAGAGGCCTCCGCCGAAACCTCCACGATGCCGGTGATGCCCACGGGGCGGAACCCGAGGCGCGAGGTCCGGAGCTCGTTGAGGGCCCGGCGCTGGGGACTCTCCACCACGATCTCCTCGCCGCGCAGGCGACGGAGCCAGTTCTGCATCATGCTCGTATAGTCGACGGTGTAGGGATTCTGTACGAGATCCTCCACCGAGTTCCGGGGGAGGGATTCGACCACCGCTTCCGAGAGTCCCCGGCTCTTCAGGATGGCCAGCTGGACCTCCAGGGGTCGGAAGGGCGCGAATTCCCGGAACAGGGTGAGGCCTTCGGGCCGTGTCTCCATGAGGATGGTCGCGCTGGTTCGGTAGCGCGGCGGCTCATGCGACATCTGGTACGCGACGGGCACGAACAGGCCCAGCGCGGCGAGAAAGGCGATGAGCACCCACTTCTTCCGACGGGCCAGGACGGAAAGGGCAACCTGCTTCAATACTTTCAAAATGTCCATCGGCGACAATCTCCTCGTGCGGCGACCCGTTCAGGGGCGCGGCTCAGCGTCCACGGGCGAAGAGAACCACCTGGATCGTAGCGATGAGAATCACTAGATCCAGGAAAAGCGAAAGGTTCTTGATGTAGTAGAGGTCGTACTGAAGCTTCTCGATGGCGTCTTCGACGGTGGCGCCGTAACGGTAGCGCACCTGCGCCCAGCCGGTGATACCCGGCTTGACGGACAGGCGCTCCATGTAGAAGGGGATCTGCTTCTGCAGGGCATAGACGAACTCAGGACGCTCCGGGCGCGGTCCGATGAAGCTCATATCGCCCAGGAGGACATTGAAGAGCTGCGGCAGCTCGTCCAGCCGCGTCCTCCGCAGGAAGCTGCCCACCCGCGTGATGCGCGGGTCGCGGTCCTGGGCCCACACCGGACCGGTGTCCTTCTCCGCATCCTCCCGCATCGAGCGGAACTTGTTCAGGATGAAGACGCGTCCGTTCTGTCCGAGACGGGCCTGACGGAAGAGCACCGAGCCGCGCGACTCCAGCTTGATGATGAAAGCGACCGCCGCCATGATGGGCAGCGCGAGGACGAGGCCGACGAGCGAGAGGCCCAGATCGAGCAAGCGCTTGATGATCTCCGTGCGAGAGGTCTTCACGAACCCATCAGAAAAGATGAGCCAGCTCGGACGAAGATCGGTGACCAGGATCTTGCCCGTCTCCTTCTCGTAGAAGGTCGGCCAGTCTTCGACCTGGATGCCGCGCATACGGCAATCGATAAGAGCCTTGGCGGGGAAGTTACCCCGCCGGTTCATCTGGGCGACGACGATGAGATCCGGCTTGGTGTCCTCCACGAGGGCGGACAGATCCTGGGTCTTGCCGAGCAGCACGTG
>Ga0070695_100001395_pt1 | contig 13393 bp, 10 predicted proteins | sample KBSK1252metaG_FD_65471 | JGI IMG/M metagenome (GOLD analysis project Ga0070695, IMG submission 65471) | Corn, switchgrass and miscanthus rhizosphere microbial communities from Kellogg Biological Station, Michigan, USA - KBS K1-25-2 metaG | ecosystem: Host-associated > Plants > Roots >...
GTCGTCTGGCGCTGCGAGAACACGTCGTGCCCGGCGCGGCTGCGCCGCAGCCTCGAGCACTTCGCCTCCCGGTCGGCGATGAACATCGAGGGGCTCGGCGCGTCGATCATCGATCAGCTGATCGATCAGGGGCTGGTGAGCGATTTCGCCGATCTCTACCACCTCACCGCCGGCCAGCTCGAGACGCTGGTCGTCGCGCCGAAGGAGCCGCGATCGGAGCGCGCCGTGCCGCGCAAGCTCGGGAAGGTCGGCATCAACGTGGTCGCCCAGCTCGAGCGCAGCAAGACGAGCGACCTGTCGCGGTTGATCTACGCGCTCGGCATCCGCCATGTCGGCGAGAAGGCGGCGGCGACGCTGGCGCGCCACTTCCGGAGCATGGATCGGATTCTGTCGGAGCCGCCGGAGGCGCTGCAGTCGGTGTCCGAGATCGGCCCGGTGGTGGCGGCGTCGGTGCGCGCGTTCGCCGACGAACCGCGCAACCGGACGCTCATCGCCCGCCTGAAGGACGCCGGCGTCAACATGGACAGCCAGGCGCCGCCTCCGAGCGAGACGCCGGGGCCGCTCTCGGGGAAAACGGTTGTGCTGACCGGCACGCTGGCCTCGATGTCGCGTGAGCAGGCCACGGCGGAGCTCGAGCGGCTCGGCGCCAAAGTGTCGAGCTCGGTCAGCAAGAAGACGAGCTACGTCGTCTTTGGCAGCGACGCGGGGAGCAAACTCGATAAGGCGAAACAGCTCGGCGTGGAAACGCTGGATGAGGAAAAGTTTCTGACGCTTATAATGAAAAGCTGAGATGTCCCGCCGGTTCACGCTCGTCTCGGTCGTGCTGACCGCGATTGTCGCCTTCCTGGTCGGCGCGATCTTCGCCGGCGGCGTGGCGCGCTCAGCCGTGTCGGCCGGCGCGCCGACCAAGGCGGCCGTCGCGCGCGTCGCCGCGCGGCCCGGCGGCGCCGCGTCGCTCACGCCGCTGGTCAACTTCGCCGACGTCGTCGAGCGCATCAACCCGGCGGTGGTGAACATCGACGCGACCACGCGCGGCCGCGACGGCCGGCGGCGTCGCGGGCGCGGCCCCGACTCGCCCGATCCATTCGACGGCCCCCTCGATTTCGGCACGCCGCGCGAGCGCGAGACGCCGCGCCGCGGCGCCGGCAGCGGCTTCATCATCGACGCCGACGGCAGCATCCTCACCAACAACCACGTGGTCGATCGCGCGGAGCGGATCACGGTGAAGCTCGCCGACGGCCGGACGGTACGGGCGCGGCTGGTCGGAGCGGATCCCGACACCGACATCGCGCTGATCAAGATCGACGGCCAGAGCGGCCTGCCGGTGGCGCCGCTCGGCGACTCGTCGACCCTGCGCATGGGCGAGTGGGTGTGCGCGATCGGCAACCCGCTCGGCTACGAGCACACGGTCACGGTCGGCGTCGTCAGCTTCCTGGGCCGGAAGCTGTTCGACATGAGCCTGGACGACTACATCCAGACCGACGCGGCCATCAACTTCGGCAACAGCGGCGGCCCGCTGATCAACTCGCGCGGCGAGGTGATCGGGATCAACGCCGCGATCAGCTCGCGCGCCAGCAGCATCGGCTTCGCCGTGCCGATCAACGGCGCCAGCGCGGCGGTGCCGCAGCTGCGCGCGCGCGGCAAGGTCAGCCGCGGCTACATGGGCGTCGGCCTGCGCGACGTCGACGCCGATCTCGAGCGCTCGCTCAAGCTGACGGTCGATCGCGGCGCCCTGGTGCAGGACATCACCGCCGGGTCGCCGGCCGATCGCGCAGGGCTGAAGCCCTACGATGTGATCACCTCGCTCGACGATCGCGCCATCGCCAACGACGATCAGCTGATTCGCGAGATCTCCGCCCGGGCGCCCGGCAGCGCGGCGCGGCTGCGGCTGGTGCGCGACGGCCACGATCAGACGCTGACGGTGAAGCTGGCGGAGCGGCCGGCGCGCGAGCGCCAGGACCGCGCCGAGCCGGCGTCGCCGGCGCCGGAGCGCGGCCGCGCCGATCCCGAGAACGCGCCGCTCGGGCTCACGGTCCGCGACCTCGATCGGCAGACGGCCGACCGGCTCGACATCCCGCACGAGATCCGCGGTGTGCTGATCACGCGGGTCGAAGGGCTGAGCGCGTCGTTCGACGGCGGCATCGAACGCGGCACCATCCTGCTCGAGATCAACCGCCAGCGGATCGAGTCGGCCGCCGAGTACCGCCGCATCGCCCGCGCCGCCCGCCCGGGCGACGTCCTCACGCTCTACATCTACGCGCCGGACCTCGAGCAGCGCCAGCTGAAGACCGTTCGCGTCGAAGATCGCTGACCACGCTCGATGCCGAAATCACGGATATTGGTGATCGACGACGAGGCGGCGATCCGCGACTCGTTGAAGATGACGCTCGAGTACGAAGGCTACGAGTTCATCGGCGCCGCCACCGGGCAGGAAGGGCTGGCGCTGGCCGAACGCGAGGCTCCCGACCTGGTGCTGCTCGACGTCAAGATGCCCGGCATGGACGGCATCGAGGTGCTCGAGCGGCTCCGCAACATGAACGAGTCGCTGCCGGTGGTGGTGGTGTCGGGGCACGGCACGATCAGCACCGCGGTGGAAGCGACGAAGAAGGGCGCCTTCGACTTCATCGAGAAGCCGTTCGCCAGCGACCGCGTGCTGGTCAGCCTGCGCAACGCGCTCGACTCGCGCCAGCTGCGCGACGAGGTGCGGACGCTGAAGAAGGCGGTCGAAGTCCGCCACCAGATGATCGGCGACAGTGCCGGGCTGAAGCAGATCATGGCGTCGGTGAGCCGCGCCGCGCCGACCAACGCCACCGTGCTGATCACCGGCGAGAGCGGCGTCGGCAAGGAGCTGGTGGCGCGCACCATCCACCGCAACAGCCTGCGCAGCCGCGAGCGCTTCGTGCAGGTGAACTGCGCCGCGATTCCCGAGGAGCTGATCGAGTCGGAGCTGTTCGGCCACGAGAAAGGGTCGTTCACCGGCGCCACCGAGAAGCAGGTGGGGAAATTCGAGCAGGCCGATCGCGGCACCATCTTCCTCGACGAAGTCGGCGACATGAGCGCCAAGACGCAGGCCAAGGTGCTGCGCGTGCTGCAGGAAGGCGAGGTCGAGCGGCTCGGCTCGGCGCGCACGGTGAAGGTCGACGTGCGGGTGATCGCCGCGACCAACAAGAACCTCGAGGAAGAGATCGAGAAGGGGCACTTCCGCGAGGACCTGTACTTCCGCCTGGCGGTGATTCCGATTCACGTGCCGCCACTGCGCGAGCGGCCCGAGGACATCGCGCCGCTGGTCCGCCACTACGTCGACTACTTCAGCCGCGAGAACAACGCCCGCCCCAAGCGCATCACCCAGGCGGCGCTCGACGCGCTCGGCCGCTACCGCTGGCGCGGCAACATCCGCGAGCTGCGCAACACGGTCGAGCGGCTGATCATCATGACCGGCGGCGACGTGATCGACCTGGCCGATCTGCCGGAGAGCCTGCGCTCGCCGTCGGCCGCCGGCGCCGGCGGGTTTGGCGGCGGGCCGGCCGCGCCGAAGTCCGCCGCCGCCGAAGGCTCCGGCGAGTCGAAGGCGGGGACGCTGCGCGAGTTCAAGGAGAACGCCGAGCGGATGTTCCTGGTCGGCAAGCTGCGCGAGAACGGCTGGAACATCTCGAAGACCGCCGAAGTGATCGGCACGCCGCGCAGCAACCTCTACAAAAAGCTCGAACAGTACCAGATCAGCCAGGACACCGACGGGTAACGTAGAATCAGATCTTCGCAGCGAGCCAGATGACCGCTTCGTTGAAAGACGGAGAGGAAAGTCCGAACTCCGCAGGGCAGTGCGCCGGGTAACCCCCGGTCAGGGCAACCTGAAGGAAAGTGGCACAGAAAAAATACCGCCCTGAGCGAGCGGGACGCGAGAGCGGACCGCGAGTCGAAGGGTAAGGGTGAAAAGGTGCGGTAAGAGCGCACCGCGCGCGTGGCAACACGCGTGGCAGGCAAAACCCCGCACGGAGCAAGACCAAATAGGGGGGCGTAGGCAACGTGCCTGCTGGACGGCCCGTCCAGAGAGCCTCCGGGTAGGTCGCTTGATCTCGCCAGCGATGGCGAGGCCAGAGGAATGGTCATCACCGCGCGGCGTTCGCAAGGACGCGGCGGGGAACAGAATTCGGCTTACGGCTCGCTGCGATTTTTTTTCGACTTCAGAAGGTCCGCTGAAGGCGGACGCCACGACGGCCTTATGAAACGGTTTGCTCTCGCGTTGCTCGTCCTGCTGGCGGCGTCTCCGATCGTGCTCGGGCAGACTCGCCGGCGACCCGCGGAAGGGCGGCAGCCCGAGTTCCCGGCGCCGACCATCCGCGAATACAAGCCCAAATCGCAGCTGGTGGCGCCGCAGCATCCGGTGCCGCGGGCGAAGTTTCCGGTGATCGACATCCACAGCCACCAGCCGACGCCGATCTCGCCCGGCGATTTCGACCGGGTGATGACCGGGATGCAGGCGAACAACCTGCAGATCCTCGTCAATCTGAGCGGCTCGTATGGCGAGCGGCTGCGCGACGGGGTCGCGGCGCTGCGCGCCAGCAAGCACAAGGACCGCATGGTCCTCTTCGCCAACATCAATTTCCGCGACCGGATCGGTCCCGGGTTCGGCGCGAAGGCGGCAAAACAGCTCGAGGACGACATCAAGGCCGGCGCGGTCGGCCTGAAGATCTTCAAGGACCTCGGCATGTTCGTCACCAAGGCAGATGGCAGCCGCCTGCAGGTGGACGACCCGGAGCTCGATCCCGTCTGGGCCACCTGCGCGCGGCTGAACGTGCCGGTGCTGATTCACGTCGCCGAGCCGGCCGCGTTCTTCGACCCGCTCGACTACACCAACGAGCGCTGGCTCGAGTTGTCGCTGTATCCCGATCGCCGGCACCAGCAGGGCGTGCGCTTCGAGACGCTGATGACCGAGCGCAACGCGATGATCAAGCGACACCCCAACACGCGGTTCATCCTCGCCCACTTCGGCTGGCACGGCAACGACCTCGCCCGCGCCGGCAAGCTGCTCGACGAGAACCCGAACGTCTTCTACGACGTCGCCGCCGTGCTCTACGACTTCGGCCGGCAGCCGCGCGCGGCGCACGACTTCTTCGTCAAGTACCAGGACCGGATTCTGTTCGGGAAGGACAGCTACCAGCCCGACGAGTACCCGTATTACTGGCGTGTGTTCGAGACCAATGACGAGTACTTCGACTACTACCGCGACTATCACGCGTTCTGGAAGCTGTACGGCATCGGGTTGCCCGACCAGGTGCTCCGCAAGCTCTACCATGGCAATGCCTTGCGCGTGACGCCCGGCCTTGCGCGCGGAGCGTTTACGGACTAGCGTTTGCAATCGACCTCAACACTATGGCTTCCTACCTCGTCACTGGCGGCGCCGGCTTCATCGGATCGCATCAGGCCGAAGAGCTCGTGCGCCGCGGCCACACCGTTCGCGTCGCCGACAATCTGGCGACCGGCCACCGCCACAACCTCGCCCACCTCCCGAAGGTCGAGTTCCTGGAGGGCGATGTCGCCGACATGGCATTCGCTGCGCGCGCGGTCGCGGGCATGGACTACGTGCTGCACCAGGCGGCGATTCCGTCGGTGCCGAAGTCGGTGAAGGATCCGGCCACCTCCAACCGCGCCAACATCGATGGCACGCTCAACATCCTGCTGGCCGCCCGCGATGCCGGCGTGAAGCGGCTCGTCTTCGCCGGCTCCTCCTCCGAGTACGGCGATTCGGAGACGCTGCCCAAGCGCGAAGACATGCCGTCGAATCCGCTGTCGCCCTATGCGCTGCAGAAGGTCGCGGGCACCGAGTACTGCCGGATGTTCACCCGCCTCTACGGCTTCGAGACCGTCGTCATCCGCTACTTCAACGTGTTCGGGCCGCGCCAGGATCCGGGGTCGCCGTATTCGGGCGTGATCTCGCTCTTCGCCACCGCGCTGATCGAAGGGCGCCAGCCGGTGATCTACGGCGACGGCGAGCAGACCCGCGACTTCACCTACGTGGCCAACGTCGTCGACGGCGTGCTGCGCGCGTGCGAGGCGCCGAAGGCGCCGGGCGAGGCGATCAACGTCGCCTGCGGCACGCGGATCTCGCTCAACGAGCTGCTGCGGACGATGAACAAGATTGTCGGCACGGATATCCAGGCGATCTACAAGGAACCGCGCGCCGGCGACGTGCGCGACTCGCAGGCCGACATCACCAAGGCGCGGACGCTGCTCGGCTACACTCCCCTCGTCGGCCTCGAAGAGGGCCTCCGCCACACGCTCGAGTGGTGCCGCACGCAGACCGGCGCCGCGGCGAGCCGCTGACCAGAATGGCCATCGAAGTCGAAGTCAACATGAGAATCCCCGGGCTGACGCTCAAGTCGCCCAACGAAGCCGACAAGGTCATCAACAACAGCTACGTTCGCTTCACCAAGCTGATTCAGGTGCCGGCGATCCCCAAGCCGGGCACGCCGCTGTCGCTCACCACCAGCGCCGGGCACCAGTTCGAGAGCACCGTCACCCGCGCCGACTGGAGCGAGGACCGCGAGCTCTTCATCGTCTCGTGCAACTACGCGAAGCGGTCGATTTCGCCGGCGGAGTACGACGCGCTGGTGAACGACGCCGAGTGGAAGATGAAGCAGCTGATCTGAGGCTCGTTGTGGCGGCGTGAACTGCGTGCCGCCCTCAGGCGAGCCGCAGGGGCCAGGGGCTGGGGGCTGGACGATCCCGACCTTAGAGACTTGATAACTCGCGGCAACCGAGATTAGCCAGCCCCCAGCCCCCAGCCCCTGCTACGCTGGGCGCGCTTCGATCAGCGCCAGCGGCGACTCCGTCGGCACGATCTTCGACAGCGTGAACCCGCCCTTCGCGAGCAGCGCCCGGAATTCCTCCGCGCTGCGCTCGCGGCCGCCCGGCATCACCATCATCTCGAGATCGATCAGCTTTCCGAGATCCGGCTGATTCCCGGGCTGCAGCACCGTCTCGAGCAGGATCAACCGCCCTCCCGTGCCGGTCATCGAGCGCCGGATGTTCTTCAGGATCGTCGCCGCCCGCTCGTCGTCCCAGTCGTGGATGATGTGCTTCATGATGTAGCCGTCACCGGCCGGCACGTTCTCGAAGAAGTCGCCGGTCGCCGTCTCGATCCGCTGCGATAGCCCCGCGGCGGCGATGCGCGGCTTGGCGCCGGCAATGACGTGCTCGATGTCGAACAGGACGCCGCGCATCTGCGGGTTCGCGCGCAGCACGGTCATCAGCACCTCGCCGTGCCCCCCGGCCACGTCGACCAGCGTCGTGATGCCGCTGAAGTCGTAGGCCTTCACCGCCGCCGGCGCCACCGCGCCGCTGAACGACGTCATCGCGTTGTTGAATGCGGCCGAGAGCTCCTGGTCTTCCGCGAGGTGCTCGAACACCGGCTTGCCGACCACTTTGTCGGCCGCCGGGTCGCCGGTCTCGATCGAATGCATCAGCTCGGCGTAGACGCGCAGGTGGAACGGATCGGCAATCCACAGCGCCATCGGATGAATGCTGCCGGGTCGATCGGTGCGCAGGAGCTCGGCGGCCGGCGTGAGCGCGAAGGTGCGTGGCTCGGTTTCGACGAACACGCCCAGGCTGGCGAGCGCGCGCAGCACCCGGAAGAGCCCGTCCTCGCGGACGCCGGCGTCGGCGGCGAGCGCCGCGGCGGTCCGCGGTCCCTTTGCGAGCTTATCGGCGATGTTCAGCCTGGCGACGACATAGAGCGCGCTCGACGCGATGTACCCGGTACCCAGTTGAAAGATGAGCTGCGCGGCTTGCTCGGGAGACTGCGCCGGCGCCTCCGCCGGCGTCATGGTGTTCGACATCTGTGTTGTGCCTCGTGATCGAGAAGTGGTTGGGGACGAAAAAACAATTGTAAGCGCCTTTCATCTTTCGTAAGCCTCATCCGCCCGCGCGCAGCCGCTGTGCGCTGTCGTCTCGTTGCGGGCTGACAGCTTGGTCGCGCCTCACCGGATCGAGTCTTGCGGTCCGGCGGCGCGGGCTCCCACTTCCCACTCGCGCAGAACTCATCTTTGGCTGCGATCGATCCCCGATCGATCGAAAGGAGCACGCATGCATCTCAGGATCATCTCGGGCGCCGGCGCGGCGCTGCTGCTGGCAGCAGCCGCCGCCATCGCGCAGTCGGCCGCCGCCGGCTTCGAGATCGTCAGCGTCAGCAGCGCCGGCGTCCAGGGCAACAACCAGTCTGGTACCGGCGGCTTCACCACGCCCAGCAACGATCGCGCGTCGCTCAGCGGCGACGGCCGCGTCGTGGCGTTCATGTCATTTGCCGACAACCTCGTGGCCGGCGACACCAACCAGGTCGCCGACATCTTCGTCCGCGATCGCCTCGCCGGCACGACCGAGCGCGTCAGCGTCACCTCGAAAGGGCGTGAAGGCGACGCCCACAGCGGGTTGCTTCAGTCGGCGGGCGCCGACATCAGCGCCGACGGCCGTTTCGTCGTGTTCGCGTCCGACGCATCGAACTTCGCCAAGGCGGACGCCAACGCCAACAGCGACGTCTTCATCCACGATCGGCAGACGCATACGACCGAGCTCGTCAGCCGCGGTCTCGACGGCGCGCCGGCGACCGGCGACACCCCGGTGATCAGCGCCGACGGCAGCGTCGTCGCGTTCCGATCGAGGTCCGACACACTGACCAGCGACGGCAACCCGAACCTCCGCGAGCACATCTACACGTTCGATCGCGCCACCCAGGCAATCGAGCGCGTCGACGTGGATTCGAGCGGCCTCATCGGCGACGGCGATACGTTGAACCTGGCGATCAGCGCCGACGGCCGCTACGTCGCCTTCGATACCTCCGCCGACAACCTGACGCTCGGTCCCGGCGACGGGCAGGGCATGGACGTGTTCGTCCGCGATCGCATCGCGCGCACGACCGAAGGCATCAGCACGATCGGCGACAGCGGCAGCTTCGAGGGCAACAGCTTCCTGTCGTCGATCACCCCGGACGGCCGCTTCGTCGGCTTCAGCTCGGTCGATCCGACCCTCGGCGTGCCCGATGCCAACGGCTTCGTGTCCGATGCGTTCGTCTTCGACCGCGCGGCCAGGACGGTGCAGATGGTGAGCCGCAGCAGCACCGGCGTGCAGGGCAACGACGAGAGCGAGAGCCCCCTCGTCGCGCCCGACGGCGCGTCGGTGGTGTTCAGCTCGCGAGCGTCGAACCTCGTGGCCGGCGACACCAACCAGGGCTACGACGTCTTCCGGCGCGACCTGGTGACGGGGACGACCGTGCGCCTCGCGGCCGACGCCCAGTCGCCCGGCTTCGCGGTGATGGCCAGCGATATGTCGGCCGATGGCTTCACCATTTCGATCATCACCGCCGCGCAGCTGCTGGCGGAGCAGAACACCGGCTTCAACTTCATGGACGTCTACGCGCTCGACATGCGCGCCGATCTCTCGGTGACCAACAGCGACGCTCCTGATCCGGTGGTGCTGCGCGCGAACCTGACCTACACGGTCACGGTGCAGAACGGCGGCCCGGCGGCGGCACAGGCAGTCACGCTCACCGACCAGCTCGCCGCGGATGCGGCGTTCGTGTCGGCGACGCCGTCGCAGGGCACCTGCGCCCGCGCCGGCAAGGGTGGCCGCGAGGGCGATCTCGTGTGCGCGCTCGGCACAATCGATCCATTCCACAGCGCGACCGTCGCGATCGTGGTCAAGCCGTCGAGAGCCGGGACGCTCACCAACACCGCATCGGTTCGATCGGGCTCGCCCGATCCGAACGCGGCGAACAACGCGGCAACGGCGACCACCACGGTCGTCGCGAAGTAGGCTCGCGCGAGGCCACGCGCAACTCTCGGCGTCAAGCGGCGCGCGCGACGGCGCGCGCCGCACCTCGTCTTCCAGGCCGTCCGGCAAGCGCCCGCGATCGCAACACCTTCCAGCCGCGGCTCCGACGCACGTTTCTGGTCCCTCCTTTGCCGATTGCCGGGCCGGCGACTCTGGTCTTCTCCAAGCGGTGGCGGGCTCGACACCTTCACCCACGGTGTTCATGGCCAGGGTCGTCGATTGCCGCGGATGCGGAATGGAGGGCTTGTGAAATCCATGTCTCGTCGGATGCTCTTGACGTCAGGAATGGCAGGACTCGTTGTCGCGAAGCTGCCCGAGTTGCATGTACGTGGAGCGCAGCAGGATGAGATCGCCGATCACATTCTGCGGGAGGGGAAGCGGCTGGCGCGGGATCTCCAGGGCGGTGTGCGTCGGCACGAAACGATCACGGCCATCGCCACGAATCTGCGGCTGCACGCTGCCCATGTTCGAGCGACCGGTGTTGACGCGACGGTGGTGCGCGCGGTGAAGCGCCGGGTTTCCGAGAAGGGTCGCGGCGGGCTGATCGAGGAGGCCAACGGGCCGATGGCGATGCAACGCCATCACGATCTTTTGCACGCATTCGGTCTTGACGGATTGCACGTCCCTGAGCGGGATGTTCCGCCGGCCCTGTCTGAGCAGGCGGTGACGATGCTGCAGACCCCCGGCGCACTGTCCGAGGCCCTCGATCAGATGGCCGTGGCGTTCGACCAGTTCGCCGAGAAGACCGCGGCCATGGGAGATGACGCGCGCATCGTTCGCGTGCAATCGATCGATGGCTGGTGCGGAACGATGAGAACGGTCTGTGAGATGATGAAGGTCAGCACCGCGATTATCTGCGCGCTTTCTGCTTCGGGTTTCGTCGAGCTCGCACCGTTGTGCGCCCTGCTTGGCGTCGAAGTGGCCACGGCGTGCTTCCTGGCGTGGTGGGGAGGGTGCTGATCATGCAGCGAGCATACGCGACGACAGGCATCACCACCTTACGAGGGGTGTGGATACTCCTCTCCGTGTTCGTGTTCCTTGGCCTGAACGTCGTGGTTCTCTACGCGGTCCGGACGCACGCCTACGTGCCGGCCAGTCTGGCCGGGTTCTGGGTCATCTGCGTCGCCGTCGGCAGTTGTCAGACGCTGCGAACGTTGACGACGCTCGATCCGAATGAGCGGGCGACGCAGCTGGCGTTTCAGCTGGCGACGCTCCAGCCAATCTGCGGCATTGTCCCCGTGATCCTGTTGATGTTGCCCTGAGGTGACGGGTCGGGCGGGGCGGGCAGGTGGGGCAACCCCACCTGCCCTACCTGCCTTACCCGCCCACACGCCCGCGCGCTGGTAAAATCCGCTCCCGGAGGGTGCGTATGAACGTCCGACACGCCGCCGTTGCCACCGCTTTCGTCCTGACGCTCGCAGGCCCCGGGATCGTCGCGCAGGACGAACGCGACTCGACACGGCCGAATGGTCCGGTGGTCGGCCGCTCGGTGGTCGCCACCACGTTCGGCATCGTGGCCGCGAGCCAGCCGCTGGCGGCGCGCGCGGGCGTCCAGATCCTCGAGCGCGGCGGCAACGCGATCGATGCGGCGATCGCCGCCAACGCGACGATCGGGCTGATGGAGCCGACCGGCAACGGCATCGGCGGCGACCTCTTCATCCTCTATTACGAGGCGAAGACCAACACCGTCCACGGCCTCAACTCGAGCGGCTGGGCGCCGGCGGGGTTGACGGTCGATTTCCTCGCCGCGAAGGGCATCACCAAGATGCCGCAGCGCGGCATCCACTCGGTCACCGTGCCGGGAGTCGTCGCCGGCTGGGACGCGATGCGCAGCCGGTTCGGCACCAAGCCGCTCTCCGAGCTGCTGGCGCCGGCGATTTACTACGCCGAGAACGGCTTCCCGCTCTCCGAGACGATCGCCGGCGGCTGGGGCCGCTCCGCGAAGATGCTGGCCGAGCATCCCAACTCGAAGAAGACCTACCTCGTCGACGGCGTGCGCGCGCCGAAAGTGGGCGAGGTGTTCCGCAACCCCGATCTGGCCGGTTCGCTGCGCCTGATCGCGGAGAAGGGACGCGACGGCTACTACAAGGGCAAGACGGCGGAGGCGATTCTCACCATCTCGCGCGAGGAGGGCGGCGCGATGACTGCGGCCGACCTCGCCGAATTCCAGCCCGAGTGGGTGACCCCGATCAAAACCTCGTATCGCGGGTGGAACGTCTACGAGATCGGGCCGAACACGCAGGGCATCTCCGCGCTGATGATGCTCAACCTGATGGAGCAGTTCCCGCTCGGTCAGTACGGGTTCCACAGCACCAACGCGATGCACGTGATGATCGAGGCGAAGAAGCTCGCCTACGCCGACATGCTCCGCTACGTCGGCGACCCGCGCTTCTCGAAGGTGCCGGTCGAGGCGCTCCTGAGCAAGCCGCGCGCGGTCGAGCGCGCGAAGCTGGTCGACGCCAACAAGGCGGCCTGCCAGGTCGAGCCGGCGACGCTGCCTGGCATCACCGACGCGCTCGGCGCCGACACGATCTACATGTCGGTGATCGACAAGGACGGCAACATCGTCTCGCTGATCCAGAGCAACTACAGCGGCTTCGGGTCGGGCCTGGTGCCGCCCGGCGCGGGCTTCATGCTGCACAACCGCGGCGGGCTGTTCACGCTCGAGAAGAACCAGCCGAACACGCTGGGCGGGCACAAGCGGCCGCTGCACACGATCATCCCGGCGTTCATGGAGAAGGGCGACACGAAGATCGGCTTCGGCATCATGGGCGGCTGGAACCAGGGGCAGGCGCACGCGCAGTTCGTCTCGAATATCGCCGACTACGACATGACGATTCAGCAGGCGCTCGAGGCGGGGCGCTTCACCAAGGGAACGTTCGAAGGGTGCGACGTCGACGTCGAGGTGCTGGTGCCCGAGAAGACGCGCGCCGAGCTGAAAGCCCGCGGCCACGAGATCAAACTGATCCCGCCGCGGACCGGCACGTTCGGGTTTGGACAGGCGGTGATGAGCGGGCCCGGCGGCGTGCACTTCGGCGCGTCGGAACCGCGGCACGATGGGGCCGCGATCCCGCAGGCCCCGCCCGTGTTCAAGTGAGGGCGGTGGCGCGGGTGGGGCAGGTGAGGTGAACCCCACCTGCCCTACCTGCCTTACCCGCCCGCACGCTCACGCGCAGGCCGCCTTACGCGGGCCGCGCAGCGGCCTCACCGGGCGGCTTTGAGCGTGAGCTTCTGAACCCGCCAGTTACTGAGTTCGCCGACGAGCAGCTCGTTCTCGTTGCGGCAGTCGATCGAGTTCACCAGCCCGAACTCTTTCACCAGCTTCCCGGCCCGCCCGAACTTGCCGACGATCTTCCCGTCGAGATCCACCTTGTAGATCGCCGCGTCTTCCATCCCGTCGGGATCGCCGGTGTGGGCGACGTAGAGGAACTGGCGCGGCGCCGGGGTGATGCAGATCGCCGTCGGCGTGCCGACGTTCAGGAACTGCTTCTTGAAGGTGCCCTCCGAGTCGAACACCTGGATGCGCCGGTTCCCTTCGTCGGCGGCGTAGACGTTGCCCTGCGCATCGATC
>Ga0070695_100001405_pt1 | contig 13335 bp, 15 predicted proteins | sample KBSK1252metaG_FD_65471 | JGI IMG/M metagenome (GOLD analysis project Ga0070695, IMG submission 65471) | Corn, switchgrass and miscanthus rhizosphere microbial communities from Kellogg Biological Station, Michigan, USA - KBS K1-25-2 metaG | ecosystem: Host-associated > Plants > Roots >...
TCAGGCCAGCCAAGTTTGGATGGGTGACATTGTTTCAATGAGTCGACGGGTACCTTCTCTCGGAGAGGAGATCGCGAATAGCGTAAGCCACGGGGTTGGTTTCCTCGCGGCTTTGGCGGCGACTCCATTTCTCGTGCTGGCCGCCGCTCGACGCGGTGGTGCCGTCGCGATTGTTGGCGCGAGCGTGTTCGCTGGAACCACCGTCGTTCTGTACTTGGCGTCGACTCTTTATCACGCCTTGCCGAGTAACAAAGCGAAACGTGTGTTTCGGATCATCGATCACAGCGCGATCTTTGTGCTGATCGCCGGGACATACACGCCCTTCACACTCGGTGTGCTGCGTGGTGCCTGGGGCTGGACATTATTTGGGGTCGTATGGGGTCTGGCGGTTCTCGGGGTCACGCTGAAGGCCGTGGGTGGAATCGGGTACCCTCGGCTGTCGACCACGCTGTATCTAGGCATGGGGTGGCTTGCGCTGATCGCGATTCGACCGCTGTGGGTTCACGTGCCGGGGGCGGGCTGGCTATGGCTCATCGCCGGGGGCCTCGCATACACGGCTGGCATCGCGTTCTATGCCGCGGAACGCGTGAGGTATGGCCATTTCGTATGGCACGTGTTCGTCCTGATAGGCACGGTGTGTCACTTCTTTGCGGTGCTGTGGTACGCGGCCTGACCGCTTAGCCAGAAAGAAGCCTTCAATGAGACATGCACGCACCGGCTGCTTGGTGACGTCTGTGATGCTGTTCGCCGCTCTTGGGACGAGCGTGTCGGGCCAGTCCGGCCAGAGGCTGAAACGATTTCTCACGGCGCCGCTGACCATCGAGGACCAGGGCAGCTTCTTCATTGGTGGCGTCGCTAAAGTGACCGACTATGCGACGGTCGCGTCGCCGCCGGCTCCAGGCACGGCAGCGCCCGCGACACCCGCGCCACTCCTCCCGCACCAGATCACGATCGGACAGATGTACGTGCAGTTCCAGATTCCGGTCCGGAAGTACGGCGGGTGGCCGGTGATCATGGTCCACGGGTCGAGCCACACTGCCGCGTGCCTCGAATCGACGCCGGACGGTCGCGAGGGCTGGTACCCGTACTTCGTCCGCAAGGGCGTCCCGAGCTACATCGTCGACCAGGCGGGCCGCGGCCGTTCCGGGTTCGACGAGTCCGTGATCCACGAGGGAGAAGCGAAGGTGGCGGGCGGCGACATCAAGACGGGCACCGAGTTGATTCCTGCTTTTGGCCGAATCACAGACGACGGCGCCTGGACTGCATGGTTCGGGCATCTCGTGCCGGCGAACTCGACGATCCTCACGGGCAGGCTCATTCCCCATGCGGATCCCGAGGATCCGAATCCGGCTCCAGATGCGTACAAGCATGTCGCGCCGCTGTTCCCGATCGAAGCGGTCGACGGTCGTGCGGCGTCGCGCGCCGGCGCAATCGGTCCGACACCAGGAGGGTCGAGCGGAAGCTACGCGCTCGAATACTACAAGCAACTCGTTCCGAACGCCGAGGTCACGCTGCCCGGATCGACGTGCGCCACCTGCGAGCCGAGCGACATCGCGCCGGCCAACACGTGGACGCCGATGAACCTCGCGCTTCTCGTGGAGCGTCTCGGCGGCGCGGTCGTCGTGACGCACTCGCAGTCGGGCATCATGGGTCACCACATGGCACGAATCCTCAAGGAACGAGGGCATCTCGATCTGGTGAAGGGTCTGATCACGCTGGAAGGGTCCTGCTCGCTGCCGAACAGCGGGTTGACGGCCGCCGACTTCGACCGCATCCCGTACCTCGCGCTCAAAGGCGACTACACCTCGACCAGCATGGTGTGCCAGGAGACGGTGAACGCCATCAACGCGCGCCGCGCCGCAAAACTCGGCACGGCGAAGGCCGAGTATCTGAAGCTGGACGAGATGGGCATTCTCGGCGTCACGCACATGATGATGCTCGACAAGAAGAACCTCGAGATCGCGGATATCCTTTACAACTGGATCGGGCGCAACGTGCACGGCGCCGACGGTCGGCGCTCAACGCAGTGAGCGAACGTGAGTGGCGTCGCTTCAGAGCAGGAAGCCTACGACGAACTCTGCTGCTATACGCTCGCACACGGTGCGCCGTCGTTCATTCATCAGCACGTCGTCGACGCGTTCGCCGCCCAACGGGCTGATGCCCGGAGTAAGAGGATCGGAGTCACATTTGCGCTCGTGGGTTTGTATCTCCACGTCGAGAGACAGTTTTCCGGCAGGGAAGTGCAGCGCGTCCACATGCAGCTTGGACGACAGAAGCGCCAGTGGCCCGAGCTTGCTCTTCCGCGCGATCGAGGCTCGATGACCGCCATCGACGTCATGGCCGCTTCTCCGGGACCGGAACGGGATCGGGCGATCGACGCGTGGTGCGCGTCGGTCTGGAACGCATTCACGGACAGCCGCCAAACCGTCGTCGATATGCTCAGTCAATACGGCATCGAATGAGTGCGGCGAAGCAAGGCGAGTCCATGAAACCCAAGTGACAAGAATGGCGACGCCGATGTTGGTCACTCGCAGAGCGTGGCTGTTGAGTACCGCAGGGAGCGCGTTCGCAGCCGTCGCCTCTCACCGCCGAATCGCCGCGGTCCGGGACGGGACGGCGGGTGACGTGGAAGGTCGTCTTTCGCGCATCATCGACGAGTACGCGCGGCAGGGATTCCATCGGACGGGTACGACGGTCGATCGAGTATCTGGTGATTGGTTGTGCGAGCAAGTCCGCCAGACTGGTCTCGCGCCGGCTCGCGAACCGTTCTCGCTCAGCCGAGTTGATCCGGTCACGAACGTGCTGATCGCAGCCGATCGCCGCATCGAAGGCGTGCCCTTGTTCGATAGTGCATTCACGGATCGGGGCGGCATAAGTGGTCGATTGGGCGCGCTGCAGGGCGACCGGGAGATCGGGCTTGCTGAAACCGCGCCGAACGCGGCCGCGGCCGGTCCATTGGGTGACGTGCGACGGACGAACCGGCACAGGGCGATCGTGTGCGTGACAGGTGGACAAAGGCCCGGCCTGTGCCCGAGCAACGCCGACTTCTTTTCACGGCCGTTCGGTCCGCCGGTGCTGCAGGTGTCGAGCGATGAGCGTTCGTGGTTGACCGAGCGGGCTCGACTCGGCGTTGACGTGCAGCTGATCTGCCATGTCGCCAGAACAACGGCCACTGCGGTCAACGTCACGGCCACGATCAAGGGCGTCGATCCGCTCTTGCCGCCCCTGGTGATCTCGACGCCGCGCAGCGGCTGGTACTGGTGTGCGAGCGAACGTGGCGGAGGCATTGCCTGCTGGCTCGAGGCGATGCGTGCGCTGCGCCATGTTCGACCTGCACGCGACGTTGTCTTCGTCGCCTTCAGTGGGCACGAGCTCGGCTCTCTCGGCATTCATGCCTTTGCGGATCGGCGACCGGCCGTCATTTCCAAGGCCGCGGCCTGGATCCATTTCGGCGCCAACATCGGTGCGGCGACGGATCCCGGCAACAGGCTGGCCGCGTCGGACGACGACCTCGACAGCCTGGCGAGCCGCGCGATGGCGGCCGCCGGGCTGAGCGTCGATCAACGGATTCCGCGCGGCGGGATTCCTGGCGGAGAGGCGGAAGTCGTGCACCACGGTGGCGGCCGCTACGTCGCGGTCACCGGCCGCAACGCTCTCTTCCACAACCTCGCAGATCGCGGACCGCACGCCGTGAATACGAGCGTGATCGCCAGGTTCAGTACGGCGTTCATCGCGGCAGCCAAATCCATTTCTGCTCCGTAGTGTCCTGCCGCACTCCACGCGTCTATGATGTGGCCTTCAAGGAATGAGCAGGCACGGAAGGAGCGTACGGAATGAATGGCGCGGGAGCGGCCGCGGCCGCCGCGGCCGCCGCGGCAAAAGCGATCAAGGCGTCCGGGACGATCGTGAAGGTTGAGCCGGACGAATTCCGAAAGCTCCTTGGCTACAACGTCCAAGGGCTTGTCGTCCACGCCATGGGCGGCGTGATTTTCCAGGCGCACAGGTACCTGATGGGTTACAAGGGTTTGGCTTTCTATACGTCGGCCCGCGAGCCGATTCCGCTGCCGGCGACCTGTCAAATCGTCGAAGCGGAGAAGATTTGGATTCCCGGGTAGGACGTCGAATCCATCGACCACACGTGCTCCTCGCCATGCCGCTGCTCTTTTCCTACGGCACTCTCCAGGAAGAAAACGTGCAGCGCTCCACGTTCGGACGGCTGCTGCAGGGGCAAAGGGACGAGCTTCTCGGGTTCGAGCCGTCGTCAGTAAAGATCGAGGACCCTCAGCTCGCCGCCGCGAACGGCAAGACGCATCATGCGAACGTCACGTTCAACGGCAGAAACGACAGTCGCGTGAGTGGCACGGTGTTCGAGATCACCGACGCCGAGCTCGCTGCCGCCGATCGGTACGAGCGGGTCGCCGCGTACAAGCGGATAACCGCCGCGCTCGCTTCCGGCAAACAAGCCTGGGTGTACGTGGACGCTCGCTCACACGAGGAAATCGGCCGGGGATAGCGGAATGGACGAGATGAGCAGCAAATTGGCAACATCGAGCGTGACAGCTGTGCAGGTCGTCAAGGCTCTCAAAGCGTTGAGTTCATCCGGCGAAGTCAAACACGTCAGCCGCTTCTTCAGAGGGAATGACGAGGGCGGTGCGCCGGACAACAAGATCATGGGAGTCGCGTTCGGGAAGATCTTCGCTGTGGCAAAGAGATTCACGCAGGCGCCGCCGGGAGAGATTGAGAAACTGCTCGCGAGTCCGTTCTACGAGGTGCGGATGGCTGCGGTGAGCATCATGGATTTTCAGGCGCGCGCCAAATCGACGACGCCGTCGCAGCGGAAGGTCCTCTTCGATCTCTACATGCGACGCCACGATCGAATCAACAACTGGGATCTGGTCGATCGTGCAGCGCCTCATGTCGTCGGACGCTACCTCGTGGACCGGCCCCGCGATGTTCTGTATCGGCTCGCGCGGTCCAGGGATCCGTGGAAACGCCGCACCGCGATCGTCAGCACGTACTACTTCATCCGCGCGGGCGAGGTGGAAGACACGTTCCGCATCGCGGAGCTCCTGCTCGAAGCGGAGCACGAGCTCGTGCAGAAGGCGACGGGTTCATGGCTGCGCGAAGCCGGAAAGAAGGACCAGCGGACGCTCGTCCGCTTTCTGGAGAAGCACGCGGCCCGGATGCCGGGCACGACGCTCCGGTACGCGACGGAAAAGCTCGGCAAGGATCTGCGCACGAAGTTCATCGGACGATGAAGCGCCGGCTTTCGAGTCGCATCGTGGCGGAAATCGACGAAAGCAACATCCTCGGCATCCGCGCGGGGACGCGGTCCGACCATCGTTTCATCGGCATCTGGGCCGTGGTCGTGGACGGGCGTGTGTTCGCGCGATCGTGGACGCAGAAGCCCGGCGGCTGGTATCGGACGCTCGTCGACGATCCGCTGGGCACGATTCAAGTGGGCGACCGTGAAGTCCGGATTCGCGCCGCCCATGTCCGCGGCGAGCGCATCCGCGACGCCGTCGAGCATGCGTACGCGAAGAAGTACCCGACGCCGGGATCCCTCAAGTACGTGCGCGGCTTCCGCACGCCGCGCCGCCGCGACACGACGATGGAATTCCTGCCGCGATAGTCAGTACTTGTCCAGACCCTCGGTGAGCTCGATGTACACGCCTGACGGATCGGTCAGGAACGCGAGCGCGATGCCCAGGTTAGGCACCTTCCGGTAGGCCACATCGAATTTCACGCCGGCGCCCTCGAGCTTTTTGCAGAGCGCTTCGAGATTCCTCACCTCGAATCCGATGTGATCGAGCGTGCGGCCTTTCGTGCCGATCGTGGGAGGCTCTCGCGGAGTCTGGAACGTGAGGTTCATGCCGGGCACGTCGGCGGTGTCGTGCTCGCCGCGCTTGCGCGACACCAGCGAGAACTTCTCCGCGTACCAGTCCCGCAGCTTCACGTGATTGGCGACCGTGTAATGCAGGTGGTAGCTCAGCGCCTTCACCTTCAGCGACGTGTCTTCCTGGAGCTCGAGCTTCAGGTTGTCGGGTCCCATGATGTAGGCGTTGGGAAAGCCTTCCGTGCCCTTGAACTCGCGCTGGACTTCGTATCCCGCCGCGCGCCAGCGCTGCAGGAACTCGGCGAGGTTGGGGATCTTGAACCCGAAGTGATCGAGGACGGTTCCTTCGGTGCCGCCGGCCGGCGGCTGCTGCCGGAAGAGGACGAGCATGCCCGGCACCTTGACGCCCGGCAAACCCTCGCGTGCGAGCGGCGTCGCGCCGAAGTGCTCGACCCACAGTTTCTTCTGCACCTGCACGTCGGCGACGTTCAAATGCACGTGGCCCATGGTGACGCCGGCGTCGTTCGGCGGCGCGAGCTGGGCGGCCGCCGGCGCGGCGACGAGCAGTGTCATGAGGGCGGAAACCGCGCGCAGTTTCATGGGAGCTCCTTCGACGCGCGGATTGTAGCAGGATCGTCTCCGAGCTACACTTCGGCCCTTCGGCCCTTGAATCAGGAGCGTCCACGATGAAGATCCCTCACAGCTTCCTCGTGCCCGCGGGCAAACACATCACGTACGTGCTCGTGAAGTTCCCGGCGAAATAGTCCAGGAAATCCCATGACGAAGCGGCGAATCAGCGGTGGGCTGCTGCTGCTGGCGTCGGCGATCGGCGCGCCGATTCTCGACGCGCAGCGCTCGCTGCCGCCGAACATCGTGATCGTTTTCGCCGACGACTTGGGCTACGGAGACCTGGGATCGTTCGGCAGTCCCAACATCAGAACGCCGCGACTGGACCTCATGGCCGCCGAGGGCCAGAAGTGGACGAACTTCTACGTGCAGCCGGTATGTTCCCCGAGTCGCGCCGCGCTGCTCACGGGCCGCCTGCCCATCCGGAGCGGCACGTACGGCGTCGCGACGGGCGCCGCGCCGAAGGTCCTGCGCGACAACGCCGCTCAGGGGCTCGCGCCGGAAGAAGTCACGATACAGGAACGGCGTCGTTGATCGACGCGGACTTCGAGGTTCGCCGCGCAGGGGTCGGCGACGTCGATGCGATCGCCGCCGCGCATCTGGATTCCATTCAGTCGATTGGTCCTCAGTACTACACGGCGGACGTCGTGAGCGACTGGGGCGCCCGGGTGAAGGGCGACCTTTACGTGAACGCGATGCGCCGCGGAGAAGTCTTTTACATCGCGGTTGGCCCGTTGGACGGTGAGCCGGCGGTCCTCGGTTTTTCATCGCACGGGGGCGATGGGGAGGTGCACCACACGGGGGTGTACGTGAGAGGCAAGGCGGCCCGGCGCGGGATAGGCTCGGCGTTGTTCCGTACAGCCGAGGCCGCGGCGATTGCCGCCGGCGCGACGAGCATCGAAATCGATGCGTCGCTGGCAGCCGTCGAGTTCTACACCGCGAATGGCTTCGAGGAGATCGGTCGCGGCGTGCATCGACTCGCGTCGGGGCGGCCGATGCCGTGCGTCTTCATGCGAAAAAGACTGTCTCAGTCGAGCGGCCGGTCAGGCCGACAGACGTGACGCTCGCGATCGTCGAAGACGCGGGCGTCAGGGTTGTCGAGGGCGCGCCCGGCCAGCGGATCATGAGCAGCGTGAAAGACGCGGGCCTGGTGATCGAGGCATGTCTGTCGGCCAGGACGCGTGCCGCTCTGCTTTACGCGGACAACCTCACGGCCGCGTTTTTCGATCTCAGCTCGGGAGAGGCAGGCGAAATTCTGCAAAAGCTGCGCAACTACAGGATCCGCCTCGCGGTGGTGTGCGCGCCGGGCCAGGTTCAGTTCAGCAGCCGGTTCGGCGAGATGCTGGCCGAAGAGCGCCGCGGCCCGTACTTCGGCGTATTCGACACCCGCGCCGACGCGCGAGCGTGGCTGGCGCAGCCGATCGCGTGACGGCCGACACCAAAGAGATCGTTCGGCGGTGGATCGCGTTCGCGAACGCGGGGTTTCCCGGGACGCTCGACGATTTCATCGCGGCCGACTACGTGGGCCACCTCGGCGGCGGCACGATGGATCGCGCGGAGCTCGAGCGAACCGAACGCGCGTTCATGGACGCATTTCCCGATGCGCAGCATTCCATCGACGACCTCGTCGCCGAAGGCGACCGCGTCGTGCTCCGCGCGACAACGCGCGGCACTCACCGCGGTGAATTCGTGGGCGTGGCTGCAACGAATCGATCCGTCGAATTCACGGCGATCGTGATCTACCGGATCCGCGACGGCAAGATCGCCGAATCGTGGGGCGAGCTGGACTTCCCGAGGCTGATGCGCCAAATCAGGGGCGCGAGGTCGTAACGCAGGCCTTCAGGCAAGCCAGCCGCCGGGGGCAGCCCTGAAGGGCTGCGCTACGGTTGCGCGCGCACCGCGGCGGCGAACGCCGCGCGGCGGCGTCGCGAAATCCTGATCTTCGCCCCGCAGCCGAGCACGGCCACCAGGCCGCCGGCGGTGGTCCACGTCAGCTCGCGCACGCCGGCGAGCCGGACCAGCGCGCGCCGGTGCGCGCGGACGAAGCCGTGCGCGCGCACGCGTCCCTCGAGCTCGCGCAGCGATTCGCGGAGCAGGTAGCTGCGTCCGCCGATCCACAACCGCGCGTAGTTGTCGGCGGCTTCGATCCAATCGATCTCGCGCACCGCCAGCACGGTCGCGCCGCGCGGCGTCGAGACGACGATGTTCTGGTCGCGCGCCGCGCGCGCGCCGGCTCGCAGCTGCCTCGCGAGCCGTTTCATCGTCGCGGCAAAGCGCGCTTCCGTCACCGGCTTGACGAGGTAGTCGAGCGCCTGCGCCTCGAAGGCGCGAATCGCGAACTGATCGTAGGCGGTGAGAAACACGACCACGGGCATGCGCTCCGGCGTACGCCGGCGGATGACTTCGAAGCCGTCGATGCCGGGCATCTGCACGTCGAGGAACACGACATCGGCCGCCAGCGCGTCGAGCGCCTCGAGCACTTCGGCGCCGCTGCGGCACTCGCCGACGACGGCGAACTCCGGAAACGCGGCCAGAAGTTGACGGACGCCGCGCCGTGCGGCTGGTTCATCGTCTGCGATGAGGACGCCAAACTCAGCGTTCGGCATCGTCCGGCTCCAGCGCGAGCTCGCGGAATGGGATGCGCAGCGTCGCAATCGTCCCGCCGGTCGCCGCGCGAGCGACCACGAGCGATGCGCGCTCGCCGTACAGCGCGCGCAGCCGCTCTCGCGTGCTCTCGAGGCCATGCCCTTTCGGAATAGCCGCCTCCTCGTTGAACCCCGGACCGTCGTCGATGACCGACAGCATCAGCATGTCACCGTCGCGGCGCGCCGCCAGGCGCACGCGTCCTGCCTCCGCGCGTTTCGCGATGCCGTGGCGGATCGCATTCTCCACCAGGTGCTGCAGCGCGAAGCTCGGCACCGCCGCGGACAGCGCGGTCTCCTCGATGTCGAACTCCGGACGGAGACGGTCCGAGAACCGCGCCTGCTCGATCGCGAGGTACTGGCGGACCAGTTCCAGCTCTTCGTCCAACGTCACCTCGTTCGTGCGATGACGGCTCAGCGTGCGCCGCAGCACGTCGCTCAACTGCTCGACCATGCGCGCGGCGCCGGTCCTGTCCCCCTCGCGGACCAGGACGGCGATGGTGTTGAGTGTATTGAACAGGAAATGGGGATTCAGCTTCGCCTGCAGCGCGGCGAACCGCACGTTCGAGAGCTGCTCGGCGAGTCGCGCCATCTGTACCTCGCGCTCGCGCGCCTCGGCGAAATACCGGATGGCGTGCTCGGTGCCGACGACCGAGAGGTACACGGCGACGCCGAAGGGAAACGTGATGAACAGCCAGCTCACGAAGTACTTGCCGGGCGGGAAGTACAGCGCTTCCGGCGTGAGCACGGCTCTCAACACGGTGCCGGCGCCGGCCCAGGCCGCGCAGAAGAGCAGCGAGATCGTCAGATGAAGCACCGCGTGGCGCGCCACACGCGGCCGCGAGAGCGGCCAGCGTCGCGACAACGCGAACACCGCCGGCGTGAGGAATGCGTACAACAGCCAGTCCCCGCTCGCGAACAGAAGCTGTCCAAGGCTGACCGGCGGTCCGCCGCCCAGGCGCCGCTGCGCGAGTTCGTTCACCGCTCCAAGAACCGCCGGCCCGATCCACGCCGCGGAGACGAGCATCCAGGGCTGCAGCCGCGGCGACAGTCGCACACGCGCACACTATCGCGCCCGCGACGCGTCTGCAATCGACCAGCCGTCGGCCTGCCATTCGCGTCACCAAACAGACCGTTCGCGTATTCGTCGTTGCCAGGCGCGCGAGAGCGCGCGAATGTGTGCGCATGCCGATCGCCGCATCCGCGCCAGCCGTCGTTCCGTCCGTCTCGGCGCCGCCCGCTCGGAGCCGCCTGTCGTCGATCGACGTGATGCGCGGCCTTGCGATGGTGCTCATGGCGATCGATCACGTGCGCGTCTACTCCGCAGTTCCGGCCGGCGGTCCGGCGCCGGGCATCTTCTTCACGCGATGGGTGACGCATTTCTGCGCGCCGGCGTTCGTCTTCCTGGCGGGGACGTCGGCGTTTCTGCATGGAAGGAAACTGGCCGATTTTCACGGCAGCCCTGAAGGGCTGCGCTACGAAACCCATACCGCTCTCGCCCGCTATCTCGTCACGCGCGGCGCCGTGCTCGTGCTGCTCGAGTTGACCCTGATTCGCCTCGCGTGGACGTTCAACGTCGACTTCGCGCACTACATCCTCGCCGGCGTCATCTGGATGCTCGGCTGGTGCATGATCCTGCTCGCGGCACTCATGTATCTTCCGCTGCCTGCCATCACGGCCATCGGCCTCGCGATCGTGGTGGGACACAACCTGATCGATCCATTTCTTCCGCAACTGATTCCGGCAGCGCAGGCGAGCGCGACGCCATGGCTGTGGCAGGTGCTGTATTTCGGACCAATCGCGGGCGGCAGCGGCCCGTTCGTCGTGCTCTATTCGATCGTCCCGTGGATTGGCGTGATGGCAATCGGCTACGCGTTCGGGGCCGTGATGGTGATGGAGCCGGAGCGCCGCCGCCGAACCTGCGTGATTCTCGGCCTCTGCGCGATCGCGGCGTTCGTGGTGCTCCGCGCCACTCGCGTCTACGGCGATCCGCGGCCGTGGAACGGCGTTCCGGGTCTCGGCTTCCTGAACACGACGAAGTATCCGGCATCGCTGCAGTTTCTGTTGATGACGCTCGGTCCGATGATTGCGCTGCTGCCGCTGGTCGAGCGCGCGCGCGGCCGGGCCGCCGGGATGTTCGTGGTGTTCGGCCGCGTGCCGCTCTTCTACTACCTGCTGCACATTCCGGCGATTCACGCCGCGGCGCTCGTCGTTTCGCTCGCGCGCGAGGGACGAATCAATCCGTGGCTCTTCGCGAATCATCCGATGGCGAATCCGCCGCCGCCGGAGGGCTACACATGGAGCCTCGGCCTCCTCTACCTGGTCTTCTTCGTTGTCGTCGCGGCGCTGTACGTGCCGTGCCGCTGGTTCGCCCACGTGAAAGCTCGACAACGGGAAGGGTGGCTCCGCTACTTGTAGCGCAGGCCTTCAGGCCTGCCACACCTCCTGGCAGCCCTGAAGGGCTGCGCTACGATCAGTGCCTCGATTATGGTGAGCCGCTCTTCGCGCGAACGGTATCGGCGCTTTCGGGACGACTACAAGCACCGCCGCCTCGATGACGAACCGAAGGCGTCGGGCGACGCTTCGCCGCCTGCGGAATCGCCGCGACCCGGCGGCGGCAAGCGGCGGGAGTATCTGCGCGAGTACTTGCGGTGGCTGTGGCCGCATCGCTACGCGGTCGGCACCGTCTTCGCGCTCGCGTTGATGCTGGCAGGACTCGAGATGATCGAGCCGCTGTTCATGCGGTTCATCATCGATCGTGTCCTGCTGAATGCCGCGCTGGATACGCCATCGCGCATGGCCCGCCTCAACGTTGCCGGCGCCGTGTTCCTCGGCGTGATCCTCGTCTCCACCGTGATCGGCATGCTCAAGGACTACCGTCAGCGCCTGCTGAACGTGCGGGTCATGCTGTCGCTGCGCCGGGCCATGTTCAATCGGTTGCTGCACCTGCCGCTGCCGAAGCTGTGGGACATGAAGACCGGCGGCATCCTGTCGCGGCTGACGGGCGACGTGGAGACCACGACCGGCCTCTTGCAGATGGCCGTGGTGTCACCGGCGATCTCGATGATCCGTCTCGTCATCGCCGTCGGCGTGCTGTTCGCGCTGAACTGGCGCCTGGCGTTCACCGCGATGGCGGTGATTCCCGGCGCGATGCTGATGAGTTTTACCTTCGCGCGGCGCATCCGGCCGATCTATCGCTCGGTGCGCAAAGACGTGGAGCAGATCGACGGCCGCGTCGGCGAAACCTTCTCCGGCATTCGCGTCGTCAGAGCGTTCGGGCGGGAGATGCGCGAGCTCCTCGACTATATGGTTGGACGGCACGCCGTGCTGCGCAAAGAGCTGTTCGCGCATCGTCGCGAACTCGTGGTGTGGACGTCGTGGGGCCTGCTCGTCTCGAGCGTCAACGTGGTGATCATCTGGTACGGCGGATACCTGAACGTCGTCGGTCGCGCCTCGATCGGCGTCATCATGGCGTTCCAGTGGTACATGTTCCTGCTGCTGAATCCCGTGTGGCAGATCGTCAACTCGTTCTCCGAGCTGCAGCGCTCGCTCGCGGCCATGGAGCGCGTGTTCGAAGTGCTGGGGATGGAGGACGACAAGCCGGATCGGCCCGACGCGCGCGACGCGCCGCGCGTCGTGGACGAAGTGCGGTTCGAGGACGTCGAGTTCGAATATCGCGAAGGCCGCCCGGTGGTCCGCGACTTCAACGTCACCGTGCCTGGTGGATCGGTGGTCGCTCTGGTCGGCCGGAGCGGCGCCGGCAAGACGACGGTGACTGATTTGGTCGCGCGCTTTCACGACCCGACGAAGGGACGCATTGTGGTCAACGGCTCAGACCTTCGCGATTTTCGCCTGCGGACGTATCGCGATCTGCTGGCCATCGTCCAGCAGGAGGTCTTTCTGTTCGATGGATCGGTGAGGGACAACATCGCGTACGGCCGCCACGATGCGACCGACGCGGAGGTCGAGGACGCCGCGCGCCGCGCCAACGCGCACGAGTTCATCGTCAAGCTGCCCGAGCAGTACCAGACGTTCGTCGGCGAGCGCGGCGTCAGGCTCTCGGGCGGCCAGCGTCAGCGCGTGGCGATCGCGCGCGCCATCCTCGCCGACCCGCGCATCCTGATCCTCGACGAAGCCACCTCGAGCCTCGACTCCGAGAGCGAGGCCATGATCCAGGACGGCCTGCGCTCGCTGCGCCGCGGGCGCACCACGTTCGTGATCGCGCACCGG
>Ga0070695_100001408_pt1 | contig 13330 bp, 10 predicted proteins | sample KBSK1252metaG_FD_65471 | JGI IMG/M metagenome (GOLD analysis project Ga0070695, IMG submission 65471) | Corn, switchgrass and miscanthus rhizosphere microbial communities from Kellogg Biological Station, Michigan, USA - KBS K1-25-2 metaG | ecosystem: Host-associated > Plants > Roots >...
CGCAGCGCACCGAAGCCGTAGAGCTTTGTGATCGGGAACGACAACACGGGAATCCCGGCGGCCTCGTAGCGCGCCAGCAGGGGGCCGCGCGCGCCGCCGCGCTGCACGCAGATCACCGCCACGTCGAACCGCGTGCGATCCAGCAGCTCCGCGGTACGCACCGCGTTCAGCTCGGTGCCACCGATCTGCATGTTATCGATGCAGAAGACGACGCGCGTGCGGTCACGCCGCGGGGCACGCGCTGCCTGCCGTGCGACGAACGCCTGCGCGGTCGCCATTCGCGTTACGCCTGCAGGGCCGTCAACAGCCGGCCCATCTGGCGTTCGGTGGTCCACTCGCGGAGCACCGTTTCATCGCCGGTATCGCCCTCGACTGCGCGGGCATCGCTCAAGGCGCTCGCCAGCGCCGCTTCCGCGGCAGCCGGCTCGTCTTCAACGACCACATAGTGCCCGCCGACGCGTCGGAGCATGCCGGCGACCTCCCCGTGCGCGTCTGCAAACGCGAGGATCGGTTTCCGTGTGCCGAGGTATTCGAACAACTTGTTCGGGACCTGGGCGGGCTGGTGTTGCGCGAACAGCAACAGCAGGTCCGCGCGCTGTACGACCTCCAGGCAGGCGTCGTGGGACAGCCAATCGCGAAACTGCACCAGCGGGGCGATGCCGAGCTCTTGCACGAACTGCTCGATCGAAACGTCGTCGAACCAGCGGGCGTCTCCCACGAGCTCCACCTGCACGGCGCCGTCCGCAAACTTGCCTTGCCGCCGGAGCGCGGCGAGTGCGCGGAGGAACGCGCGCGGATCGCGACCGTGATACAGGCTCCCCGCGTGCACGATGCGGAATGGGGCGCGAGTGTCGGCGGATCGGTGGGACGGCATGAGCCGGTCGATGCCGTTGCGCGCTACGACGAAGCGCGCGCGGGCCCGGGCGGGGAGCTTTGCCGCGAGTAGCTCGTGAATGGCGTCGGTCACGCTCACGACATGATCGGCGTTCCTGAGACACACGCGCTCGAGCCAGCGCTCCACGGCGTCGGTAAAGCGGCTGCGAAGTCGCGCCGGTTTCGCGGGGTTGTCGGTCCAGGGATCTCGAAACTCCGCCGCCCACGGTACGCCGGTCATCGCCTTGAACGTCAGGCCGGCGAGATGCGACGAGAACGGCGGCGCTGTGGTGTACACCAGGTCCACCTGGCCGCGGCGATGAATCTTCCAGCAGGCCCAGAGGGCCGCCGGGACGAACCCGAGAAACTCATCGGGCAACCACAGCAGCGACAGGAGGTAGCGCTTCCACGCCGACTCCGGTCGCGCGGCGACGTCAGCATGAGCGGACCGCGCCGAGCCCCCCCCGTTCCGGCCGAACCACTGCTTCGTGCGCAGATATGCTCTGCGCGGATGCGGGATCGAACGGACGGTGTGAACGGTCACGCCCCGGCTGGCGGCCCGAATTGCCTGGGTCTCGCCGGCGAGCCGATTCGTCACGACTTCGACGCTGTGACCCGCGGCGGCCAATGCGGTACAGACTTTGGCGCCCCGCAGTGACCCGACTTCGGAGTCGGGAGGGTAGGCGTGACTGATCAGGAGAACGCGCATTGGCCGCACCTAGTGCATCAATGAGGCCGACATGGCCGCGCTGATAGTCGCTTTAAGTGCTGTGCGTACAACGCGTTACGTGGACCTGCCGATGAAAGGCAACGGCGATCTCGTAAGTAACTGTTGCACGGACATTACACTATTCGCGCGCCGCGGCGGCCGAACGCCCGATCACCGAACCCCCTGACCGCGGACCGCGCGCGCTGCAACAATTGCTCGCGCTGGGCCCGGGAGAGCACGGTGATAGCGGCGCCCAGCGCCACCAGCGGGAGCAGCGCAAACACTTGTACGAAGAACGCGGCTAGCGAATCAGTGTTGGCCCATCGCTCGATGGCGTAGGTCGCCGCCGCAAACCCCAGACACGCGACGCTCGGCCACAGCCAGACGCGTGTCAGGAATTCGAGCGGCGGGATCCGCAGGTGTCGCGCACAGTATCTCGGCATGAACACCAGGTCCACGATGATGGTCGGGATGGTCATGCCCAGCGCCACGCCGACGAGTGCGAGCGGCTTGATGAGGACAATGCTCAGGCCCAGGTTGGCGATGGCTTCCGCGCCATACAAGGCGGCCAGTCCCTGATGGCGGTTGATACCCAGGCCCGTGGCCGCCGCGATGAGGCGGCCGCCCGCGAGCCAGACCGCCAACGCGAGGACCCACAACACCTGATCCGTGGCCGGTCCATATGCGGGACCCATCCACAGGTCGAGAAACCGCTCGCCCCGGATCAGAAAAGTGATCGCCATCGGTGCCGTCACCAACGTGGCCGCGGGTCCCACCGACAACACGACGGCGCGCACCGCATCGATGCCGCCCGTAGCGAGGGAGGCACTCGTGCGCGGCGTAATCACGCGACTGACGGCGGCGACGACCTGGCGGGCGTAATCGGCGAGGTTCGCGGCGATCGCGTAGTACGTGACGACACCGACCGGAAGAAAGGCGGCAATGACAATCGAATTGCTGTAGTAGATCAGGATGCCGGACAGCTGGATGAGGCTCGAGAACAGGCTGAAGGACAGCAGCTGTTTGATCGCCGGCCGCGTCGGCCCCGTGTTCTGGAGTGACAACTCCGGATACAGCCGGCGTGCCAGAAAGTACGCCACGATGGCGCGCAAAACGGCGACGGCCCCCTGGATCAGGGCCAGGGTCACGAGACCGTACCCGGCATCGAGGGCGGCGACGACGGCGGCGGCACGCAGCAGCGTGATCGCGATCTCGACTCCACCGTCGATGTCGAAGCGATGTAACCCTGCGACGACACCTCCGAAAACTCCGCCGATGAACGAGACGGCGACGGTACCGCCCCCAAGGAGCACCACAAGCCGGGCGTCGGCGAGTAGCTCCGGTGGAATTCGGAAGAGGGAATCGAGCGACAGCGCCAGCAGCCCGGCAATGACCGCGGTCAGCAGCGCGAGTCCTGTGAACAGGCGGACGGCGGCCAAAACCGTGGTGGACGCACCGGTGTGATCTCCGGCGGCGTACTGGTTCGCGACGTAGCGGGTGACCGCGCCCCGGACGCCAAAGTCGAGCAGTCCCAGGTAGCCGACGAACGATCCGAGCAGGACCCATGTCCCGTACGCGGAGTCGCCGAGGTGATGGACGATGAACGGCGACATCAGAAAACTCACGACGGCGACGACCACAAATACGGCCCAGTTGGCGATCGTACTCCGGAACACGCTGGGAGCGGGGCGGCTCATGACAGGCTTCCCGCGACGTCCGGCTTGCGCGACTGATAGGGGAGGAACGACGCCCGGCGCGCGTCACGCTCCACTAAACGGGCGACCTGATCGTACTGGCGATCGAGGCGCGCGCGCAGGTCGCCGACATGGTGGCGTAGCTTGGCTTCCACATCGTGACGTTCCGCGCGCAGGCGTTCGAACGCGGCACCCAGGCGCTCCGGCGTGACGTGCTCGAAATCGATGGCGTAGGCACCCTGGCCGGCGGTTTCCAGAACTTCGCGCGTCTTCCACTGGTAGCAGATCGCCAGCGTCGGTCGGGCCGCGCGAATGCCGAAGATCGCTCCGTGAAATCGCGTGGTGACGAGGAGATCGGCCGACGCGCACAGCTCGAAGAGCTCCCCGACGGATGCGGGCATCAAAAACGGCGGGATCTGGACCGAAGGCGAGGCCGCGCGCATCGCGACTTGGACTTCGCGGGCACTCACCTGGTCGGCCGTCTGGGTTCCGTAGAAGAACACATCGTGCCCGCCCGCGCTGAGTGCCGATGCCAAGGTTGCCAGGCTCTCGACATACCGGCGGTGGAGGTCGGCGCTCGCCACCGGCCAGAACTCCGGGTTGTGCACGATCATCGGGTTGATGCCGACACGCAGGCGTCCACGATTCACGCCGGCGTGCAAGTTGAAGGGCAGGCTATGCGCCAGGTCCGGGCAAACGTGGTCGGGACCTTCGAACCCGTGTTCGCGCATCAGGCGCCGAGAGCCTTCGTCGCGGAAGGAGACGTACGCCGCGCGTCGCAGCACGCGAGCGAGCAGGCGCCCAGACCGCGCCGACACGATGGGGCCGGCGCCGACGCTGACAAAGGCCACCCGCGTCCCGTTGAGTCGCGCGAGCAACGCCCACTCCCAGGAGCGGAACGGATAGCCCCAGAAGCCGCCGAAGAAGTCGAACAGGGGATTCGAGCCGGTGATGACCAATAGATCGACGCCGCGCAGGCTGCGATACGACTGCCAGGCAAATCGCAGCTCGGCCGGCACCGCGCGCCCCCAGGCCACGACAGCACGGCCCGCCCGGACGAGTGCGGCGAGCAGCGGGATACCGCGAGCGTAGGTGCGCCATCTGGGCAGAGGACACGGCGGTTGTGCGCCTTGGCGCCGCGGGACAGCGGCGCCGGGCGACAACGGCCGGACGGCGTAGGCGGGCAGGCCCCAGTTCTCACGTGCGATGGCGGGATAGCGGCAGAAGAGCACGAACCGCGCGGCCGGAATGCGTTCCCTGAGGTGGTGGAGCAGGGCAGTGGGGCACGCGTCGTCCCCGAGATTCGCATCCGCGAAGTGACCCCACACGCCGATCACCGGCCCGGCCAGCGTCACGCGACGAGCCCCGTGAGGACGGTGACTGTGGCGGTGAACAGCTCCTTCACGAACTGCTCGCGGGCCCAAAGCGCCTGTCGCGCGAGTCCCGCCAACACCCGGACGCGCTCGGCCAGCGAAAGCGGTGCGCGTACGACCGAGCGGATGTGCTCACCGAAATGGCGCCAGTGATACAGCTCGGTCTTTTTGCCGCGACCGGGATTGATGAATTCCTGCTGCTGCGCGGGCGTCATGCTCGTGAAAGACCGCTCGTGCATGCGCCGCAGGAGCAGCGGCTCGGGCACCTCGAGGATCTTGCCGTAGAGACTCAGCTCGGCCTGAAAAATGATGTCCGACCCGCGATAGGCGCCGAGCAGCCGCGTGCGGCGATACACCTCCGTCCGTCCCACGCCATACAGCGCGTTGCAGAGTCGCGTGTTGCGAAGGAGCATAAAGAAGCGATCGCCCGGGCGAGCCTGGGGGAGATGCAGCCCCTCCTCGTACTCGCCCATTTTTTTGCCGTCCGCGTCGATAATCATCACGCGGGGATAGGCCAGCACCGCGTCGGAGTCGCGCTCCAGCGCTTCGAGGCACGCCGCGTGAAACCGAGGCTCGGAGCAGTCGTCGGCGGCGGACCAGCGGAAGAATTCCGTCTCCGCCATATCGCACAGGCGGCTGTAATTCGCGGCGGCACCGAGGTTGTGCGGGTGCCGGATGTGGCGCACGCGGTGGTCGCGCGCCGCGTACGACCGCGCGATCTCGGCCGTCCCGTCGGTGGACGCGTTGTCCCCTACGAGGACGACAAAGTCGTCGACGGTCTGATTGAGCAGCGAATCGAGCGTCGCCGCGAGATAGCGTTCGCCGTTGTAGACGGGAACCCCGACCGTAATCCGGGGCCTCACGGGCGAATCCCGAGCTTGCGCGCGTGAAACGCCTCGGCGTACCCCTCGGCCGCGCGACACTCGATGCCCCGCAAGCGCAGCAGCCCGCGGAAGGTGGCTTCGTCGAACCAGGGCTTGGTCTGTTGCGTGGCGAACGCCGAGAGCAACACGTCCACTTTGCGCTGCACCGTCGCGCCGCTCAGCGGGACGTAGAAGTTGGGTTGCCCCAGGTCACCGTCCCACTTCGGGATCTCGTACTCGAGGATCAGGTGATCCCGCCACGTGTTCCAGGTGAGGTCACCGACGGTCCGGTGGTCCTGGTGGCGATCGTCGCGGCTGTGCGTGCAGATGAGATCGGGCTCGGGCCCGCGCCGGAACGCCTCGAACGCTTCCTTGACGCTGCCGATGTCGGCCGGGAGATACCCGTCACGGAAGTTCGAGACCGTAACTTCCAGCGAGCACACGTCGCCGAGCAGGCATCGCGCGGCCTTTTCGGCTTCGCGACGGCGCTGGTCGTCGCCGGTGAGGACCCACCAGCGCACCACGCTCCCCGGATGCTGTTCGACGAGCTGGCGAATCGTGCCGCCGCAGCCGATCTCCAGATCGTCCGCGTGTGCTCCGATGCAGACCACGTGCAACGGCTGGGCGGGTCCGGCTCCGTTACCGTCAATCGTGAGGAGGCGCATTGGTCCACACTTCCCACGGTGCCTTCCCCGCCACGTGCATCTCCTCGAGCAGCTGCCGCTCCTTGAACGTGTCCATGCACGCCCAGAAGCCGTCGTGCTGGTATGCGAACAACTGTCCGGCGTCGATGAGGCGCTGGAACGGCTCGATGACGAGCTCCTCACCGGGCTTCATGTAGTCGAAGATCTCGCGGCGGAACGCGAAGAAGCCGCCGTTGATGCGGACGTCGGTGTCGCCGATGTGGCGCACGCTCTTCACGACGCCGTCCTGCTGAAAGTCGACGAGATGGAACGTCCACGGCGGCTTGACCGCGATGAACGCCCCCACCCGCGAGCTGCGCCGGAACCGGTCGAGATACTGCGGCAGCGGCAGGTCCGATACGCCGTCGGCGTAGTTGACGAGGAACGCTTCCTCGTCCTGGAGGTGGCGCCGAACCGCGAGCAGGCGCTCGCCGATGTTGGCCGTCAGGCCGGTATCGACGAAGGTGATGCGCCAGTCATCGATATCGCTGCGGAGCAGCTCGATGTCCCGGCCGCCGCCGCTCAGCACGAAGTCGTTGGAGACGCACTCGTCGTAATCGCGGAAATAGCGCTTGATCACGTCGCCGCGGTACCCGAGGCAGAGCACGAAGTCCTTGTGCCCGAAGTGGGCGTAGTACCGCATGATGTGCCACAGCATGGGACGGTAGCCGATCTGGACCATCGGCTTGGGCAAATTCTCGGCCTGGTCGCGGATCCGCATACCTTGGCCGCCGCAAAACAGAACGACCTTCATGGCTCCCTCGAGGGCGCAGTGGACACCAGCGCGGCCTGTTGTTCGCGTCGCAGCTCGTCGATCAGTCGATCGGGGGGGAGCTCGACGTCCGCATACGTGAGCGCGGTATCGCGCGGGATGTCGCGCGTCACGCGGCAGCCTTCCGCGACGCCCATCGGCAGGGCGTCCTGGGCGGCGGCCGCGTCGGCGTTGTCGATCAATCCGTAGGCACAGAATCCGCCGACTCCGTCGAGCTGTTCTCCGGCCCGGAGATCCCGCTTCGCGATCGCCACGGTCTCGCAGACGGGTCCGGCCCCATCGAGCGGGCTGACCGTCGCGTCGTGCAGCAGCACCGCGCGGCCGATCGTGGCAGCGATCTGGAGGTGCGGCAAATGGAACGGCGTATAGAACACGTAGAACGGCCCGTCGCCCATCTTCCCGTAGGCCAGCAAGCGCTGTTTGGCGGGATCGGGTTCGTGCACGATCACGAACGCGCCCGTGTAGGGCGCGGCGTCGAGGGCGTAGTCCACGAGTCCGCCGGACAGCATCTCTTCCGCCGGGAGTCGCGTCGCGATCTGGCGCACGTCGGCGCAGGCGGGGCCATACATGCCGCGTTTCCCGACGCGAAAGCCCGTCGCGTTCGCGAGAATCGTCGCCTCCATGGAGAGCTTCGTGGCATCGGCGAATGACGCGGCTTTTTGCGGATTCTGGCCGTAGCGTTCGGCGAAGGCGCGCTGCGTCTCGGGTGTGCGATAGTGATCGACCAGGCCCTTCAGATTCCCGGCGGCAACGGGTCGCAGGCCGATGGAGCGCAGGTAGCGGAGCAGCGTCATCGCCACCCCGGGTTCGTCGCCGTCCGTGTTGGTCAGCACGACACCCTGTTCGCGGGCGCGGCGCGCAAGGATGGGACCAACCGTGGCATCGAGCTCGGCGTTGACGAGCACGACGTGCTTGCGGTGCTCCAGCGCGCTGGTCACGACGTGGGCGGCGTACTCCACGGTCCCCGTGACCTCGATGATGACCTGAATCAGGTTCGCGGTGATCAGCGCCGTCGCATCGGCGGTGACGGCACAGCGACCGTGCGAGATCACGCGATCGAGCTGCTCACCGGTCGCCACTTCGGTCACCGGGGGGTTTCCCGCGGCGGCGAATGCGCGCCGCGCGTTGGCGACCGTACGGTTGGCGATCGCGACCAGGCGGATCCCGGGAACCGACCCGGCCAGGTGCAACGCGATCGCTCGGCCCGCGGCGCCCGCGCCGACCATGCCGACGCGAATCGGCGAGGTTCCCCCGCGCTCGGCGAGCAAGCGATCGAGCGGGAGCATGCGCGCGGACGGTGTCACGCGGGAACGCCGGCCGGAACCCGAGTCGACCAGCGGAGGTCCGCGCTCAAGGACCCGGCTTCCTGGAGCCGCTGAATCTGTTTGATCCGGAAATAGCGATCGCCGAGAAACTCGGCTGCGGTGAGACCGTGCTGCGCGAATGCATCGCGCAGCTCGCGGATCCCGCGTTCCACCGTCCACTCGGGCTGATAGGCGGGGAGCGTTCCTTCGAGTTTGCTGCAGTCGACGCGGTAGCTCCGCGGGTCCGGCCCGGCACCTTCGGCGTAGCGCACGCGACTCCCCGGTACGAGCGACTGGACGAGGTCGGCGAGATCGCGCACGCGGTAATTCTCGCTCGTGCGCCCGACGTTGAAGGCCTGGTTGTGGATTTTGTCGCGCGGCGCCGCCAGGACCGCGAGAAACGCGCGACAGAAGTCCTCGACGTGTACGAGCGGCCGCCACGGCGTGCCGTCGCTTTGGATCACCACTTCCCCGGTCGTGAAGGCGTAGCCGACGAGGTTGTTGACCACGACGTCGGCGCGGAGCCGCGGTGACACGCCGTACGCGGTGGCATTGCGCATGAAGGTGGGGCTGAAGTCGTCGTCGGCGAGTGCAGCGACGTCCCCTTCGACGGCGACCTTCGATTCGCCGTAGGCCGTGATCGGATGGAATGCGGCGGACTCGTCGAGCATCTCTTCGCCGGCGACCCCATACAAGCTGCACGACGAGGCAAACACGAAGCGGGGCACCTGAGCGCGCTTTGCCGCGGCCGCGAGCCGCACCGAGGCGCGATGATTGATGTCGCGCGTGAGCTCCGGGTTGAGATTGCCGAGCGGATCATTCGACAGCGCGGCGAGATGAACGACCGCGTCGCAGCCGCGGAGGAACTCCAGGTCGGAGTCCCGAACGTCGGCCCGCCTTCCGGAGATGGCAACGGGCTCGGCGAAGGTGCAATGCGCGAAGTAGCCGGCATCCAGGCCGGTCACGACATGGCCGGCGCGCTGGAGCATGGGGCCCATCACCGAGCCGATATAGCCGAGGTGTCCCGTGAGCAGGATTTTCACGGCGAGACCGCCACTTCGGGAATCGGCACCACAAATCGCCCACCCCATTCACGGATGCCGGACATTTGCGTCATGATCTCCTGTTTCAGGTTCCAGGGCAGGATGAGGACGTAGTCGGGCCGGGTCTCGAAGATGCGCTCGGGCCCGTAGATCGGGATGTGCGTGCCGGGAAGGAATTTTCCCTGCTTATGCGGGCTGCGATCCACCGTGTAGTCGAGCAGGTCGGTCCGGATGCCGCAGTAATTCAGGAGCGTGTTGCCTTTCCCCGGAGCGCCATAGCCCACAACCGTGTGGCCCGCCGCGCGTGCCGCGATCAGGAAGCTGAGGAGCTGGCGCTTCACGTTTCTGACGCGCGCGTCGAACGCCGCATAGTACGGGAGCGTCGCCACCCCAGCCGAGATCTCGCGCTCGTCCAGCCGGCGCGCGCGCTCGGTGACCGGGCGGGTGGTATCCGAGTCGTGCCGGGCGTACACGCGGAGCGAACCCCCGTGTGTCGGGACCTCTTCGACGTCGAACAACGTGAGCCCCTGCGCCGCGAAGACAGCCTTGGCGCTGAGAAACGAGAAATACGAAAAGTGCTCGTGGTAGATCGTATCGAACTGGTTCTCCGCGATCATCCGCACGACGTGGGGGAACTCGATCGTGATGGTGCCGCGCGGCTTCAGGAGGATCTTGAGCCCGGCGACGAAGTCGTTCAGGTCGTGGACCTGGGCGAGGACGTTCTTCCCGAGCAGCAGGTCGGCCTGCTTCCCCTCGGCCGCGAGCTGGGTCGCGAGCTCCACGCCGAAGAACTCGGCGAGCGTCGGAACGCCGTTGGCGACGGCCACGGCGGCTACATTGCGGGCGGGCTCGATGCCGAGGCAGGGGATCCCGCGACGGACGAAGTACTGCAGCAGATAGCCGTCGTTGCTCGCCACCTCAACCACGAAATGCTGGCGCGTGAGTCCCAGCTGCTGGACCATCTGGTCGGTATAACGGCGACAATGGTCCAGCCAGCTCTCGGAGTAGGACGAGAAATAGGCGTAGTCGCGGAAGATCTCCTCGCGACCCACATATTCCTGCAGCTGCACGAGAAAGCACTGGTCGCACACGTACACGACCAGCGGATAGAACGGCTCCATCGCGTTCAGCTGATCGGTGCGGAGATAGCTCTCGCACAACGGCGACATGCCGAGATCCGTAACGATGTGCACGAGCGGTGCGCCGCAGCAGCGGCAGCCGCCGCGCGAACGGCTCGTCATGTCGGAAATGGCGCTTGGTGTTTCGGATACGGCGGTCACGGCGGGCTGCAACGCAAGAAGCGGGCGACCTTAGCTTCGTGCATCGACGCGGATAAGTACTTGTGCGGTAACGCAGTGACCCGCCCGGCAATGTCTTGACGCGCTGAGCCGTTCGCCGAGTGTCAGCGGATTGCAACAACTTCTCAGATCGCTTGGGCACGTGGGTTGCGGAGGGACGCTGTTACATGCTACTTGGGCGCCAAAAAGGGGGAAACACAGCTGTGAGGCAATCGGCTCCACCGCGTACGGTCGTTCGGCAGGTCTACGATAGGATCGCTCCGCACTACGCCGCGCTGTACGAGGGCGTGGGACCGCTCCCGCATTTCTACCAGACGCGGCTCAAGCTCGTGGCGGCGCTCCTCAAGGGCCGGCCCCCCGGCATCGTCCTCGACGTGGGGAGCGGCCCCGGGTTGATTGGCGACCGCGTGCGGGCGCTGGGGTTCCGCTACATCGGGACTGACGTGTCTGTGGGGATGGCGCGCGAGTGCGGTCGCCGCGTCAAAGACGACGCCGGCCGCTTCAGCGCGGCCGCGAGCGCCGACGCCTTGCCGTTTTCCGACAACGCATTCGACGCGGTGACCGTCCTGGGATCGCTGGAGTACGTCGACGCGCCTGCCCGCGCATTGGCGGAGTGCCGGCGTGTGCTGCGGCCCGGGGGCTTGTTGGTCGTCTCATTGCTCAACAAATCGAGTCTGTATCGCATGCTTCGGCGTACGGGGCTTGAACGCAAGGACCCGATCCCGGCGGTGGAGTTTACCCGCAAAGACGCGGAGCGCGCGCTCAAGGACGTGGGTTTTGGGGTACGCAGCGTCGAGTACTTCGACATGGAGCTGCTGCCGCCCCAGTTTGCCGATAATTACCCCAGGGTCGCTCAGTGGATCGCGGTCCTGCTCGAGAAACTGCCGAGCGCGCCACTGTGGTGGCTCGGCTCGGCGATGCTCATCGAGGCTCTGAGACTGTAAGCGATGTGCGGCATCGTGGCGGTGCGGACACTCGGCGGCGCGCACAATGCGCCGGAGCTGGTGAACCCGATGGTGGGGACCCTGGGACACCGGGGTCCGGACGACGCCGGCGTGTTCTTCGAAGGCGACGTCGGGCTCGGGTTCAAGCGTTTGGCCATCCTCGACCTCAGCCCCACGGGGCATCAGCCGATGCGGAGCGCTGAAGGCTCGGCCGTGCTCGTCTTCAACGGCGAAATCTTCAACTACGTGGAGCTCCGCGACGAGCTGCGGGCGCTGGGTCACACCTTCCGTTCGACCGGCGACGCGGAAGTCCTGCTCCGCTCCTACCTCCAGTGGGGCGAGGCGTGCGTATCGCGCTTCAACGGCGAATTTGCCTTCGTGATCTACGATCGCCGGACCGGCACGCTGTTCGGGGCGCGCGACCGGTTTGGCATCAAGCCGCTGTACACCGCGTGCGTTGCCGGCGCGATGGTGTGGGCATCGGAAATCAAGGCCGTGCTGGCGCTCCCGGCTTTTCGGCGGTCCATCAATTGGCGCGCGGCCGGACCCTATCTCATCAGCGGAACGCTCGACCACCGCACCGAGACGTTCTTCACGGGCGTGGAGGTCGTCCCGGCGGCGAGCGCATTCCACGTCGATCGCGAAGGTCGCGTTCGCGCCTGGCAGTACTGGTCGCTGCCGCCCCAGGGGACCGCCAAGGTCGCTAATCCGCCGGCGTCCTACGCCGAGCTGTTCGAGGATGCGGTCAAGATTCGGCTGCGGAGTGATGTCCCCCTCGGTATCTGCCTGTCAGGGGGACTCGACTCGACGGCAGTGATCTGCGCGATGGATCGCGTGCGGCGCGGGAACGGCGGAGGGCCACCCGTCACGGCCTTCACGTATCACCATCCCAATTTCGACGAACGTCGCTACATCGACGCGACGTTGGAGCGCACGGGCGCCACGTTGCACTTGCTGGAGATGGACCATGTCGCGCTGTGGGACCTGGCCGAACCGGTCATGCGCGCGCATGACGAACCGGTTCATACGCTCACCGCGATGGTGGGTTACCAGCTGATGCGCATGATCGCCGGATGTGGCATCAAGGTCATCCTCAACGGCCAGGGGGCGGACGAAACCCTGGCCGGCTACGACAGCTACTTCAGGGCCGCCTGGTATTCGGACCTGCGCCGGGGCCGCGGCTGGCGGGCCTGGAGCGAAATCCGCAGCTACTCGGCTGTCCACGGCGGCGTGGCTGGCGAGCGCCTGCTCGACGTGGTCGAGCATCTGGTAAAAACCGAGCTGCGGCGCACGGGGTGGTATCGTGCCGCGGCGCACCAGAGGCAGCGTCGTCGGGTGCAGCGGGACGGCTGGTTCCGGGACGCGGCGCTTCCGGCAGCCGCTGACGTCCCGCCGTTCGAGCCGACCGACCTCAACACGATCCTCCGGCGCTCGACCACGGTCGACCCCTTGCCGCTCTATCTGCGGGTGGAGGACCGCAACTCGATGGCGCATTCCGTCGAAGTACGGCTGCCGATGCTCGACTACCGTCTGGTCGAGTTCCTCTTCAACCTCGCCAACGAGTGGAAGATTCGTGGGCCCTTGAACAAGTATCTGCTCCGGGAAGCCATGCGCGACCGCATTCCGGAGGTCGTCCGGACCCGCCTCGATAAGATGGGTTTCCCGTCGCCGTTCCGGCAGTTGCTGGACGGGACGACCTTCGACGCGATCCATGCGCTCGTGACGTCGCAACGGGCTCGCGAACGGGGTGTGTACAACACGGCGCGTATCGTCC
>Ga0070695_100001410_pt1 | contig 13315 bp, 10 predicted proteins | sample KBSK1252metaG_FD_65471 | JGI IMG/M metagenome (GOLD analysis project Ga0070695, IMG submission 65471) | Corn, switchgrass and miscanthus rhizosphere microbial communities from Kellogg Biological Station, Michigan, USA - KBS K1-25-2 metaG | ecosystem: Host-associated > Plants > Roots >...
GCCGAGGAAGAGCGGTATCACCTCGTGGCGCAGACGCTCGCGCGGCGGCAGCTGCGCGATCTGCGAGAGCGGCTGGACCGTGCGGGGTTGCGGCTGGGACTCGATCTCGCCGTGGGCGTGCACCCCGACGGCTACGATCCCTGGTCGCGCCAATCGCTGTTCGGCGACGGCATGTCAGTGGGCGCGCCCCCCGACGCCGGGTTCCCGAGCGGGCAGGACTGGGGGTTTTCTCCCGTCCTTCCAGAAGCCTCCCGGCGCGAAGGGCATCGCTACGTGGCGGCCTCGATCGCTCATCAGGCGCGGCTCGCGGGCGTCTTGCGCGTGGATCACATCATGGCGTGGACGCGGCTCTACTGGATCCCCCACGGCATGGGGTTGCACCAGGGCACGTACGTGTCGTATCCCGCGGAGGAGCTGTTCGCGATTCTCACGCTCGAATCGCATCGTCACCACTGCGAAGTGGTGGGTGAGAACCTCGGCAACGTGCCTCCCGAGATCGATAAGGCGCTCCCGCGCCACCGGATTTGGGGGATGTACCTGGCACAGTTTCAGGATTGGAGCGGCAAGGAAGGCGGCCAGCTCCCGACTCCTCCGACCGACCGGGATATGGCGCTCATCGGCACGCACGATACGCCGACCTTCGCCGGATGGCTCGTGGGCAACGATATCGGCGAGCGAGTGCGGTACGGACTCCTGGCGGAACACTCGGCTCCCACCGTTCACAAGGAGCGTACACAGACGGGGGAGGCGCTCGCCCGGCGCTTCGACCGCGCGGACCCACGGGCGCTGTTGGCCGATCTGCTCGAGTGGCTCGGCCGCTCGGAGAGCCCGCTCGTCGTTCCGTGGCTCGAGGATCTCTGGCTCGAGGATGAGGGCGTGAACCTACCCGGCACGCCGTCCTCGGTGCGACCCAACTGGCAGCGCCCTATGCGGCGGCTGCTCGAAGAGATCTTCCGGGATCCCGAGGTCGACGCCCTGATCCGCCGACTCCAACACGCGCGGCACGCCTGAGGCTCACGATGACGACCAAGCCGACCCTCTCGTACTGGCAGATCTGGAACATGAGCTTCGGGTTCCTGGGCATCCAGTTCGGCTTCGCGCTCCAGAACGCGAACGTGAGCCGGATCTTCGAGACGCTGGGCGCCAAGGTCGAGAACATTCCGATCCTGTGGATCGCCGCGCCGGTCACCGGGCTTCTCGTCCAGCCGATCGTGGGCTACCTGAGCGACCGCACGTGGAACCGCCTCGGCCGCCGGCGCCCGTACTTCTTGACGGGCGCGATCCTCGCGTCGCTCGCGCTGCTCGTCATGCCCAATTCTCCGGCGCTGTGGGTGGCGGCAGGAATGCTCTGGATCATGGACGCGTCGATCAACATCTCGATGGAGCCGTTCCGCGCGTTCGTGGGCGACAACCTTCCCGCCGCGCAGCGGGTCACCGGGTTCGCGATGCAGAGCTTCTTCATCGGCACGGGCGCCGTCGTGGCGTCCGCGCTTCCTTGGATCCTCACGAACCTGTTCGGCGTGAAGAACGAGGCGGCGGCGGGCCAGATTCCGGACTCTGTGCGGCTCTCGTTCTACCTGGGCGCCGCGGTGTTCTTCTGCGCCGTCCTTTGGACGGTGTTCAGGTCGAGGGAGTACTCACCCGAGCAGATGGCATCGTTCACCGAGAACCGGGCGCGTGAGGACGGCCGTCAGGGTTCCGACAACCGGAACGCTCTTATAACGATCCTGAAAGACTTCCTCAACATGCCGCGGACCATGAGGCAACTGGCCTGGGCGCAGTTCTTCTCTTGGTTCGCCCTGTTCGCGATGTGGATCTATACCACGGTCGGGGTGACGAGCCACGTCTACGGCACGAGCGACACCACGTCGGCACTCTACAACCAAGGCGCGAACTGGGTCGGGATCTGCTTTGCGTTCTACAGTCTCGTGGCCGCCGTGGTGGCGTTCGCCATCCCGCCACTCGCCAAGTGGTCGAGCCCGAAGACCGCGCACATCATCTGCCTGGTCTGTGGGGCGCTCGGGCTCGCGTCGATCTACTTCATCACGAGCCCGAAGTACCTGCTCGGCTCGATGGTCGGTGTGGGGATCGCATGGGCCAGCATCCTCTCCATGCCGTACGCGATTCTCACCGGCTCGCTGCCGCCGTCGAAGCTCGGCTACTACATGGGGGTCTTCAACTTCTTCATCGTCATCCCGCAGATCGTCGCCGCGGCGGTGCTCGGCTTCATCGTCGGGCACTTCTTCCACCATGAGGCGATCTTCGCCCTCCTGATCGGCGGCGGGTCGCTGCTCCTCGCCGCGGCCCTCATGCTCAGAGTGAAGGACGAATGATTCTCGTGCTCGCGTGGCTGGCGCTCGCCAGCCAGACCCCCAGTCCACGAGCGCGCCTGTCCATGGACCCCGATTGGCGCTTCGCGCTCGGCGATCCGAGAGGGGCCGAGCAGCCGAAATTCGACGATCACACGTGGCGGCGCGTCGACCTGCCGCACGATTGGAGCATCGAGGGCACGCCGAGCCGTGACGCGCCGGGCGGCGGGCGCGTGGGCTATTTCCCGACGGGGATCGGCTGGTACCGAAAGGCGTTTCGCCTCCCTGCGGGAGCGGGCGGGCGAGAGGCGTGGCTCGAGTTCGACGGCGTCTACATGAACAGCGACGTATGGATCAACGGTGTCCATCTGGGCAACCGGCCGTACGGCTACTCGAGCGTCGCGTACGATATCACGAAGCGTCTCGTTCCCGGCATCAACGTGGTCGCCGTCCGTGTGGACAACTCGCTCCAGCCCAACTCCCGCTGGTACTCGGGGAGCGGCATCTACCGCCACGTCTGGCTGACGATCGTTGATCGCCTACACGTGCCCCATTGGGGCGTCTCGGTGACGACCCCGCAAGTCGACACGACCGGCGCGGTGATCGTCGTCCATACCAGCATCGAGAACTATTACGCCGCTGGGCGCAACGGGGTGCTCCGGACGCGGATCCTCGACCGTCAAGGCCGGGATGTCGCGCTCACCGATGCGACCTTCTCGATGGCTCCGAGCTCCAGGAACGAGGTTGAGCATCGCTTGCGGGTCAAGGAAGCGCAGCTGTGGTCGGTCGATTCGCCGACGTTGTATACGGTGCGCTCGGAGATCGTCGTCGCCGGCCGTGTGGTCGACGTGACCACGACACCGTTCGGCATCCGCACGATCGCTTTCGACAAGGACCGCGGCTTTCTGTTGAACGGCCAGCACGTCAAGCTGAAAGGCGTCAACCTGCATCACGACGGCGGCGCGGTGGGCGCGGCGGTACCCGAGCGCATCTGGGAGCGCCGCCTCGAGCTGCTCAAGGCGATGGGCGCGAACGCGATTCGCACGTCGCACAATCCCCCTGCGCCCGAGTTCCTGGACCTGTGCGACCGGCTGGGGTTCCTCGTGATGGCGGAGGCGTTCGATGAGTGGACCATCGGCAAGGTGCCGCACGGCTATCACGAGCACTTCGCCGAGTGGTCGGAGCGAGACCTGACTGACTTCATCCATCGCGACCGGAACCATCCTTCGATCGTCCTGTGGAGCGCTGGTAACGAAATCGGCGAGCAGAGCGCGCCGGACGGAGCCCAGGTCTTGAGCCGGCTCGTCGGCATCTTCCATCGCGAGGACCCGACACGCCCGGTCACGACGGGGAACGACCAGATCTACGCGGACGGCCACCCGGCGACGCTGGCCTTCCTCATTGCCGAGGACATCGTCGGCTACAACTACGTGGACCGCTGGCACGAGCGCCGGGAGATCTTCGCGGAGCCCGATCGGCACGACCATCCCGACTGGAAAATGGTCGGCACCGAGAGCGGCTCCATCTTCCAGAGCTTCGACGAGGGTTACTCCCTCGGCAACGACTCAGGGTTCGCGCGGCCCAACTACACCGCCGGGATGCTGCAGGCCGAGCGGCGCTGGAAGTGGATCGCCATGCGGGACTACTTCGCGGGCGACTTCATGTGGACCGGCATCGACTATCTGGGCGAGAGCGTCTGGCCTTTCAAAGGATTCCCCTCCGGGCCACTGGACATCATCGGACATCCCAAGGACTCATACTACTTGTACCAGAGTCTCTGGACTGATCAGCCGGTGCTCCATCTGTTCCCGCACTGGAACTGGCCCGGGCGGGCGGGGCAGGTGATTCCGGTGCTTGCCTACACCAACTGCAACATCGTAGAGCTGTTCTTGAACGGCCGCTCACTTGGCGAGAAGCGCATCGAGTTTCCCGCGCAGGGCACGTCGGGCGGTTGGAACACGTACACCCAGCCGGTGGTCAACCCCACGACGAACGATCTCCACGTGAGCTGGGACGTACCGTACGAGCCCGGTGTCCTGCGGGCAGTCGGCAAAAGGCGGGACGGCACGGTAGCGTGTCACGACGAGGTGCGCACGGCGGGACCGGCTGCTGCCCTGCGGCTGACACCGGACCGCGACACGATCGCCGCCGATCCCCGCGACGTCTCGCTCGTCAGCTTCGAGGTCGTGGATGCGCAAGGCACCGTCGTTCCCACCGCCGACAACGTCGTCCGCTTCACGGTGACCGGCGGCGCCATCGCGGCCGTCGATAACGCTGACCTGCAGGACCACGATCCCTATCAGGTCGACCATAGCCGCGCATATCACGGTCGCGGGCTCGCGATTTTGCGGGCCACGCAGGTGGGGAGTGGGTTGCTCCGCGTCACGGCGACCGCGGACGGCCTGAAAAGCGCCAGCGCGACCCTGGTAGTTCGGAAGGGCAGCACAGCCGCGGTGGTTGCGCCCGCCCGATAATGCCCCGTTCGGTCATCTTGCTCGCGTTTGCTCTCGTCGGCGTTGCGACGGCGGGCGTCGCGCAGCGCGTGGCCAATCGAGCCGTCTACCTCGACGACCAGGGTGTCGTACGCTGGCGGGACGACCGCGGCGAAGTCACCCTCTTCGGTGCGAACTACGTCTTGCCGACGGCCTCCGACTATCGCGCGGCGGGTTATCTCCACGCCGATCGCAAGAGGATGATCGATGAGGACATGGCGCAGTTTGCTCGGATGGGCTGGGACGGCCTACGGCTGACGTTCTGGGGTGACTGGGAGGCGTCGGACTCCGCCGGCAACCTGATCGCCAACGATCATTTGGACCTCCTGGACTACCTCATCGCCCGGGCGCGGGAGCGCGGGATCTACATGCTGTTCAGCCCCATCCAGCTGTATGGGTCGAACTGGCCGGACGCCTTACAGGACACGACGCAGCCGGGGTTCGGGCGGCGGTATGGCAAGGCCCGCATGGGAACCGACCCGGCGGCCATCGCCGCCCAGGTGAACTACCTCCGTCAGATCCTGAATCACGTGAATCCGTACACGCACGTGGCGTTGAAGGACGAGCCAGCCATCCTGTTCATCGAGCTCGTCAACGAGCCGTGGCATCACCCCGAAGACCTTCAGGGGTCGATCCGCTACATCAACGCGCTCACCGATGCCGTGCGGAGCACGGGCTGCAATAAGCTCGTGTTTTACAACGTCAGCCAGGACTTCCGCATCGGCGCAGCGATCCGGCGGTCCAAGGCGCAGGGCGTGACGTTCGGCTGGTATCCCACCGGACTGAACTCCGGTCACGAGCTGGAGGGCAATTATCTCCGCGGTGTGGACACGTTCCCTGACATGCTCCGGCCGGAGCTGGCGCGACTCCCCCGCATCGTGTACGAGTTCGATAGTCCGGACTTGCGGACCGGCACGATGTATCCGGCGATGGCGCGGACGTTCCGCGCCGTGGGCGCGCAGTTCGCAGCCATGTTCGCCTACGACATGCTCGAGACCGCGTCGCGCAACCTCGGGTGGCAAACCCATTACCTGAACCTGGTCTACACGCCCCGCAAGGCGATGAGCGCCATCGTCGCCGCCGAGGCCATGCACCGATTGCCGCGGCTGCGTTCCTATGGGCGGTATCCCGGGAATACGAAGTTCGGTGATTTCCACGTCTCGCCTGACAGCAACCTGGGCGAGCTCGTGGCGCGCGACGCGTTCCTGTATGCTGGGTCGACGCGCTCCATGCCGCCGGAGCCGGCGGCGCTGCGTCGCATCGCGGGCTACGGCTCTTCTCCGGTCGTCTCCTATGAAGGTGAGGGGATCTATTTCCTGGACAAGGTGCGTCCCGGCCTCTGGCGCCTCGAGGTCTATCCCGACGCGGTGCCCGTCGCCGACCCGTTCGAGCCGCCCAACCCCGAGAAGATCGTGACGCGTGCGATCCGCCGATCCTGGCCGATGACCGTCACGCTTTCCGACCTCGGCGGCGCGTTCACGGTGCAGCCGATCGCCGAAGGTAACGCCAGAACCGAAAAGGTCACGGACGGCCGGTTCGCCGTCACGCCCGGGGTGTACGTGCTCAGCGCCGCCGGCCCCGTGAACGCATCCGATCTGCCCAAAGCGATTGGCAACGTGGGCTTCGCGGAGTATCACGCGCCGCTGGCTGATTCGGTGCCTGCATCGGTTCAATCGCTCGCCGCGCCGGAATATCTCGCCGGGCGCGATGCGGAGATCGTCGCCCGCGTCGCTGAATCATCACCCTGTGATTCAGCGGTGCTGTCCATCCGACCGACCGCGGGAGGGTTTTACCGCGGCTTTCCGATGCACCCGGTGCGCGCATACCTGTACGCCGCGGTTCTGCCTCGCGGAATCCTGCGGGAGGGCTCCTACGAGTTCGTCATCACGCTCTTCCGCGCAGGCGACGCGGTCACGTTCCCCACCGGCCTGCACGGGAGACCGACCGATTGGGACTACTATGGGCGGAAGACCTGGACGCTCGATGTCGTGGGCCCGAGGGCCCCGCTCCGGTTGTTCACGCCGGGCGTTGACGCGGGGCGATTGGCCTTCACGCGTATCGGGGACGCGGGCCGGCGCGGGCTCTTCCGCGTCTCGATCTCTGAGGCCACGGGTCAATCGGTATTTCACTTCGCGCTCCCAGTGGACTCGACTGGCTGGAGTCCGCCTGATTACACGGCATCGTTGGTGATCAGGGATCGGATCAGGGCGAGGCAGGAGACCGTCACAAGCGCCGACCAGCTCGTCGTGCGGCTGCGCGGCCTGGGACCGCGCCAGACGCTGCGCGTCGGGCTGATGGAAGACGACGGGACGACCTGGAGCACGACAGTGACGGTAGACAGTATCTGGCACGAGCGGTCGCTGCCGCTCGCCGCATTCACGGTTGGCTGCGGGGTCCTGCTCCCGCAAGGGTTCCCCGGGGAGTGGAACTACTGGGTAGGGGTGGCGGCAGGAAGGGGAGGGACTGGGGATCGGTTGCGTCTGGACCGCGTTGAGCGACTCCAGCTGTCTCTGGGTCGTGACGCGGGACCCCCCCCTCCCACCCCCAAGGCCCCGGACCGCTACGGCGTAGAGGTAGAGTCGGTACTGCTGGGATTCGGCACGCCCTGACGCTTGGACCGCAGGCTGAACGCCAGCATCGTCATCCCGAACACCAGAAGGACCAAGCCCCACCACAAATTCACGTTGATGCCGAGTGATCGCGCATAGATCGCGTTGTCCGACGTGAGGCCGAACACGATGAAGAGCGCGCCATAGATCGTGAACAGCAGCCCGATCGGAAGGCGGAGATCGAGGTTCATCCCATCACCAGAAGATGACGTTGAGGACGAGCGTCAGCCCCAGCGCGATGATGCCCAGGGTGACGGGCGCCTTGTACCAGGGCAGGCCGCGATCGGTCTGGCGCGGCGTGAGGCTGTAGACCAGCCCCGTGAGATCCGCGTCCGACTTCGTGCGTTGGGTCAGGAGCGAGATCACGATCGTCGTGGTGAAGCACGCGGTCCACGCGAAGATCGCGCTCCAGAAGTTCTGCGCCATCTCGCTCGGATACGTATGGACAACGGCACCCAGGAAGCCGCCCTTCAACCCCGGTGTGGCACCGTGGGGCAGGGTGAGGCCATGCTGGATCGCCGCGGCGAGCGTGCCCGTCAGGAGCCCGAAGAACGCGCCGTGGCCCGTGGTGCGGCGCCAGAACATGCCCAGCAGGAACGTCGCGAATAACGGCGCGTTCACGAACGCGAAGACCAGCTGGAGCATGTCCATGATATTGTTGAACCGGGTCGTGGCATACGCCGCCGCTCCGCTCAAGATGATGCCGAACACCGTCGCCGCCTGCCCCATGCGGAGGTAGTGCGCGTCCGACTGGCCAGGCCGCAGGTACGATTGATAAATGTCGTACGTCCAGACCGTGTTGAACGCGGTGACGTTCCCCGCCATCCCCGACATGAACGAGGCCATCAGCGCGGTCAGGCCGAGGCCCAGGAGGCCGGACGGGAGGTAATGCCCGAGCATCACCGGCACCGCGAGGTTGTAGTTGGGCGTGCCGTCGCTCATGAGTGGGAGGAAGGTGCCGCGCGTGACGTGCAACGCGATGGCGAGCATGCCCGGCAGGATCACGAGGAACGGGAACAGCATCTTCGGAAACGCCGCGAGGAGCGGCGTCCGGCGGGCGGCGGCCATCGAGTCGGCGGCCATCGCGCGCTGCACCACCAGGAAGTCCGTGCACCAGTAACCGAACGAGAGCACGAAGCCGAGTCCCATCACCATGCTGAACCACTCGACGCCCATAGGATTCGCGGCGGCGGAATCGAGATGGCGCCAGGATTCGGACCAGGCGCCGGCCGGGTACCCGGCGTTCGTCGCCACGGTCGTGAGCTTCGCGGTCAGGCCGGCCCAGCCGCCCACGTCCTTCAAGCCGAGCAGGACCAGCGGCAGGAATCCCAGCACGATCAGGAAGAACTGCAGCACCTCGTTGTAGATCGCGGAGGTCAGGCCGCCGAGGAAGATGTATCCGAGCACGATGACGGCCGAGAGGAGCACGCTGGCGTGGAAATTCCAGCCCAGCAGGAGCTCGAGCAGCTTGGCGAACGCATACATCGAAATCCCTGAGGAAAACACCGTCATCACGGCGAACGTCATCGCGTTGAACCCGCGGGTCTTCTCGTCGAAGCGGAGCTTGAGATACTCTGGGACCGATCGGGCGCGCGAGCCGTAGTAGAACGGCATCATGAAGATGCCGACGAACACCATGGCAGGGATGGCGCCCACCCAATAAAAGTGGCTCGTCATCATGCCGTACTTGGCGCCGGAGGCGCCCATGCCGATCACTTCCTGGGCGCCAAGGTTGGCTGAGATGAACGCGAGCCCCGCGATCCACGCCGGGATGGACCGGCCGGAGAGGAAAAAGTCTTCACTGCTCCGCACGAATCGCCTGAGTACCCAGCCGATACCGAGTACAAAGACGAAGTACAGCAGCATCACCGTGTAGTCGATCCAGCCGAGCCGCATCATAGCGGCCCCACGCTAGCCCATCACGACCACTCGCGCAACCAACGGGAACCCACGAACTTGGGACCGCACCGTGCGCCAATACACGCTCAAGAACACCCATGGAATGGAGCTCCGGGTCCTCGATTACGGCGGGATCATCGTCTCGCTTGCGGTCCCGGATCGCACTGGCCAGGTCGCCGACGTCGTCCTCGGATTCGACCGGCTCGAGGACTACGAGCCGTCGTCCCCGTACTTCGGTGCGATCATCGGTCGCTTCGCCAATCGCATCGCGCGCGGGCGGTTTACGCTGGACGGCCGGACGTACACGCTCGCCACGAACGACGGGCACAATCACCTGCACGGCGGCGTGAAGGGCTTCGACAAGGTCGTGTGGGAGGTGTCCCCGTTCGAGCGGCAGGACTCAACGGGTCTGGTGCTCCGCTATACCAGCCGTGATGGAGAGGAGGGATATCCGGGGACGGTGCGGGCCACGGTGACGTACACGCTGACAGAGGGAAACGAGCTGATCTTCGAATACGAGGCCACCAGCGACCGGGCCACGCCCGTCAACCTCACGCACCACAGCTACTTCAATCTGGCCGGGGAAGGTGAGGGCGACGTCCTGGGCCACGTGCTCACGCTCAATGCCAATTCCTTCACGCCGGTCGACTCCACCCTGATCCCCACGGGGGAGATCCGCCGCGTGGCGGGGACGCCGTTCGACTTCCGTGCCCCAACCACGATCGGCGCTCGGATCGGCCAAGACGACGAGCAGCTCCGCTACGGGCGGGGGTACGATCACAACTTCGTGCTCGACAAGGATCCCGACGTGCCCGCGAGCACCACGCTCGCCGCGCGCGTCTACGAGCCCGCGAGTGGCCGGGTGATGGAGGTGCACACGACGGAGCCGGGTGTGCAGTTCTACTCCGGCAACTTCCTCGACGGCACGCTGCGGGGAAAAAAAGGCACGATGTATTCTCCTCGGTCGGGCTTCACACTGGAAACGCAGCACTTCCCAGATTCGCCGAACCATCCCGATTTCCCCTCGACGATCCTGGCTCCCGGGCGAGAGTACCGTTCGCGAACGCTACTGCGGTTTGGTGTCCGCTGACGTGGTTGCATTGCGAAACGGCCGCACCAAACGTCACTAGCCAGACGTTCCGACCGGGGACAGGTTAGGGCGTGAGGAGGTGCGCAATGCATCGGTGGTGCCTGATCGCTTGTTCGTTGATCCTCTCCGTCGGTTGCTACTTCCACTCGGTGGTCAGCGACGCGTCTCCCAAGCCCGGCTCGACCGTCCTCGTCAAGCTCTCGCAGGACAGCGATCCGCGCCTCACTGCCCTGATCGGGTCCAATGCGTATCTGGTGGATGGTCACGTGCTCAAGAGCACTCCGGATTCGCTCGCGTTGGCGCTCAGCCACGTGCAGCGGTTGGGAGGCCACGTCGAGCCCTGGCATGGCGAGCACGTCGCGTTTCCCAGAAGCATGGTAGCGGGCGTCGAGCGCCGGCGGCTCTCCGTGCCGGCGACGGCGGCGCTGGTGGGTGGGATCATGACCGGGCTGGTGGCACTGGGGAAGGTGGTTGCCAAGCAGCCGGTCATGCGCTGAGGCAGCCCGGCGGATCCCCCCTTGACGCCGTTCCGCGTCTGCGGGGTAGTATTGGCTTAACGGTCGCAAGGTGGCTTCATGGTTTTCCCACTGCTCGCAGTTCTCCTACAGGCCCCCACGCCAAGTTCGGTACCGCCGGTTGACGTCGCTGCGAGACCGGTGCGGGTCTGGCTCGGGACGACTGGGTCGCTCGTGCGCGGTCAATCCGTGCAGATCTTCGTGCAAGCGGCGCAAGACGGCGACCTCATTGTGCTGCATCGCAGGACCGATGGACGCATCGAGGTCCTGTTCCCATCGAATCCCGCCGCCGATCCGTTCGTCCGATCGGGGACCTATGAGATTCGGGGCGGCGGCAACCGCTCCGCTTGGGTAGTGTCGGAGCCCGACGGGAGCGGGATGGTGCTGGCCGCCCTTTCGGTCGATCGGTTGCGGTTCGACGAGTTCGTGCACGAGGCCTCATGGAATTCCAACGCTCTCATCCCGTCGTGGAACGACCCGAACGCCGAGGGAGCCCTGTCGGACATCGTACAGCGGATGCTGGGCGACGGTGCGTTCAACTACGATCTCGTCACCTACACGGTGGCACCGCCGATTTATGCGCAGCAACCGGGACCCGGCCCCACCCCCGAAGCGGACACGCTTCCCGGCGAGGCACTGCAGCAGCAGCCCGACACGATGCCGAACTACGGGAGCTATCCGGTCTGCCTGAACTGCACGTTCATCGGCTACCAAGAGATCGTTATCGCGCCGCAGCACTTCGGCGCGCGGCACGCTGCGCGGCAGGATGAGGGCATCTGCGGGATTCACACGTCATGCACCGAGTCCCAGAAGACCCATACGATCGCACTGGCGCGTCCCGCGGGCCCAGCCCCGGTAATGACGCCGCGCTCGCGGTCGGCCGGGGAACCGATCCCGTATCGGTCGCGGGTACCCACTACGGGCCCCGCCGCGGTAACTGCACCGCGCACTCGCGTGGCGTCGGCGCCGCTCTCGCACGTCCGATACACCGCCCTCTCTACACCCGAGTCAGAGCGACGAGTGGTCCTCGTGAAGACCGCGGGAGAGGCTCGGGCGCCGACGAACGACGAGCGGCGCCGCGGGGTGGAGTCAGTGGCCGGTGGTGTGACCGCCGGCGACGCGGGTTTCGGACGGCAGGGCGGGGGGGCCATGGCAATGGCGAGTCGCGCTGATCGCGGCACTACCGCCCTGTCGACGCCGCGTAGCGCGGGCGCGGCCGTCGCGAGCCGTGCGCCGACCGCGGCTCCGAGCCGCGGGATCGCCCTGCCGCCGGCCGCATTCCAAGGCGCACAGGCGCGCGTTCCTGTAAACCGCGCTACCCGGCGTCGTTAGCGGAGGGCGGGCGCTCCCTGTAGGAAGTTTTCCAGCAGCTCGGTGCCGATCGCGGGCCGCAAGTGCTCGAGCACCAGCCGGCCCAGCCGAGGGATGTCGTCCTTCTGATAGCCGGCGGCCGCGAGCGCCGCCATGAGCCCGGCGGGGCCGACGAGTGCCGCCATCTCCCCGGTGCGCGCGCCGCTCATCAGCGCCCGACCCATCAAGCTCTCGCTGTTCGGGAGCATGTGCTTCACCGCCTTGAACGTGTCGGGGGGCAGACTCATGCGGAGCGCCATGAGAATGGCGCCCACACCCTTCTCGGCTTTGCCCGTATCGATCTCGAGATTGGCAGCGACCTGCCGCACGAGGTCCATGGGGGGACTACGATACGGTGTATGACGCGACGACGCTACGTTGTACGAAGCCGCAATCGCGAGCACCGTACAACGTAGCGTCTTACCGTCGTGCAACGCCTATTGACCTACCGTGAAGTCGAACCGCTTCAACACCGCACCGGACGCATCGCGCACTTCCACGTGCCACGCGCCGGTCCAGTCGGCGGGCACCGTCTTCCGGCTCCACGTGCGCCAGGGCGATCCGGCGACCTGCAGCTCGACATCACCGACCTGGGTGTCGCCGTGGAACCACACGTGGTGGATGCTCGCGCCGCCGGCGCCGGTCACTTTGGTCCAGCAGATGAGCTGGCCCACGTCGGCGGGGAACGTGCTCCCCGTGTCCTGCGGCACCCGGTCCAGGACCGACTTGGCGATGGCGGCCTCGTCGACCGTGATTTGGGTGGCCGGTGCGGCAGCGGGAGCAGGCGAAGGGGCGGGCGCCGCGGCTTTCGATGTGTCCTGAGCGGCGAGACAGCGGCCCGTCACGAGCGACAGGGCCAACAACGTCCCGATGTGCTTCATGTGGGCTCTCCTTCAGGAGTTGACGGTTCTACAGGAGTTGACGGTTGTACGGCGCGGCGGCGGCGGTGTTCCAGTAATGCCCCGACAGTCGCGGCGATCACCAGACCGACGCCCGCGCCGCCGAGCTGGAATCGCACGTGGTACTCGCGCTGGCGCCCGGCGCACTTCCC
>Ga0070695_100001412_pt1 | contig 13309 bp, 12 predicted proteins | sample KBSK1252metaG_FD_65471 | JGI IMG/M metagenome (GOLD analysis project Ga0070695, IMG submission 65471) | Corn, switchgrass and miscanthus rhizosphere microbial communities from Kellogg Biological Station, Michigan, USA - KBS K1-25-2 metaG | ecosystem: Host-associated > Plants > Roots >...
CCGTGGACTTCGGTTGGTGTCCCGCACAGCGTAGCACGGGCAGCCGCGGATACTTCGCAAACGCGGGGTCTCGGCTCGCGAGCGCGCAGAGCCAGAACACGGATCCCCGCCCCGACTCGACGCGGCGGGCGTGCTCGCAGGTCCCGCAGAGCCCGGGACCATCGCTCGGAGGCCGCGCCTCGGCCGGCCGTGAAATGGCTAGCGGCCGGTGAAGCGCGGCGGCCGCTTCTCGAAGAAGGCGGCGATCCCTTCGCGCGCGTCGTCGGACAGGGCCACGAGGGTGATCAGCTCTCGAAGGTAGCGCAGGGCCGCGCCGTACTCCATGTCCGGCACCATGCCCGCCGCTTCCTTGGCGAGCCCGAGGGCCGTCGGCGAGTAGCCGGCGAGCGTGCGGGCGAGCGCGTCCACCGCGCCGGCCAGCTCGCCGCGCGGGACGACGCGGCTCACCAGCCCCATCTCGTAGGCCTCTCGCGCCGAGACCGGCTCTCCGGTCAGGATCATCAGCAGCCCCCGCTTGCGCCCGACCGCGCGGAGGATCGGCGCCATGACGATGAGCGGCAGCAGCCCGACCTTGATCTCGGGCAGCCCGAAGGTCGCGTCGTCCGCGGCCACCACGATGTCCGCGCCCGCGGCGAGTCCACACCCGCCGGCCAGCGCGTGACCGTGCACCTGGGCGATCACCGGCGTGCGCATCCGGGCCATGTGCTCGAGGATGCGCGCGAGCCCACCGAAGGACTCGCGCGCCTGGAGCGTGGTGCCGCGATCGGCCACCTTCTTGAGATCCGCGCCCGCGCAGAACGCGCGGTCCCCCGCCCCCCGCAGGACGACGACCCGCGCGGCGGAATCGTCCTCGAGCCGGCGCAGGGCGGACTCGAGCTCGCGCAGCAGGGCCTCGTTGAGCGCGTTGCGCACTTCCGGCCGGTTGAGGGTCACGCGCGCCACGCCCTCGGCCACCTCCACGAGCAGGCCCGGCTCGGTCACCGCTCCGGCTCCTCGTCGAGGAGCGCGAGGAACTCGCTGAGGATGCGGGCGGTCGCGCCCCAGACCACGTCGTCGGCCGAGACCTGGTAGAAGAGCACCTGGTGCCGCTCGCCGTCCCGCTCCCACATCTCGCTGCGGAAGATGGTGGGATCGCGCAGGGTGGCGAGCGGCACCTCGATGACGCGCTCGATTTCGCGCCCGTCCGGCTTGAACTCCACCGGGCCCCGCACGATGCCCACCACCGGAGTGATCACGAAGCTGGTGGCCCGCGTCGGGGTGTCGTCGAGCAGCCCCAGCACCTCCACCGCCTCCGCGGGCAGACGGATCTCCTCCCAGGCCTCGCGCAGGGCGGTCTCGACGCGCGAGCCGTCCCGCGTTTCCACCACCCCGCCGGGGAACGAGAACTGCCCCTTGTGGTGGGGCACCCCCGACGTCTTCTTGGTGAAGACGACGTGGGGCCCGCCGTGGTCGGTGATCGGCACCAGCACCGCGGCCGAGACCAGATCGCTCCGATCGAGGGTGAGGCGCGGGCGCCGGCTCAGCGCCGCGTCGAGGCGTTTGCGCAGGGCTTCCAGGTCCATCCGCCGGTCAGACGAACCGGCACGATACGCTGCCGAGCCGCGTGAAGGAGGCGCGGGCGGACTGCCCGGCGGTCGGGCGCAGCACCTTCGAGATGGAGCCGGTGAGCACGATGTCGCCCGCGCGCAGGCCGCGCCCCATCCGGCCCAGCGTGTTGGCGGCCCACGCGAGCGACACCAGGGGGTTGCCCAGGACCTCGGCGGCGGTCTGGGTCGCGACGATCTGGCCGTCCTGCTCGAACACCACGCCCTCGAGGGCCAGGTCGAGGCCCGCGACCGCCGTGAGCGGGCGGCCAAGCACGATGGCGTTGGCGTAGACGCCGTCCGCGACCACGTCGACCCCGCGCGGGGTGCCGCTCAGCCGGAAGTCGATCAGCTCGAAGGACGGCATCGCCCCCTCCACCGCCAGCAGCGCGGACGCGGTCGTCACACCCGGACCGGCCAGGTCCGCCTTGAGAAGGAACGCCACCTCGACCTCGACACCCGGAGCCACGAACCGCGCGACGGGTACCGCGTCGCCGCTTCCGAACACCCCGGATCCGAGCAGGAAGCCCAGGACCGGCTCGGTCACCCCGTGCCGCTCCTGGAGCGCGGCGGTGGTGAAGCCCACCTTCCATCCGACCACCCGCTCGCCCCGCCCGATCAGCGCCTGCTCGAGCTCGCGCTGCAGGGCGTAGGCTCGCTCGATCGTGAGGTCCGGGATGGTCTCGCTCAGCGGGCCGGCCGCACGGCGGCCCAGGCGACCCGCGAGGAGGTGCTCGACGGACGAAGCGGCCACGGAGCGGCCCGGCTCAGCTCGCCACGGGCCGCGGCTGCAGGCGGTCGACGACGGTGGCCAGCACGCCCGCGGCGCTCCCGCGCACCAGCAGGTCGGCGTGGTCGTCGTGGGGCGTCTCGCTCAGGTTCACGATCGCGAGCGTGGCCCCGGCCTCCTTGGCGTGAAGCGGCATGTAGGCGGCCGGGTAGACCACCAGCGACGAGCCCACCACCACGAAGAGATCGCAGGCCCGGGCGCGCCGCTCGGCCTCCTCGAGCTCCACGCGAGGCATCGACTCGCCGAACATGACCGTCCGCGGCTTGATGATGCCCCCGCAGGGTGGATCGCACATCGGGATCGACACCCCCGCGTCGAGCCACTCCTGCACCCGCTCCCGCTCGTAGGGCGTCTCGCAGCTCAGGCATCGGGCCTGCGTGGCATTGCCGTGCAGCTCGATCACGCGGTCCGCGGGAAGCCCGGCCCGCTGGTGCAGGTTGTCGATGTTCTGGGTGATCACGCAGTCGAGCTTGCCGAGCCGCCACAAGGTCACCAGGGCGTGGTGGCCCGGGTTGGGCTCGGCCCGCCGGATGACCGGGAACGTGGTGCGACCGAGCTCCCAGTAGCGGCGCCGGCCGGCCTCGCTGCCCATGAACTTCTGGAAGGTGAACTCGTTGGGATCGAACCGATCCCAGACCCCTCCCGGACTGCGGAAGTCGGGGATTCCGGACTCGGTGCTGACCCCGGCGCCGGTGAAGACGACGACGCGGTGCGCGCCCGAGACCAGGTCGGTCAGCCGCTCGACACCGGCCGGGTTCACGAGCGGCGCTTCCCCTTCGCTTTCGAGTCCTTCTTGGCCGGTCGCTTCTTCCCGGCTTTAGGCTTCGCCTTGCCCTTGGGCTTGGGCCGGGCCGACGAGGCTGGGCGCGCCTTGGGCCGGCTGGCCAGGTGCGCCTCGTTCCGGGCTCCCACCCCACCCCGGACCGTGGGCCCGGTCACGATCGCCCGGATCCAGGTGTCGAGATCGGAGGCCAGCTCGGGATAGGCGTGCTCGCGATACGCCTCGAGCGCCCGGAGCGCCGCGGGGTCCTTCCAGGGCTTGAGCACGAACGGCGCCTCGGGATCCTGCAGATCGAAGGGCGCCTCGGTGGCCATGGTCATCACGATGTATCGCCGGGTCAGCTCTGGCATGTCGATCGCCTCGCTTCGCTCAGGGCTGGGAAAAGGACCGGCCGGCGCGCCCCGCGAGCTGGCCGTGAATGCGGTTGATCATCCGGATGCTCGCCGAGCCCGCTCATCGCTCTCCCCTCGAGGCCTCGATCGCCCGCCCGAGCCGTCCAAGCGTACTCTGGGCTCGGCCGGACCTGCAAGCCTCCCGTCCTGTGGGACAATCGCGCCATCATGCGCGCCATGCTGCTGCGGACCCAGGCGTCCATCGGCACCGCGCCACTCGAGCCGGCCGAGATCGCCCCGCCGGCCCCGGCGCCCGGCGAGGTGCGCGTGCGGGTCCGCTGCTGCGCGACGTGCCGCACCGATCTGCACGTCATCGAGGGCGACCTCGCCCCGCGTCGCCTGCCGATCGTGCCCGGCCACCAGGCCGTCGGCACCGTCGAGGCCCTCGGCCCGGGAGCGGGGCGGCTCCGGCTCGGCGATCGGGTGGGGATCGCGTGGCTTCGCTCGACCTGCGGCGCGTGCGGCTTCTGCACGACCGGCCGCGAGAACCTGTGCGAGCGCTCGCGCTACACCGGATGGACCGACGACGGCGGCTACGCCCAGTACTGCTGCGTGCCCGAGGCCTTCGCCTACCCGATCCCCGACATGTTCGACGACGCCGAGGCCGCGCCCCTGCTCTGCGCCGGAATCATCGGCTACCGGGCCCTGCGACGGAGCCGGCTCGCGCCCGGCGGCCGCCTCGCCCTCTACGGCTTCGGCTCCTCCGCCCACATCACCCTGCAGATCGCCCGGCACTGGGGCTGCCCGGTGTACGTCTCCACCCGCGGCGCGGCCCACCGTCGCCTGGCGCTCTCCCTGGGAGCGCGCTGGGCCGGAGGACCCGGCGAGCCCCTGCCCGAGCGGGTGGACTCGGCCATCGTCTTCGCGCCCGCCGGCGACCTGGTGCCGGTGGCGCTGCAGAGCCTCGAGAAGGGCGGCACGGTGGCGCTGGCCGGCATCTACATGACCGACGTGCCGGCGATGGCCTACGAGCCGAACCTCTTCTGGGAGAAGACGCTCCAGAGCGTCACCGCGAACACCCGGAGCGACGGCCTGGCACTGCTGGCCGCGGCCGCGGCCGTCCCGATCCGGCCGCGGATCACCCGCTACGCGCTGGCCGCCGCGAACACCGCCCTGCAGGACCTCGCGGCCGACCGCGTGGAAGGCACCGCGGTCCTGATGGTCGACTGAGCCCGGCCGGTCAGCCCCCGGCCGCTCATCCGAGGTGGAGGAGACGCGGGATCACGAGGGTGACCCACGGGACCAGGATCACGATCAGGAGCCCGGCGCACATCATGTACACGTAGGGCATCATCGCGGGGGTCGCGCGGTCCCCGGGGATGTTGGCGATCCCGCAGGCGATGAAGAAGCCCACCCCGATCGGGGGCAGGAACAGCCCGATGCCGGTGGCGGCCACCACGACCGTGCTGTAGTGGATCACGTCGATCCCGAGCCGGGCCACCACCGGCATGAAGGTCGGCAGCAGGATCACCACCGCGGGCAGGCCTTCCAGGACCGCGCCGAGCGCGATGAAGAGCAGCGCGGTCAAGGCGAGGAAGACGAGGTTGCCCCCCGGCACCGCGAGCATCGCGCTCAGCAAGAGCTGCGGGATCTGCTGCACCGCGAGCACCCACGCCACCACCGCGGCGGTGCCGAGGAGAAAGCACACCGCGGCGGTCACCACCGCGCTCTGGACCAGGATGCGCGGCAGGTCCGTCCACGCGATCTCGCGGTACACGAAGACGCCGACGATGAACGCGTAGATCACCGCGAGCACCGCGGCCTCGGTCGGCGTCACCACCCCGCCCAGGATGCCGCCGAAGATGATCGCGGGCAGGCCGAGCGGCATCACCGCGTCCGCGAACGCGCGCCAGATGTCGCCCCAGGACGCGCGCGCGCGCGCCTCGATCCCGCTCCGGCCCGCGTCGTACCAGATGTACACCATGATCGCGAGCGCGAGCACCACCGCGGGCAGGAAGCCGGCCGCGAAGAGCGCGGCCACCGACACGTTGGCGACCGAGCCGATCACGATCATCAGGATACAGGGCGGGACCAGGATGCCCATCGCGGAGGCGGCCGAGACCACCGCCACCGCCTGCTCCGGCCGGTAGCCCGCGCGCAGCATGGGCGGGATCATGGTGGAGCCGATCGCGGACACGTCGGCCACCGTGGAGCCGGAGATCCCGGAGAAGATGTACTCCGCGACCACCACTGCCATCGACAGGCCTCCCCGGATCCAGCCCACCAGCACCTGGGCGAGCCGGACCAGGCGTACCGCGATGCCGCCGGTCTCCATCAGCGAGCCGGCCAGGATGAAGAGGGGGATCGCGAGCAGCACGAAGGAGTCCACGCCCTCGAAGATCTGCTTCACGATCACGGTCAGCGGATACTGCCCGCTCCACCAGAGCCCGACGAAGCCGGCTACCCCGATGACGAACGCCACCGGCACCCCCAGGAGCAGCAGGACCAGGAACGAGACCGCGATGATCGGGATCATGCCGACACGGGTCCGGGCGCGCCGCGCAGCGCGCGCCAGAGGTGCGGCAGGCTGTAGAGGATGATCAGGGCGCCGCCCGCCGGCACCGACGCGTAGACGTACTGCTTGGAGAGGCCCATCACGGGCGTGCGCTGAAACTGCCCCAGCTCCACCAGCTTCCAGCCCTGCTGGATCATGAGCAGGCCGAAGCCCATCACGACCAGGACGCCGACGACGTGGGCGACGCGCCCGAGGCCGGGCGGGAAGCGATCGAGGACCAGGTGGAGGCGGAAGTGGGCGCTGCGCCGCACGCCCACCGCGGCGCCCAGGAACACGATCCACACGAAGAGCAGGCGGGCGATCTCGTCGTACCAGGTGAACGTGCGGGCCATCACGTAGCGCGAGAAGACCCCGAGGAACACGTCGAGGCACAGCACCACCATCATCACGAGCAGCAGGCCCTCGACGATCTGCGACAGCGCCCGGGCCAGCACGGACTACTTCGATGCCGCCTGGGCCGCCGCCCGCAGGCGGGTCATGAAGTCCTTGCCGACCTGGCCCTCGACGTAGTCGTAGGCGGGCTTCATGAGCGCCTGGAACGCCTTGATGTCCTTCACCTCGTTGATCTGCACTCCCGCCTTCTTCATGATCACGAAGTCGTTCTTCTCCTTCTCGACCTCGAGACGGCGGTGGAGCTGACACGCGTCCCGCATCGACTCGTCCACCAGCTTCTGGATGTCGGCGGGCAGGCCCTGGTACTTCTTGAGATTCATGAACCACGCGATCGGGGGGTAGGAGTGGCGGGTCAGCGAATAGTACTTGGTCACTTCCTGGAACTTGTCCGAGGTGAGCGTGAACGACGGCAGCTCCATGCCGTCGATCGTGCCCTGCTTCATCGCGAGGTACACCTCGACGTAGGCCATCGGCACCGGGTTCGCGCCCATCGCCTTCATCATGGCCACGTAGGTCGGCGACTCCTGGACGCGGATGGTCTGGCCCTTCATGTCGTCGGGCGTGACGATCGGGCGCTTGTTGGACATCATGTTGCGGAAGCCCCAGCCGCCCCCGAAGCAGAAGGCCTTCAGGTTCTTGCTCTCCATCTTCTTGAGCAGCTCCTGCCCGATCGGCCCGTCCATCACCTTCCACACCTGCTCGCGGGTGGACCACAGGAACGGCAGGTCGAGGGCCTGGTAGAGCGGCTCGAACATGCCGCCCACCGGCGCGCTCCCGATCGCGACCACGTCGATGGTGCCGAGCTGCACGCCTTCCAGGTGCGCGCCCTCGCCCTTGGCCAGCGCGTTGGCGATGTGGACGTCGACCTTGATCCGTCCCCGGCTGCGCTCTCCGAGCTGCTTGGCGAACTGCTCCATCGCGTCGTTCAGCGGATTGCCGCCCGAGGTCACCGTGCCCGCCTTCCACACGTACTGGGGCGCGGTCTGGGCCGGGGCGCCGGACGCCACGCCGAGGAGGACGAGCGAGCAGAGGGCCATCGCGAGAGCCAGGCGACGATGCACGGTCAGTTCTCCTCGGAGTCGAGCGGGCGCGGGGCGGGACGGAGTCGGGTCATCGGGAGCCGCCCTTGTGTAACACGCGGCCTCCCGGAGGGTCAAGGCGCGGAGGCACTGGACATCCGCCGCGGGCCGGGGCAGGCTTGGGCCGCCGCCCCGCGCGGACCACACTCGCTTCACCACGGAGGAGGAGGACGATGAGCGAGCCGACCCTCGATCGGCTGCACGGACGACTGGAGCGCCTCGAGCGCGAGCTCGCGTGGTGGCGGCGCGCGGGCATCGCCGCGCTGGCGTGCGCCGGACTGCTGGGCGCGGTCGCGGCCACCGTCAGCACCAACCCCGACGAGGTGAAGACGCGCCGCCTGGTCATCACCGACGGCGACGGGCGCACCCGCGCCGTCTTCACGGTGGACGAGAGCGACCGCACGCGCCTGTCCCTGACCGACCGCGACAACGGCACCACCGCCGACCTGACCGTGATCCCCGGCCAGTCCGCCGCGCTGTCGGTCACCCGCGCCGGCGCCCAGGCGCAGCTCGCCGCCACCGGCGACAACGGGCAGCTCTCGGTCGGCACCCGCGGCCAGCGCGGGTGGCTCCTCGCGGCCCCCAGCGGCTCGAGCCTCGGGCTGGGCGACGCGTCGCCCAAGCCGCAGGTCTCCCTCGCCACCAGCCCCACGCTCGCCCCGAGCCTCCAGCTCTCCGACCGGAACGGCAACGTGGTGTGGAAGGCGCCCTAGACGAAAATCGTCGCTTTCTCCGACAATTTGTAGGCTCGGCGCCGCGCCCCCCGCGGCCGCCCTCTCCGCCGGCGAGGGCGGCCCCGTCTTATCAGCCGCTTAGACCCTCCACCCCGTGGCACTGCTCTTGCTCGATTGGTCACCCCTTGGAGCCCACCGATGCCCCAGGGACCGATCAATCGTGAGGTGGCGTTCGCCGGCCTGCAGGTTCGGCGCAAGGTGATCTTCGCCCTCACCCTCTGCTCGCTCCTTCCGCTGCTGCTCCTCGCCTATGCCTTCAGCGCCCCGGTCCGCGAGTGGCTGGGCCCGCTCGCCGGGCTGGCCGACGCGATCAGCGTCCCGGCGCTGCTGGTGTTCACCGCGATCCTGATGGCGGGTGGCGCCTTCGTGGTCTGGGACATCGCCACCGCCCTGTCGCGCGCGGCGCAGATCAGCAACCAGGAGAACCCGGACCTGCCCGCCGAGTCCGGCCGCAAGGACGAGATCGGCACCCTCATGAGCTCCTTCGCACGCATGCTCGCGACCATCGAGCAGCAGTCGCAGGAGATCAACGAGTTCCCCCGCCGCCTCGACCAGCTCATCCGCGAGGCCTTCCGCGACTCGCTGACCGGGCTGCCCAACCGGGCGCTCTTCATGGACCGCCTCGCCCACGCGCTCACGCGCGCGGAGCGCGCGGGGACGAACCTCGCGGTGCTGTTCCTCGACCTCGACCGCTTCAAGATCCTGAACGAGACGCTCGGGCACGAGGTCGGTGACCGGCTGCTGGTCGAGGTCGGGCACCGCATCGCCGGATGTCTGCGCCCCGAGGACACCGTGGCCCGCCTGGGCGGCGACGAGTTCGGCCTGCTGCTCGAGGAGACCGCGGATCTGGCCGGCGCCACCGCGGTGGCCGAGCGGGTCTCCGCGGAGATCCAGCGCCCCTTCGTGGTGGAAGGGCGCGACGTGCTGATCTCGGCCAGCATCGGCGTCGCCCTGACCGCGGGCGGCTCCATGCAGCCCGACGAGGTCCTCCACAACGCCGATCTCGCGATGTACCAGGCGAAGGCCGAGGGCCGCGGGCGCTACGAGCTCTACCAGCCGGGCCTCAGCGTGTCCACCCGCGAGCGGCTCGATCTCCAGTCGGATCTCCGCACCGCGGGCGCCCGTCAGGAGCTGACCCTGCGCTATCAGCCGGTCGTGACGCTGGCGACCCTCCGGCCCGTCGAGGTCGAGGCCCTGATCCGCTGGGATCACCGGCGACGCGGCGCCCTGCTCCCGGCCGACTTCATCGCGCTCTCCGAGGAGAGCGGGCTGATGGTGCCGATGGGCCAGTGGGTCCTGCGCGAGGCCTGCCGCCAGACCCGGGCCTGGCAGGGCGCCGGCGCGGGGACGGCGGCGCTGGTGGTGGGCGTCAACCTCTCCGCGAGCCAGTTCGAGCGGAACACGCTGCCCGAGGAGATCGGCGCCATCCTGCGTGAGACCGGGCTGCCGCCGAGCCGGCTCCAGCTCGAGGTCAGCGAGGCCGTCCTCATGCGCGACGACCCGCAGATGCTGCATCGGCTCGAGGCGCTCAAGAACATCGGGGTGCGGCTCGCCATCGACGACTTCGGTACCGGGTACGCTTCGCTCTCCTATCTCAAGCGCCTGCCGGTGGACGGCCTGAAGATCGACCGCTCGCTCGTCAAGGGCGTGGGCACCGACACCGAGGATACCGCCATCGTCCGCGCGGTGGTCACCCTCGCCCGCAGCCTGGGGATCGTAGTAACCGCCGAAGGCGTGGAGACCGCCGAGCAGCTCTTCCAGCTCCGCGCCCTCGGCTGCGACCAGGGTCAGGGTTACTACTTCGCACGGCCGGTCTCCGCCGACCGTCTACCCGAGCTGCTGTCGAGCCTCGACGCCGATGACCGGCACGGGAGTCCCTCATGTCTTGGGTAGCGCTTCGCGGGCTGTTCCGCACCCTTCTCATCCGCCTGGGCGGGATCGCGGTGTTCACCGGGGTCCTCGGCCTCGGGATCGGCTGGCTCCTGGACGTGGTGGTCTCCGAGCCGGAATGGACCGAGACCGCGGCGATCGCCCAGCGGGCGGTCGACCGCAGCGGCCTGCCCGAGCTGCTGGCCGGCCAGGGCGCGCGCAGTCCCAAGCGCTGGGCCGACGAGAGCGCCCGCTTCGTGCGCGAGCTGCCCGGCGTGGTGCAGATCAAGGTGTGGGATCCCCAGGGCAACGTGGTGTGGGCGGTGCAGGCCGGCGCGGTCGGGCAGCACTCCGACGGTCAGGAGCTGCGCGACGCCCTCGCGGGCCGGGTGGCCGTCCGCTTCACCGCGCTGGCGCCGCCCACCGCGACGGCCGAGAACTTCGTCGCGCCGAACGTGGCCGACCTGTACGTGCCGGTCTACCGCCCGGGCGTGGCCCGCGTGGTCGGCGTGGTCGAGCTCTCGCAGGTACCGCTCCGGATGGACGCGGCCCTCGAACGCTGGAGCCAGGTCGCCTGGATCATCGCCTTCGCGACCGGCGGCATCCTCTGTCTGATCCTCCTGCCCGCGGCCTGGCGCAGCCACCGCCGGGTCCGCGCGGAGGCCAGCTCGACCGCCCAGCGCTCGGCCCACCGCACCCAGGAACTGCAGCGCACGACCGAGCAGCTGCGGGAGGCGCTGAAGGCGGTCAAGCAGCGCGCCGAGGAGACCGACCGGATGCTCGAGGTGACGGAGGCCATCGGCTCCGCGCTCGAGCAGAAGCAGCTGTTCGAGGTCATCGCCCACGGAGCCGCGCGCGCCTGCCGCGTCGACCGCTGCTCGATCTTCCTGCGCGACAAGTCGGGCCAGCTCATGGTGCCGGTCAGCTCGCAGCTCGCCGACCAGAGCACCGCGGCCACCAGTGGGGACGGGGCCGAGTCCCTGCGGGCCCTGGCCCTGGAAGAGATGCCGCCCTTCCTCCTGGAGGCGGTGCGCCGCCAGGAGCCGGTGGTGATCTCCGATCCCGGCAGCGACCCGCGCGTGCCCCAGGGCTGGGTCGGCCTCTTCCAGGCCAAGTCCGCGCTGGTGGTGCCGCTCATCCACCAGGGCCGCACCGCGGGCGTCCTCATCCTGGACCACCTGAAGACCCTCCACGTCTTCACCGACGAGGAGATCCGACTGGCCACCACGCTGGCCGCCCAGGCCGCGGTCGCCCTCGAGAAGGCACGCCTGTACGACGAGATCCAGCAGCGCCTGCAGCAGACCGAGACGCTCCTCGCGGTCAGCCAGGCGATCGGCTCCGCGCCCGACCTCACCGAGGCCATCCGCCGGACGACCCGGGAGATGGTACGCATCCTGGGCGCGGACGCGGGCGTCGCCTGGTGCGTGACGCGCGGGGGAGACCGCTTCATCCCCCTGGCCGGCTACCACGTGCCGCGGGACCTGCGGGAGCCGCTCTCCGGCCTGCCCCTGGCCCCCGACGACCCGCTCATCGACCTCGTCAAGCGCCTCCGGACCGCGCTGCAGTCGAGCAACAGCAAGACCGACCCGCGCTTCAACCAGCCGGCGCTCAACCTGATGCCCCACACCTCGCTCCTGGTGCAACCGGTCCAGGTCAGCGACGAGCTGCTCGGCATCTTCGCGATCGCCTGGGTCCGCGAGGCCCACGCCTTCACGATGGACGACCTGCGCCTGGCCGACGGCATCGCCAAGCAGGCCGCGGTGGCGATCGAGCTGCACCGCACCCAGCGGCACATCATCGAGCAGGAGCGCCTGAACGCGGTCGGCAAGATGGCGAGCGGCCTCGCCCACGACTTCAACAACGCGCTGGTGCCGATCTCCGGTTACGCCGAGATGCTGCTCGAGCATCAGGAGATCCTCCAGGACACGGCCAAGGCCACCAAGTACCTGAAGCTGATCATGACCGGGGTGGAGGACGCGGCGAGCGTGGTGAGCCGCCTGCGCGAGTTCTACCGCAAGCGCGAGGAGGGCGAGACCTACCGCCCGCTCTCCCTCAACCAGATGGTCGAGCAGGCGGTGGCCCTCACCCGCCCCCGGTGGCGCGACGAGGCCCTCGGCAGCGGACGGACGATCCTGGTCGAGGCCGACATGCGGCCGATCCCCAGGATCCTGGGCAGCGAGTCCGAGCTGCGCGAGCTCCTGACCAACCTCATCTTCAACGCGGTCGACGCGATGCCGGAGGGCGGCAACATCCGGATCCGGACCGGCATGCGGGAGGCGCCGGCCGGGGAGGAGCCGCGCACGACGCCGCCGGTGCCCCAGGTGTTCCTCGAGGTGAGCGATACCGGCACCGGGATGACGGAAGAGGTCCGTCGTCGCTGCCTCGAGCCGTTCTTCTCCACCAAGGGCGAGCGCGGGACCGGTCTCGGCCTCCCGATGGTGTTCGGCATCGTCAAGCGCCACCGGGGCACCCTGGACATCGAGAGCACGGTCGGCAAGGGCACCACCTTCATCGTCCTCCTGCCCGCCGACGCCAGTCAGGCCCGCGAGGTGCAGCAGCGCACCCAGGTGCCCAGCGGCCCGCTCCACGTGCTGGTCGTCGACGACGAGCCGATCGCCCGGGACGTGCTCACCGAGTACCTGACCGGGGACGGCCACACGGTGCAGACCGCGGTCAACGGGCGCGACGGCTTCGAGAAGTTCAAGGCGGGGGCGGGTCAGTTCTCGGTGGTCATCACCGACCGGGCCATGCCCGAGGTCGGCGGCGACCAGCTCGCGGCCATGGTCAAGGAAGCCTCCCCCGCCACCCCGGTGGTCCTCCTCACCGGCTTCGGCGACCTGATGAACGCGGCGGGCGAGAAGCCGGAGGGCGTGGATCTGGTGGTGAAGAAGCCGATCCGGCTCGGCACGCTCCGCGAGGTCCTGGTCAAGATGACGGACCCGCGGGCCGCCACCGTCACCACCGGCCGCTGAGCCGGCGCCTCCCGCCCGTCAGCGCTCGACCCGCGCCGGGCCGTCCACGATCTTCTCCCCCACCATCGATTCCGGACGGACCTCCCGGTCGAACTCCTCGGCGGTCAGGTACCCGAGCTTCACCGCGGCTTCCTTGAGGGTGAGCCCCTCGGCGTGCGCGGTCTTGGCGATCTTGGCCGCCCGATCGTAGCCGAGGCGCGG
>Ga0070695_100001416_pt1 | contig 13295 bp, 13 predicted proteins | sample KBSK1252metaG_FD_65471 | JGI IMG/M metagenome (GOLD analysis project Ga0070695, IMG submission 65471) | Corn, switchgrass and miscanthus rhizosphere microbial communities from Kellogg Biological Station, Michigan, USA - KBS K1-25-2 metaG | ecosystem: Host-associated > Plants > Roots >...
CCCTCCCTCACCCTCCCCGTCAAGCGGGGACGGGAAGTCGTCCGGTGAGGCTGACTTTCATGGGGACCGCGGGCGCGAGGTTCATGGTGGCCAGGCAGGTCGCGGCATCCGGCGGTTTGTTCCTCGAAGAAAACGGGACGCGGCTCAGCCTCGACCCCGGACCGGGCGCCATCGTCCAGTACGCCCAGCGGGGCGTCGACCTCACGACTCTCGACGCGATCGTGCTCAGCCACCGCCACCTCGACCACACCGGCGACGTAAACGTGATGATCGAAGCCATGACCGACGGCGGCTTCGCGCATCGTGGCCGGCTCTTCTGTCCATCGGACGCCCTGGACCGAGACCCTGTGGTGCTCGAGTACGTGCGAAGGTTTCCGCGCGAGATCATCCGCCTCGCGCCCGACACGTCGTATGCGGTGAACAGCGTGCAGTTCACGACCAGCGGCCGGCACGTGCACCAGTCGGAGACCTATGGATTCCGGTTTGGCGACAAGCTCGGCTGGATCACCGATTCGGGCTATTACGAGGGAATCGCCGAGCAGCACAAAGCCCATGTGATGGTGATCCACACAGTCCTTCGCGACTGCGTCCCCACCCTGCCGCATCTCTGCATCGCCGACGCGGAAAGGATCATCCGCGACGCGAAACCGCGGCTCGCGCTGCTCACGCACTACGGGATGACGGTGTGGCGCGCCAATCCAGCAGAGATCGCCGCCGGCCTGTCCCAGCGCACTGGAATAGAGGTTCGGGCGGCGCAAGATGGGATGTCCCTGGACCTGTGAGTCGATGGCGGTGGCGCGGCTCGGTCGCGCTCCTCGCCGTGTGTCTCGCGTTCTTCATCTACCCGCTGCTGCCCAACAACGACGTCATCAACTCCGACTGGCCGGCCTTCGCGACAGGCGCGCGGCTGATCGTCTCCGACCCTGGCCACCTGTACGACTTCGACGCGCAGAAGCGTGTGGAGCTCGAGGTGACCGGCGGGCGGGTCCTGGTGACGCTTGGCATCGAGGGCATCCTTCCCTTCCTCGCGCCGGCCTGGGTCGCGCTCCTCGCCGTGCCGTTCGACGCGCTGGGAACCGAGATCGGCGGCAGGCTCTGGGTCCTGTTCGGTCTGCTTTGCCTGGCCGCGGGGCTCTACCTCGCCACGAGGCCCCGGCCCCCAACCGAGCTCCTTCCCGGCCTCGCTGCCGTGCCGACCGCGCTGATGCTCCTGAACGCGCAGCTCGACGGCATCGTCGCGCTGGGCCTGGGGGCGGCTTTCGCCCTCTGGTCGCGACCGTACCTGGCCGGGCTAGCGCTTGGTCTGACGCTGGTGAAGCCTCAGCTGGTGCTGCCGCTCGCGGCAGCGCTGCTGCTCGCAAGTAAGTGGAAGGTCCTGGCGACCTGGGCCGCGACCGGCGTCGCTCTGCTGGCCGTGACGCTGTTCCTCAACCCGCACTGGGTCTTCGACTGGCTGGGCCAGACGCGGACCACCGTGCAGGTGGGCAGCCGAGAGGTCGACCTGCCCCACCTCGCCGTGCTGCTGCCGGCGACGATCCAGTCGGCGGCCATCGCGAGCCTGACGGTGGCGACGATCGCGCTGGTCCTGGCCGTTGCGCGAAGAAGGCGCCTCGATCTCCCCGCCGCCGCCGCAATCGTCATCGCCGGTGGCGTGCTGGCCTCACCCCACGCGCTCCCCGCCGACCTCGTGCTCGTCGCGCTTGCGCTCGCCGTCTGGGGTCGCGCTCGATGGTTTGACTGGCTCGCCCTGTCCATCGGGGCGCTCGTTTGCGCCCTGTCACCGGCCCCTGTTCCGCTGGTGCTGGGGGTGCTGGTGATCGGCTGGGTTTGCCTGCGCGCGGCTGGTCTGCTGGCTACCTCGACGCCGCGAGAACGGGCACCGGCGTCTGCGCGATGATCCCGTCGATCAAGCCGTACTCGACCGCTTCCTGCGGAGAGAGGAAGAAGTCTCGATCCGTGTCACGCTCGATTCGCGCCAGGGGTTGACCAGTGTGGGTCGCGATGAGCTCGTTCAGCACGGTGCGGATGCGGATGATCTCCCTGGCGTGGATGTCGAGGTCGCTCGCCTGACCCTGGAGACCTTTGCCGCCGATCAGCGGTTGATGCATGTGGATGGTGGAGTTGGGCAGCGAGAATCGCTTCCCTTTCGCGCCGGCCATCAGGACGACCGTGCCAAAGCTGGCGGCGCGCCCGATGCAGACGGTCGAAATGGGGACCTGGACGTACTGCATGGTGTCGTAGATCGCCAGCCCCGCCGCGACCGCGCCGCCGGGGGAGTTGATGTAGATCTGGATCTCCTTGTCGGGAGCGTCCGCTGCGAGGTACATCAGCTGCGCGACGACGAGGTTGGCCACGACGTCGTCGATTGGGCGCCCGATGATGATGATCCGGTCTCGCAGCAGCCTCGAGTAGATGTCAAAGCTTCGCTCGCGGTTGCCGCCCTCGTTCTCGACGACGGTCGGTACGTAAGCCATCCTCCTCGCGAGCTTACGCGAAATGTTGCTCGCACCATCTGACTTCTTCGCCGCGCTTCGGAAGGACCTCAAGTCGCGGCTGCCGGCGTCCCTGCGCGACTTCCGGACGACGCGCGGGCGAGGTAGGTTGATGAAGCTCCACTACGGCGCGCCGGCCTTCCACTACGAGGCATGGCATCACACGGGGGCAGGTAGGCTGGAGGTTGGGTTGCATTTCGAATCGTCGGCGGTCGACAACCAGGCCGCGTTCGACTTCTTCCGTTCGCGGATGGTCGAGGTGAAGGCGGGATTGCCCCGCGCGGAGCTCGAACCGTGGGACCGCGGATGGTCGAGGCTGTACGAGACCGTCCCAGCGGCGCGCCTCGACGACCAGGTCCTGGGTCAAGCTGTGGACTGCATGGCGGAGTACGTGGTCACATTGCAGCCGATGCTCGAGCAGTTCTTGAGGAGTCGCGAATGAGGACAGTTGAAGTGACGGACGACCTTCAGGCCTACCTCGACGGCCTGGTTCCCAGGAGGGATGCGGTCCTTGCCCGGATGGAAGAGGAGGCGGAGCGCGAAGGCATACCGATCGTCGAGCCACACGAGGGGATGCTGCTCTACCTGCTGGTCAGGATCGCCCGCGCCAGGCGAGTGCTGGAGCTCGGCACCGCCACCGGCTACAGCGGGATATGGCTGCTGCGCGGGACCGGAGGCGGCACCTTGACCACTTTCGAGATGGACCACGATCGGGCGCAGCGGGCCCGAGCAAACTTCGCGGAGGCCGGGTTCGGACAGGCGGCCATCGTGCTGGAGGAGAACGCCAAGGACGGCATGGAGAAGCTCGAGGGCCGCTTCGATGCGTGCTTTGTCGACCTGCTCAACTCCTTCAAGTCCGAGGACATCACGCGTCGGGTGCTGGAGCTGTGCGTAGAGCGGCTCGACGGCGGCGCCCTTCTCATGGCCGACAACGCGTTGCGTCAGGGAGAGGTGATTCACCCGCAAAACCAGCAGGCCAGGAACGTCGCGGTCTACAACGAGATGGTGTCGAAGCATCCGCGGCTCGAGAGCGTCGTGATCCCGATCCGCGACGGCCTCTCCGTCGCGCGCGTCAAAGACTAGAGGGGTAACTCCTCTCCACTTGTGGGGAGGTGGCCGGCTAAGCCGGACGGAGGGGCCGGCTGTGCTTCGTCCCCCTCGATCCAGTAGGTGCCGTCCGCGGCGTGCTCCTTCTTCCAGATCGGCACGCTTTCCTTGAGCCGGTCGATTCCCCACTTGCAGGCCGCGATCGCCTCCGCGCGGTGCGGGCAGGAAACGGAGACCACGACCGAGGCGTCACCGATCTGCAGCCTGCCGGTGCGATGCGCCATCGCGACCCGCGCCTCGGGCCATTTCTCCGCGATCTCGTCCCCGATCTTGCGCATCTCGGCCACCGCCATCTCGCTGTACGCCTCGTAGTCCAGCTCGGTCACGGACTTCCCGCGAGAGTTGTCGCGCACGATCCCAGTGAAGGTGCAGATGGCGCCGGCGCCGGCGTGCGCGACCGCGGCTTCCAGACGGCGGGCGTCCAGCGGGTCCGGCGTCAGCTCGAACAGGATCCCGACCTTGTGCGCCCCGCCGCTGACCGGCGGGATGAACGCGACCTCGTCGCCCTCGGCTACCTGCGAGTTCCAGTCGGCGAACTCCTGGTTGAGGGCTGCCCGAACCGATCCGCGCCCAGGCAGCGCGGGATGGGCCCGCCGCGAGACGTCGTAGACATCGGCAAGCGTCGAGCCGGGTGGCATCTGGCGCGGCTCCGTCTCGGTGCCCGCAAGCTCACGGAGCCGAGCGAAGTACCGAACCTGGACGGCGATCGCTACCGCCATGCCCGCATCTTACTCAGCGATGAAAACGTGGACTTCCTTGCCTGAATCCAGGGCCCGCTCGACGGTTGTCCGGGTTCCTTTGGAGCTCCCGTCCCAGAAAGCGACCAGAACGTCGCACGCGTCCACCAGGCGCTGGTTGCGCGCCGCGGACTTCCCGGGATCGGCGAGCTCGTCGAACGAAGCGGGAATCACCTGGACCGGGACGCCCCTCTCACGCGCTGCCTTCGTGGCGGCCGCGTCGACGCCGCTGGCGCTCCCCGTGATGATCGACGCGCGCGGCGGAAGGGACTTCACGTAATCGGTCACCCGCGCCGGATCCGAAAAGTGCCTGCTCCCCACGATCGCGACCCTCAAACGGAAATCAGCCGGCGGAGGAGGCGCTCTTGCCGATCATCCCGATGTTCTTCTCGAACATCGCACGAAGCTTCTCGGCCTGCCGGTCGTAGTCCTCCGCGTTGGGCCAGCTGTCGCGGGTATCCAGCACCTCGCGCGGCACACCCGGCACGCGGTTTGGAATCTGCAGGCCGAAAACCGGGTCGACGTGGGTCGACATGCCACGCAAGTCGCCTTCGAGAATGGCGCGGACGATCGCGCGCGTGTGCGCGATCGACATGCGCTCGCCGACGCCGTACGGTCCTCCGACCCAACCCGTGTTCAGCATCCACACGTCCACGTGATGTCGCTTCACGCGCTCGATGAGCATGTCCGCGTAGCGCTCCGGCGGCAGGACAAGAAAGGGAGCCGCAAAGCATGTGCTGAAGATCGGCTCCGGCTCGGTCACTCCGCGTTCCGTGCCGGCGACCTTGGCCGTGTAGCCGGCAAGGAAGTAGTGGCGAATCTGGTCCTCGTCGAGGCGCGAGACGGGCGGCAGCACGCCATACGCGTCGGCCGACAGGAACATGACGTTGTGTGGATGCTGGCCCGTGCCGCTGAGCACGGCATTGGGAATCAGATCGATGGGATAGGCCGCGCGCGTGTTCTCCGTTTTCTCCTCGGAGTCGTAGTCGGGCACGCGCGTGCGCGGGTCGTAGACGACGTTTTCGAGGATCGTGCCGAAGCTCTCGGTCGCCGCATAGATCTCGGGCTCGGACTCCTTGTGGATGCGGATGGTCTTGGCGTAGCACCCGCCCTCGAAGTTGAAGACGCCGCGATCGCTCCATCCATGCTCGTCGTCCCCGATGAGTCGACGAGAGGGATCGGCGGAGAGCGTCGTCTTGCCGGTGCCGCTGAGGCCGAAGAACAGCGCCAGGTCGTCGCCCGCCGCATTCGTGTTCGCCGAGCAGTGCATCGGGAACACGTTCTGCGCGGGCAACATGTAGTTGAGCGCTGTGAAGATCGACTTCTTGATCTCGCCCGCGTACCCGGTTCCGCCGATGATGACCATCCGGCGCCCCAGGTTGACCAGGACGAACGTTTCGCTTCGCGTGCCGTCGCTCGGCGGGTCGGCATTCACCGAGGGCAGCGAGATCACGGTGAAATCCGGTTCGAAGGCGATCAGGTCGTCCGCGTTGGGACGGATGAAGAGGTTGTGCGCGAATAGGCTGTGCCACGCGAGCTCCGTGATGACGCGGACGCGGAGTCGATAGCGCAGGTCGGCGCACGCGAAGACATCTTGCGTGTAGACGTCGTGGGTCGCGATGAACGCCTCCATCTTCCGCAGCAGGCCGTCGAACTTCTCGGACGAGATCGGCTGGTTGCCCGGATGCCACCAGATGGCGTCCTGGCTGGTGGGCTCCCTGACGAAGAACTTGTCCTTGGGCGACCGCCCCGTGTGCTTGCCCGTTTCGGCGGTCAACGCGCCGGTCGACACGATCGCGGCTTCGTCCCGCCGCACAGCGTGCTCGTAAAGGGCGGCCGGACTCAGATTGCGGCGTTCGACGGCGACTTCAGTCTTTGCGGCCAAGGTCTTTCAGGATAAGGAACGAGGCTGCCGCAAGCCCTACGCGATGCGGGCGCGGCGGGCACTCGACCGGCGCCGCTGCTTGCCGCTGACATAGTCGACCAGGACGTATTCGCCCAGCCGGTCCGGGGAGACGAAAAACGCCCGGCCCTTATTGATCCGCGTCATCTGGTTGATGAACTCGGTCAGGTACGGCCCGCGCTCGAGCATGAACGTGTTGATCACGATCCGGTCTCGCGTGCACCGCTTGACCTCGCTGAGCGTCTGCTGGATCGTGCGATAGGTCGGCGGGTACGCGAACTGCGCCTTCCCGTTCTCCTCGATGTGGGCGGTCGGCTCGCCGTCCGTGATCATGATGATCTGGCGGTTGCCCCGGTGCTTTGCGAGCAGCGAGCGGCCCAGCTGGAACCCATGCTGCATGTTGGTGCCGTACACGTAGTCGTTGAGCGCCAGCTGCGGGAGCGTGTGTGGCTTCAGCTCCACCGCGTAGTTCGAAAACCCGACCACGTACAGCGAGTCGCGCGGGTACTGGCTGCGGATGAGCGAGTCGAGCGCGATCGCGACCTTCTTCGCGGCGAGGAAGCAGCCTCGAAGAAACATCGAACGGCTCATGTCGATCATCAGCACCGTGGAGGCCTGCGTCTGGTGCTCGGTGCGGTGCACGATGAAATCCTGCGGCGCCATCTTCACCGGCACCTTCGGGCCCTCGCGGACGATGGAGTTGAAGAGCGTCTCCTTCATCTCGAGGAGGAACGGATCTCCGTACTCGTATGCCTTCAGCTCCTCCGAGGCGTCGGTCCCGATGCCGCCTCGCCACAGCTGGTGCTGGCCCATGCGGGTCTTCTTGAGCTGGTCGAAGATGTCGCGCAGCGCTGACTGGCCTATCCTGCGCATGCCGCGCGGCGTGAGCTCCAACCTTCGGCCCTTGCGCTCGACGTAGCCGGCCTTCTCCAGCACGTCGGTGACCTGGCGCAGCTGGTCCAGCGCCTGGCGCGCTTCGGGTCCGAGAAGATCCTGCGCCAGCGAACGGTCGACGTCGTCTGGGCGGAAGCTTCCCCTCTCCAGCTGCGACTCCAACCGATCCATCTGCTGCAGGCGCTCCATCAGCTGCATCGCCTCACCCATGCTCAGCGGATCCTCGCCGAAGAACGGATAGCGCTCGGAGAGCTCCGAGGGCGGCATCATCGCCTGCATAAAACCGGAGAGGCGCGCAAGCTCGAGGCGAAGCGAATCGTCCTGCAGGAGCGCGTCCATCATCTGACGCAGCTCCTCTCTCGCCTCGGGGCTGAGGCTCTGCAGCAGCGACTGCATCTGCGCCATCTGGCGCTGCAGGTGCTCCAGCAGCTCATCAAGGTTGTTGATCCCCGGCGGGAACATATCCCCGAACTTCTGCATGAAGCCGTTGAAGTCGGGCGTCCGGCCCTCCATCCGCTGCTCGAGCATCTTGTTCAGCTCGCGCACCATCTCGCGCACGCGGGAGAGGTCCTGGCCCTGCATCTGCTGCAGCGATCCTTTGATGCCCTGGAACATCTGGTCCAGCATCTGTTTCTGCAGCTGCTGCATCAGCTCGTCGAACTTCTGCCGGGCGGCGTCGTCGACGAACTCGTAGTTGCGCAAGCCTTTGACACGGCCGCCCAGGTCGTCAGGCAGGCGGTCGAGCTGGTCGTTGCGCTGCTTGGCAATCCGGTCGAGAAGCTTTCGCGCCTCGGGCGTCGCTTCCTGCGATCTGCGCTCGATGCCGGCACGCTCGGTGTCGATGACGTCCTGCACCTTCTGGCGCAGCTCCTCGACCGTCGAGTCGAGGTTGTAGCGGCCTAGCTCCCGCTCACGCGACTCACGAAGCTGCTTGAGGAGCTGTTCGAGGCCAGGCATGTTCGGCGAGCCCCAGCGGAGGAAGCGCTGCAGCGCCGCGTTGAGGTCGCCGTAGTTCATCAGGTCGTCGGACAGCGCGTCGAGCACGTCGCCTGCGTCCAGGTCGTCGAGCTTCTGCGTTCCGTCCCAGCGTGAGTAGCGAAACCTCACCGGACCACGCTAGCAGGACGCCAGCCACCCAGCTTCCGCTCAATCGCATGAGCGGCGCGGATGGCCACATCGTCGTGCCAGCCGGCGGCCACGATCTGGACTCCGATGGGCAGGTTCTCAGGCGACGTGCCCGCCCGGACGACGACGCACGGGTTGCCGGACAGGCTGTACGGCATCGTGTAGCTGAACTGGTGATCGCCCACGAGCTTGGCCTTGTAGAGGGGGGCGACGTCCGGGGCCACCGGGCTGAGCACCAGGTCGAACCGGGACATGAACTTCAGGACCGACGAACGGAAGACGTCCCACCGCTGATCCATGCGGTCGCGATTCATGTGCTTGCGGCCCCAAAAGCCCATCGTCAGCTGGTAGGCCTCGCCGAGCCAGGGCGGCCGCTCTTCGGTGACGGCGCAGCCGGCCGACCCCAGCGCCCGGGCGGCCGCCTTCACGGTGGCGATGATCCCCGGGGTTGGCCTGGCCATGCCGTCATCCGCGTACCAGGCCACACGCAAGCCGGCGAGCTTGGGGACCCGCTTCGGAAGCGGGACCGGGACCACGCCGGAGTCGATCCCGTCAGGTCCGGCCAGAACGCGCAGCGCGATCGCGAGGTCTGACGTGTACCGGGCCATCGGCCCGACCTGGCTGCGCGGGTCCGTCATGCCGCCGGTCAGCCCGTAACCGCCGGTCGCGGGGATCAAGCCGGCCGTCGGTTTCAACGCCGCAACCCCGCAGTAGTGCGCCGGCAGCCGGATGCTGCCGCCGGAATCGCTGCCGAGTCCGATCGGTGAGCCGCCCGCCGCGATGATGGCGGCCTCGCCGCTGCTGCTGATTCCGGGCGAGCGGTTGATGTCGTATGGGTTGCGCGTGCCGCCGTGCACAGGGCTCCAGCTGTCCTCCCCGTGCACCGGCGGGCAGTTCGTCTTGCCGATGAGGATCGCGCCCGCTCGGCGCATCCGGGCCACGACGGTCGCATCGTGGTCTGGGATCCGGCTCCTCATGATGCGCACGCCTGCTGTCGTCGGCAGGCCGGCAGTGTTGAAGATGTCCTTGACGGTGAAAGGCACGCCGTGGAGCGGACCCAGCGTGCTCCGCCGGCCGCTGTTGTGCCGATCAGCGGCACGAGCTTCCTTGATCGCGCTCTCGGCCGTCGCGAACACCACCGCGTTGAGGCGCGGGTTGACCGTGTGAATGTGCTCGAGGTGGGCGCGCACGACCTCCACGGAAGAGACCTTTTTGGTGCGGATGGCGCGCGCGAGCCAGCCCGCGGGTGCGCCGATGACGTCTCTCACGGCCGCGAGCTTAGACGCTCGTGGGGCGAATTGCGTGCGGTAAGGCCCTAGACGGAGTCTCCCGGTTTGATGTCGAGCACGCGCACGCCGTTACCGACCAGCTCCTGGAGCTGGCTCGGGTTGCCGGCCAGGATCGGGAAGGTGCCGAAGTGCATCGGCACCACGGTCTTGACCCCCAGCAGCGACGCCGCCTTCGCAGCGCGCTCGGGTCCCATCGTGTAAAACCCGCCGATCGGCAGGAAGGCGACGTCGAACTTGCCGAGCTCGGCGATCAACGCCATATCGCCGAATACGTCCGTGTCGCCGGCGAAGTAGACGCTGAAACCGTTCTCGAATTCGATGACGAGACCGCAGGCCTCCCCCCCGTAGACGATGCCGCCGTTGTCGGTGATCCCGCACGAGTGCTCCGCGTGAACCAGCGTGATCGACACGCCTTCCGCCTCGATGGTTCCACCCTGGTTGCCGCCGATGATCTTGTCGGCGTCCAGGCCTTTGGAGCCAAGCCATGCGCTGATCTCGTAGTTGGTGACGATCGTTGGCTTGGTGCGGCGAGCGATCTCCAGGGCGTCATGGATGTGGTCGAAGTGGCCGTGCGTGATCAGCATCAGGTCACACCGGTCGACATTCTTGAGCTGCTCGGGCGCGACGGGATTGTTCATGACCCAGGGGTCGATGAGGATTTCCTTGCCCTTCGCGCTCCGAACCTTCCAGGTCCCGTGACCGACCCACGTGAAGCTGACGTCGGCGTTGAGCGCCATCGCTATCCCCCTTGCTCCTGACGGAAAAGCCGATTTTCCCACACGGCCAAAACGAAGATGCCGACGCCGGCGACTGTCCAGATGTTCGGAAAGAAAAGCTCGCAAGGCTGGCGCACGAAGCCAAGGAGACCCACCGCAAGCACCGCCAGCGTGACCCAGCGCCTTCGCTCGACGGCCTTGACCAGCACGAGAAGCGTGACCGGCAGTAGGGGAAGCCACTGGTACGGCCAGACCTCGTTCGGGACCAAGGCGCCGAGCGCAAATCCGATCGACATGCCATACGCCGCATTCCACCCGCTTCGCCACGCCGCCCAGGCCGCGCCGGTCGCGAACGCCAGGGCGCTCGCATAAGAAAGGACGAGCGCAAGGCCCGAGAAATGCAGCGGCGAGCTGACGATCTGGTATCCACTGCCCGACGGCACTGCAAACGGCTCGCCGCCGATCGAGCGTGCGAACAACGTGCGCACCGAGTCGTACGCGCAGTCGGGATTGTGTGAGCCCAGGGACGCCAGCAGGACGTGCTGGTAGTAGAAGAGCGCGCCGCCGAAACCCAGCGGGATGAACGACAGGGCGGTCACCGCCACGACCACTACGGCAAGGACGACCGCATACCGGACCCGATGCTTCGGCCGCGGGCCGATGATCATCGCCGCGGGGTAGTACTTGATCGCGGCGGCCAGGCCGCCAAAAGCTCCGGCCAGGGCCGGTCGTTTCCTCTCGAACCAGACCGACAACATCGCGAACGCGAGCAGGACTCCGCCGCGCTGGCCGGCGCTCACGTCCGCGAACAGCGGGGGAAAGTACGCGGCCACCAGCCAGAAGATCGGCCGCGCGACGCGGTCCCGCGTGGCGAGCAGGCGGTAGAGCAATCCAAGGGCCAGGATCAGGGCGGTCGCGTCGATCGCCGTCCAGACCTGCGCGCCGATGCCGCGTGGCAGTAGCGCGACCGGGATGGCGAGCAGGGCGACGGGGGGCGGGCTCACGAAGGCGTCGAGTCCGCCGGGTGGAGCGATGATGTGCAGCCGAGCCAGGTAGTCGGCGGCCGGCTCGTACATGTGCGAAGGGTTGGTCAGGTACGCATGCGCGCCCTCCCACACGCCCTCGGCGTCGTAACGGCGGGGAGTCAGGAGCGTGTACAGCAACAGGCGCAACCCGAACACGACCGCGATCAGCCAGTAGAGGAGAGGCCGGGAGAGAATGTCGGCCGCTGCGCGCCGCAGGCGGTCGATCAATCGGTCGGGGGACGCAAGCCGCGCGAGCCGTTGCGCGACAGCCAGCTCGTGCCCTTGAGAAACTCGAGGAATGCGTGCACCGAAGCCGGCAGCTTGCGCTTGCGCAGATACACGATGTGCCAGTCGCGCCGGATCGGGAACCCACGGACGTCGAGCTCGACCAGCTGCCCGCTCGCGAACTCGAGCGCGCACGCGTAGCGCGAGATGACCGCGAGGCCAAGTCCCGACTCGACCGCGTGCTTGATCGCCCCATTCGATCCAAGCTCCATCGCGACAACCAGCTTCGCCCCGGCTTTGCGTGCGGTCTTCTCGAGCGACAACCTGCTGCCCGAGGCCGCTTCGCGCATCACGAACGGTTGGCCGGCGAGGTCCTTCAGGTCGAGGCGTTTCTTGCGGGCCAACGCGTGCCCGGCGGGCGCGACCACCACGAGCTCGTCGGTGAGAAAGGGGACGATCGCCAGCTCGGGGTCCTTGAGGGCCGGCCCGACCACCGCCAGGTCCAGCTCGCCGCGAAGGACCTGTTCCTGCACCCGCTCCCGCGTCCCGATCTCGAGCGAGATGACAAGGCCGTCGTGCAACTTCTTGAAGGCGCCCAACGCGGCCGGCAGCAGGTAGATGCCGACAGTGGTGCTCGCGCCGACTCTAAGGGTGCCTCGCTTGATGCCGCGCATCTCTTCGACCGCGACCGCGGCCTCGTCGAGGACGTCGAGCATCCTCCGCGCGTAGCCGTACAGCAAGGTTCCCGCTTCGGTGAGCGATACACGCTTGCCCAGGCGGTCGAGCAGCGGAATCCCGAGGGCCTCCTCGAGCTCTTTGACCTGGTAGGAGATCGACGGCTGGCTCAGGTTGAGGCGCTGCGCGGCCTGGCTGAAGCTCTTCAGGTCCGCGACCGTTTTGAACGTTCGCAGCTGGCGCAAGGTGACCGCGAGGTCGAGGTCGAATGGAGGGTTGGCCCGCGGCACGCGCCTACCATATGCGGATGGCAGCGCGGAAACCTCGTTCCCTGTCGCCGGTTCGCCGCACGACGCCAAGTCTCGAAGGAGTCGAGGCTCCGGAGAGGGCAGCGGCCACCGTCTCCGAGCAGAAGGTCAACCAGTACCGCAAGCGCCGCTACCAGGCGCTGCACGCAGAGACCGAAGCGGCCAACAAGCGTCGAGCCGCGGGCAAGGCCACGGCCCGCGACCGGATCGAGATGCTGCTGGACGAGGGATCGTTCGTCGAGCTGGATGTTTTCGCGACGCACCGCGCCCACGGATTCGGCATGGAAGACCGCAAGATCGCGGGCGACGGCGTGGTCGCGGGCTTCGGTGAGATCGATCGGCGGCCGGTCGCCGTGTACGCCTACGACGCGACGGTTTTCGGTGGCTCGCTCGGCGAGGTCACCGCGGAAAAGATCGTCAAGGTGCAGGAATTGGCCCTGCGCAACCGGGTGCCGATCATCGGGATCAACGATTCAGGAGGTGCGCGCATCCAGGAGGGCGTGGTCGCGCTCGCCGGTTACGCGGACATCTTCTATCGCAATGTGAGGTCGTCCGGCGTCATCCCGCAGCTCAGCGTCATCGCCGGGCCGTGCACCGGCGGTGCGGTGTACTCGCCGGCCATCACCGACTTCATCTTCATCGTCGCCGGCCAGGGCTACATGTTCATCACCGGCCCCGAGGTGATCAAGGTCGTGACCGGCGAGGCGGTCTCGTTCGACGAGCTCGGCGGGGGCCATGTCCACAACGCGACCTCAGGCGTGGCGCACTTCCTACCGCGCTCCGAGGCGGAATGCGCCGC
>Ga0070695_100001418_pt1 | contig 13288 bp, 11 predicted proteins | sample KBSK1252metaG_FD_65471 | JGI IMG/M metagenome (GOLD analysis project Ga0070695, IMG submission 65471) | Corn, switchgrass and miscanthus rhizosphere microbial communities from Kellogg Biological Station, Michigan, USA - KBS K1-25-2 metaG | ecosystem: Host-associated > Plants > Roots >...
CCAAGGTGGCCAGCAGGTTACTGCGCGGAGGCGGTCTCGCGACCTGTTGGCACAGGGCTTGCGAGTGAAGGGCTCCGAGACGGAGGAGGCTCGCACCATGGTGTTCCAGAGCGCCAACGGGTACACGCTCCTTGAAACCGGTCCCGCGTACATGATCATGCGCGCGCCGCTCTTCGGGGAAGTGTTCGTCGAGTGGAAGAGCCTGGAAGAGTGGCAGGCCCGGCCTCCGGACGCTGGTCACTGGGAGTTCGAAGTGCGACGAGATGTTGACGCCTTGAAGGGGCATCGTCAGACCGTGCTCGTGCTCGGGCGGTGCACGCTAACGTACTGGCCGTGGGAGGTTGTGCGAAAACTGCTCCTGCTGAACCGGAGGACGACCCGGCGAACGGCGCCTGAGGTACCGCCTCCCCCGCTGTCGTAGGCTCACGCGTGTCTACCCGGGGGGAGCTACTCTGCGCGATGTTCGACACGGCTAGGATGCGGACGACAGTGAGGAAACGGGGAGGATCCCCTGTGGCGTATCGGCTCTCTCTGACGACCGCGGCGGGGCTTGGGCTGGCATTCAGCCTAGCAGGGTCCTCGGGGGTGTCGGGGCAACCTTTGTCGGCGACCCCGGCAGCTCCGCCCTCCGACGCGCAGATCCGCTTGGAACTTCGGCGCCTGAACACGATGCGGGCGAACTGTCTCGCCCAGGCTCAGCAGGCAGTGACGCTGCAGCGAACGGCCAGTGCAGGCGGGCGCCTCTCAGACGTCGAGGCGTACGGGCAGACCCTCAAGGACAAGATGGCGTGTGTGGACACGGCCAATCAAGATCTTGTTCGGCTGCAAACCCAAGCGGGTCCAGCCAAGGCCGCGCTCTTCGTGAGTGAGGATCGATTCCATCAAGAGTACCGGCAGGCATTGCAGGCCCAGCTTGGGGCCCTGCAACGGTTGAGCGTGCAACTCGCCGGACATGACGGCGTCACGTACGAGATGTTTGCCCAGCAGATGGATGCGCTCAGGCGGCAGACGGATACGTTCAAAAATCGGTACATCCGGCTGCTCAACGAACCAGACACCCAGGACCTGGCCAAGGCTGTGTTTCAAGCGAGTGACGTGCTGCTCGCGAGCGCGCAAACCTGGAAAACTCAGATGAAGGCCGAGGTCGACATAACCGAGTTGGCTTCGAAGGGACCGAGTGCTCAGCTGGCCAGGGCTGAGGCCGTCCGTGATACCGCCCGTACGCAACGGGCCAGCCAGTGGGAGACGGCCCGACAACTCATCAGCCAGGCGGCCACGCTCGCCGCAACGCGATAGCGACCCCCCGCCGATAGGCTTCTTCGTGCTCGGACCGTCATCGACGAGTGCCGCGGTGACGAAGTCGCGGCCCATCCAAGTTCCCACATCCGGTCGTAGTATGGCCTTGGCCCGCCGGAGTTGTTGGCATCGCTTCGAAGTGGAGCCGAGCCAGTAAGACTGTCCCGGCCATCACTCAATCACCTGGTCCGCCCGCTGCAGCAGCGACGGCGGAATCGTCACGCCGAGCGCCTTGCCTTGAGGTTGATCACAGCGAGAGCGATTGGAGCGTGTTTCTCGGTCATGCCGCTTCAACCCTCGCGGCATCCTAGGTGCCGGCGGCCGAACGGCGTGAGGTCGTAGCGTTGGTCCAGAGTCTCAAGTACCGAGGCGCTCCCCGTGTCATTGTCAAATGCAAGCCGCCAGGCCCTCGGCCGCACAATCCCCCGTCGCTCCTACACCAGGCGGATCACGTGCTCGAGTAGGGGACAGGGATTTGTGCCCAATTTGTGCCTAACTCGGGCGCACTCTAGCGCATTCCAGTGCACTCCAGCGCACGACGCCATGGGGCGTTTCGACAGTACGCAGTTACGCACACTTACGCGAACACCGGCCTAGGACTGAAAATCCTGGTGTCGGCGGTTCAATCCCGTCCCAGCCCTATGGTGATTGACGCAGCGGCTCCCGCTTTGGAAAGAGCGGCACGGGCACGGCAACCTGCTCTCCGGCAGGGAGAGCACCCCACTGGAGCGCTTCAGTCCAATTCGCGGCCAGCGTCACGCCAAGCTGCGTGGCGATGCGATCGGCGGTTTCAGGGAGAAAAGGCCGCAACGCCTCCGCTACCAGGCGCAGACACTCGGCGAGGTTCCATAGCACATGGTCGAGGCGCTGGCTCGCGTCCACATCGCCACCACGCTCAGCCCGCGCCAACGCCCAGGGCTTCGTGTCCTCCACGAATCGGTTGGCGGCCCCCACCAGGTTGAAGACCGCCTCAAGGCCTACGCGGGGATCCCATCCTTCACCGAGGGTCCGGTGCAACACGACAGGCAGTTGTTCCGCGGTTGTTTGGAGAGGGGATATCCCACCTGGCGTCGGCGTCGGGATTACTCCAGCGCGATAGCGATGCATCATGCTCGTGGTCCGCTGCAGCAGGTTCCCGAGGTTGTTCGCCAGATCGGCGGTGTAGGCGCGGGCCAAGCTCGTCTCCGTGTAGTCGGCGTCGTCAGCGGGCGGAACCTCGCGCAGGAGCCAGTAGCGGACGGTGTCGACCCCCCATGAAGCGGCGAGCGCGGCAGGATCGATGCCGGTACCGAGCGTCTTGCTCATGCGCCGCCCGTCCCGTGTGAGAAAGCCGTGGACGATGATCCGGGTTGGTACCGGGAGACCGGCCGACAGCAGGAGGGCGGGCCAGCACACGGCGTGGAATCGGAGGATATCTTTCCCGATGACGTGGACGCGGTGGGGGTTGTTGATCCAGGAGCGCCGGAAGCGGACCGACTCACTGCCGTAGCCAAGAGCGGTGATGTAGTTCGTGAGCGCATCAAACCAGACGTACATGACCTGATCGGGATCGCCCGGCACCGGGATCCCCCAACCTCTGGCGCGCGCCTGCGTTCGGGATATGCTGAAATCCGTCACGCCGCGCGCGATGAACGCCTGGACCTCGCGGTGACGCGACTCCGGGACCACGCGCAGCGCCCGCGACGTGATCAGCTCGCTCAGCTGATCAGCATAGCGGGAGAGCCGGAAGAAGTAGTTCTCCTCCTCGACTACTTCGGGCTCGATTTCGTGTTCAGGGCAGCGACCGGCGACCAGCTCGTCGGTCGTATAGAAGCGTTCGCACCGAACACAGTAGAGGCCGCGGTAGGGTCGCTTGTAGATATCACCGGCCGCGGCGCACGCCGTCCAGAAGCGTTGGGCTCCGTCGCGGTGCCGCGGATCCGTAGCCGTCCGGATGAAATCATCCTGGCTGAGGTGAAGCGCGTGAGCCAGGGCCTGGAAGACCGCGGCATTCTGATCGACGAGCAACCGAATTGGGACCCCTTCCCGATCGGCGGCCAGCACGTTCGTCAGGCTATTCTCATCGGTGCCGGTCAGGAACCAGGTATCGTCGCCGGCCAGCCGATGGTAGCGGGCCAGGACGTCGGCCTGCACCAGCTCGAGCGCGAAGCCCAGGTGCGGTGCGGCGTTGACGTAGGGAATGGCAGTGGTGACGTAGAACGAACCCATGTCGTGCCTCCTCCAGTTGTCGTCGGCCCGTGGCCGAGACGGAGAAAGCGCGACGGCCACGGGGAGTTGGGAACCCACCCGTGGCCCAGCGCGTGTGGCTAGTGCGCCGCCCTCCGGGTAGGTGGACTCATACCCATGGCCATCATTGAAAGTCGACGGAGGCGGTGCATGGGCCGACTATAGCCCGCGGTCTACTCCTGGGCAAGAGGGGCGGGCGGCGACTCCGCGCCAATTCGCGTCCCCAGTGGCGTGAGTGCGGGGGCTCTCGCTCTCGTCTGCGGCCAACCTACTTCTCGTCCGCACTCTTCGGTCGTCTGCCTATTTTTGGTGTTATGACTGTGGACGCGATCCGTAGTCTGTCGGACGACTGTGAGGGGTACCCCCTGCGGAAGGACTACCCGGTCGACACGCCCGTTCGCGCCGTACCGATGATTCTTCACGAGAGGAGCTGCCGATGATCTATGAGCTACGCACCTACACGCTGATCCCGGGAAAGCAGGGCGAGTATCTCAAGCTCAACGCGGAGGTGGGGCGTCCCACGCGAGGCCAGAAATACGGCACGCTCGAGGGCTCGTGGACAACGGAGTTTGGCACGCTGAACCAGTTCGTCACCCTCTGGAGCTACGCCGATCTCGTCGAGCGCGAGCGGCTGCGGGCCGAACTCCAGAAGAACGAGGTCTGGAGCCGGGACTACGTCCCCAGGATCCTACCCATACTCCTCGCCCAGGAGAACAAGATTCTCTCCGCGGAGCTCCCCCTCAAGCCCCCAGCGGAGGGCAGCCACATCTACGAGCTCCGGACATATCGCACTCAGGTGGGCAAGGCGGGAGAGTGGCTCGGCCACTTCAAAGCGATCCTGCCGGTCCGTGAGAAATACTCGAAGAACGTCGGGCTGTGGCAGACGGAGGTCGCCCAGCTCAACGAGGTCGTGCACCTCTGGGCGTATCGCGATCTCAATGACCGAGTGGCCGTGCGCGCCAAGGTCGCCCAGGACCCAAAATGGCAGACTTTCCTCGTCAAGGCGACGCCGTTACTCGTCGAGATGCGGTCGATCGTGCTGACGCCGGCGCCAGCGTCGCCGATGAAATGAAGGCGAGCATTGGCAATCGCGCCGCGTCGTGCCCGTAGGTGAGCAAGATGCGGGCTCGTCTTCTGTCAGGCCTCGTGTCGCAAAATCAGTCCCGGCCAGACTTGCTGCGTTAGACTCGACTGCAATGACCGTGTCCGGGGCCGAGCTTGCCGCGCTCCTCGAGCGTCGAGGATTTGACTTCTTCGCCGGGGTGCCTTGTTCGCTGATCGAGGATCTGATCGCGACGCTCGAGGGCCACCCACGCCTCCCGTATATCCCGGCGCCGCGCGAAGACGTGGCGGTGGGACTGGCCGCCGGCGCCTGGTTCGCCGGACGACGGCCAGCGGTGCTGATGCAGAACTCCGGCCTCGGCACCAGCCTCAATGCGCTCGCCTCGCTGGCGCTCATGTATGGTCTCCCTTCACTGCTGCTCGTGACCTGGCGCGGCCATCGTGGCAAGGACGCGCCGGAGCACATCCTGACCGGCGAGATCTCGCCCCGCCTGCTCGAGCTGCTGGGGATCCCGTACCGGGTGCTCGCGGCGGACACGCTCGAGGCCGACCTGAGCTGGGTGGTGGAGACGATGGACAGGGCGATGCAGCCGGTTGCCCTCCTCGTGCCGCCCGGGGTGGTCGAGATCGGCAAAGCCGGGCACGGAGCAGCCGGCCGGACACGATCAGTCGCGCGGGAGGCGACGCCCTCGGGTGACGCGCGGCATGCCGGCTTGCCTCGGGTTCTCACGCCGCGCCTCTCGAGGCTGGACGCGATCGCGGCCACGCGGAAGGCCCTCGGACGCGAGCCGGTGATTCACGCCAACGGCTATATGTGCCGCGAGTCGTTCTCGCTGGGTGACCGGCCGGAGAATTTCTACATGATAGGCTCCATGGGGCTGGCCTCGGCGATCGGCCTTGGGCTCTCGCTGGTGGACCGCGACACCGCGACGGTCGTGCTCGACGGCGACGGCAATCTCCTCATGAACCTCGGCATCCTCCCCCTCGTCGCGGCACTTCACCCGAGGCGCTTCGTCCATATCGTGTTCGACAACGAGATCTACGGGTCCACGGGCAGTCAGCGATCGATCACCTCCGAGATTCGCCTCGACCGGCTGGCCGAAGCGGCCGGATACCACACGGTGGCCGCGGTGACCGACGCCGACGCGATCACCCAGGCGGTGCAGACGGCGCTCGACCGCGACGGGCCACACTTCATCCTCGCGAAGGTGACGGCCGAGGAGGCCAATGTCCCGCGCATTCCCTACACGCCTCACCAGCTTCGCGACCGCTTCCGCGCGAACGCCTGCAGGTAACGGAGGGCACCCCATGCGCACGACCACCCAGCTCCGGCACCTCGTGACCCGCCCCGACATCGCCTTCATGATGGAGGCCCACGACGGGCTCTCCGCCCGCATCGTCGAGGAAGCCGGCTTCGAAGGGATCTGGGCGAGCGGGCTCACCTTGTCCGCCTCCTTCGGAGTCCGTGACAACAACGAGCTGAGCTGGACCCAGGTCGTCGATCATGTCGCGTTCATGGTCGAGGCGGCGGCAACGCCCGTGCTCCTCGACGGCGACACCGGCTACGGCAACTTCAATAACATGCGGCGTCTCGTCCGGAAGCTGGAGCAGGTCGGCGTGGCCGGCGTGGTGATCGAGGACAAGCTCTTCCCGAAGACGAATTCGTTTCTCCGCTCGGAGCTTCAGCCGCTCGCCGACATCGCGGAGTTCTGCGGGAAGATCAAGGCTGGCAAGGACAGCCAGGAGGACGCCGACTTTGTGCTGGTCGCCCGCGTGGAAGCGCTCATCGCGGGCTGGGGTCTCGCGGAAGCGCTCAAGCGCGCGGAGGCATACCACGCGGCCGGCGCCGACGCGATCCTGATCCACTCGCGGCAGTCGAGCCCGGCCGAGATCTTCGGGTTTCTCGCGGAATGGGGGAATCGCTCGCCGGTGGTGCTCGTTCCCACCACGTACTGGCGCACCTCGACCGAGGACTTCCGCGCGCGGCGGGTCAGCATGGTGATCTGGGCGAATCACCTGCTGAGGGCCTCGATCGGCGCCATGCAGGAGACGGCGCGCCGGCTTCGCGCGGACGATTCCCTGCTGGCCGTCGAGCCGCAGGTGGCCCCGCTCCACGAGGTCTTCCGGCTCCAGGGCGACGCCGAACTGGCGGAGGCGGAGCGGCGCTATCTGCCCGCGCGCGAATCGCTTTCCGCCGTGGTGCTGGCAGCCGGCGAAGGCACGGACTTCGGCGGGCTGACGGCGCGGGTGCCGAAGGCGATGCTGCGGGTTCAGGGCCGGCCCATCCTGGCCCGGCTCCTCGACGATTTTGCTGCGTTCGGTGGCCGGAATGCCATCGTCGTGCGCGGCCATCGGGCCGAGGCCATCGACGTGCCGGGCGCGAGGTTTGTGGACAATCCGGATTTCGCGTCGACCAGCGAAGCGTATTCGCTGTCGCTGGCCGAGGCGGACCTTGGTCCAGGCACGCTCATCGCGTTCGGCGACATCGTGCTGAAGCGCCACATCATCCAGGCGCTCCTGGAGGAAGCCGGCGACGGGATCACGCTCGCCGTCGACAGCGCGCTCGCCGGCATGGCCGATACCGACCGCATCATCGCCGACCGCGCCGATACGGGTCGCTTCACGTTCGAGGCCGTGCACCTCCAGGCCATCGGCGAGACCGTGGCGCCCGCGGAAGGCCACGGCGTCTGGATCGGGCTCATGCACCTCGGCCGCGACGGCGCCGGCTGGCTGGCGGAGGCCATCCGCGAGGCACGCGCTGACGGCAGCCTCCGGACCGCGCCTCTGCGGGACCTCATCGCCCGCGTGGTCGCCGCCGGGCACTCCGTGCGGGTCGTTTATGGTCGAGGCGGCTGGGTCAACGTCAACGACGTCGCGGGCCTGGTCGACGCGTCGGGCCTCTGAGGTCTGTTCGACCTTGGAGTGTGTCTACACCGGCACCGCGCTTGGCGCCCTCGAACCGCCGACGGCGTGATCTCAGCCGGTCGGGATTAGCTCCTCCCAAGAGGGCAGGGTAGGAGCGCGGCCGGTCGCACCAAGTGACGACTGGCCGCAGGAGCCCTGGAGCTTTAGGCTTCGGCTTCGCTCGCCAAGTCTATGCCGGCTTGAGGTTCAAAGGTCATCTTGACCAGCGCCGTGCCCACGACTAAGCTCGCGCCACCTGTCCCGACCGATCCCGGCTTCGAGTCGCGGGGAGGCTTCCGGCATGAAGTGCCCCCGGTGCCAGCACGAGAACCGCCCCCAGGCGAAGTACTGTGAGGAATGTGCAAGTCTCTTGGATGGGGCTACTCGTACCGCGCCGTCATATGCAGATCTGAAGACCGAGGTGGAAGGCCTCAGGCCAGCGCTGGGCGAAGCGCTGGAGCAGCAGGCAGCCACTGCGGAGATCTTGCGGGTCATCGCGAGCTCTCCGGCGGACCTCCAGCCGGTGCTGGATGCCGTGGTGCGAAGTGCCGCACGACTGTGTGAGACCAGTGACGCTGCGATCTTCCGGGACGAGGGCGATACCTTGCGCATCGTGGCGCATGACGGAGTCATCCCGCCGGTTGCGCCGGTTGGTTCGCTGGTTCCGCGAAGGCGCGGGTCCGTGACCGGCCGCGTCGTCCTCGAAGGGCTGGCCGTTCACGTCCCCGATCTGCAGGCCGCCGCCGACGAATTCCCGGAAGGCAGCGAGAACGCACGGCGCCTCGGATGGCGGGCCACGCTCGCCGTGCCGCTCATGCGAGAGCGCACGGTCATCGGTACGATCGGAGTGCGCCGCACCGAGGCCCGGCCCTTCTCCGACGCGCAGATCGCCCTGCTCCAGACGTTCGCCGACCAGGCCGTCATCGCCATCGAGAACGTGCGGCTGTTCAGAGAGCTACAGGAGAAGAACCGTGAATTGACGATCGCGCTGGACCAGCAGACCGCGACCGCCGAGATCCTCAAGGTGATTGGCCGATCGCAGACCGACGTCCAGCCAGTGTTCGATGCCATCGCGGACAGTGCGCTGCGCCTGTGCGACGCCAAGCACGGCAATGTGTTCCTGTTCGATGGCGAACTCGTTCATCTCGCTGCGGTTGCGGGCACGGATTGGGAGGGCACCGAAGCCGTGCGTCGAAGCTTCCCGCAGGCGCTCGGCCGGACAAGCGCTACCACGAGGGCGATCCAGACGCGACGGCCGGTCATCATCCAAGATGTTCTCGAGGATCCTGAATACCGCCTCACCGGGATGGTTCGCGCCACCACCTTCCGGAGCGTGATGTCCATCCCGATGCTGCGGACTGGGGAACCGATCGGCGCCATTACGGTCACCCGGGCCGAAGCCGGACCGTTTTCCGACAAGCAACTCGGTCTGCTGCAGACCTTCGCCGACCAAGCGGTCATTGCGATCGAGAACGTGCGTCTGTTCAATGACCTGGAGGTCCGGAACCGCGATCTGTCCGAGGCACTCGACCGGCAGACCGCGACGGCGGAGGTGCTGCGCGTCATCGGCCGATCCCAGACCGATATCCGGCCCGTTTTTGCCGCGATCATGGACTGTGCGGTTCGCCTCTGTGCCGCCGATCTTGGCTCCATCTTCGCCGTCGAGGGCGGACAGCTCGTGCCAATCGAGCTCTGGCCGAGTACCCCCGAGGCCTGGGCGGTGTTACGCGAAGTCTACCCGCGACCTGCGGACAAGACGAGCCTGACTGGCCGGGCCGTCGTAGAGGCGAGAGTCGTCCACGTGCCGGACATCGAAGACCCTAACGCTCCGGCGGTCCTGAGGGTCGTGCCGAGGCGGCTCGGCTTCCGCAGCCAGCTCTCGGTGCCCATCCTACGCGGTGGTCAACCGATCGGGGTTCTCTCGCTCACGAGGCGGATTCCCGGCCCCTTCTCCCGCCCTCAGATCGAGCTCGTCCAGACCTTCGCCGATCAGGCCGTCATCGCCATCGAGAACGCCCGCCTCCTTGGCGAGCTACAGGCGCGGACCGCCGAGCTGACGCAGTCGGTCGGCCAGCTGACGGCCCTTGGCGAGATCAGCCGGGCGGTGAGTTCGACGCTCGACGTCGAAACCGTGCTCCAGACCATCGTCTCCCGGGCGACCCAGCTCGCAGGCGCGGACGGCTGCGCGATCTATGAGTACGACGACGCGACGGAGGCGTTTCATATCCGGGCCACGCATAACCTGGACCCCGTCCTCGTCGAGACGTTGCGGACAGCTCCGCTGCGCAAGGGCGAAGGGGCCATGGGTCGCGCAGCGGAGACCCGTGAGCCGACCCAGGTCGCAGACATCGCGGCGCCCGGCGCCTACGAGAGCCATATCCGGGATACGCTGCTGGGTGCCGGCTACCGGGCGCTGCTCTCCGTACCGCTGCTCCGGGAGGGAGAGATCATCGGCAGCCTGTCACTGAACCGGCACACACCCGGCGAGTTCCCGCCGGAGGCCGTCGAGGTCCTCAAGACCTTTGCCACCCAGTCGGCCCTGGCGATCCAGAACGCCCGCCTCTTCCGTGAGATCGCGGACAAGAGCCGACAGCTGGAAGCCGCCAGCCGCCACAAATCCGAGTTCCTCGCCAACATGAGCCACGAGCTCCGCACGCCGCTCAACGCCATCATCGGGTTCTCGGAAGTGCTCGCCGAGAAGATGTTCGGCGACATCAATACCAAGCAGGCGGAGTACTTGCAAGACATCCTGGAGTCGGGACGGCACCTCCTGTCCCTCATCAACGATATCCTCGATCTCTCGAAGATCGAGGCGGGGCACATGGAGCTGGAGCCGACGGACTTCGATCTGCCGAGTGCCATCGACAATGCGCTGACCTTGGTGCGGGAGCGGGCCACCCGGCGCGGCATCACGGTGGGCCGAACCGTCGACGAACACCTCGGGACGATTCGCGGCGACGAGCGGAAGGTGAAACAGGTCCTCTTGAACCTCCTCTCCAACGCTCTGAAGTTCACTCCCGAGGGGGGGCGGATCGACGTCGGAGGCCGGCTGGACGGCGAGATGGTGGAGGTGTCCGTCGCGGATACGGGCGTCGGCATCGCGGCGACGGATCAGGAGGCGGTCTTCGAGGAGTTCCGGCAGGTGGGCGCCACGGAGAGGAAAGCGGAAGGCACCGGGCTGGGCCTGGCGCTCTCCCGGAAGTTCGTCGAACTCCATCGCGGCAAGATCTGGGTGCAGAGCGAGGTCGGCCGCGGCTCCACCTTCACGTTCACGCTCCCGGTGCGGGCAGGCGCTCGGGCCACGGGCGGAGCAGCAGGGGATTGAGCCGACTATGCGAAAGCTCGTGACCGTTGTGGTTGGCATTTATCTCGCCATCGGTATCCTGCTGGCGCTCTTCCACCCGAGAATGACAGATACCCAGAGGCTGATCGCAGCTCAGAAGGGCATTGTCTGTGAAGCTAGTCTCATCGACGTGATTGCGCTTTGGCCCTATCGGTTGACGTACTACTACGGTGGCGGCTTCGCGGAGTGTCTGCGAAAGCTCGGAAGTTAGCAGGTCCTGGAGGTCGGGGACCTCAGTGAAATCGAGAAGGCCTTCGGGGGTGGCCAGCGTTACCCTCGGTCTTCTTGCCGCGCCGCTCGCCGCCGAGGGGCAGCAGGCTGGAAAGTCGTACCGAGTCTGCTTCCTCGCCCTCACTCCTGGGGAGGACACCGCGTCGATGAAGCCGCTGCTCGAGGGGCTCCACGAGATGGGCCACGAGGAGGGCAGGAGCATTCCCTAGTGGCGCGGTGGCGGATATCTCCATCGGTTACCTTGGGTTGGCGTGGCCTGGTCGCACTCAACGCAACACGAATGGGGCGATGCTGGCCGCGAGGATCCCGATCGGAGCGACGTAGCGCAGGACGATCGTGAGTCGGCGGACGGTTCCCGGCCCGAGCCCGAGCTCGTCGCCGAGCGCACCAGCCGGGATGATCCAAGCCGAAGATCGCGAGGCCGAGTCCGCCGAGCGGCAAGAGCACGTTGGATGACAGGTAGTCCAGGCAATCGAACGCGGTCGCGGTGGTGAGACCGGGGACTCCCGCCAGCGGGTACCAGGCCGACCAGGTGCTGAACGACAGCACGGTGGCAATGCCGAGTACCCAGCACCCCGACGCCGCGGCCAAGGTGGCCTTCGGACGCGAGCTGCCGAGCCAGCGGAGGGCCAGGGACACCGGCATTTCGAGAAGCGACATGGCAGAGGCCAGGGCGGCGAGCGTGAGCAGCACGAAGAACGCGATCGCTATTGGCGCCCCGAGCGGCATCCGGGCGAACGCGAGCGGCAGCGTGACGAACATCAGGCCTGGCCCGCTCGCGGGATCCAGTTGCTCCGCGAAGACGACCGGGAACACCGCCAAGCCCGCGAGAAAGGAGATGGCGGTGTCGCTCAGGAGCGTGACGATCGCCACGGTCCGAAGATCGAACGCGGACCCTGCGTAGGCCGCGTAGGTGATCATGACCGCGAGGCCGACCCCGATTGAAAAGAAGCCCAAGCCCAGCGCCTCGAGGGCCACCCGGGGAGACAGGCGATCCATGTCGAACGAGAAGAGGAACCGCAGCGCGGCCGGCGTGTCGCCCCGGATGGTGGAATAGCTCGCCAGCACGATGACGAGGACGATCAGGATCGGCATGAGATAGAGGGACGCGCGCTCGATCCCGCCCGCGACGCCGCGAGCGACTACCACTGCAGTGGCCGCCATGAAGAGCGTGTGGTAGACCGTCATGCGTAGCGGGGACTCGAGCAACGCGTCGAACCGGGCCTGTATCGCCGGTGCCGAGGCGCCCGGGAGTCCGTCTCGGATCGTGTCGAACACGTAGGCCAGCGCCCAGCCGCCGATCACGGAATAGAAGCTCAGGATGACGATCGCCCCGACTACCCCTACCACTCCGATGCCGGCCCAGAAACGTGAGGCCCCGCTCGCCAGAGCGACCGCGGCGATGCTGCCCACCGCGTGAGACCGGCCGCGGCGCCCGATCGCGAACTCGACGAGCATCAGAGGGAAGACGATCAACCCGAGGCCCAGCAGGTAGAAGATGACAAAGCCGCCACCGCCGTTCGTACCGACCTCATAGGGAAACTTCCAGATGCTGCCCAGGCCGATCGCCGAACCCATCGAGGCGAAGATGAAGCCGGAGCGGCTCGACCAGCGCTCGTGGCTCACTGAGGCGAGGGGGAGTTGCGGAATTCCGCTCGCAGGCGGCCCAGTCCGTGAGAGAGGATCGCCCCGACCAGGAGTACTGCCGCACTCGTGCCCATGACGAATCCTTCGAGCTCATTGGCCCACGTCCGGCCGCCCGCCACGAACACGAACGCCCCCGCGCCGTGCACGGCACTCAAGATGCCGAGCACCCAGCTTGCGAGCGACCGAGGGGCGCGACGCGGTCTATCTGATAGGTGGATGCCCATATGCCCTCCGACCAGGAGGCTCGGTGCACCGAGCGTGCCGGACCACCCGCTTGAGAAACCGCGACGTTCGGCCGGAGAACACGCGCGGAGTGGGGCGGAGCGATCCCAGCGAGGCGGCCCCGCCCCAATTTGATCTGAGGGGGTTTCTCGGCGATGATCCCCACAATCGAATGAGCGCGCCCCAGGTCCTGATCGTCGACGACGAGCCCGACATGCTCGAGAACTGCTCCCGCATCCTCTCCCGTCAAGGCTATACGTGCACGACGGCCGGGGACGGGACCGCCGCCCTGGCGATCCTCGAGCGCGAGCGACCCGATGTGCTGCTGACCGATTTCAAGATGCCGGGCATGGATGG
>Ga0070695_100001421_pt1 | contig 13277 bp, 29 predicted proteins | sample KBSK1252metaG_FD_65471 | JGI IMG/M metagenome (GOLD analysis project Ga0070695, IMG submission 65471) | Corn, switchgrass and miscanthus rhizosphere microbial communities from Kellogg Biological Station, Michigan, USA - KBS K1-25-2 metaG | ecosystem: Host-associated > Plants > Roots >...
AATTGCGGTTCTTTCTGTATATCTTCCACCGTTGCACCTAATTTACGTGCCGCATACGAGGTTATAAACGTTCGATAACGCTTACGAAAGGTCTGGGTAGCGTCATCGCGATAAGAAATGACTAGGGTTTCAGTGGGATTATCACTCATTAAGTCATCTACTGCGAAGAGAGCAAGCACTAGTGAACTAAATCCCTCGCGCCGAGCTTTGAGTATCTGTTCTCGAACAGGAACATTTAGTCCTTGTTTCTCAATATCGTAGTCTGCTACTAGCTGATCGTAATACTTATTTTGGACATCTCTAAATTTAAAAGGTACTAACTGACCACTTTTAGGTTCATCGATAAGAAAATAATTTTCAATAAAGGCACGATACTTCATTCATGTTTTCCCAATATAATATGTAAAAACTTCCCCCACATCATCGCTAGCTCGTACCAGTTTTCTGTCCCTGCAATGAATTGACCTGGAATAGAAAACAAAGTCCCAATAAACATAAAAGGAAAAGCTAGAATTTGGCGTAAAATTTTAATCATATTGCTCCCTATCGTCGTTAAAGTTGATCTGAACCGCTACTCCAACACCATCAGGCACAAACTTACGCTTAATCTTATAAGCTGTTTCAAGATATTTATGACGTGCATGAAAATCAGGTTCAGGAATATAATCATAAATCGGCCGCCCTTTATCATCACGATCAATCATGTGAGGTTTCTTGGTTGTAGCTTTAAGACCTGCTCTATGAACTTTGACTAATTCTTCATCAGATAATCTGCTTTCAACCAATTCTTCCCATGCTTTTGAGCGCGTTAATTTAGTTGTAGTCTCCGCGGTCGTCTTAGAATAACCCACTTCTTTCATGGCTTGGGTGATGGATGTACCTTTAAGTACCTTCTTAATAGCTAGTTTTTGCTTAATTGTAGCCATTGAATATTAAATAAACTAATAAATTAGCGACGAATTCTAAAACCAAAGCTATGCCGGCCGCTTGCCAAAAGAGCTTCCACTTAAACCTTGATCTTAAACGTACATAGCCAACCTTCTTACCACAATTCTTGCAAATAATAGGCCTGTTGATTCCTGATCTAAGTATCTTGTGACGTTGTTTCATATTTTTTAAATGGCTTACCTTTATACACGTCTGAAGTTAAATGCCAACGATAGCATCTATCACACTGATATGCCCGCATCATCTTACCGTTATAAGCTATACCTTTTAACATTCTCTTGGCTTTTTCTTTAGAGAAAGATGTTTTTATACACCTCATTGCTTCGGGTTTGTTACTTCATACGGTAACTTCGTTCCATACTTACTTAATTTCTCTGACAAATCATCACCTCTTCGGATAAAAACTAAATATAATCTTTCCCACCAATATAACTTGCGCCATAGCTTATTAATAAGCCAAACCTCTTGCTCAACACCCTTCCAAAAACCTTTGTCATGCCCTTCATCCCAAGCTTTTTGAATTTGTTCATTATACATATAATTATTAGTTATTTATCCCAAACATTTCTCAATCTAAAGTATTCAATAATATCCGACTTAAACTCCCAAAACATACAATGATAGGGTTCAGATAATAATTTCTTAGTATGCCAGCGCAACCACGTAATCATTCGCTTAATTTAATTAATTCTGCATTAGGAATCACACAATGACCGCCGATTTCTTGCATAATAGGCTGAAGCACCGGCCGGACAAACTCTAAATGATCTAACTTAGTGTATCCCTCATTGTAAGTTTGGTTAGCCAATGTATAGACTTCATGGAAATTAAGGTCATTCTTATCACAATACCGCTTTACTCTTTGAGCAAATTGGATGCAAGCACGGTAGTATTCTGTATCAAATAGCTTCATGGCTTCAGTGGTCTCGCTTCTATCAAACAGAGCTACTTTAAGTCCCACGCGTCGGAAATAATCTGCGACTTCACTCGCTTGTTCCCCTCCGATAAACTTAACAAATGTCTTAATGCCACTTTCAAGATTTGGATGTAATCCTCTGATTGGCGAATGGCTTGCTCCAAGATTTGCTGAAGTACCAACTGGGACGGTTGAATGGATGATGGTGTATTTCGGCTTATATTTTTCTTGGTAGTTTTTGACATCTTGAATAAATGTTTCTGAATAAGGAAAGGCTATATGAATAATATCCGCTGATTCTATGTTTGCCAAATTATAAGGCTCATCAATTCCAGGTACAAATACTGTATCTACAAAACCAATTGGATAAAATGGTTTAAACACTTCATACAATGCCTTGCCCACCTCCCCCATTCCTACGATTAAGGTTTTATTGTTCATCGAAATATCCTGCTAATTTCATGTTTTCTAAGGTATCATCTTCATACTGCACGGGGTTATCTTTACGTTCAAGCGCATGAAAATCGTCGCCTGGATTCTGTGGCATCTGAACTAAGAAGAAATTATTACCATAATAACGCTCTAGGTTTCTTAACGATGTAATTCGACCGTCGTAGACAATAAAAGAACCAGTCTTAAGTTTTCCTTCAAGAAGTAACTTATGAATCGTACCATTAGGGAGATCAACCAATTTATCCTTTTCCAAGAACGGCCCTGGGCCATCGTTAATAATTAAATCGTATTTTTTATTAGGAAGCGAAGAATAAATAGAAAAATTATTGTGCGGAATCTCTGGCGTGTTCCAAACCTTTACATTAGCCTTATGAATCGTCATGTTTTCCTGTAATTCTTTAGGAATCAAATCTGTAGCGATTTTAATACACTTATTATATTGTTCAATCGTATCAATATGATGTTCTACACCTTTTTCTTTTAGAGCTAACGCCACCATTGCCGCACTTGCACCTATTCCTGTTCCTAAATCAAGAACATTCTTAACATCATGGCTTAACACAAACTTATACAACGCCTGTGCATTAGGCCATATCATAATCCATTGGCCATGCTTACTTTGAGCAAAATGTTTATATAATGAACTAGCTTCCATAGTTTACCTTCCGGATTGTTCGGTTCTTTGGTTGTTGATGAGTGAACAATCGTTTTACTGTTGGTGCACCAAATTTCTTTTTAAAATTTATAAATTCATCGTAAGTTTGGTTATATCCATATAATAAGTTACCACCAAACCTAGCTTTATTAGCCAGCACTTCACTCTTATCGCCATTAATAGTAATTTTTATACCCATGCCATTTGCAATTCCAAGCCAATACTCAACACCAGCCTTCTCATAGAAATATTCAGACGAGGAAGCTTGATTAACCCCATAAAGCTGAATATCTCTTGCCCCATTCATAATCGCGTAAGCAATCATATAACAAATTGTATTGGTAAAATAAGGTATCCCAAAAACTTGTGCAGCTTTTTCTAGAGGGAACGCGACAGATAATGGAATTTCCTCATATTTAAATGGCGAAATTAAGGAAATCCGCATTTTATTGATCCGCGCCACAACATCTCCTAAATCATTAATCCCTGTAACGATTTGAGGTTTCTCGTCAAGAACATCCATAATACAAAGCAAATCTGGCTTAACATGATACCGTTCGAAGTAAATATAATCATTCAGACAAAAAACAATCCGATCAGTTTGCGCTGGAATTAACTGCCAACCACTCCCTGTGCCCGCAATGATCCACTTAGTTTGATCCTTTTTTATATCAAATGCCATTATTTAGAATCTCCAGGATCACTTTCTTGATTTTTGATCCAAGTTTTAATTTCAGCAACAACATCAATTAATCCCACTTGCACTTGCAAACCAGAATCATCTGCAAACAACTTCTTTAGTAATTCAATCGCTTTTTTTGATAAAACCATAGTTACACCTTTCTAAGTAATTTTTCAACTTCTTTAGTAATAAAATTTTCGGTTGCCTCTCTATCCTCCCAAGTAACACCTCCTATGTGTGGAGTTAATATTAAATTATCGTGTAGCCTCGAATATTGGATAAGTTCAGCATCGTCTATAAAATCTACCGCCGCGCCTTTAATCATCTCGTTTGATAAAGCCCAGAATAACGCTCTTTTCTCTACCACACCACTGCGAGATGTGTTTATAAAGTAAGCGCCCTGCTTCATCTGGCTGAACATATCTTTCGTAAAAAATCCTTCGTTACTGTCTAAGGGAATATGTAAAGTTACAATGTCGCTTTTCTGTAAAAGAGAAGTAAGCCCTACCAAGTCCTGATCTACAATCAGTGTCTTCATATCAATCGCTTCTGCTATCTGTTTAACCTGTTTTCCAACTCTTCCAAGCCCTACTATCCCTAGAGTTTTACCACTCAACCGTTGGCCTTTGTACTCTTCTCTATCCCCATATGGAGGATGTAAAGCAGTTCTGTAGTTACGAAGTAGTCCAATAATCAAGCCAATAGTGTGCTCTGCCGTGCTAGTAATGTCTTTAGTAAAGTTAGGATAGTCTCTAAGGGAAATTAATTTAATCCCTCGACTTTTCAACTCCCCTACGTCAATGTGATCCAAACCTGTTGTAGATGTCCCAACCACTTTCAAGTTTTGCAAAGTGTCTAATTGTTCCTTGCCAAAGGGCTCAATTCCAATAACAACGCCTTTACCTTTAGCGATGACTTTCATACACCATACCTTTTGTTGTATCTTGCTTTAATTTTCCCCTCAATCACTTGAGATGCGCCTATATGATTTTCTCTAGTTTGATTAATTGCGTTCCGCCAATTCCTTAATTGCCATAATTCACGTGGTTCAATAGAAATTTCGTGAGTAGTGATAAACGGGCCATTTTCATACATTTGATGCTTAATCTGTGGCATATACCGCGACAAAGTAAAATGCTTTTCAATATACTCAACCCCCATTGCCATAGCAATTTTAGCTACATCTAAATCAAGGGAGTGATCTGAATAGCCTACTGATCCGTACTCTTGATCGCCAATAATTTCTTTTAACGTATTTATACGCTCTAAATTTGCATCTCTGATTTCAAGTGGATAATTAGCAACACAGTGCATAATCGTAAATTTCTTAGCATTACTAGCCAGCAGATCGACGGCTTCTTCGACTTCTTCTTTACTGTGCATGGCCGTCGATAAAATGATCTCATCAAAGTGTGCTCCTGCTTCCATGATAAGTTCGGTGTTAGTCAAACTTATACTTGCTAATTTGATTTTAGTTAAGCCTAAATTCGCTAAAAACTTTACACGACCTTTATTAAATACAGTAGTTAAAAACTCTACACCTTGCTCTTTACAGTAATCGATAAGAATTGAATACCACTCATCTTTAAACTCATACTTCTCATATCGCTTCTTATCAGAATCAGTGTCAGGGACATTATCCGCTCGCCAGTCTTGAAATTTCACAAGATCAGCACCATTATTTGCGGCCGCACGAATTAAAGCCTTCGCCATATCCAAATCTCCATTATGACTGCTGGCTATCTCTACGATTATTTTAGTCATTTAATTCTTGTTTTATTTCTTCCACAATTTCATTACTCCGTTTGATTACTCCCTGAGCAATCAAATAATCTTCTGCATCCTTCCAATCGTTCGGCTCATTGATATTTGTAGTTGGATCAACTTCAAGTAACATCGTCTTGTTACCATAGATCGAACCTTGTTTGAGATTTTTAGTACGGAATAAGTAAATACTACCTGTGGGAATCCAAGCTTCAGGAAAATCTTGTCGCCTCGTCAACCTATCAGTAATCGGCACTCCTTCTAAACTTGGCTTAGTAGGCTTCTTCCCAAACCATGTTTTAATCCAACCCATGACCATACCTTTGCCAGTGGGTGTAGTTATAATGACCTGAGCGGGATTGTATTTATCAGGCACTTTCTCCACTGCGACTAGCGAGTCATACTCCTCATTTTGAGCAAGATACTCAATAGCCATGCGAACCTGTACAGACTTTCTAAACGGACTTGTTGGCTGCAGCAGCATTATCGCATCTGGCTTTGGATTAATCTGAGGAATTTGTGACCGCAACACCTCAAACATACTGGTTGTATCTTTCGCCAGTCGCTCAGGCCTCATCATAACTTCTGCGCCAAACTCCCGTGCGACTGCCGCGATCTCGTCTGAATCAGTATTAACAATCACCCGTAAGCCACATTTAAGCGCGGTTTCGATAGTATAAGCAATCAATGGTTTGCCACCTAAGTCTTTGATGTTCTTTTTAGGGATGGACTTTGAGCCACCTCTAGCCGGAATAAAACAAATTATACTCATAAAATCTCTTTTAGCTTTTCAGCAATCTTAATTGACGTATCGGATTTAAAATAAGTATGATCTATAGCACCGACTTTTCCAAGCTGATAATATATGGCTCTTGTTATTTCATTTTCATAGCAATTAACATCCAAAACGTTTGCTGGCTTCAATCTTTTGTCCTGTCTTGCACCAACATTCACAACTAACGTACCAAGCACAGATGCTTCTTTTAAGAATGACGAAGAGTTGCCAACACACACGGAAGCGAATCGAATGAGATTTATATAATCTTCTGGCGCATACTCCTCGCCCTTAAACTCTTTGCCGTAGTCTTTGTTTCCTTGAATGTTTACGATCTTATAATCTTTAAAATTCTCAACTGCCTTAGTTACCTCATTTTCCTCTTCCCCTGGTATTCCATGATAAGCCACTAAAATGTAAGGTTCTGCAATAATTCTATTAGGTTTAACACTTATAGCAAACTCCGCATCAAGCGATCCAAAGTTCCAAACCCTATTAGTTGGCAAGCCCATGCTAATCAATCGGCGATGAGATTCTTCGTTTGTGCAAAAATGCAGATCGGATAGATGAGTAATAGCATGGCGCACCTTATTATCAATGACTGAACTAAGATCCCCACCCTCAATATGGATAATTTTAAGACCTTTGTAGGCCGCTACCATAGCCAAACCCATTAATTCGTACCTATCCCCTCTGATTAATACCGCATCAAACTGGTTTTGAGACAGGTAATTATTAAACTCTATGGCACAAAAAATTGCAAAAACCGACATTGCCCCAGGGCTAGTAGTCGGTTTCCATATTTGAACGTCAAAATCGTTCCTAAGCTCATCTAAAAGCAGTTTTTGTCGGGCTTCGTGGCCGCGGAAGGTAACAGGAAAGCAGATTTTCTTTTTATTTCCCATGATAAAAACGGCAACCGAGCCAAAAGAGGCTCAAATTTGCCGTTTAAGATAAAGTAATAATACACGATCTGGCTTTATTTGTCAAATTACTCCCCTCTCCGGCCTAGCCAAACTACGGCAAAAGAGCTTGGCCTGGCTGGGGAAGGGGCCACCATATCTTTATATTAATTATCGGTGGGGGGTTTTAAACTTAGGAACTTCTTCTTTTAAGAGTTTAGCGTAATATTTCAAAAACTGCTTATCGGTCAAAAAGAAAATATCCCTGGAGTCTATACTTTCCAACCAATATTCAAAGTTCTTTAGTGTCTGGCCGATTCTCCAGCCTTTTGGTGTTTTGATGTTCAATTTCTCTATCATAGTTTTGGTTCTCCTGTGGGGGTTAGTTTTTATAAGGAGCTAATAAGTCCAAGACAGCTTCATCGTGAGTAGTGCCTCGCAGTTTTCGTCCATCTCCGTGACTAGTCCACCAGATATATAATCGTTTTAATAAATACAGCTTTATCTTATTCATACTATTGTTTATTTAAGGGTGAGGGGGTCAGGTTATCCAACCTCTATCGTTACAAGTAATACAATACGGCTGATCAAAAATAGAACGTCGTGGATAATTAGCATACGCGCCAAGGCACACATGACATAGGTATAAAGGGATTCTAGTAACCTTAAGGGTTGTCGATTCAACTACTGGAGCCGACACTGTTGGATGGCTAACACCGACACCTTGCCCATTTTCATATTGTTTACAACACCCTCTATCACATTGATAAATTATTTTGTTTTCCATATTCTTTCCTATTAATTAATGATTTGCAGATTGCTGGTGGTAGCCTAGCAGGGCTTATGGACTGCCCTATATCGTAGTATCTGTCCAGGCATACAGCTACTCTGCGCAATTTGAGTAACTACTACCTTTAGTTCGAATCTTGCCATACAAGATTACAGACACAAGCCACGCGTTCAGCTTGCTACGCCGCTACCACCAACAAACTATAAACCTTAATGATTTGCAGAACCCTGATGGTATAAGGGGAGCAAAAACACCTTACAAACTACTTGCCCTTCGTAGTTTTACCACCAGGATTCCACAAACCTTAATCCCTCCCTAGCCTTTAAGATATTCCGCCGCCATACAAAGGCTAACTTTGACGCGGGTACTTACAAGCTCCACATTCACAATTTGTACCATGTTGAAAGCTCCTCATTAAACATCACCGTCCTTTCTAATCCCTCCCTAAGAGCTAGTTCGCAGGGAGGATTCCCTAAAAGCTACCGACATACTAATGTTGTAAGGCCACTCCGGCTTAGAGGGTTGCCTCGACGGTTATCGGTGATCCGCTTCTTGGCATCTTTTTCTGCCAAGAATCGCCTACGCCTCTTTGACCAATGTTGAAAGCCGCATTGATGTCTGCGTGGGCAACGTGTCCGGCTGGACACTTAAATACTTTATCCAAGCGTGTGCCTAAGAGACCACAACGGCTACAAAGTTTACTTGTGTATTGTGGTGCGACGTAAGCAATAGGAACTCCCAGCTCTTTGGCCTTGTACTCCAAGAATGTTTGGAGTTGATAATATGACCAAGAGTTCAACGAGTAACGGAAAGACTTTCTTTGTTTGGGTGTTTTTCTTACCCCTTTTAAGTCTTCGAGCTTGATAGCTAATCTATTTTCACGAGCGTAATCGACCAGCTTACGGCTCATTTTATGGTTTAAATCCCTGATCTTGTCTGATTCACGGGTTTTTATTTTCTTAAATTCTTTGAACTCGCCAGCTTTCTGTAAGCGTCTACGGATATTGTTATACTTCTGTCTAATGTGCTGGGCTGATTTACCAAGCATCATCACCTTGCCTGTCTTCGTGTCTGCCGCAACTACGCAATGCTTGGTGGTATTTCTGTCTATACCGAGCGACCCTTTAGGTTTGTATTCTTTATTCTCTAGTACGGTAACGGGGATATAGGCGTAGGTTTCACCGATTTCAACTTGATTGAGCTTGGTGAATTTGGGAAGATGGCCGATGTCTAAATCCAACCCCAGGGAACCAATGTGCAAAATATCTTCTCGAACAATACAGTTACACCCTTTGACCATCAGCTTGACGTTCTTGACTGTCCGACAATTCTTATTCCGGCCATACTTCCGTAGGATTTGATTCGTGATTGTTGCTGTTAGGCCGATGTGTTTAACGTATTTCGTTGATAACCTATCTCGATTAGCTATAGCAAACTCCGCAACCTTACGAGCCAAACCCAGCTCACGCGTGAGGTCTTTGCCGTGCTTTATTTTATAGGTTTTTATCATAAGATTATTTGTTTAGGAGGTCTGACCAGAATTTATCTGCGTAAGAAATTAGTTTATCTCTCTCGATTACGTCTGGCCGCATTTTATCTTCCAACTCATGAACACGCTGATAAATATCGCTAAGGGTCATCAAGCCGAGATTGTTCACATCAACCAGCTTCATTCTGTCGTCTAAGGGTGTGTTAGAAAACTTTTGAAAAAACTCGTGTGGCTTCATAACTCCTCACTTCCTTCCCCTGGGGGGATTAAAAATTTCTCTCTAGCCATGCAGTCGTATCTCTTATCCAGGCATTCCAACGATGAGTACCATGCCAAAGCAACTTTAAACGTAATTTTATTGACCAATGCATTTCTTTCATCGCTTTCCTTTCTTTGGGAGGGCTAGATAATAAGTTCCACTGCCTTTATGGTGTTTGGCTTTCTTGCCCTCATAGGTGAATGGATGGTCGGATAGTATCATCCTACCAGCACCACCCTTTATTACTTGAGTAACCGGCTTCTTTATTGTTTTCATAGCCATTTTTCTCTTAATATTCTCTTTAGGTTGTTCATGTCTATTTGTGCATCGCCGTTTTGCCAAACTCCATCAGGTATAGAGTCCTCAATTATCTCTTTGATGATTGATTCGCGGATGAAATCTTGGATTGTTTTACCTTTCCACGGTTCACCGCCATGATTTTGCCAACTAAACTCTCTAGCGTTAAGAGCGTCTGTAAACTCCTTATCGAATAATTTTTCCCAACTTGGTTTGTTCTCTTGTGTCATGGGGTTAGTAATAAAATATTAATTCCTTACCACATCTTAAACATTTATTTTCATCTTCTCGTGAAATTTTAGAGGCATCTTCCAAGGAAACATCATCGCCGCTTATATGCGAGCCTAACAAACAAAAGATACTCATACTCTCTCCTCTCCACCTAACTCTTTTAGTTTGGTGATGGCAGCGATAAGGGCTATGTTGTGGGCATACTGCATAAGTAATTCGTTGGATTCATGGATAGGTGGCGCAGTCGGAAACTCTTGAGAATCGCCCCTGTCTATTTGTTCGTGCTTTAACCCCTCTAGTTCCTGTATGGCCTCAGCTATGAGAGCGTCTCGTTCTCTTGTAAGCTGGTCTCGTATTTCAATACCGTTGAAACAGTTGGGGCATTTGACGTAATATTCTCTTTGTTCAGTTATAGCGGTCATAAAAATAGTTGCTTAATGCGATACCAGAGCCGTTGCTGTTTTACAAATTCTTCTAATTGTTCAGGGGTGTATCTTGTATACGCAACCCAGTGAGTGTGGCCGGCGCATATACCGTCTACCTTACAGGCTGGAATTCTAGTCATTTGAGTATTTGGATTTAAGTTGGTCCTTAATCAGTGCTTTGAAATCAATTACTATTCCAATCCCTAGTGGGCCAGGTTGATATGAGTGGTTCACTCCTAAACTATCAGGTATATCCTCAATAACCGCTCTAGCCCCCTCCTTATACCCTAGGGATTTACCGAGGTCGAAGGCGTGGGAGATAAAGGCTTTAACCTGCTCAACCTGACGTTCTCTTAGTTGGCGATACTCGACACGCTTCATCCCGTCGATGTCAGCACCTGTAGCGACAAACTCTCCATCAAACGAATCCAGTAAAGCTTGTTTGGGGTCTGAATGAGCCTTGATTTTTTCAGCAAGGACTTTGAGGTCTTTCATTTTCTCTTCGTAGTTGTCGCCCTCGAATACTCCTTTGGGGTCTGGGGTATTAGACATTGTCTTCTTCGTTAAATTGCTTACTTCTTAATTCCATATGTTCCCCACAATAACTCTTGCCTAAATAAATGTATTCAGCTTCTTTATCACAGTGGGGGTCTGTTGGGTTTTTACGGAAGATACATTTCATTAGTATTGTTTTAATACGATGCGATCTCTCTTACGGCGGATGTTGGAACGATAAGCCTTTAGAGCCTTTAAGTAACGGTCTTTCTTCTTTCTTTCGCGGTAGATGGGTTCGAGCTTGATTAAAACTTCTGCCTTGTTTACGGGGTGTTTCTCGGCGAGGTCTGCAAGGCGCGTGTCATGAGCAAAATCTAAGTCCGCCAGCTCTCCCTCAATCTCGTATATCCAAAACGTAGTCCAGTCTATAAGTCGCTCCATGAGTTTAGCGTCTAGGACTTTATCAGGGTTTGCTATGTAGTCTAAGATAGTTTCGAGGGTCATTTGTTTTAGTAAAAATTAAGTATCCTACCAACTTTGCGCTTTAACGCCGCGTATTCTTTAGCGTCCACAATCTCGATCTTCACTTTAGGAAAATACTTTGCCATGCGCTTGACCTTAACCATGCCTTGTTTGTAACCCTTGACCTCAATTAGGTAAAACGTGCCGTCATTATTCTCAACCCGAAAATCTGGTAAGTACCTAGTTGAACCGTGCTTGATGGGAAACTCGTAAAATGGCTGTGGTTCGTATTGCCAGTCCTTTATCTCGCCCTGATCTTTAAGCCATTGCAAGTAAAGGGCGTAATTCGCTTCCCATTTACTGCGGAAGTAAAACTCTCTATCGCCTACTGCATAATCGCCTCGTTGTACGTTTTCAAACATTTTTATATCTCCTCGTCTATATCGTGAATGGTGATCTTGGGACGTACTATATAACCGTTTTCTAGGTAAAATTCGATGTCTTCCTGCTTAAAACGCCTGTCTCTGCGACTCCCATGTCGGTAAGAGGGTATTTCGCCTCTGTCAGCCCAATTTCTAAGCGTGTGGGGGTGTACACCAAGTAAGTCTGCGGCTTCTTTTATACGGAGAAGTTTCATGGAAGTAGTTTCTCTAGTTTTTGTATAATCTCATGTTCTGCGGCATCAAGTTCGCGCCTCTGTACATACCTATACTGTGCCAACTCACCCATTCTACCGAGGAAAAGGTGCAACATCTCATGTTTAGCGGTAAGTTTGAGATTCTTTTTGTTAAACAGCATTACCTGATCCTGCCAATCAGCACATAAAGCAATGGTTGCTTGTGAGGATTCAAGGTTAAACGCTGTCTCTGCTCTTTTGCCTTTAAGCTCGATAAACTCAAAGTGAACATCCCAACCCATTAAATGAAACTTCTCTTGATATTCTCGGCAATACTTCTTAAATAGCTCGAAATGTTGTTTGTTGAGTTTCAAAATTTTAATTGACCAGTTAATTCTTTTTCTTTTAAGGTGGGGCAAGAGGGGTTGTGATTCATAAACCAGTGGCATTTAGGACAGGTGTCTTTAGTGGTTGTTGCCCAGGTTGATCTGCTTAAAAGTCGCCACTCTTTCATCTGACCGTCGTGTTTATGTGCCTCGCACCATCTTGATACAAGCTCGTAGCCTTGTTTTTTAAGCTCTGCTAAGCGAGTCCTGGGATCGGCGATATAAAGTGCATACATTTCAGAGGTACAGTGCCATGCCCCGTTTTCTAGTACATTTAGGATTTTTGTATGTTGCGTCATTTCCTCAACTTTCCATAATGATTTAGAGGGACGGTTCTTCTAAAGGGGGTTCGTCTTGCGCGATTTGTTTGGCGAACTTCAAATTGCCGCGCTCATCTTCGACCATGTCCCAGTCTTTTCCTGTAAGGTAGCAAACCTTTTTCATTTGTCCCGATACTGACTGCGTGATTAACCAAACTTTCACGTCCTTATTAACCCAAGAACTCGTCTCATCGCCATACTCGTCAATCAGATTGTTCATCGAGGTCTGATTAAGGGACAGGTTCTTTTCGCCGTTGGTTGTCTGAATCTTGAAAACGTGGCGATCTCCGAAGTCTCCTGTAACGATCTGCCCGCCGTCCAAGAGTTTAACGATGTCCCCGTCCTTGATGTCTTGGTTGATTTTGGCGTATTCGCCTTGAGCGCGGGTAATTTTTTGCACTTTCATATTTAC
>Ga0070695_100001422_pt1 | contig 13273 bp, 10 predicted proteins | sample KBSK1252metaG_FD_65471 | JGI IMG/M metagenome (GOLD analysis project Ga0070695, IMG submission 65471) | Corn, switchgrass and miscanthus rhizosphere microbial communities from Kellogg Biological Station, Michigan, USA - KBS K1-25-2 metaG | ecosystem: Host-associated > Plants > Roots >...
GCACGTGATCTGCGCTCTCTCCGGCGGCGTGGACTCCTCGGTGATGGCTCTCCTGCTGCACCGCGCCCTGGGCGACCGGCTCACCTGCATCTTCGTGGACAACGGAGTCCTGCGGGAGGGAGAGGTGGCGCAGGTGCTGTCCACTTTCCGCGACCGCTACCGTCTGGACGTCCGGCACGCCTCCGCGGGCTCGCTGTTCCTCTCCCGCCTGGCCGGGGTGGAGGACCCCGAGCGCAAGCGGAAGATCATCGGCGAGACGTTCATCGAGGTGTTCGAGAGGGAGGCGGCCACGATCCCCGACGCCGATTTCCTGGCCCAGGGCACGATCTATCCCGACCGCATCGAGTCCAAGTCGGTGAAGGGCCCCTCCCACACGATCAAGACCCATCACAACGTGGGGGGGCTTCCCGAGCACATGCGGTTACGCCTGGTGGAGCCGCTCAAGGACCTCTTCAAGGACGAGGTGCGCCGGGTGGGTGCCGAGCTGGGCCTGGACGCGGCCTTCCTCCGGCGCCATCCCTTCCCCGGACCGGGGCTCGCCGTGCGCATCCTGGGAGAGGTGACGGCCGAGCGGGTGGCGGTGCTGCAGCGCGCGGACGCCATCTTCCTCGAGGAGCTACGCAGGGACGATCTCTACGACGGCGTGGCCCAGGCCTTCGCCGTGCTCCTGCCCGTGCGCAGCGTGGGGGTGATGGGGGACGCGCGCACCTACGAGAACGTGCTGGCGCTCCGGGCCGTGACCACCGCCGACTTCATGACCGCGGACTGGGCGCGCCTGCCCGCCGACTTCCTGGCCCGAGTGAGCAGCCGCATCGTCAACGAGGTGGCGGGGATCAACCGCGTGGTCTACGACGTGACGAGCAAGCCGCCCGGCACCATCGAGTGGGAGTAGACGGCTAGCGCCTTTCCACCAGAGGGAGCAGGAAGGGAAGGACGGTGCCCGCGATGCGGCGCTGCCCTTCCGCGGTGGGATGGATCCCATCCTCCTGGTTCAGCTCCGCCACCCCGCCCACGCCCTCCAGGAAGAAGGGAACCAGGGACGCGCCGGTGTCCTTGGCCACCCGCGGGTACACGGCCTCGAAGGACCGCACGTAGTCCGGGCCCAGATTCGGCGGGAGACGCAAGCCCAGGAGGAGGACGCTCGCTCCGGCGCGCTGCCCCTGGGTCACGATGCTGCGCAGGTTCTGCTCGGTGTGGGCCACGGGAAGACCGCGCAGGCCGTCGTTGGCGCCCAGGGCGACCACGAGGACGTGGGGGTGCTGCGCCAGCAGCCAGGGGAGGCGGCGCAGGCCACCCGCCGACGTGTCGCCGCTGACGCCGGCGTTGACGACCTGGACAGGATGGCCGCCCTCACGGAGCTGCGCCCCCAGGATGGCGGGGAAGGCCTCGCTCTCCGAGAGGCCGTAGCCTGCGGTGAGGCTGTCCCCCAGGAACACCACCCGTGGACCTTCCGGGGCTGCGACCGGAATCGCGGGCGTTGGCGCCGCCTCGGTGGCGACGGTAGCCTCCTGCGTGCAGCCGGTGACGGCGAGCGAGAGGAGCAGCCAGGCCGCGATGACCCGTGAGACCAAGAGCGTCCCTCGTCTGGAGCTGCGCAGGTTGACCCGTCGCCTTCCCTCGGGCGACAGGACGCTGACCATTCTGGATCACGTGGACCTGAGGATCGAGGCGCAGGAGTTCGTGGCCATCCTGGGCCCGTCGGGGAGCGGCAAGTCCACCCTGCTCGCGCTCATGGCGGGCTTGGACCGCCCCACGGAGGGGGAGGTGCTGCTGGACGGGCGCCCCATCCAGGACCTGTCCGAGGACGCTCTGGCCCGCCTGCGCCGGCGCCACGTGGGGTTCGTGTTCCAGTCCTTCCAGCTGCTGTCGAACCTGACCGCGCGGGAAAACGTCCTGCTTCCGCTCGAGCTGCTCCGCCGCCCGAGCGCGGGGGAGCGCGCCGATGCGCTGCTCCGCGCGGTGGGCCTGGCGGAGCGAGGCCACCACTATCCCTCGCAGCTGTCCGGGGGGGAGCAGCAGCGGGTGGCCCTGGCGCGCGCCTTCGCGCCCGACCCGCCCCTGCTGCTGGCCGACGAGCCCACCGGCAACCTGGACACCGCCACCGGAGCGCGTGTCCTCGACCTCCTGGAAGAGCTGCGGGCGGCGGCCGGCAGCACGCTGGTCCTGGTGACCCACGATCCCGCCGTGGCCTCCCGGGCCGACCGACGCGTGCACCTGCGCGACGGTCGCGTGGAGCGCGAGGAGGTGGTGCGGAGGGAGCGGCCCGCATGAATCCTCCCTTGGTCTTTCCCTGGGCGCTGCGCGAGCTGCGGGGCGCACGCGGGCGCCTTCTCCTCTTCGTTCTCTGCCTGTCGGTCGGTGTGGCCGCCGTCACCTCCGTTGCCGGGCTCGCGTCGGGAGTGGACGGTGCCCTCCGGGGCCGGGCCAGGGAGCTGCTGGCGGCGGACGTGGCGGTGGAGGCCCGGCGGCCCCTCCCCCCTGCGCTGAGCACCGTCACCCATGCTCCCGGGGTGCTGCGGACGGACGTCACGGAGACGGCCACGGTGGTGACGGCACCGGCACGGGACGGCGTCCCCGGCCGCAGCCGCCTGGCGGAGGTCAAGGCGGTCGGCCCGGGGTACCCGTGGTACGGGAACGTGCGGGTCGCTCCGGGGTCGGACCTCCACGTCCTGCTGAAGCCAGAGTCGGCCGTGGTGGCGCCCGAGCTCCTCTCCACCCTGCACCTGCGCGTGGGAGACGCGCTCCGGGTGGGAGGGATCGAGTTCACCATCGCCGGCACCGTCCTGGAGGAGCCGGACCGCCGGTCCTTCTCGCTGTCGCTGGCGCCGCGCGTCTTCGTCTCGCAGCAGGGTCTCGGGCGCGCGCGCCTGCTCGCGCTGGGGAGCCGGGTCACCCACCGGGCGCTGTTCCGGCTCCCGCCGGGAGGGGGAGCCGCCGAGGCCAAGCGTCTCGCCGAGGCGATCGGAAAGGCGATCGGGCCGCTCTACGAGGTGGAGACGTATGCCGAGGCGCAGCCCGCGGTGCGCGAGGGCCTTAAGCGCGCGGAGCGGTTCCTGGGGCTCGTGGCGCTGCTCTCGCTCCTGGTGGGTGGCGTCGGTGTCTCGCAAACAGTCCGCGCGTGGCTCGCCGGCCGCCTCGACGCCATCGCGGTGCTGAAGGCGCTGGGGGCGTCGGGCCCCGAGACCGTGGGCCTGCATCTGCTCCAGGTCGCGCTCCTCGCCGGAGCCGGCTGCCTGGTCGGTGCCCTTTGCGGCGTGGCATTGCAGGCCGTGGCACCGGTCATCCTCGGCGACCTGCTCCCGGCGGGGGCGGTCCGGCTCTGGCAGCCGGCGGCGGTGGGGCGCGGGGTCGCTTTAGGCCTCGCGGTGAGCGGGCTGTTCTGCATCGGCCCCCTGGCCTCGGTCCGGCGCGTGCCCCCGGTGCGGGTGCTGCGGCGCGAGGCGGAGCCCCTGCCCCCGTCCCGCGGAGCGGCCCTGCTCACGCTCGCGGTGCTGCTGCTGGGCGTGCTCCTCGTGGCCTGGGTGCAGGGGACGTCCTGGCGCCTGGCGGCGGCCTTCGTGGGGGTGGTGCTGACGGCCGCTCTGGCGCTGGCGGGAGCGGCGCGGGGCCTGGTCTGGGTCGCGGTGCACCTGCCCCTGGCCCGGGCCCACGTGGCGCTTCGCCAGGGCGTGCTGGCTCTGGCGCGACCCGGGGCGGGGACCCTGGGGGCGATGGTCGCGCTCGGTCTGGGCGTGCTCGTGGTGTTCACGATGACGGTGGTGCAGGACCAGCTGGCAGATGGCCTCACCCGAGACCTGCCCGGCACCTCGCCCACCGCGTTTCTGGCCGACGTTCAACCCGACCAGGTGGAGGGGCTGCGCGCCGCACTGGCGCGGGAGGGAGCGCGCGACGTGCGCACCGTCCCTTTCGTGGTGGCGCGCCTGCGCGCGGTGGACGGGCGTCCGGTGGAGGATCTCGTCGCGGGACGGGGTGAGCGGGGAAGCTGGGCGCTCGCGCGCGAGCAGCGGCTCTCCTTCCAGGCCTCCCTCCCCGCCTCCAACCGGCTGGTGGCCGGGCGTTGGTGGTCCCCGGGACCCGGGGACGAGGTGTCGGTGGAGGAGGACTTCGCGCGCGACATGCGGGCGAAGGTAGGCTCCGTGCTCGACTTCGACGTCCAAGGCGTCCCCGTGAGGCTGCGCGTGAGCAGTCTCCGCCACGTGGAGTGGAGGACGTTCGACATCAACTTCTTCCTGCTCGTGGAGCCGGGGCGCCTGGAGCAGGCGCCGCACGTGTTCGTGGCCACCGCGCGCTTCCCCCGGGGAGGGGAGCAGCGGATCCAGGACGCGTTGGTGGCCCGCTTCCCCAACGTGACGGTGGTGCGGGTGGGAGAGGTGCTGGAGAAGGTGGCCGACGTGATCCGCCGCATCGGTCTGGGGGTGCGCTTCCTAGGCGGCTTCACGGCGGTCGCCGGACTGGCCATCCTGGCGGGGGCGGTGGGAGCCACCGCGGCCCGACGCGGGCGGGAGGTCGCCCTCCTGAAGACGCTGGGGATGACGCGCGGCGGCGTGGTGGCGGCCTACGCGGTCGAGTACGCGGTGCTCGGCGGCGTCGCCGGACTCCTGGGCGGCGCCTTCGGGACGCTGCTGTCCTGGCTCGTGCTCACGCGCCTCATGGACCTCACCTTCGTGTTCCCGGTGGGCACTCTGGGCTTGGCCGTGGTCACAGGCACACTTCTCGCCGTCGCCTCCGGGCTCGCCGCCAGCGCCCCCGCGCTGGGGATGCGTCCGATGGAGGTGCTGCGGGCGCAGTAGCGGTCAGCGCACCACGATCACGAACAGCCCCATGAGCGCCAGGAAGGCCACCACGGCCAGAATCCAGGGAACGCTGCTGTCGCGCCCCACGGGGCGTTCCAGCTCTTCGATGTCGTGCTGCAGGCGCTCGAAACCGGAGGCGGGGTTCGGGGCGGGCGGTTTCTCTTCGGTCATCCCTGGCTCCTTCGCGGAGAGGGGTCGGCTGCGAGCATCCTGCACCGCTCGCGGACCGAAGGCAAGCCCCCTATAATCGGATCAAACCCAAGCGAGCCAGGGCCTCCGGCCCGGGGTTCGCCCGACCGTAAACGGCCGAGCCCTCCCGGCCCTCCAAAGGAGTCCTTGCATGCGCATCCATTCGTTTCTCCGTCTCCTCGCTCCCCTCGCCCTGGTGGGGCTGGCGGCTACGGGCTGCATGTCCAGCCGTCCCCCCAGCGAGCAGGTCAGCGACGCCGCCATCACCTCCAAGGTCAAGAGCGCCCTCGCCGGCGACGCGACCACCAACCCGCTGAAGGTGGACGTGGACACCAACGAGGGCGTGGTGCGTCTCAGCGGTACGGTGGAAAAGGCCGAGAACCGCACCCGCGCCGAGGAAGTGGCACGTCACGTCGAGGGGGTACGCCGGGTGGTGAACGACCTCCAGGTCGGGGACAAGCACGTGGCCACCACCGTGGATGACGCCTTCATCACCACGAAGATCAAGTCGAAGCTCACGGTCAGCGGAGACGTCAACCCCTTCAACATCGACGTCGACACCCAGAACGGCGTGGTCACGCTTTCCGGCCGTGTGACCAAGGCAGAGGCCAAGGCCGCCGCCGAACGCATCGCCCGGGAGACCGAGGGCGTGCGCGAGGTCCACAACAACATCACCGTCGGCGAGAGCTGATCGTCGACGCGCGCAGGGGGAGGCCGCAGCCGGCCTCTCCCTTCCCTGCGGCGTGATACGATGCGCGCCGAAATGCCGGAGCGCGTCCCGGACTTCGTCCACCTCCACAATCACACCACCTACTCCCTGCTGGACGGCGCCCAGCGCCTGGACGAGATGCTGGTCCGCGCCGCCGCCGACGGGCAGACCGCCCTCGCCATCACCGATCACGGAAACCTCTTCGGAGTCCTCGACTTCGCCAAGAAGGCGGGGAAGCGCGGGGTGCGGCCCATCGTGGGCATCGAGGCCTACGTGGCGCCGGGATCGCGCCACGAGCGGCAGGGCGCTCCGGGGAAGAAGCCCTACCACCACCTGATCCTGCTGGCCGAGAGCTACGCCGGATACAAGAACCTGATCCGCCTGGCCACCGCCGGGTACCTGGAGGGCTTCTACTACCGCCCCCGCATCGACAAGGAGCTGTTGCGCGAGCACGCAGAAGGGCTGGTATGTCTGTCCGCCTGCCTGGCCGGGGAGGTTCCCACCCTCCTGCGGGGGGATCGTTACCCGGAGGCGCTGCAGGTGGCGGGGGAGTTCCGCGACCTCTTCGGACCCGAGCGGTACTGGCTGGAGCTGCAGGACCACGGTCTGGTCGAGCAGCAGGCGGTGAACGAGGGCGCGGTGCGCCTCTCCCGCGACCTGGGCCTGGGCCTGGTGGCCACCAACGACTGCCACTATCTGCTCCCCAGCGACCACTTCGCGCACGACGTCCTGGTGTGCATCCAGACGGGAAAGACGGTGCATGCGGAGGACCGCATGCGCTACTCGCCCCAGCACTATCTGAAGTCGCGGGCGGAGATGGCCACGCTGTTCTCCTGGGCTCCGGAAGCGGTGCGCAACAGCGCCGTGGTGGCCGAGCGCTGCGGCTTCGCCTTCGAGAAACCGCAGCACCAGCTCCCAGCCTTCCCCGTCCCCGCCGGCTTTCAGCTCGAGGACTACTTCGAGAAGGTGGCGCGCGACGGCTTCGCCGAGCGGGAGCGGGTGTGGCGACAGGAATCCGAGGCCGGGCGCCTGCGCCACGGCCTGGAAGAGTACCGGCAGCGCCTGGATCGCGAGATCCAGACCATCCGGCAGATGGGGTTCGCCGGCTACTTCCTGATCGTCTGGGACTTCATCCGCTTCGCGCGCGAGCACGGGATCCCGGTGGGGCCGGGGCGTGGCTCGGCGGCGGGGTCGCTGTGCGCATTCTCCATGCGCATCACCGACATCGACCCCATGCAGTACGACCTGCTCTTCGAGAGGTTCCTGAACCCGGAGCGGGTCTCCATGCCCGACATCGACATCGACTTCTGCTTCCGCAACCGCGAGCGCGTGATCGACTACGTCACCGGCAAGTACGGCCGGGCCAACGTGGCGCAGATCATCACCTTCGGGACCATGGCGGCCCGGGCCGTCATCCGCGACGTGGGCCGCGGCCTGGAGATCCCCTACGCCGACGTGGACCGCATCGCCAAGCTCGTCCCCGCCCAGCCCGGCCAGGAGATCACGATCGAGCGGGCGCTGGGGGAGGTGCCGGCGCTGCGCCAGGCCTACGACTCCGACCCCCGGGTCAAGCAGATGCTGGACGTGGGGCAGCGGCTGGAGGGCCTGGTCCGGCACGCGTCCACCCACGCGGCGGGGGTGGTCATCGCCCCCCGGCCCATCGTGGAGTTCGCCCCCCTCTACAAGGGGACCGACGACGCCATCACCACGCAGTTCGCCATGGGAGACATCGAGGAGATCGGGCTCCTCAAGATGGACTTCCTGGGCCTGAAGACGCTGACCCTGATCGCGGACGCCGTGGCCTCCATCGCGGCCCAGGAGGGGGTGCGGCCCGACATCGAGCATCTCCCCATCGACGATCCCGCGGTGTACGAGCTCTTCGGTCGTGCTCGCACCGCCGGCATCTTCCAGTTCGAGTCGGAGGGAATGAAGGACATCCTGCGCCGCCTGAAGCCGGAGCGCTTCGAGGACCTGGTGGCTCTGAACGCCCTCTACCGGCCCGGACCCATCGGGGGCGGACTCATCGACGACTTCATCAAGCGCAGGCACGGCAAGGTGCGCGTGGAGTACCCGCACCGTCTCCTGGAGCCGATCCTGGAGGAGACCTACGGCGTCATCGTGTACCAGGAGCAGGTCATGCAGATCGCCTCGCGCATGGCCGGCTACACCCTGGGCGAGGCCGACATCCTCCGGCGCGCCATGGGAAAGAAGAAAAAGGAAGTGATGGCCGCCGAGCGAGAGAAGTTCCTCGCCGGTGCGGCGCGGCAGGGAGTGAAGACCTCCGATGCCGTCAAGGTCTTCGAGCTCATGGAGTTCTTTGCCGGCTACGGCTTCAACAAGTCGCACTCCGCCGCCTACGCCCTGGTGGCGTACCAGACGGCGTGGCTCAAGGCCCATTATCCCGTGCACTTCATGGCTGCCCTGCTCACCACCGAGCAGGGGAACACCGACAAGCTGGTGCGCTACGTGAACGAGTGCCGGGATATGGGCATCGAGGTCCTGCCGCCCGACGTCAACCACTCCGGCCTGGACTTCACGGTGGAGGGGACGCAGGTGCGCTTCGGGCTGGGGGCGGTCAAGAACGCCGGCGAGGCTGCGGCGCGGTCCATCCTCGAGGTCCGCCAGAGAGGCCACTTTCGCTCGTTGCACGAGCTATGCGCCCGCGCCGACGGCCGCCTCCTGAACAAGCGCGTCCTGGAGTCGCTCGCTCAGGCGGGTGCCCTCGATTCGTTGGGCGGGCGACGCAGCCAGCTGGTGGCGGCGATCGACGCCGCCCTTGACTACGGCGGCAAGCAGCGGGCGGACCGGGACGCCGGTCAGTCCTCGCTGTTCGGCGTCGTCCAGGCCGAGGAGGCGATGCCCGCGCTCCCCGACCTCCCGGACTGGGACCGCGCCACTCGCCTGGCCCACGAGAAGGCCACCCTCGGCTTCTACGTCTCCGGTCATCCCCTGGAGGCCTTCCGCGAGCTCGTGGCCGATTTCGCCACCCACACCACCGCGCGCCTGCGCGAGGCGGAGCCCGGCGCGGAGATCGCCGTGGCCGGCCTCGTGGGGGAGCTGCGCAAGCGCAAGTCGAAGAAGAGCGGGAAATGGTGGGCGGCGCTGCAGCTCGAGGACATGGACGGCCAGGTGGAGGTCCTCGTCTTCCCCAAGGCCTTCGAGCAGTACGAGGCTCTCCTGGCCCAGGGCGCGGCCCTGCTGGTGAACGGCCGCCTGGAGGTGGGAGACGAGAGGGTGAACCTCACCGCCGACGCCCTCACGCCCCTCGACGAGCTGCGGGAGCGGCGGGCCGAGGCCGTGCAGGTGCGCCTCCTGGCCGCCGAGCTCGATCCCGGCGTCATCGGGAGACTGCGGACGGCGGTGGAATCCCACCGCGGCGAGGTGGCGCTCTTCCTCGAGGTGGCCCGCCCGGGGGACTGGCGCCTGGTCGTCCGGGCGGAGCCCTCGCTCCGGGTGGCTCCCTCACGTGCCTTCACGCGGGCGGTGGAGGAGGTCCTGGGCCCCGGCCGGGTGCGTTACCGCGCCCGCACCGCCGTCCCCCCCCCGGCGGCGCTGGCTCAGCGCGGCGAGGCGAGCATCAGCCGGCGGTAGGCGGAGAGGTGGCGCAGGGCACCCGTCGCGTCCTGCAGCCGCTCCAGCACCCCCGCCAGGTTGTAATGGGCGTCCGCGTGATCGGGGTGGAGGCGGACCACCTCCCGGTAGAGGCGGGCCGCCTCGTCCAGGGCTCCGCGGTCCTCGAAGGCCACGGCGAGATTGAAGCGCGCGGTGCGGTCCTCGGGCCGGGCGGCCAGGGCCAGCCGATAGTGGGCGGAGGCCGCCTCGATCTCCCCGGCGTCGTGGAGGAGCCGCCCCAGGTTGATGTGGGCGTCGGCGTGCGCGGGCTCCAGCTCCAGGGCGCGGCGGTAGGCGTCCCGGGCCTCACCGGCGTGGGCGGCCCCCTCCAGGTCGCATCCCATCTCGTACCAGTCGTCCGCGGTCACGCGCTCCGGCCGCGTGCGCGCCTCGCGGGCGGCACGGCGCACGAGGGGAGCCACCTTGCGCGCGAGGTCGTTCACCTCGAAGCCGAAATCGAAATCGAAGACGGCCTGCCCGGAGGCCGCATTCCAGAGCGTGCCTCCCTCGCGCACCACCACTTCGTCCCCGGCGGCGGCGATGTTGAGGCCGGCCAGGGAGCGGCCCCGGGGGAGGCGCTCCCGCAGGCGCTCCAGGGCCAGGCGGAGCTTCCGCGTGGGAATGCGTGCGTCGAGCAGGCCGCGCGCCGTGCGCAGGAGGACGATGTCCTGGAAGGAAAGGCGCGCCTCGCCGCGGGGCCCTCGGCGGGGCTGCAGCAGGCCGGCGCGGACGAACGAGCGCACGCGGGCCTCGGAGAGGCCCAGGAGCTTCGCCACGTCCTTGGGGGAGTAGCCGGCGCGGGAGAGGGGGGCCCCTGAGCTGGGCACGGGGGCCCTAGCGCGAGGCCTTGGTCTTCTGTGCGGCGGCCGCTCGCGGCGCGCGCTGGGCGGGCTTGCGCTCGGCGGCGGGTGCGGCGCTCGCCTGCGAGCTCGCCAGGCTCGCCTTCAGGGCCTGCATGAGGTCGATCACCTGCGCCTTGGGAGCCTCCGCGGGGGGCGCGGTGATCTCCTGTCCCTGGACCTTGTTCTGAATCTGCTCCAGCGTGCGCTTGCGGACGGCGTCCTCGTAACGCTCCGGCTGGAAGCGGTCGGAGGCGATCTGTTCCACGAGCTTCACCGCCAGGTCGAGCTCTGCGTCCTTCACCTCGGCGCTCCCCAGGGGAACCTCGGCCATGGAGCGGACCTCGTCCGCGTAGTGGAGCTGCTGCATCAGCAGCCCGCGCTCGTGGGGCCGCACCAGCACCAGGTACTGCTTGCCCCGGGCCGTGTAGCGCGCCAGGGCCGCCCGCCCGGTGCGACGCATCGCCTCCGCCAGGAGGGAATAGGCCTTGTCGCCCCCCTTGTCCGGCCCCAGGAAGTATGCCGTGTCGAAGAAGATGGGATCGACCTCGGCGGCGGGGACGAACTCGGCGATCTCGATGGTCTGGGTGGCCTTCTCCTGGAGGGCCTTGATCTCCTCGTCGGTGAAGCGGACGTACTGGTCCTTGGCGAACTCGTACCCCTTGACCATGTCCTCGCGGGGGACGACGACGTCCTCCTGCGGGCAGATGTACTGCTGCTTGAGGCGCGAGCCGCAGGTCTTGTGCAGGGTGTTGAAGTGGATCTGGCTCGAGGTCTCGGCGGTGGCGTAGAGCTTCACGGGGATGGATACCATCCCGAAGGACACCATTGCCGTCCCCATGGGCCGGGCGCTCATCGCTGGGTCAATATATTAGGATCCCCCCTCGGTGCCAAGCGGGCAGGAGAGGCGGGGTTGAGACTGCACCTGGGGACCAGCGGGTTTGCCTACAAGGAATGGCGGGGGAGCTTCTATCCGGAGGACCTGCCGGCGGACGGGATGCTCCGCTTCTACGCCACCCGCCTCAGCTCGGTGGAGATCAACAACACCTTCTACCGGATGCCCTCGCCGGCCCTGCTCGAGCGGTGGGGCGGGGAGGTGCCGGAGGGGTTCGATTTCGTGCTGAAAGCACCCCGGCGCATCACCCACGTGAAGCGCCTGCGCGACGTCGCCGCCGACGTGCAACACCTGGAACAGGTGGCCTCCACCCTGGGGGGGAAGCTGGGGCCGCTCTTCTACCAGCTGCCCCCCACGTTCCGAAAAGACCTGACCCTGCTCCGGGATCTCCTGACGGCGTCGACGGAGAGGAGGCGCACGGCCTTCGAGTTCCGCCATCCGAGCTGGGAGGGCGAGGACACCTGGGCTCTCCTGTCCGAGCACGGCGCCGCCCTGTGCCTGGCAGAGTCGGACGAGGCGGCGCCCCCCGCCATCCCCGCCGGCGGGGCTTGGGGGTACCTACGCCTCCGCCGCCAGGAGTACGCGGAGGCGGATCTGACGGGGTGGGTGGCGAGGGTTCGCGCGCAACCCTGGAGCGACGTCTGGGTCTTCTTCAAGCACGAGGATGCCGGCCGCGGTCCCGCGCTGGCGGCGCGTTTTCTCGAGCACTGGAGGGCGGCAGCCTCGGATTGATGGCCCGCCGGGCGGGTGTTAGGATGCCCCGGCCGCGAGCGGGACCCCCGCGAGAACAGGAGCTTCCATGGTGCTGAAAGGGCGCAGCTTGTTCACCTCGGAGTCGGTGACCGAGGGACATCCGGACAAGCTCGCCGATCAGATCTCGGACGCGGTGCTGGACGCCATCCTGGCCAAGGATCCGCTGGGCCGCGTGGCCTGCGAGACCCTTCTCACCACCGGGTTCTGCTTCATTGCCGGCGAGATCACCACCTCGGCCTACGTGGACTTCCAGCGGGTGGCGCGTCAGGCCATCCGCGAGGTCGGCTACACCGACACCGCCTTCGGCCTCGATGCTTCCTCCTGCGCGGTGGTCTCCTCCATCGATGAGCAGTCGCGCGACATCGGACAGGGCGTGGACACCGGCGGGGCCGGCGACCAGGGGATGATGTTCGGCTACGCCTGCCGGGAGACGGCGGAGCTGATGCCGCTCCCCATCACGCTCGCCCACGGCCTCACCCGACGCCTGGCCCAGTGCCGGCGGGAGGGTCTGCTGGACTTCCTGCGTCCCGATGGGAAGGCCCAGGTCACGGTGGAGTACCGGGACGGCACGCCCTTGCGCGTCTCCGCCGTCGTGGTCTCCACGCAGCACTCCCCGGAGGTGTCGAACGCGCGCCTGGAAGAGGGGGTGCGGGAAGCGGTCATCGCCAAGGTGCTCCCAGCGGAGCTGGTGGATCGCGACACGCGCATCTTCATCAACCCCACCGGTCGCTTCGTCACCGGCGGCCCCCAGGGGGACACCGGCCTCACCGGCCGCAAGATCATCGTCGACACCTACGGCGGCATGGGTCACCACGGGGGCGGGGCGTTCTCGGGGAAGGATCCCACCAAGGTCGACCGCTCGGCGTCCTACATGGCACGTTACATCGCCAAGAACCTGGTGGCGGCCGAGATGGCGGATCGGCTGGAAGTACAGCTGGCCTACGCCATCGGCGTGGCCGAGCCGGTCTCGGTCGCCGTCAACACGTTCGGCACTGGACGCGTCCCCGAGGAGCGGCTGGTGCAAGTGGTCCGGGAGAGCTTCCGGCTCACCCCCCAGGGCATCATCGAGGAGCTCGACCTGAGGCGCCCCATCTACCGCGCCACCGCCTCCTACGGCCACTTCGGCCGCAGTGAGCCCGGGTTCACGTGGGAATCCACCGCGGTGGCCGAGAAGCTGCGCCGCGAGGCAAGGGTCTAACACGCGTCCGCCGCTCGGGCCGAGCGCGCGCGCAGAAGGGCGGAAAGCAGGGGATGAGGCAGAACGTGAAGGCGGCGCGCGTGGCGCGCACCGCGGCGCAGGACGTCAAGGACATCAGCCTGGCCGCCCAGGGCCGGCGCCGCATCGAATGGGCCGACGGCAACATGCCGGTGCTCAGCAGCATCCGCGGCCGCTTCGAGAAGGAGAAGCCCCTTCAGGGACAGCGGATCGCGGCCTGCCTCCACGTGACCACCGAGACGGCGAACCTGGCGCGCACGCTGCAGG
>Ga0070695_100001423_pt1 | contig 13261 bp, 14 predicted proteins | sample KBSK1252metaG_FD_65471 | JGI IMG/M metagenome (GOLD analysis project Ga0070695, IMG submission 65471) | Corn, switchgrass and miscanthus rhizosphere microbial communities from Kellogg Biological Station, Michigan, USA - KBS K1-25-2 metaG | ecosystem: Host-associated > Plants > Roots >...
CCGACGACCGTGCTCCCGATCCGTCATTCCCGCGCCGTGCGACTCCTCGGATACGACCCAGGAGTCGAAGAGATGCGCGCCGCGCTGGCTGCGCTTTCCTTGCAGCCCGAATCGGCAGAGGACGGCTTCACCGTCACGGTGCCCTCCTGGCGGAAGGATCTCGGACGCGAGGTGGACCTCATCGAAGAGGTCGCGCGGCACCTCGGTTATGCCCGTGTCCCGGAGCGCCGGCCCAACCGGATCTCGCCGCGCGCCGGCCGCGCCGAGCCGCCACTCGACGAGCGGGCGCGGGACGTGCTGGCGCAGGCCGGCTTCCACGAGATGTTCAGCTACGCCATGGTTCTCGAGGAAGACGACGCCGCGGCCGCCGGGAGCGAGCCTCCGGACGCGCTGCGCCTCCAGAACCCCATGAGCGAGGCCCAGGGGGTGCTGCGGCGCTCCCTCCTCCCCGGGCTCCTGCGCGCCGCCGACCAGAACCTGCGCCGCGGCGTGCGCGACGTGCGGCTCTTCGAGGTCGGGCACGTCTTCGCCCCCGCCGGGGACGGGATCACCGAGACCTCCCGCGCCGGGTTCGTCTGGTCAGGGGCGGCGGAGCCGCGCCACTGGAGCCGGAAGGCGACGGACGTCGGCTTCGCGGCCGCAGCCGGCCTCGTGGACGCCGTGCTCGCTGCGTCCCGGCCCGGTGCGCACGCATCGCGCCGCCCCGCCGCTCTCCCCGGCCTCCACCCGGGCCAGACCGCGGAATGGGTGGACGGGTCCGGCGAGGTGGTGGCGCGGGCGGGGCTCGTGCACCCCGACCTGGCGGCGCGCCTCGACCTTCCCGCCCCGGTGCTCTTCGGCGAGATCGAGCTGGGACGGCTGGCGCGGACGTCCCCCCTTCCCATCCGCGGCGGGAGCGTCCCCCGCCTCCCCGCGGTCTCCCGGGACCTGGCGCTGGTGCTCCCGGCCGAGCACTCCTGGGCCGAGATCGGTGCCCTCCTCCGCGCCGTGCCCGCCCCCGCCGAGGCGGACTTCGAGGTCGTGGACCGCTACGCCGGCCCCCCCCTTCCCGAGGACCGCATCTCCCTCACGGTGCGTGTTATCCTCCAGCCCTTCGAGCGGAGCCTGACGGAAGCGCAGATCGAGGGCTTCCGGCGGGACCTGATCGAGACGCTGCAGGCCCGCATGGGGGTGGCCCTCCGGGCCTGACGAGGGTTCCGATGGGCGAGACCGTGACGCTGCTCGAGCACCGGGTCCGGCAGGTGGTGGACCGCCTGAAGCACCTCGATGCCGAGCGGGTGCGCCTCACGCGCGAGCTCGAGGGACTGCGCGAGGAGGCGAGCCACCTGCGTCTGGCCGACCGGGACCGGTGCCAGGCGCTGACGGGGGCGGCGACGGCGCTGGACGCGCTGGCGCGGGACCTCGGCGAGGGCCAGGCCCGGGAGGACGCATGAGCGAAGGCACCCATGCCACGGCCGTGACCATCCTGGGAAGGACGTACCACCTGCGCGGGAACGGCGACCCCGCCTACCTGCACGAGCTGGCCTCGGTGGTGGACGCTCGCATGCGCGCCGTGGCGGAGGCCACCGGGACCGCCGACAGCCTGAAGGTCGCGATCCTGGCCGCCCTCAATCTTGCCGACGACTATCTCCAGTCCGGCCGCCGCCCCCGCTCCGACGAGGACGGGGAGTCGCGGCTGGAACACTTGGTGACCGTGCTCGACGAGGCGCTCGCGAGCTAGGTTGCCTGTCCCTTTCGGAGCCGGTGCCGGCTCCATGGGAGACGGAAAGGATCGAAGGGTTCAAAAGCGACGGGAGAACACTCTTGGTCCCTGCAGGGCACGTGATGGGTCGACACGCCTGAACCAACGCCGTGAACACCGGGAGTTCGATGCCGGTTCGCTGTGTGCATGCCTCCCACGAGGAAGCCTGACGCGGACCTAGAACGCCCACGTCGACGATCAGGTTTCAGCCCTGATCGCCCACACGACCCAGGCGGGGAGCTTCTCCCTTCCGCCCCCTTCCGCCCTTCCCGCCCCCACCGCCGGCGCCGGAATCGGGGTCTTGGCGCAAGTGCCTGCGGACGCGTTGGCCTTCTGGCTTCCCTTGGTCGCCGGCCTGCTGGCCGGAGGGGTGGCGTTCGCCCTGGGCGTGCAGCGCGAGCGGGCCGCCGTCCGCCGCGCCCGCGAGAGCACCACCCGCACGCTCGCCGAGTCGCAGGCCGAGGCCGAGGGGAAGGCCCGGGAGATCCTGGTCGCCGCCCAGGAGAAGGTGCTGGCGATCGAGGAGGAGGCCGACCGGCGGGAGCGCGAGTTCGAGGCCCGCGACGCAGCGGTGGAGGCCAAGGCCCGACGCGCCGAGCGCGAGGCCGCGGAGCTGGCCCGGCGCCTGCGCGACCTGGAGCGGCGCCAGGCTGCGGTGGCCCGCGCGGAGGAGGCGGCGGCCAAGGCGGAGACCGAGACGCGCGAGGCGCTGGAGTCGGCCCGCCTCCAGCTGGAGCGCATCGCCGGCCTCACGGAGGCGCAGGCCCGGACGGAGTTGACGGCGAAGATCGAGGAGGAGACCCGGCGGGAGGCGGCGCAGATCGCCCGCCGCATCGAGGACGAGGCCCGGGAGAACGCCCACCGCGAGGCGCGCAACCTGGTGGTCCAGGCCGCCGAGGGGCTGGACCTGCGCGAGGTCATGGAATCCACGGTGACCTTCGTCCGCCTCCCCAACGACGAGATGAAGGGGCGCATCATCGGCCGGGAAGGCCGGAACATCCGAGCCATCGAGACGGCCACCGGCATCGACCTGGTGGTGGACGACACCCCCCGCGCCATCCTCGTCTCCTGCTTCGACCCCCTCAGGCGCGAGATCGCGCGCCAGTCCATCGAGCGCCTGGTGGAGGACGGGCGCATCCACCCCGCGCGCATCGAGGAGGTCGTGGCCAAGGTGCGGGACGACGTGGACACCATGGTGGAGGAGGCCGGCTCCCAGGCGGCCTTCGCCCTGGGGATCCCCGACCTGCATCCCCGCCTGTGCAAGCTCGTGGGGCGGATGCGCTACCGCACCCACCACGGACAGAACCTGCTGGCCCACGCCCAGGAGGTGGCCCTGATCGCCGCCCACATGGCGGACGAGCTGGGCGCGAAGAGTGCCGTGGTGCGGCGGGCGGGCCTGCTCCACGAGGTGGGCCGGGTGGACGAGGCCTCCTCCGGGCACCCCATCCTGGTGTCGGGGGAGCTGGCGGTGCGGTACGGAGAGTCCGAGGACGTGGTCCACGCCATCCAGAGCCTCCACTCCGAGGTCGCCGCCAAGAGCATCGAGGCCCTGCTCCTGGCCACCGCCAATCGCATCTCCGACCATCGCCCGGGCGCCCGCAAGGAGAACCTCGAGGTCTTCATCGAGCGCCTGCGGCGCCTGGAGATGATGGCCGCCTCCTATCCGGGCGTCACCCAGGCCTTCGCCGTCAAGGCCGGCAAGGAGCTGCGGGTGATCCTCGACGCCAAGGACACCACGGACGAGCAGGCCTACGCCCTCTCCAAGGAGGTCGCCCGCCGGATCGAGCGCGAGCTGCAGTTCCCCGGGCAGATCAAGGTGAGCGTGGTGCGGGAAACCCGGGCCGTGCAGTTCGCGGTCTGAGTCCTTTCATGAGGGCGCTGTTCGTGGGGGACGTGTTCGGGAGCCCGGGGCGTCGTGCCCTCAAGCCGGGACTGCGGCTCCTGCGGGCGCGCCACGCTCCCGACCTCGTGGTGGTGAACGGCGAGAACGCCGCCGCCGGGGCCGGCCTCACGCCGGAGACCGCGGAGGAGATCTTTCGCGCCGGGGCGGATGTGATCACGAGCGGGAACCACGTCTGGGACCGCAAGGAGGTGGCTCCCCTGCTGGAGCGGAACGGCCGGGTGCTGCGCCCCGCCAACTACCCCGATCCCGCCCCGGGGAGCGGTGTCTGCCTGCTTCCCGCCGCCGACGGCACGCCGGTGGCGGTGGTGAATCTCCAGGGGCGGGTCTTCATGGCAGCGGTGGACGATCCCTTCCGCGTCATGGATGCCATCCTGCACGAGCTCCAGGGCCGCGCCCGCGTCGTCCTGGTGGACTTCCACGCCGAGGCCACGAGCGAGAAGCTGGCCTTCGGCTGGTACGTGGACGGCCGCGTGACCGCCGTGCTGGGGACCCACACCCACGTCCCCACCGCCGACGCGCGCGTGCTTCCCGGAGGGACGGCGTTCGTCTGCGACGTGGGGATGACGGGCCCCTACGCGTCCGTGATCGGCATGGACAAGGACGTGGTGGTGGAGCGCTTCCTCACCCAGCGCCCCTTCCGCATGGTCCCCGCCGAGGGCGGGGACGTGCGGGTGGCGGCCGTCCTCGTGGACTGCGGCGAGGACGGGCGGGCGCGCAGCATCGTCCGCGTGGACCTCGGCGAGGCGGACCTCCCCCAGGGATGAGCACGCTCCCCCTTCTCGACACGCTGCTCCTGGGGTGGCGCGAGGAGATCGAGGCCGCGCTGGCCCGCGTCCTCGCCGAGCTCCCGGGGCCGGCGTCCACCGTGCGCCAGGCGATGCGGCACGCCGTGCTGGGAGGAGGGAAGCGGCTGCGCCCGCTGCTCACGCTCGCCGTGTGTCGGGCCTGCGGCGGCCGCACGGAGGAGGCCCTGGTTCCGGCGGCGGCCCTGGAGCTGGTGCACGCCTACTCGCTCGTGCACGACGATCTCCCCGCCATGGACGACGACGCCCTGCGTCGGGGCCGCCCCACCGTCCACGTGGCCTTCGGCGAGGCGGCGGCGATCCTGGCCGGGGATGCCCTCCTCACCCTGGCCTTCGAGCTCCTGGCCACCCACCCGGAGGGGGCGGGGGCCGCGCCCCGGCGCGCGGAGGCCGTCGCCACGGTGGCCCGCGCCGCCGGAGCCTCGGGCATGGTGGGAGGACAGCAGGCCGACCTGGAGGCGGAGCGCACCGCGGCGGGAAGCGTCGACCCCGGCCACCTCCGCTGGATCCACGTCCACAAGACGGGGGCGCTGCTGGGGGCGGCGGCGGAGATCGGCGCCCTCCACGCCGGGTGGGAGGCGGCCCGGCGCGAGCCCCTCGCGCGCTACGGCTGCGCGCTGGGGCTCGCCTTCCAGATCGCCGACGACATCCTGGACGCGACGGCCAGCCGGGAAGCCCTGGGAAAGACGCCGGGGAAGGACGCGCGCGCGGGGAAAGCCACCTACCCTCTCCTCTTCGGCCTCGAGGAGAGCCGGCGCATGGCCGAGGAGCAGATGGAGGCCGCCCTGGCCGAGCTGCGCGCGGCGGGGGTCGCCGACGACGGCGGCGTGCTCGACTCCCTCACCAGGGCCGCGGTGCGGCGCCAGGCCTAGTGCGCGAGCGGCTGGACCGCCTGCTGGTGGCCCGTGGTCTCGTGGAGACGCGGGAGAAGGCGCAGGGCCTCATCCTGGCCGGCCGCGTGCGCGTGGACGGAGTGCTCGTGGACAAGGCGGGAACGCGGGTGGCGCTCGATGCCGGCCTGGACATCGAGCCCGGCCCCCGCTGGGTGAGCCGCGGAGCCGTGAAGCTCGAGCACGCGCTGCGCGCGTTCGAGGTGGCGGTGGCGGGATGCAGCGCCCTCGACGTGGGTGCGTCCACCGGCGGCTTCACCCAGGCCCTGCTCGCCGCCGGGGCGGCGCGGGTCGTCGCCCTCGACGTGGGGCGTGGGCAGCTCGCCTGGACGCTCCGTCAGGATCCACGGGTGGCCGTGGTGGAGGGCGTCAACGCGCGCTACCTGACGCCGGAGCTCCTCCCCTTCGCCGTGAGCCTCGCCTGCGCCGATGTATCCTTCATCTCGCTCAAGAGGGTGCTGCCGTCCGTGGCCGCCTGCCTGACGCCGCCGGGGGAGATCGTGGCGCTGGCCAAGCCGCAGTTCGAGGTGGGACGCGGGCGCGTGGGGCGCGGCGGCATCGTGCGCGATCCCGCGGAGCATCGCGCCGTGCTCCTGGACCTCGCCGCCTTCTGCGCGAGCGCGGGGCTGGGCGTGAAGAACCTCTGCGCCTCCCCCATCCGGGGTGCGGAGGGGAACGCCGAGTTTTTCCTCCACCTGGTGCCGGGGCTCCCCTCCCTCCCCCCGCAGGGGCTGGAGGAGGCGGTCCGGGCGGCGCTCGCGGTCCCCAGCGGTGACGCGTGAGCCGGATCGTCCGCCAGGAAACCCCCATCCGCACGGTGGCGCTGGTCTCGAAGCCCGGGCGCGCCGAGGGAGCGCGCCTGCTGGCGGAGGCCGCGCACTGGCTGCGGGAGCGGCGGATCCGCGTGCGCTTCGACGCCCGCACCGCCGCCGTGCTCAAGGAGCGGCCCAGCCTCGCGCCGGGGAAGCTTCCGCGGGGAACCGACCTCGCGATCGTGGCCGGTGGGGACGGCACGCTGCTGTCCGTGGCGCGGGCGGCGGCATCGGCGGGGGTGCCCATCCTGGGCGTGAACTTCGGAGGCCTGGGGTTCCTGACCGAGCTCCACCCGGACGAGCTCTTCCCCGCGCTCGCCCGCGTGCTCCGGAGGGAGCACGCCATCGAAGAGCGCCAGGCGCTGCGCGCCCGCATCCGCCGGGCGGGGTCAAAGACGCTCGTGCACGCCGTCTTCAACGACGTGGTGGTGCATCGGGCGGCCCTCTCCCGCATGGTCACGCTCGACGTCACGGTGGACGGCGACGCCGTCGCCTCCTACACGAGCGACGGCCTGATCGTGGCCTCCCCCACCGGCTCCACCGCCTACAACCTCTCCGCCGGAGGGCCCATCCTCGATCCCCGGACGGAGGCCTTCGTCATCACCCCCATCTGCCCCCACGGCATGACCTATCGGCCGCTGGTCGTCCCCGGTGGGAGCACGGTCACCGTCTCCCTCCGCAGCCCCCACAAGGACAACTTCCTCACCCTGGACGGCCAGATCGGCTTCCCGCTGCACCCGGGGGACACGGTCACGGTGGACGCCCACCCGGGGAGGGTGCGCCTCGTGCGCGTGTCGGGCCGCTCCTTCTTCCAGGTCCTCCCCCGCAAGCTCCGCTGGGGCGCGTCCAAACTCGAGGCCCCGGTGGAGTCGTGAGGGGGCGCAAGGACGTCCTCGCCTGGTGCCTGTTCGACTTCGCGAACTCGTCCTACACCACGGTCATCACCACCGTCGCCTTCTCGGTCTACTTCCGGGACGTCGTCGTGGGCCGCTCCGACCCCCGGGCGGACTTCCTCTGGGGGCTCTCCGGCGTCCTCGTCTGCGTGGCGGTCATCCTCGCCTCTCCCGTGTTCGGCGCCCTGGCCGATCACTCCGGACGCAAGAAGCGGTGGCTGGCCTGGACCGTCCTCCAGACCGTCCTGGCCACGGCGGCCTTCGTGCTGCTGGGGCCGGGAGACGTCACGCTCGCGGTCGTCCTCTACGTGATCGCCACCATCGGGTTCGAGGGCGGGTACGTCTTCTACAACGCCTTCCTCCCCGAGATCTCGACCCCCGAGAACGTGGGGAGGATCTCCGCCCTGGCCTGGGGGTGCGGCTTCCTGGGGGGAGTGGCTTCCCTCCTGGCCTGCATCCCCTTCCTCAAGCGCCCTCTGCTCGATGCGGGGGGGGCGCTGCAGGCCAGCGGGATCGCGGGGTTCCGCGCCTCCTTCGTCCTGGTGGCCGTCTTCTTCGCGGTCTTCTCTGCGCCCACCCTCCTCCTCCTCCGGGACCGGCCGGCGCACGTGATCCTGCTGAAGCCCTGGGACTATCTGTCGGTGGGGTTCCGGCGGGTGGGGACGACGCTCTCCCACCTCCGCCTCCTCCCCCAGACGGCGCTCTACGTCCTCGCCTACGTGTGCTTCTTCGGCGGGGTGAACACCGTCATCAAGTTCAGCGGCCTCTTCGCCACCCAGACCTTCCACTTCACCGCCGCCGAGCTCGTCACCCTCATCATCGTGAGCAACATCGTGGCCGTCCCCGGCACGCTGGGAGCGGGCTGGCTCGCGGACAGGATCGGGCTGAAATGGGGCCTCGCCGCCACGCTCGTCCTCTGGATCGGGGTGGTGGCCCTGGGGGTGCTGGGGCAGGCCCGCTCCACCCTGTGGGTCATGGCGGGGGCGGCGGGGATCGGCATGGGGAGCACGCAGTCCATCGGGCGGGCTCTGATGGCCGAGCTGACGCCGCCCTCGCGAGAGTCGGAGTTCTTCGGCTTCTACACGCTCGCCGGCCAGGTGGGCTCGATCCTGGCGATCTTCCTTTTCGGCACCATCTCGAGCGGATCGGGGAACCAGCGCCTGGCCGTCCTGTGGACGACGCCCTTCTTCGTCACCGGCCTCGCCCTGCTCCTCCTGGTGCGGCCCCTCCGGGGGCGCGAGCAGGCGCGTGCGGCGGACCGCATCCTGAGCCCCTGACCCGCCTTGCCTCGCGCAGACCGGCACCTATATTCCCCGCTGGCATGGACGAGATCGACAAGCGGGCGATGGGGCTGCGGATCAAGCAGATCCGCCTGCAGGCCAGCATGCGCCAGTGGGAGCTCGCGCGGCTGCTGGGGACGACCCAGTCCGCGGTGCACAAGTACGAGCACGGGGTCGTCCCCGAGCCGCGGCGCCTCCTCGAGCTGGCGCGGGTGGGGAACACCAGCATCGAGTGGCTGCTGACGGGCCGGCACTGGGACAGCGGGTCCGAGGAGCGCGAGCGCCTCTCCCCCGACGTCCTGCGCACCGCTTCCCTGCTCCGCGAGATCGGCTCCGACCAGCGCCACTCGGTGGACGAGGCGCTGCGCATCGTGCGCGAGGCCGTGGCCGAGCTCGAGGACGAGCGCGGGGCCGGGAGCTCCATCCTCGACCCCCGCCTCCTGGAGCACGCGCCCGAGGCGCTGCGCATCCTGGAGTCGGCCTGGCGCATCCAGCGCGCCGTGCTGCGCCGGGTGCTGGGGGAGACGGCCGACCGCCTCTCCGGCGCCGCCCCCCGCGCTAGTGCACGGTGAGGGTGCCGCGCAGCTTCGCGCACCCGTTCCCGCAGGGCCGGCCGCACTTGAACTCGAAGGTCCCCTCCCGGTCCGCGTCGAACTCCACGGTCACCCGCTCGTTCTCGGGGAGGGGCGCCTTCACCCCGTAGTCCTTGAGGACGAAGCTGCGGAGCGCGTCCAGGGACTCGACGTGCAGGACCACGTGGCTGCCCTTGGCCACGCGCAGGGTGGCGGGCTCCCAGGCCCACTCCTTCACGAACAGGTTGAACTCGCGGACCGGTCGCACCGCCGCCGCGGGCGGGGCCGTGGGAGGGGCGGGCGCCTCCTGCGCTCCCGCCACGCCCCAGAGCGCCAGCCCCGCCATCACGAGAAGCCAGGCCCCTGCCGTCCGGTAGCGCCTCATGTCGTCCTCTCTCCTGCCGCCTCGCGGAACCGGGCGGCACAGGATTCTGCACCGAGTGCGGCCACAAACCAACCCGCGCGCGGTCCCCTGGGCTTCCCCAGGAGCGCCAGGTAGATGGCCTGGAAGAGCTCCGCGGGCTTGGCTCCCGGGACCTCGCGGGCCAGCGCGTACACCAGGGCGTGGATTTCCTCCCCGTCCAGGTCCGGGGAAAGGGACGTCGCCAGGCGCGCCAGGAAGGTGCGCTGCGCCTCGCTGAGGGACGCCGCCTCGGGGGGGAGCGTCTCCTTCACCTCGAACTTGAGGTCCTCGGGGGCGAAGTTCTCGAGCCACTGCCGGGCGAAGCCCAGGCGCGCCGCCACCGCCTGCGGCTGCAGCCCCGGATAGCCGGTGCGCTCCAGGATGGCGAGGATGGCGTCGAGCTCGAACCGCGCCGCCTGCGCCACCACCACCAGGTGCTTGAAGGGGACGCCCACCGGCTCGAAGCCGGCGGCACGGGAGAGGGCCAGGCTGCGCTCGTCGCGCCCTTCGGCCTGGGCGTCGTCCACCTCGTCCACCAGCTGCAGGAGAGGGAGGCCGGGATCGAAGACGATCGTGCGCTGCGGCTTCTCCCGGAGGACGAGGTAGCGCAGCGCCTCCGGGGGCACGAGCTCCAGGGCACGGGCGATGGAGAGCACGTTCCCCTTGGAGGAGGACATGTCTCCCTGGCCGCGCAGGGCGATCCACTCGTAGGCGATGGGGAGGGGCGGCTCCGCGGCGAAGACCTCCCGCACGATGCGCACGCCGGTGTCGTAGGAGCCGCCGCGGGTGGCGTGGTCCTTGCCGAAGGGCTCCACGGTGACGGAGAGCATCCTCCACCGCGCCGGCCAGTCCACGCGCCAGGTCAGCTTGCCGCCCCCCGCCATGGGCAGCGTGCCCGCCCCCCCGCAGGCGCAGACGTAGTCCACCGTCTGCCCTTCCGCGGAGAAGCCGGTGGTCTTGGCGCGGTCGATCCTCCCGCACTGGGGGCAGAGGGGATTGAAGGGAGACCAGTCGGCCGCCACCTCCTTCCCCGTGAGCTCGTGCAGGATGGCGGCGATGCGGTCGCGCCCCGCGAGCGCGGCCACGATCTCCGCGTTCATGCGGCCATCCTTGTACATGCGATCGGCGCGCTCCAGCTCCACGTGCACGTGCAGCGTGCGCAGGGACTGGAGAAACGGCTCCAGGAAGTGATCGCCGTAGGAGGCGTGGCGGCCGCAGGGACAGGGAATCTCGGAGAGCGGGCGTCCCACCAGGGGGGCGTAGACCTGGGGATCGAGGAAGGGATAGACGCGCCGCAGGGGATCGAAGTTGTCGCAGACGTAGTCGAAGCGCGGCTTGGCCCCTCGATCGAGGAGCGCGCGGTAGACGGCGTCGGCGGTCAGCACCTCGCGCAGGTTGCCGATGTGGATCTCGCCCGAGGGCGAGATCCCCGTGGAGAGCACGGGCTGCCGCCCCGAGGCGAGCACCCGCTCGGCCGCGTCATCGGCCCAGTGGAGGGTCTGTTGCATGGCGGCAGAAGGTACAACGCCGCCTGGACCACCTCAACGGTGTTGTGGCCCGGGTGCGCGGCGTGATAGAAACCGACCGACGATGACCGGACCGATGACCCTCCGCGAGGCCGCCGAGCGCACCGATCGCTCGGTCACCACCCTTCGCCGCTACATCCGCCACGGGCGCCTGAGGGCGGAGATGCGCGAGGGGCGCTACGGGCCCGAGTACTTCGTCTCCTCCGCGGACCTGGCCGAGGCCGGGCTCGATCCCCGCGCCGCCGGAGCGCTGGCCCTGGCGCCCGCGTCGGAGGCGCTCCTGGACCGGCTGCGGCCGGTGCTCGCGGAGAGCGTCCCCGTCTCCCTCTTCCAGGAGCTGCAGATGAAGCACGAGCAGCTCCTCGTGCAGTACGGGATGGTGCGTTCGGCGGGGATGCGCGTCATGGACCTGCAGGCCCAGGTGGAGGACAGGGAGGCCCAGGTGGCGGCGGCGCGCGACGAGGCCACGCGCCTGCGCGACCGCCTGCAAAAGGACACCGGCGAGCTGCGCGGGAAGCTGCGCGAGCGCGAGCTCGAGCTCGAGGGGCGAAGCCTGGAGATCGCCGCCCTCCGCGAGAAGGTCCGCGCCCTGGAGATGCTGACCCGGAACGCCGTCACCAACGAGACCATCGAGCGCCAGTTCGGCGAGGTGATGGAGCAGATGCGGCGTGTGGACCGCCTGCGGGCCGCGGGAGACCCCCTCCCCTGGCCCGAGGAGCCGGGTCACTAGTCCCGGTGCAGGGTCAGCAGGCGCCAGAGCCCGAACAGGTTCACGCGCTCCATGGCCTGCGGGGTCAGCCCCGGCACCTCCAGAGCGATCCGCACCGGCAGATCCATCCGGAAGCCGATCCACTGCGAAGCCGGGGTGAGCACCCGCTCCGCGGCCGCCAGCAGGAAGTTCTCGCTCAGAAAGTGGTTGACGACGAGGACGGTCCCTCCCGGGCGGCAGACGCGCCGGATCTCCCGCATCACCTTCTCCGGCTCCGCCACCACCGAGATGACGTAGGGAGCCACCACGTGGTCGAAGGAGGCGTCGGGGAACTTCAGCTCGTGGGCGTCCATCCGCCGGAGCACGACGCCCTCCCGGCCCAGGGCGTCCAGCCGGGCGCGCGCTCGGTCCAGCATGGGCTCGGAGATGTCGATCCCCGTGACCTCGCACCCGTCGGGGTAGAGGGGGAGGGACAGCCCGGTCCCCACCCCCACCTCGAGGATGCGGTCGCCAGGGCGCGCGGGGAGCCGGCTCACCGCCAGGCGCCTCCCCGGCGTCAGCGCCCAGTCGAAGAAGCCGTCGTAGACGCGGGCCAGCACCGAATACACGCGCTGGGTGCGCTGGTGGTCGACGGCGACCCGGTCGGCTGTCCGGCTACGCTCCATGGAACCTCCGTGCGGACCCGGGGGTGTGGCGACCAAATCGCGCGGAAGGATGCGCGAATTCTAGCACGCAGGCAAGAGCGCCTCGACTGCGGGGCGGATGCCGCAGCGCGCCTGTGGCCTGCCGCGCTCATGCCTTGACGCCCCCCGACGAGTCGGGTAGGTTTCCGATTCTCTTTGCGGGGAGGATCCGGACGCATGCGCATCTTGATGTTCTTCGGGGTCGTCTGCATCGCGCTGGTCATGGCCGGCTGCAGTGCCGACCAGCCCCTCGATACCTCTTCCACCGGCACCGCCGGAAACACCTTGGTCTCCATCGCCGCCACGGCCAAGGTGGCCACCTTCAGGGTCTGGGACTGGACCGAGGACACGAACGGCAATGGGCAGCTCGACCTGGAGCGGGACCTCGATAACGACGGCCGGCTCGACTCCGGCGAGGACGTCAACCACAACGGCGTCCTCGACGCGGGCGAGGATCGGAACGCGAACGGGCGCCTCAACTTCGACGAGGACTTCAACTCGAACGGTCTGCTGGACCGGCGCCCCAGCGACACCTTCAGCTGTCCCGATTGCGAGGACCTGAACGCCAACTGCCTGCTGGACGCCGGAGAGGACACGAACGGGGACGGGCTCCTGTACACGGAGGACGTCGACTGCGACGGCCGGCTGGACGGCATCAACGAGGACCTGAACCACAACGGGGTACGGGACTTCGAGGACACGCTCTTCCCCAACAGCGCCATCGACCGCGGCGTGTGGTGCGAGGGCGAGGTGGTCAGTGAAGTGACGGGCCTGCTCGACCCCAACGGCTACATCGACGGCGTGGTCCCCATCCCCTTCGGGGGCGAGGTGCTCCTCTACCACCAGGGCAACCCCACCGGCGAGGTCGTCGCCGGCGTCGCCAACACCGGGGACGGGCTCACGCCCTACGACACCCGCGTCTTCGGGTCGGTCGCCGACAAGACGGTGTTGGTGACCGGTGGCCGCTGCGCCGGAGGGGCCAGCTCGGGAAACCCATGCGCCGACGACTCCACGTGCAGCGGCGGAAGCTGCCAGCACTTCCAGGT
>Ga0070695_100001429_pt1 | contig 13242 bp, 13 predicted proteins | sample KBSK1252metaG_FD_65471 | JGI IMG/M metagenome (GOLD analysis project Ga0070695, IMG submission 65471) | Corn, switchgrass and miscanthus rhizosphere microbial communities from Kellogg Biological Station, Michigan, USA - KBS K1-25-2 metaG | ecosystem: Host-associated > Plants > Roots >...
CCTCCACGAGCACCTGCAGCGCCGCGAGATCCCAGGGGGCGACCCCGCTCTCCAGCCACACGTCCGCCCGCCCGTTCAGGAGGAGGGCGCAGGCGGCGAGGTCGCCGTAGCACCGGGCCTGTCCCGCGCTCTCGATGAGGGAGCCCACGGCGGCGGCGGCGGGGCCCCCGAGCAGGTGCCGGAGCTCCCCCAGGCTGAGCACCGCCTCGGACCAGCGCGTCTCCTCGCTCACCCAGAGGGCGTGCCCGTCGCGGAACGCTCCCTGTCCCCGCGCCGCCCAGTAGGTCTCGCCGAGGGCGGGGAGCGCCATGGCCCCCGCGAGCACGGTCCCCGCGCGCTCCACGGCGACCAGCGGTCCCCAGAACGTCCCCCCGCGCGCGAATCCCCGCGTGCCGTCCAGCGGGTCCACGATCCAGCGCCGGCCCGTGGTGCCGGCCGCCTCCCCGCTCTCCTCGGCCAGCACGGCGTCGTGCGGAAAGCGCCGGCGCAGCACCTGGAGCACCGCCGCCTCCGCCTTGCGGTCGGCGACGGTCACCGGGCTGCGGTCGGCCTTGCGCTCCACGTGCAGCGTCCGCCGCCAGTGGCGGAGCGCGGCATGCGAGGCGGCCTCCACGGCCTGGCGGGCCGCGTGCAGCAGGGCATCCAGGTCATCGGACGCCATCGCCCAGCACCAGCGCGACGGTGAGGCCGTCGTATCCCTTGCTCCCCACGGTCTGGATCACGGTGGCGCTGAGGCGGGGCTCGGCGCCCACCAGCTCGTGGAACGCGCGCGCGCCCACCACGCGAGGGTCGGAGCTCTCCCCCTCCAGCACGGCCCCGCTGCGCACCACGTTGTCTCCCACCAGGAGCGTTCCGGGACGGGCGAGGGCGAGCGACCACCGCAGGTAGCCCGGGTACTCCGACTTGTCCGCGTCGATGAAGACGAGGTCGAAGGGACCGGCGCCCTCCTCGACGAGCTGCGGGAGCAGCGCGAGCGCCGGGCCCACCCGCACCTCCACGCGGGCGGCGAGCCCGGCGCGCGCGAGGTTCTTGCGGGCCACCTCGGCGTGATGGGGATCGCGCTCCAGCGTGATCACCCGTCCGTCCTGGGGGAGCGCGCTCGCCAGCCACAGCGTGCTGTAGCCGCCGAGGGTGCCGATCTCGAGGACGCGGCGCGCGCCGGCCAGGCGCGCCAGCAGGTGGAGGAGCTTCCCCTGCGCCGCCGTGACCTGGATGGGAGGAAGACCCGCGGCTGCGCTGTCGGCCTCGGCCGCGATCCACTCCGTCCCGGGCCGCACCACCGTCTCCGTGAGCCAGCCGTCCACGGCGGTCCAGATCTCTTGCATGGCGTCCCCAACGGGATTCGAACCCGTGTCGCCACCTTGAAAGGGTGGTGTCCTAGGCCAGGCTAGACGATGGGGACCGATCCTTCCGGCGCCGCGAGCGGGGCGGGAGTGTACCGAATTCGGCGTCGGCCGCCTACCGGCCGTTGGGCGGAGGCTCGGCGACCTGGCACCAGAAGGAGACCACGGTTTCCAGGGCGCGCCGGTAGGCCACGGGATCGCCGGGCTTGCGCACGAAGGCGGAGGCTCCGGCGGACAGGCAGAGGTGCACGTCGGAGGGACGGCTGGAGCCGGAGAAGACGACGATGGGGATGTAGCGCGTGCGGTCGGCCTGACGGAGGTCGCGGATGAAGTGCATGCCGTTGCCGCCCGGGAGGCTCAGGTCGAGCAGCACCAGCTCGGGCACGCGCTCCTCCACGGAGCGTAGCGCCTCGTCGCGCGAGCCCGCCACCACCAGCTCCGCCCAGTCGAACCCCTGCAGGTGCTCGCGCACCAGGCGGGCGTCGGCCGGGTTGTCCTCCACGTACAGGACGGTGCGCGGACGGTCAGCTCCGATGCCCACGTCGGACCTCCGGGGAAGGCGCGGCCGTGGTGAGCCGTGCTGGATTCGAACCAGCGACCCTCAGCTTAAAAGGCTGGTGCTCTACCCCTGAGCTAACGGCCCCTGGTCGGTTTGGCTGGACCGAGTGTACCACTCCGGAGGCGGCGGGCGTCGCTCGTTGCGTTGGCCGGGGTTTGGAAACGGCCCGAAACGCGGGACCACGCGCGAGTGGAGGTCCGCGCTTCGGGCCAGGGGATCGTTACTTCCCCTTCCGGCTGAAGAGCCGGAACATGTGGTCCACCGACTCCTGGCTGGCGGCGGCCGCCGGGTGCACGCCTCCGTTCCCGCCGGGCGCGCTCTTCAGGGGCGCGTCCACCTCGCTTGCCGAGGGAAGCGTGACCTCCTTGGATCGGGCCGGCTCCGCCGCGGAGGGAGCTGGAGGAGCGACGGCACGGGTGGGAGCGGGGGTGGCCACGGCCGCCGGCGCAGGCGCAGGCGCAGGCGTCTTCGACACGACGGCGGCCCGCGCCGGGTCCGCCGGTGCCAGGCGGGAGCTGCGTCGGCGCAGCTCGGCCTCGATCGCCTCCAGCAGATGCGGGAGCTTGTCCACCACCGCGATGCGGGTGGCGCGATCGGCGCCGCGCAGCGGCTCCACGGTGGACTCCTCGCCGCGCACGCGGCGCACCACCAGGCAGTAGCGTCCGCCGACGCGGGCGTAGCCGAGGTGCAGGCGGATGTCGTTCCACACGTCCGCGGGCTCGGTCGTGAAGGTGTCCACGGTCACGCCCAGCGCGCGAAGGCGCTCGTCCACGCTCTGGATGCGCGTGTCGGTGCCGGCGTCGAGCGCGTTCAGTGCCGCTTCGATCCGATCGAAGATGACTTCGGGCATGCCTCCTCCAGGTTGGTGCGGATGGGTGTCGTCGGGCGTGCCTTTCATGGTACGGAGGGTGGGCGCGCGGAGCAAGACGCTTCTGCTGCCTAGGGAATGCTGCACCCCAGCGCGTCGAGCGCGGTGCGGCCGGGGCCGAAGCCGCCGCCGCCGCACGCGTTCTCCGCCCGCACCAGGAAGTAATCGCCATCTCCCGGTGGCGGTAGCGGCCGCGTGTCGCTGAACGAAGGTGTTGCGAGATCGGGGGCGATGCACGAGGTCGCGGCGGCCAGGCCGGAAGCGCGGAGCTGGGAGAGACGGCCGCCGGCGAGGTCGTACCGCACGCCGCTCCCCGTGCTCGCGGCCTGGTCCGCCCAGGCGAGCTGCGTGGGCGTGATGCCGCTCGCCGTGACGCCCGAGACCACCGCGGGCACGGCGAAGGAGCCGGCGTCGGCCGCCGCGCAGTCGTTCCCGTTCAGGACGGCGTCCTCGTCGAGGTCCCCGCCCAGGCGGACCCCCGACCCGATCGTGGCGCACAGGAACGACAGCGGTGTGGTCGCCTGCTGCCGCAGCTGCGTCGTGGTCAGCCCGGGCTCCCCCGCCACGTCGGAGAGCCACACCCCTCCGCTGAAGCGATAGGCGCGCGTGCGCCCGCCGGAGAGCGTGGTGGCGGTCAGCTCGCAATGCCGCGTGCCGCTGGCGAGATCGCCCAGCGAGAGCAGCGTCGTCAGCGTGCTCTCGTCGCACCCGGCCTGGGGCGGGGCGCCCGGTGGGCAGGTCAGGTTTCTCCCCACCGCCGGCTTCGTCCCCGTGGGGAAGGCCAGCATGAAGGCCGACAGATCGGCGGCGTCGGTGGCCGTCATGGTGAACACGTTGAGCGAGAAGAAGGTCGGGAGGTTGGGGACGGCGCCGTCGTGGACGATCCCGAACCCGCTCTTCACGTCCGGGAAGGGGCCGCCCGCGGGTCCGAAGAGGAAGCCGCGCTTGTCGTACAGGTTCCGCAGGTGGGCGATCTTGAGATCGCTATGGGGGGACTGGTCGGCATTGCCGTTGAACAGGGCCGCGGCGTCGGGAGCGGTCGTGGGCTCGGCCGGCGTCACGCCGCCGAGCTTCCCGCCCGCGGCGCCGAAGGAAGACGCGTGGCACGCGCTGCAGGCCTGGCCCCCATCGGTCTGGGTGGGAGGGCTGAACAGCGTTTCCCCGTGCGCCGGGTTCCCCATCAGGGGCGCGGCCGGCGGCCGCTCCAGCACCACGAGGCTCGTGGGGGTGCTGTCGTTCAGCGTCCGGTTCGGGTTGGGAGGGAAGCGCAGGGCGAGCGCGAACTGGCGGAACGTCTCCATGTCGGCGGCGGAGAGGCCGGCCGCCTTCCCGTTCACCGGCCCCGCGTCGCGCGAGCCGAGCAGGCCGGGGAAGGCGGGATTGAAGTCGTTCATCGTGGCCCGGTCCCCCCGCCAGTGCAGCGGCTCCAGCATGGCACGCAGGGTCTGCGTGGCCATGGGCCCCTTCTGGGGATCGAACCCCGCGTGCGACGCGCAGAGGTTCGCAGGACACGGTGTGGGCTGGTTGTTCTGGGGGACGACGAAGCGGACGTTGTCGTTGGACTGCGCGTAGGCGGCGAGATCCCCCGAGGGGTCGCCGAGGTCCCAGGCCAGGCCGTCCTTGTCCCCCGAGATGTGGCAGCTCGCGCACGAGGCGTCCCCGTGCCCGGAGGAGAGGATGCCGTCGTAGAGGAAGCGGCGGCCGCTCTTCACGAGCGCCGAGCTGGGATCGTGGAGCGGCACCTCGGCGATCTTCTGCAGGGCGAGCGCGTCCACCACGGCGATCGAGTTCGAGAAGCGGTCGAGCACGTAGAGGCGGTTCTTGGCCTCGGCCAGGGCCACGCCCGTCGGTCCCTCCCCCACCTGGACGGCGTTGGGACTGGCGCGCACGGGCCCGAAGATGCAGGAGCCGGAAGCGCAGGCGCCGTCCACCGCGAAGAGCTTGCGGGAGCCGATGGCGGTGAGATAGGCGGTGCTCCCGTCCGCGCGCCACACCATCATCCCCGGCTGAGAGACGCTGGCCTGCCGCTCCGCCAGGTTCGTCGCCGGGTCGCTGTTGCGGTCGATGTGGGTGTTGAGGTCCACCACGCTCACCGTGTTCCCTGCCGCGGGGTTCACCACGCTGAGGCGGTTGTCCACCACGTGCCCGCGCACACGCGGCTCGAAGCGCACCATGTTCCGCGCCTCGGTGTTGGGGACGTAGATCTTCCCCGTCCCGGGCTGGACCGACACCTCGAAGAGCGTGGTGCCCAGGTGGTCCACCACCACCGGCGGCGAGGTGGGGCTGGAGGCGCTGATCGCGAAGAGGTCGTGGTCGGGCAGCCGGAAGGGAAGGCATGCGCTCCAGTTCTGGTTGCCGTCGTCTCGCCAGGTGGCGCTCCCCGGGTCCCAGCGCACGATCAACCCCACCTTGGGAATCCCGTCCGGCGGATCGACGAGCGCAGAGTTGCGGAAGCTCCCCGCCGGCATGGGCGGGTAGGAAGGCGGACTCCCCGCGCATTGCATCGTGTTGAGCGCGTTCCCGGCCAGGCGCGCGGCGTTGAGGTTCGGGTTGTTGCCGAAGGCGACGTTGGCGTCCACCACCGTGGTCTGGTTCCCCGAGTCCTGGGCCACGGCGTACACGGTGGCGCCGTCGTTTGCGACGGCCAGGGCCCGGATGCGGCTCCCGAAGAGCCGCACCACGGTGGGGATGGCGTCCAGGTTCGAAAGATCCCAGACCTTGACCGCATCCTCGTGGGAGACGGCGACGAACGCCTTGCCGGCGGCGAAGGCCACATCGGTGGGCTCGTCTCCCACGGCCAGCGTGCGCACGGTGGTCCCCAGGACGAGATCCACGATGCTGACGCTGTCCGAGAGCTGGTTGACGACCCAGGCCTCGGTGTCCGTCCGCGCCACCACGGTCACGGGCTCGAGCCCCACCGGGATGGAGCGCTGCGGCACGAGGTTCCCGCCCGCGTCCACCGTGAAGACCTCGAGGCGCGCGTCCGGCGTGTTGACGGCGAGGAGCTTGGCGCCGCTCGGGGTCAGGTCGATGGGGTGGACGTGGCTGGCCTCGAAATTGACGTACTCGGCCTGGGCGGAGGGGGCGGTCAGGAGAAGGGCGAGGACCAAGCCGGAGGGGCGCACGGGGCGCATGTACCGCGAAGCCGAAGGGGAGTCAAGAAGGTGTCCGACACGTCCTTATGGTGAAAAAGGAAATGGGAAGTGTCGGACGCCTTTTCCATCACTGCTCGGGCGACTGGATGGCCACCGGTCCGTTGGAGGTGGACAGATGCACGAGCGCTGGGCCATCCCCCAGCGTGAAGGTGCGTCCGCCGTACTGCCCCGTTCCGTGGATCTTCCACCCCTCGCAGCTCGGTCCGTCGCAGTCCCAGGGGGAGGTTCCGTCCGACTCCAGCACGACACCGGAGCGGAAGGCGCTGGAGACCGTCACCGCGAGAGGACCGTTCTGGGTGCGCGCGTCCAGTCCCTTCCCCCGCCACTCCCGGTCCAGCTCCACGGCGATGGGGCCGTTGGCGGCGCGCAGCTTCACGTCTCCCTCGCCCCCGGAGAGCGCGATGGGACCGTTCTCGGTGGAGGCGTCGATCGTGCCCGCCGCGTCCTCGATGGCGATGGGGCCGTTTTGGGCCTTGGCCACGAAGGATCCGCGCACGCGCTTCAGGGTGATGGGGGCGTTGTCGGACTCGACGCGCAGGGAGGCGTCGGTGGGGGCGTCCACGATCAGGTAGCCCACCCAGCGGTCCTCGTCCGCCGGGCCCTCCACGGTGAGCGATCTCCCCTGCTGGGCCACGCGCACGTCGCTCAGGAGGGCGGGATCCGCCGCCGCCTTGCACAGGCGCGCCGTGTAGCCGCTCCCGCTCCCGTGCTGCACGTAGATCCCCCCCTGCTCCTGCACGCGCACCTTGAGCTCGCCCCCCGGCAGCTCCACCCGCTCCTCCTGGACGGCCGCCGCCTCCCCGCCGAAGGTGACCTTGAGCGCGCCGCAGTCGAGCGGTCCCGAGCCGCGGTCGTCGAAGGTGATGTTGCGGTCACTGGATCGGTGGCGCGCGCCGGAGTGCGCGAGCAGCGGGCTCACGAGGACGAGCGACAGCAAGGCGGCGACGAGGATGCGCATGGGGCCCCCTTTCTCGTTCCAGTCTCTCGTGGAACGTCCCAGGGGGACGAAAGTTTTCAACCCCGGCCGAGAAAGGCCAGGGCCACCCCGGCGAGGACGGCAGCCCCGCAGGCAGGCAGGCGCCAGCTCCAGGCCTCCCCCAGGAGGACGACGCCCCCCCAGGCGGCGAGCGCAGGCACGGAGAGCTGGACGATCGCGGCCTGCGTGCGGGAGAGGCGCCGCACGGCGGCATACCAGGCGACGTACCCCAGCCCCGAGGTGAGGGCTCCCGAGGTCGCGGCCAGCAGGGCCCCGGGCGCGGTCACGGAAAGGGAGGAAGCGGACGCGGCCACGAGGAGGAGGAGCGGGGCGCAGCTGCGCAAGAAGTTCCCCGCCGTGTCCCCCGTGGGATCGGCCGCCCCCCGGCCCAGGAGCGAGTAGAGCCCCCAGGCGACGCCCGCCGCGACCATGCAGGCGGCGGCGCCGAGCGCCGGTGCGGTCGCCCCCGGGAGCGTGAGGCCGAGTAGGCCCGCGAGCGCGAGGACGAACCCCGCACCCTGCACCGGCCGCAGCCGCTCCCCCGCCCGGAGCCCGGCCAGGAGCATCGTCGCCTGCACGCTGCCGAAAAGGAGCAGGGCACCCGTGCCCGCGGACAGGCGCACGTAGGCGAACGAGAACGCCGCCGCGTAGGCGAGGAGGGCGAGACCCCCGGTCCAGCTCCCGCCGACGCGAGCTCGCGCGCGGGGGCGGACGCCGAGGACCACCACCAGCGCCGCAGCGCCGGACAGCAGGCGGATGGCGGTGAAGCCCGCGGGGTCGGCCGCCCCCTCCCGCAGCGCCAGGCGGCAAAGGAGCGAGTTCGCGGCGAAGGCCAGGAGGGCGGCGGCGGTGAGGAGCGCGCGCACGCGCGGGAGGCTAGCCCAGGAAGTGCACCGCCAGCAGCACGACCGCCAGGGTGACGAGGACGAGCCCCCCCAGGAGCAAGACGGTCATGCCGAGGCGCGTGCGCTCCACCTCGCGCCGCGCCTCGGGGTCGCGCTGCATCTGCTTCACCTTGGCGCGCTCGTCCGGCGCCAGCGGGCGCTTCTCCTGCCGCGCGGTCTGCACCGCCTCGATCGCGCGCTCCGCGATCCGCTCGGCGTCGTCGTTCATGGGGAGGGACGCTGCCGGAGGTCGGCTCGGCGGTCCCGCCACGACCAGAACAAGGCCGTGAGCACGGCCAGGCCGATCTCGTCCACGAACGGCACCACGTCGGGGACGACGAGGTCCACGACCGTGAGGATGGCGAAGAGCGTGAACAGACCGGGGAAGCGGAGCCCGGCCCGCTGCAGCGCACGCGAGAGGAATCCCTGTCGCCAGGAGGTCATGCCTGGCAGTGTAGGACCGGCGGCGGGCAGCGGCTACACGCCGAAGGTCCGCGCCAGCCACGACCCGGGGCGGACGATGCTCTGCGTGCGATCCGGGCCCACGCCCACCACCGCCACCTCCGCCCCGATCGTGGCCCCGAGGAAATCGAGATAGGCGCGGGCGTTTGCGGGGAGGTCCTCCCACCGCCGCACGCCGGTGGTGTCGGTGCGCCAGCCGGGGAGCGTCTCGTACACGGGGCGGCACGCCTCCGCCTCGGCGAGCGAGGCGGGCACGGAGTCCAGGCGACGCCCTCCTTCCCCCACCGTGTAGGCCACGCAGACGCGGATCTCCTCGAAGGCGTCCAGCACGTCGAGCAGCGTCACGCACACCCCGTCGAACCGGTTCAGGCGGGTGGCGTAGGCGGTGGCCACGGCGTCGAACCAGCCGCAGCGCCGGGGCCGTCCGGTCACCGTCCCGTACTCCCGTCCGCGCTGGCGCAGGCGCTCCCCCACCCCGTCGGGCCCGTCGTCGAGCTCGCTCGGCATCGGCCCCGCGCCCACGCGCGTGGCGTACGCCTTCGATACGCCGAGGATCCCGTGCACCCGCGTGGGCGCGACCCCCAGGCCGGCGCAGAGGCCGGCGGCGGTGGTGCTGGAGGAGGTCACATAGGGATAGGAGCCGTGATCGAGGTCGAGCATCGTCCCCTGCGCGCCCTCGAAGAGCACCGAGGCTCCCTCGTCCATCCAGCGGTTCAGGAGCAGCGAGGTGTCCGCCACGTGGGGAGCGAGCTTGCGGCCGGCGTCGAACGCCGCCCGGGCCAGCGCCCCGGGCTCGCCGGGATCCATCCCCCCCTCGCGCAGCCGGCGGCCGATGGGTCCCTGCACGATGCGCTCGACCTTGCCGCGCAGCACGTCGAGGTCGGCCAGGTCGGCCACGCGCACCCCCTGGCGGCTGGCCTTGGCCTCGTAGGTGGGCCCGATCCCGCGCTGGGTGGTGCCGATCTTGCGGTCGGGAGAGGCCTCGGCGAGCGCGTCCAGCTGCGCCATGGGTGGAAGGATGACGTGGGCGCGGTCGCTCAGGAAGAAGCGGCCGCCGAGCGGGAACCCCGCGGCCTCCACCTCGTCGATCTCCAGGAGGAGCTTGTCGAGGTCGAGCACCATCCCGTTCCCCATCACCACGCGCGTGCCGGGGCGGAAGACGCCGGAGGGGATGTGCCGGAGCGCGCGCCGGGTGCCGTCCACCACCACGGTGTGCCCGGCGTTGGGGCCCCCCTGGTAGCGGGCGACCACCTGGAAGCGGTCGGCCAGGAGATCGACGACCTTCCCCTTCCCCTCGTCGCCCCACTGGGCGCCCACCACCGCCAGGTTGGGCACGGGAGGTTCAGGAGGCCGCGGGGGCCAGCAGGGCCTGCACGCGGAAGACCAGCGAGTCGGTGAGCTGCTGCTTGTCCAGGAAGCCGGAGGCGCCGAGCTGGTGGAGGAACTCCAGGATGTTCTCCTTGTACACGCCGCTCATGGCGAGCACCGGCGTGTCCTTCACGCGCTCGTCCTGGCGCAGCTCGCGCAGGACGTCGAAGCCGGTCATGCGCGGCATGAGGAGGTCGAGCACCACCAGGTCCGGATGCTCCTCCCGGATCGTCTCCATCGCCTCCTCCCCGTCCCGGGCCAGGAGCACGAGGAACCCCGCGCTCCCCAGCAGCTCGCTCGCCGCTTGCAGCACCTCCTCGGTGTCGTCGGCCACGAGCACGGTCTTGTGACGGTCCAGGCTGCGGTAGGAGCCGGAGGAGGAGGAGGAGGCGACCTCGTCCTTCTCGAGATCGATGCGCACGATCTCCGCGCAGCTGGGACACAGGTACTTGACCACCCGGTCCTCGAGCGCGTAGTCCACGATCCGGATCTCGGCACGGCACCGCGGACAGCGCACCAGCATGGCCGGCGGAGTATAGCATCCGTGTTTTTTCGAATATTGGACTGGCCGCCCGCGCCCTGCCGGTGCTAGATTCCACGCCGATGGACGCCATGAGTCTCTTCCTATCCGCCGTGGGCCTCGCGATCTTCGTGGAGGGTCTTCCCTACTTCATCTCTCCGGTGGTGGTGAAGCGCTATCTGGGGCAGATGCAGAAGCTCAACGACGGGACGCTGCGCGCGCTGGGGCTCGTGCTGATGGCGATGGGGCTCGTGGTCGCCTACTACTCGCGGCACTAGCCACGTTTCGGGAGCATCCGTGCCCCCCATCGTCCTCGACGGGGAGAGCCTCACCCTGGCTGCGGTCGAGGCGATCGCCGACGGCGCCTCCTGCACCCTCCAACGCCGAGCTCTCGCCGGCGTCCGTGCCGCGCGGCGGACGGTGGAGCGCGCCGCCCGTGGCGGCGACGCCGTCTACGGCGTCAACACCGGCTTCGGGCACCTGGCGCAGGTGCGGATCCCCCCCGGCCAGCTCGACGCCCTGCAGCTGAACCTCCTCCGCAGCCACGCCGCGGGCGTGGGGGATCCCCTCCCCGAGCGCGTCGTGCGCGCGGTGCTCGCGCTGCGCGCGAACTGTCTGGCCCGCGGCCATTCGGGGATCCGGCCGGAAACGCTCGAGCTGCTCCTGGGCATGCTGGCGCGCGGCGTCCACCCCGTGATCCCCGAGCGAGGCTCGGTCAGCGCCTCGGGTGACCTGGCGCCCCTGGCGCACCTGGCGCTCGTGCTGGTGGGCGAGGGGGAGGCCTGGCACGCGGGTGCCCGCCTGCCGGGGGCGAAAGCTCTGAAGCGGGCGGGCCTGGCTCCCGTGCGCCTGGCGGCGAAGGAAGGGATCGCCCTCATCAACGGCACGCAGGTGATGCTCGCCATCGGCATCCTGGCGCTGCTGCGCGCCGAGCGCCTGGCGGTGGCCGCGGACGTGCTCGGCGCCATGACCCTCGAGGGCTTGAAGGGGAGCCACCGCGCCTTCGACCGGCGCATCCATGCCGCCCGGCCGCACACCGGCCAGGCGGTGTCCGCCGGGAACCTCCGGCGCCTGCTCTCCGGGGGAACGATCGAGCCCAGCCATGCCGACTGCGGGCGCGTCCAGGACGCCTACTCGCTGCGCTGCATGCCCCAGGTGCACGGGGCGGCGCGGGACGCCCTGGGGCACGTGCGCCGCATGCTCGCCGTCGAGGTGAACGCCAGCACGGACAACCCCATGGTCTTCGCCGAGGAGGACGAGCTGGTCTCGGGGGGGAACTTCCACGGGCAACCGGTGGCGATGGCGCTCGATCACCTGGCCGTGGGCGTCTGCGCGCTGGGGACGATCAGCGAGCGCCGTATCGAGCGCCTCCTGAACCCCGACCTCTCGGACCTCCCCGCCTTCCTCACGCCCGAGCCGGGGCTGCACTCGGGCTTCATGATGGCGCAGGTGACGGCGGCGGCCCTGGTCTCCGAGAACAAGACCTACGCCCATCCCGCAAGCGTGGACACCATCCCCACCTCGGCGGCCAAGGAGGACCACGTGGCCATGGGGGTGCACGCGGCGCTCAAGGCCGCACGCGTGGTGGACAACGTGGCCCACGTGCTCGGGATCGAGGCCCTGGCCGCCGCCCAGGCCCTGGACTTCCTGAAGCCGCTCAGGGCGGGGAAGGGCGCGGAGGCGGCGCGGGCGGCGCTCCGGCGCCGGGTCCGGCGGCTCGCCGAGGATCGCGTGCTGTCCCAGGACATCGTGCGCGCGCGCGAACTGCTCGATGCGCAGGTGCTCCGTCGCGCGGCGGAGAAGGCGGCGGGCTCGCTCTCCTGATGGGATGGGACGAAACCGGGGGTGGTGGACGGCAAGGGGATCGAACCCTTGACCTCGGCATTGCGAACGCCGCGCTCTCCCAGCTGAGCTAGCCGCCCACGTCGGTCTTCGTTCCGCTCACGCGCCTCTCTGGTGGGGCGTGCAGGATTTGAACCTACGACTTCCACCGTGTGAAGATGGCACTCTACCGCTGAGTTAACGCCCCGGCGCGAAACGAACCGTCCTTATAGCACACGGCTGGCTTCGAGCCACGTCCCCTCCGCCGGCCGCGCGCGCACCGTGCGCGGCCGCGGGCCCCGGAAAGCGACCTCGGGCCCGGAGCCGTAGCGCACCGCCAGGGAGGCCGCACGCGCTTCCCCCTCGCCGGTGGGATCGACGTCCAGCCAGACCAGCGCACCTTGCCCCGCCTGCGCGGTGGTGCGGCCGCGCGCCAGGGCCTCCAGGCGGCGGCCCTCCTCCGCGTTCCGGGCCACCACCGCCTTGCACCCGTGGTCGAGGCGGAAGTGGCGTCCGAGATGGAGCAACGCCAGGTCGTCCGGCCCGATCTCCTCCGGCGCGCGATGCGCCAGGAGGTCGCGGACGCGCGCGGCGAAGGCGCGCTCGGGAAGCCGGCAGCAGCCGCCCGCGGAGGCCGGGGTCTCGGAGACACCGAAGCGCGCCGCCAGCGCTTCCTGCACGTGCCGCCTCCGGCCGTGCGCCGCGGCCAGACGCAGGCGATCCACCCGCCCCGCCCGCTCCGCCGCCGTCTCCGGCAGGAGCCTTGCGGACAGGGGACGGAGGACCCGATCCGTCAGGCCGGCCTCCCGGGCGGCACGCGCCAGCCACTCCCGGCGCTGGCTCATGGCATCCTGCCCCAGGACCTCCCCCGTGCAGACGAGCTCGGTCCCGCGCCGCGCCGCCTCCTCCGCCGCCCACCGCAGGAGGAAGAGCTTGCAATCGAGGCAGGGATTGGCTCCGGCACCGGTACCGAAGCGCGGCTGCGCCACCACCTCGCGCAGGTAGTCCCCGCGCACGTCCCGCACCTCCACGGGGAAGCCGAAGCGGCCGGGGGAGGCCTCCCGCGCGAAGCCGGTGGCGAGGTGCACGGCCTCCACCTCCACCCCCTGCTCCTGGAGGAGACCGACCGCCAGCGCCCCGTCGAGACCAGGGGACATCAATGCCAGCGCGCGAGCCGGGGGGGTCGCCATCCCACCTCCTGGGCCCCATATTGTGCCCTCTCATGGAGCCCACGGAGATCGCGTCCCAGCACGGGAACGTCCTCGTCCTGACCACGGACGAGGAGG
>Ga0070695_100001430_pt1 | contig 13236 bp, 10 predicted proteins | sample KBSK1252metaG_FD_65471 | JGI IMG/M metagenome (GOLD analysis project Ga0070695, IMG submission 65471) | Corn, switchgrass and miscanthus rhizosphere microbial communities from Kellogg Biological Station, Michigan, USA - KBS K1-25-2 metaG | ecosystem: Host-associated > Plants > Roots >...
CTCCACACAACCATGGTGGGAGCGACAGCCGTCGATTACACTGCGTACGCTCGCACGCCTTAGCGGTGTGCTTCTAGTGGGAATGGCCGTGGAGATGGCTCTGGACGGCCTTCACCGCATCTAGAAGTCGAGCGCAGCCTTCAAGAGCACCCGGACGCCCAGCACAATAATCGCGCCCGCCAGCAGGACCAGCACCGTGCGTCCCCTAACACGGTGCGCGAGCAGCGCTCCGACCTGCGCCCCCGGCACTGCCCCAACCGCCAGTGCGGCCGCCTTCACCAGCTGCTCGCCGCCGAGGCTGCCGTCTAGCAGGTGGACGATCGTCGCGCCGCCGGACATGAACGCGAGTACGAAGTGCGACGTCGCTACGGCGTAGGCAACCGGGATGTGCAGGATGACGATCATCGCTGGAACGTGAATGATGCCGCCGCCGATGCCGAACAAACTCGAGATAAAACCAACGCCTGCGCTGATCACCAGCCCCTGCCAGAGCTTGTAACCATAGACGAACGTGCGTCCTTCTGGATCGGAAACGCGGCGCAGCAGAACGCCGCGCCCGCGGATCGGCGCGCGGATTGCCGCGCTGCTGCCGCGGATCGCGACGACCGCCAGCAACAACAGCATCACGCCGAACAGTCCGCTGAACAGCCGCTGCGGCACAACGTGCACGACCAGGGCACCAGCGACGACGCCGGGCGCTGACGCTGCCGCAAACAGCGCGCCGGTCACGTAGTCGATGCGACGCTGGCGAGCGTAGGCAATCGAGCCGGACGTTGCATTGGCAAACACCACAGCAAGCGATATGGCCGTGAGTTGCTCGGGTTCGTAATCCGGGTAGAGAATGAGCAGCACCGGGACGATGATGAAGCCGCCGCCAGCGCCAATGACGGTACCGTATGCGCCAACGACGAAACCTAAGAGGGCAAGCCCAGCGAACTCAAACACGAGCGATCAAATACTTGAGGGGGTCAAATCGCATCGCAATCACGGTCGTTGCATCGATAATACGTGACCCATTTCGACAGCAATAGCCAGCGTGCCGAAGAAGACGCAGACTGAAACAGCCGCGACTCTTCCCGGCCTGAGGGCGCGGACCGGCCTGAGCGCCGACGAGCGTGGGCGGGTCATCACGATATGTATTGCCCTGTTCGCTTTCACACTGCTGGTGTACTGGACGCTCGGCCCGCAAAACACGGTCTACCCGCACCAGGTGAACCAGGCGAACAACCTTATACACGGCCACGTCGATCTATTGCCGCAATATACGATCTTCCCGGAAAACGTGGAGCGCTCGCTCTACGATGGTGAGGGTTTCTGCTACCCTCCGGGCGATCCCCAGATAAGCACCGTCCCAAACGCCCGGATTTCGGCCGGCTGCAAGACCTACCTGATGTATTCACCCGGTCCCGCATTCCTCGCCGTTCCGGCTGTCGCCGTCTGGGGGAACTCTCTCAATCAGACGTTACTCTCGGTACTCTTTGGAGCGGCCACCGCGCCGATCGTCTTCCTCATCGCCGCGCGGTTTTCGTCGAAGGCCTTGACGCGGTTCCTGCTGACCGTGCTTATGATGTTCGGCACGGTCCTCTGGTACGTCGCGTCCAACGGGGGCGTTTGGTACTTTGCTCACACAACGGCAACGTTCTTCATCTTTGCGGCGATCTATTTCACACTCGCGAAACCCCAACCGCTGTTTGCGGCGGCGATGCTTGGCGCGGCTTTCCTCTGTCGGCCGACGATGATCGCTTCCGGTCTTTTCTTCGTAATCGCGTTCATCCCGCTCTGGCTGCGCAAGCCCGAGGAAAACGGCGGACGCTGGGGACTGAACTTCAGCCCGATCGCCCGCTTCGCTGCTGGACTCGCGCCATTCCTGGCGATCGAAGGCGTGTTCAACTACCTGCGCTTCGACACTCCGTTCGAGACGGGGTACGGCTACACAGAGCAGGCGTTCCAGGACTTCCAGAAGCCGCTCTACACCCACGGCCTGTTCGATATACGCTACATGCCGAAGCATCCGCGCATCCTCCTGGAGGCGATGCCCGTGTTCACCAAGCCGGGCGATCCCTGCGATACTTCGGCGAGTTGTGCGCCCGTGATCCCGTCGCAAAATGGCCTGGCGATCTGGGTGACGACGCCCGCGTTCCTGATGACCGTCTTCACGGGCGTGACCGACAGGCGAATCGTCCGAATCGGGCTCGCGCTGATAGCTGCAGCCTGCGTCTATCTACTAGTTCGGGCGATGTCCAACGTCGTGACAGACGAGTGGGTGACTGCCGACGTCCCGCCGTTCGCATTCGAGCTCCTCCCGTTCTGGGGAATGATCGGCGTCGCAGTCTTCTTCTCGATCCGCAACCGCGATCTGCTGGTCGCCGCTTGCTGGGGGGCAATCATTCCCCTGGCGCTGGCGATCTCATATTTCGCGGCAACCGGCTGGGCCCAGTGGGGCTACCGGTATGGCCTGGACTTCACGCCCTTTCTCTGGCTGTTGGTGGCACGGCACATCAGCGACAATCTCAAGGCATGGCACGTCGCTCTCATCGTGGCCGCCGTGGCCGTCAATCTCTTCGGCATCCTCTGCTTCTACCATTTCGACGCCAGCAATTTGGGTGGATGGACGTGGGTGGCGCCGGGCGAGCGATTCGGCTAGTTTTCGGTTGCGCCCTCAGATACGGTACAGCTATCCTGAAACGAGGAGTTTCCCTGTCCGGCGACCCTGCTTTACAGCATGCGAACTGACACCGCAACCACGACCCCGCTACGCGGCCGAAGACTTCCCGTATCCTCGTCGTTCATCAAGTTTTTGATGATCGGTGCGATGGCCTACGTCGTCAACCAGGTCAGTCTCTTCCTCCTCTACGACGTGCTCCCACTACTCCCGGCCAAAGAGACGAAGGTCGACTTCGGCATCTTCACCGAACCGGACATCAGCCTTCTCATCGCCTCCGCGATAGGGGTTGAGCTTGCGATTACCTTCAAATACTTTGCGCTGCAGGAGTTCGCCTTCCCGGACCGCGCACGCCGCGGCCATCCGGTCACGCGATTCCTTCGATTCAATGGCAGCTGCTTCGGCAGCACCATCGTCATCGTCGCCGCCATCAACGTCCTGACACCCGTCTTCGATATGAGTCCGTACGTCGCAACTACTCTGGGCACTTTCCTGGGCTTCACAGCGAACTGGGCGTTCAGTCACTACCTCATCTGGCCGCATCACCACGAAAGGGCGGCTGAGGCGGCGACCGGCTGATGGCAGAGATTGAAGCGACCCCACCGCTAACGCTTCGTCTGGGCGACGTCATGACGGAGAAGCGGTTTCGCATCGCCACGATCTGCTTCGCGCTATTCGCCTTCACTTTCTCGATTTATTGGTTCCTCGGCCCACAGGAGACGCCGTACTCACACCAGGTCAACCAGGCGAACAACATCCTGCACGGCCATCTGGATTTGCTACCAGAGTACAGCCGCAACTACAGCACGCTGGAACGCGTGCTGTACGACGGCGAGGGGTTCTGCTTCAAGCCCGGCGATCCGGAGGCCCAGAAGGTCACCAACCCGCGCTTCTCGCCGAGCTGCAAAGTTTACATGCAGCACTCCCTGGGGCCGGCGTTTATCGTGCTGCCGGGGGTCGCGATCTTCGGGAACGAACTCAACCAGACGCTTGTCTCTGTGATCTTTGGGGCAATGCTGGCGCCGCTTGTCTTCTTGATCGCCGCTCGCTTCACCTCAAAGCTCACGAATCAGTTGCTGTTTACCGCTCTCGCGACGTTTGGAACGGTCCTCTGGTGGATCGCGATCAACGGAGGCGTCTGGTTCTTCGCGCATACGACAGGCACGTTCTTCCTCTTCGCGGCGATCTATTTCTGCGTCGCGAGACCAAGCCCGCTGTTAGCGGGCGCGATGCTCGGGGCTGCATTCTTATGCAGGCCTACGCTGATCGCCAGCGGCCTCTTCTTTGTCGTCGCCTTCGCACCACTGTGGTTGCGCACTAAGAAAGACACTGGCAGTTGGGGAATCAACTTCGAGCCAGTTCTCGGCTTCGCGGCCGGGCTTGCCCCATTCTTCTTGCTCGACGGGCTGGTGAACTACCTGCGCTTCGACAACCCCCTTGAGACAGGCTACGGCTACACCGAGCAGCTTCACCAGAATTATCTGACCTTCGTCTACCCTCACGGCCTCTTCGACGGACCAGACAACATCATTTCTCACTTCCACGATAGCTACGTCAGGCGCCACCCACTCGTCCTCTTTGAGGCGATGCCGATCTTTAGCAAGGCGAACACGCCGTCAGGCAACGGACTCACCTTCGCCCCGGTCGCCTTCTCTGCCGGTGGACTGGCGATCTGGATGACGACCCCGGCGTTCGTCATATCCCTGTACAAGGGTGTCGACAAGCGCCTCGCCGCTCTCTCTGCGGCCCTCATCGTGCTCTCGTGCGGCTTCATCTTCATGCGCGCATTCTCGCGCTTGTGGGACAGCGACTTTCAGACGGAGAAGCTCGTCTGGGGGATCCACTTGCTGCCGTTCTGGATCGGCGTCGCGCTTGGCGTCGGATTCTCGATCAAGAACCGCGATCGCCTGACGTTCGCCTGCTGGGCTGCGATCATTCCGATGGCGGCGATCATCTTTACGTTCGCCGCAACGGGCTGGTCACAATGGGGATACCGTTACGGGCTGGACTTCATGCCGTTCCTCTGGCTGCTCGTCGTGCGCTACATCGGCGATGACCTCAAGTGGTGGCACGTCGCACTGATTGCCGCCGGGATCGCTGTCAACCTTGCCGGCGTTCTCTGGTACTACCACTTCGAGCCGAACCACACGAACGACTGGGTCTGGTTTACGATCTAGCACCCTGCAGACAACCCCTCAGATAAACTGAACCGCATGCACTACGTTGTTGGCTCGGGTCTGGCCGGCGTCGCCTGTTCGATGGCACTTATCGCGCGCGGTGAAGAGGTCACGATGCTCGACACCGGCCTCGACCTGGAACCCGAGCGGGCGAATCTGGTCGCCGGCCTCTCCCGCCAGACGCAGCGAGAGTGGGACCCCGCAGCCCTCGCCAGGATCAAGGTGCTCGGCCATGGAGAAGGCGTTCCCCGCAAGCTCGTATACGGTTCTGAGTACGTCTACGAGCACCCCGAGGGTCGACAGCCGGTCAGTGGCAAGGACGTGGACTTCTCCCCCTCGTATGCACTCGGTGGGCTCAGCAACGCCTGGGGTGCAGCTATGCTCCCCTACCTCCAGAGCGACATCGACGACTGGCCAATCAGCGTCGATGACCTTGCTCCCTACTACAAGCGCGTCCTAGATTTCGTACCGCTCGCCGCGAGCATCGATTCACTTTCCGACCGCTTCCCTCTGTATACCGAAAACCACTGTAACCATCGCGCGAGCACGCAGGCGCAAAGCTTTCTCTCATCGCTCGAACGGCACCGCAAGGACCTCGCCGCTGACGGCTTCACTTTCGGCAAATCTCGCCTCGCTGTCACCGTACAGCGACCCTCTGGTGACGGTTGCGTCTACTGCGGACTCTGCATGTTTGGCTGCCCCTACGGACTGATCTACAGCAGCCGCGAGACGCTCGTTAAGCTGAAGGCTGACCCGAATTTCCGCTACCTCGGCGGCGTTGTCGTCGAGCGGCTGGAGGAACGCGCCGACGGCGTCATCATCCATGCACGGACGATCGCCGGTGAATCGCAGAAGTTCGAGGCGGAGCGCATCTTTGTTGGCGCGGGCGCGATCCCAACGACGCAGATCGTCATGGATACCCTGGAACTCGAAGGGGCGACGCTCAAGGACTCGCAATACTTCCTGCTGCCGATACTGTCCCTGTCGGGCGGCGGCGCTCGAAAGGAGGACCTGCATACGCTGGCGCAGATCTTCATCGAGCTGCAGGACGAGTCGATCAGCGATCGTAGCATCCACCTCCAGCTCTACACTTATAACGAAATTTACGATCTGGAGCTGCGCCGACGCTTCGGACGTTTCTACCCGATGATCCCCGCGGGTCTCATGCTCGACCGCATGGCGCTGATGCAAGGCTTCCTCCACTCAGATGACTCCTTCAAAGTCCGCGTCCGCCGCAACAACGGCACGCTTTCGCTGCGCAAGGTCCCAAACACCTGGACGCGCAACGTCGTGATGCGGGTCGTCAGCAAGATCCGCAACGCCAGCTTGAAGCTTGGCGCTGCTCCGCTCCTGCCGATGCTGCAGATCGCACAGCCGGGCAAGAGCTTCCACTTCGGCGGAACGTTCCCGATGACGCGTACCCCAAAGCGCGGCGAGACGGACATCCTCGGCCGCCCGCACGGCTTGAAGCGCGTCCACCTCATCGACTCCAGCGCGTTTCCCTCCATCCCCGCAACCACGATATCCTTGACCGTGATGGCGAACGCCTATCGAATCGGCGCGGAGCACACGGACTAGCGGTATGCCAACCACCTACGCCGTCACCGGCGCCAGCGGCTTCGTCGGCTCGCGCATCGTCAACGAGTTGCGTAAAGACGGCACCGTCCGCGAGCTCGGTCGCAACTCAGACCACCGCTTCGCGCTGGGCGAACCGGTCGACCCCACGGTATTGCTCGGCCTCGATGTGCTCGTGCATTGCGCCTGGGACTTCACCCCGAAGTCGTGGGCCGAGGTAAAACGCGTCGATGTGGACGGTTCGCTCGCGCTCTTCGATGCAGCGCGAGACGCCGGCGTTAAACGTATCGTCTTCATCTCTACAATGAGCTCCTTTGAAGGCACGAAGTCGAACTACGGCCGCGCCAAGCTTGCGATTGAGCATGAGGCCCCGCAGCACCACCCCGGGGTCGCGATCCTGCGACCTGGCCTTGTCTACGACCAAGAGTCGGGCGGCATCGTCGGCGCGATGCGAGCAGTCATGGCCAAGCTGCCCGTTGTCCCAGTCATTGGCGGCGCGCAGGTTTTCTACACCTGCCATGCGGAGGACCTGGCGAAGGCAGTCCACGAACTGACGAGCGCGCCTCTCCCCGACCACCCGGTGATCGCCGCCGAGCCCGTGCCACGCCCCTTCAAGCAGATTCTGACAACGATGGCGGCGGCAGATGGACGCAAGCCGGCCTTCCTGCCGGTGCCTCATCAGCTCGCTTACTTCGGGCTGAAAACGCTGGAAACTCTGCACGCGCCCATCAAGCTGCGCAGCGACAGCATTATCGGCTTGATCAACAATGACCCGAACCCGAATTTCGGTGGTCTAAAGACGACTTTTCGCGAGTTCAACCGAAAGGCGATACGCGGGGGCTAGTCGAGCGGGTGACGCTCATAGGAGTGTTCGTCCACCATCGCCGCTGCGAACGCTCCAAACAGCAGGTTGGCTGCCACGACGATAAAGCTCTGCGCGATTGCAGCGCGGGGGAGCAAGTTGTGCTCGGAATCGTCCAACCAGTCAATCAACACCCAGACGTCCAGAACCCCACCGACAGCCAGCAAGGCGAACGCGAGCGCCATCATCCGTTCCAGCCCAAGATATCTGTGGTAGAAGACTACCATCCGGCTCTCGACATCGCCTGAGCGCACCGCCAGCAGCTTGGCTAGCAGCCCGAGCATCAGCACGTTGATGCCCACTACGAAGAAGATGCTAGCCGCGAAAATCGGCTCCCACCTGGCCGGGCCGAGATCGATACCGCTCGTCTTCGCCGCCGTAATCACGAGTGAAGCGATGCCCAGGAACAGCAACAGGAATCCCGGCAGCAGGAACGCGTAGCTCGGGCTGCTGATCAGCAGGAAGCGCAAGTGTCGCCAGCCATCGCGGATCGTGTTTAGCTTGGCTTCGCCTATGCGAACATCGTATGAAATTGGCACTTCCGTGAGCTTCAGGTTCTGGCGCATTGCCTTGAGGATCATCTCGGACGCGAATTCCATCCCGGGCGTCCGAAGGTTGAGCGCCTGGATCGAGTCGCGCCGCATCGCCCGCAGGCCACACTGACTGTCCGTAATCTTCGCGCCCGTAAACACCCTAAGCATAAACGAGATGATCGGCGTCCCGATCACCCGATGCGACCACGGCATCGCACCTTTCGCAAGCTGATCCGTCATGCGGTTCCCCATGACCAAGTCGTACCCCTCATCAAGCGGCCCGACCAACGGTGATAGGTCGGAAAAGTCATACGTGTTGTCGCAGTCACCCATCACCATGTATTTGCCGCGCGACTGGCGAAAGCCAGCCCGAATCGCCGCTCCGTAGCCAGGTTCACGCTCCGCAATCACCCGAGCGCCCGCCGCCGCCGCAATCTCCGCCGAGCGGTCCGTGGAGTTGTTATCGACGACGATTACCTCGCCCCGCATCCCCGATCGCTCAATCCAGTTCAGCGCTTTCGTCACGCACTCCGCGACGCCGTCTTCCTCGTTCAGACATGGCATCACGATAGAGATATCGAGCTCGGACGCGGCTTGAGCTGGTCTTTCGTCGGCAACTTTCATCGTTAGTTAGTATCGCAGCCGCTCAAATCCAATGGAAGCTGAGCGACCCCCGGTAAACGAGACGACACAACGTGCCCTCACGTTGCGAGGCCACAACGACCATCGTTCTCGGTAAAGAGAATCTGGGGTGAACCGTGAGTAAAAACGATTTTAGGCGTGCCATTATGTCTTGCCCGCCTTTCTGCGGTACCGGTAATTTGCTTCTAGAGAATCCTCAGCACGGTCCTCCCCGGAGACGGGTCGCGACCCCTTAAAGGCGCGCGTGCCGGGCGAAATGGTTAACAACTGGGATTGTCTGGGAGTCTATGGAATTAGCGATGCGATCAACCAGCTCAGTCACAGAACCAGGATTCGTGCGGCCTCCCCGGAAGACGCCTAAGACTCGAAACCAAGACCTGGACGTCCAGCCGGGAAGCTCACTCGCGGGGTTCTTGCTCTGGGCGCTCGTGGCGATCGTCTCTGTGGCCGGAGTGGCGCTCACCGCCTACGGGCTGGTCACGGCGCCTGGTTCGACGGACTGGACCCTGCTTGCCGTTCTCACTTTCCTGGCTGTAGCCGCCGAGCGGACGGACTTCAGCATGTACGGGTCCAGCCGCGTTTCGCTGGCCTTCGTCCCAATCTTCGCAGCCACCATCGCCTGCGGCACAATCGGCCTGGCAACGGTGATCCCGTTTGCTGTGCTGGCATCAGCCTGGGGCCGTCCGATCCACAAAACGTCATTCAATTTCGGCACGCTGATGATCGCGGGGTCGGCGGCGGTTGTCGTCCTCAACGCGTTCAACGGCATCGACTACGGCAAGGATTGGCCGCAAGCATTTGGACCCGCCGCTCTCGCCGGTGGCGCCAACTTCCTGGTCAATACAGTGTTAGTTGCCTGTGCGATCGCCCTGAGCGGGCGTTCGACGCTTCGAGCCGTCTGGAAGGAGAACTTCCTCTGGCTGCTGCCGCACTACCTGGTCCTTGCGGCGCTGGGTCTTGCGATCGTCGCTGCCTACTCTGCGATGGGGCTCTGGGGAGTCGCCGTATTCATCGCCCCACCGCTGATGATGCGATTGTCGATTAAGCAGTATCTCGATAAGACGACGAAGAACGTGATGGACCTGCGCTACGCGCACTCGGAGCTCCAGGAGGCGCATGACATGGTGACCGCCGCCATGACCAGCCTGGGTAACGCATACGACGGTACCCTCCGTTCGCTCGTCGCCGCTCTCGACGCACGCGACAGTGAAACCGCCGGGCACTCGGAACGCGTGGCTGACCTGACGATGGCGATCGCAACCGAGATGGCTATACCAACGGATACCGACCAATGGCGATACATCAGCTGGGGCGCTCTTCTCCATGACGTCGGGAAGATAGCCATCCCGGACGGCATTCTCCGCAAGCCGGGGCCCCTGACTCCCGAAGAGTGGGAGTTCATGCGGACGCACCCAAAGGCAGGAGCCGACATCCTGCGATCGGTCGACTTCCTCATCCCCGCCAGCGACATCGTGCTTGCGCACCACGAACGATTCGACGGCGCCGGATACCCTCGAGGTCTCGCGGGCGAGGAGATTCCGCTGGGCGCACGCATTTTCATGATCGCAGACTCCTTCGACGCCATGACGTCAGACCGGACGTACCGGAGCGCCATGCCGGCAGAGGAAGCACTCGCCGAAATCCTCCGCCACAGTGGTTCTCAGTTTGACCCCGCCGCCGTTCGCGCCTTCCTGGCCGTCTACCAGAAGCGCTTCGTCGGTACGGTGCACCACAAGCACTTCGTCGGACCCCAGCGCGGCGCAACCCTGGAGCTGAGCGAATCACTCAAGAAGGCAATCGCGGAAGCAGCGGGATTCGACAACTAGCGAGCAAAGCCTCAGATCCTCACCCCGCGTCTCGTAAACGTTCGGTAAATAGACAAGGGCGTCCCATTCAGGACGTCCTTCCTTACGTAACAGCCACATCTTGAATGCGTCCCTGCTTATGGTGAGTTATTCCGTCAACCCATAACCAATCGTCAACCAGTTGCGCACGGCTTGCCGCGAGCGCCTGGGGATAGGGATCATGCGACGACTGAAAGAGACTCGAATTCCACATACGGGTTCGCGTGAAAGCGGCCAATCACTTGTCGTGTTCGTCCTCTTGCTGACTGCCCTGATGGGTGTTGTAGCGTTGACCATCGATGTCGGAAGCGCATTCCACGACAACGGGAAGCTTCAGAACGCCACTGACGCAGCTTCTCTAGCAGGCGCAGGGGTTCTGCCGCTCGGCGCCGACGCGGCGATCACTCAAGCCAGGAGTTACGCGCAGAAGAACGGCTACGTGGACGGCCAAAACGGTTACACAGTCCACGTTACGACTCCTTACAAGGGCGACGCTGCCAAGATTGAAGTCACTATCAGCGGCCCGACGCCCGCGGCGTTTGCCTCAGTCTTAGGCATGAACTTTTTCTCAGTCACGCGCCGGTCTGTTGCCACTTACTACGGCACGTCGCAGTTGAACGCCGCGCTGCTCGCACTCAACCCCACCGCTTGCAACTCTTACACCCAGGGCGGGAGCGCAGTAGTGACTATCACGGCGGGCGGGATCATGGATAACTCGTCCTGCAACCCCTCGCTGGCCAATAGTGGCTCCGGCAGCACTACCGCCAGCGCCGTCCAGTACTACACGGGCTCGGGATACACCGGAACCTTTAGCCCAACGCCGGTCTCCGTCGCCTTCCGCATGCCAGATCCGCTGGCGTCAATGATCCCTCCCGTTCTAACGACTCTGGGTCAGTCTCCCGATTCAGGGGGTACACCGGTCAGCCCCCACACCGCCAGCATCGGCGGTACGAAGACGCTTCACCCCGGGGTATATTACGGCGGCATCAAAATCACTGGCAGTGGCACTGTGACATTTTTGGCCGGCACCTACGTCCTGGCGGGCGGCGGCCTGTCTCTGACCAGCAGCGCGACGGTGACTGGCAGCCAAGTCATGGTATACAACACGAATGATCCCCAATCGCCAAACGGGGCAGGTGCTTGCGACAGCATCTCGCTGACGGGCGGCGGAAGCGTAAACCTTACACCGCCGACTTCCGGACCGTACAAAGATGTTGTGTTCTGGCAGGATCCGGCGTGCACGGCCGACTTCAAGGTTGCCGGGGGAGGCGCTGCCGCCTCCGGCGTGTACTACTTGCCCAGCGCCACGTTCAACGTCAACGGCAACAAGACCCTCGGGTCAGCACAGATAATCGCCGACAAGTTTGCTTTCAGTGGAACGGCGAATTTCAGTATCACCACCGGCAACTACGTTTCTCTTCCGCTGCTGAGTCGGCCTAAGCTCGTCGAATAGCCATCATCGCAGCAAACCGCGTTGTTCACGGTTCTCGCCGTTAGCTAAAATTCTCAGCTTTTCGGGCGCACGTGCGTAGCCGTCAACTTGCCGTAGCCGATGATGTGTCCTCGCAGCGCAGCGGACACGTCGGTCGCTGCCGCGCCGGGGGTCAGGCCCAGAGTCGCATCAAGCGCATACACGTTGAAAACGTAGTGGTGGGTCAGGCCCTCAGGCGGACACGGCGGTCCGTACCCAAAACGACCGAAGCTGTTCTTGCCTTGATGCGCGCCGTCCGCGAGGACTGGCTCTTCGCTGATGCCCGCAGTCAGTCCGGACTCGCTTGGCGGGATGTCGAAGACGAGCCAGTGCACGAAGTTCTGCGCATCCGAGTCGCTCACCCAGACGACAATCGACTTCGACGTTTCCGGAACACCGTGCCATAGAAGGTTTGGCGACTTCGCCGTCTGCGACTCGCAAGAGTACTCGGCAGGCAGCGCGCCTCCGTCCTCAAACGAAGCGCCCGTCAGCGCGATCACCGGAAGTGCCTGAGGTTCGGGCGGGACTGGGCCTGGTGTCGCATTACCGGCGTCGCCACTGCATGACGAAAAGATTGCCAGGAGCACGACCGCCAGCAGGGCCGAAACGAGACGCACCGCCTTAAGCCTTCACATACTTTTCGACTAGCTTGCCCGAAACGGCGTTGTTTTGCGCCCACTCTCTGAATACCGAGGCGCTGCGCTTGGGGATGCGGTTCAACGTACCCTCCTCGCGCTCGAACAGGCCGAACTTTTGGCGATAGCCTTCCGCCCACTCGAAGTTGTCTTGCTGGCACCAGTGCAGGTAGCTGCGCACGTCAGCGCCATCCTTGATCGCGCGGTCCACCTGGTAGAGGTGCCGAACGAGGTAGCTGATCCGCTGCTCGTCGTCGTCCGTGCCGATTCCGTTCTCTGTCACGTAGATTGGAACACCGTAGTCCTTCAGGCGCATCATGCACTGGTAGAACCCTTCCGGGTATACCTGCCACCCCATCGTGCTGCACTCAGCGTCGGGCGGAGGCGGAACCGCCTTCATCCCCATCCGGTTGCGAGAGCCCGCCATCACGTTCCGCGAATAGTAGTTCAGCCCTACGAAGTCCCAGGCGCCCTTGAGCCCCGGCACCTCTTCGCCGCTCCCCGCGGGCGGGCCGCTGACCCCTTCACGGAAACCGTCCAGCCAGTAGCCGTTCCAGTACTGATCCATCAGCTTCGCAGCTCGACGGTCCTCTTCCGAATCGCTGGCGGGCATCGCGTACGTCATGTTGATGACCGGCCCGATCTTCGGCTTGTGCGGCGTGTTCTCGCGTACCCCGTTATGCATCGTCGCCAACGACTTCAAGATGTTCCGCGCCGCCTTCATCCCCTGCTCCACGTCTCGCACCGCCGGCGGGTGCACCCCGGCTATATAGCTGGCCATCGGCAGCACCGGCGGCTCGTTGATCGTCATCCAGAACGGCACCGCATCGCCAAG
>Ga0070695_100001432_pt1 | contig 13227 bp, 11 predicted proteins | sample KBSK1252metaG_FD_65471 | JGI IMG/M metagenome (GOLD analysis project Ga0070695, IMG submission 65471) | Corn, switchgrass and miscanthus rhizosphere microbial communities from Kellogg Biological Station, Michigan, USA - KBS K1-25-2 metaG | ecosystem: Host-associated > Plants > Roots >...
TAACGGAATGCAGGCCTATCTCGACCTCCTGCGGCACGTGCGCACGCAAGGCGTTCGCAAGAGCGATCGCACCGGCACGGGAACGCTCAGCGTCTTCGGCCACCAGATGCGTTTCGACCTCAATGCCGGGTTCCCGCTCATCAGCACCAAAAAGGTCCATCTGAAATCGGTGATCTACGAGCTGTTGTGGTTCCTGCGAGGCGACACCAATACGGCCTTTCTCAACGCCCACGGGGTCAGCATCTGGGACGACTGGGCGGACGCCAACGGCGACCTGGGACCGGTCTACGGCGCCCAATGGCGCTCGTGGGCCACCGGTGATGGCCGGTGCATCGACCAGATCGCCGAGGTCGTCCAAGCGCTCAAGATGAATGCGGACAGCCGGCGCTTGATCGTGACGGCCTGGAACCCGGCTGATATCCCGCGCATGGCCTTGGCGCCCTGCCACTGCCTGTTTCAGTTTTACGTCGCCGACGGCCGCCTCTCCTGCCAGCTTTACCAGCGCTCCGCCGACGTCTTTCTGGGCGTGCCTTTTAATATGGCAAGCTATGCGCTTTTGACCATGATGATCGCGCAGGTGACGGGTCACGCGCTCGGCGACTTCGTGCACAGTTTCGGCGATGCGCATCTTTACCTCACCCATCTCGAGCAGGCCGACCTGCAGCTCGCCCGCACGCCGCGTCCCTTGCCCCGGATGCACATCAATCCCGAGGTCGGCTCGATCTTTGATTTCCGCTACGAGGACTTCCGGCTGAGCGACTACGACCCGCACCCGCACATTCGGGCCGAGGTGGCGGTGTGAGTGAGGCGGTGCGCATTGCCTTTGTCGTCGCCGCTGCCGCCAACGGCGTGATCGGCCGTGACGGGGAGCTCCCCTGGCGGCTGCCGTCCGACCTCAAGCGGTTTCGCGCGCTCACCCTCGGCAAGCCCGTCATCATGGGGCGCAAAACCTACCAGTCGATCGGCAAACCGCTCGACGGGCGCGACAACATCGTCCTGTCGCGGCAGCCCGCATTCAATCCAGCCGGCGTCGCGGTGGTTGCCACCATGGCGGACGCCATTCAATTGGGCCGCCGACTCGCGGTCCAAAAAGGCGTCGATGAGGTGGCCATCATCGGCGGCGCCGAGGTCTTCCGCGCCGCCCTGCCGCTGGCCGAGCGCATCTATCTGACCTCGGTCAAGGCTAGCCTGCCCGGTGAAACCCGGCTGGCGCCGTTTGACCCTGAGACGTGGCAGGAAACGGCGCGCGAGCCGATGCCAAAAGGGCCGCGAGACCAATATTGCGCCGATTTCATCGTGCTGGAGCGTAAGAAAAGTTAATCTTGCCAGCCGTTGGCTCTAGGAGCCCGCAAACCCCATATGGCACAAGGCGCGGGCCTGATTTGCGCGCGGTAGGAGTGTGCCCTATAAGCGACCAGCACGCGGATTTCCTTGCAACAGTGGGCGACGGCAGTGGGCGGTTTCGGTCAAATTGCCGAGACGGACGACCCAGCGACAGCCCTAGGCGACTACGGGAGAGGCAAGCTCGATGCCTTGGAGCAACCAGAGTGGCGGGGGGGGCGGCGGACGACGCGGCAGCGGAGGACCTTGGGGCCAGGGCCCCTCGGGCGGGGGTCCCCATCATCAGCCCGACCTCGAAGAGATCCTGAAACGTAGCCAGGACAAGTTGAAGCAGGTGATGCCCGGCGGCTCGGGTTTGCCGGGGTCGCTGGTGTTTCTGATCGCCGTGGTGGCGGCCGCGGTGCTGGCGTTTTATGCCTTTACGTTTCGCGTCAACGCCGATGAACTCGGCATCGTTATGTTCTTCGGCAAGCCGACGCGGGCGGAGCCCCCGGGGCTGCACTTCCGTCTTCCCTATCCGATCGAAGAGGTGCGCCTGCCCAAGGTGACGCAACAGCGCATCATCGAGGTCGGCATGCGCTCGGGCAGCGGCACGCGCGGCTTTGGCGGCGGTATTCGCGACGTCCCGGAGGAAAGCCTGATCCTGACCGGCGATGAGAACATCGTCGATGTCGACTTCGTCGTCTTCTGGCGCATCAAGGATGCACGCGACTACCTCTTCAACATCCAAAACCCCGAGGTGACGGTAAAGGAGGTGGCCGAAAGCGCCATGCGCGAGGTCATCGGCCAGTCCCCCATCCAACCGATCCTGACCGAGGCGCGGCAAAAGACCGAGCAGGCCGTGCAAAAACTGATGCAAAGCCTGCTCGACGCCTACGGCGCCGGCGTGCGCATCGATCAGGTGCAACTGCAGAAGGTCGATCCGCCGACGCAGGTGATCGATGCCTTCCGCGATGTGCAAGCGGCACGTGCGGACATGGAGCGTCTGCAAAACGAGGCCTTCGCCTACGCCAATCGCGTGGTGCCGGAAGCGCGCGGCGAGGCGGAGCGCATCCTGCAGGGCGCCCGGGCCTACAGGGAGCAGTCCGTGGCCGAGGCAACCGGGCAAACGGCGCGCTTCCTCAAGGTCTACGACGAATACAAGAAGGCGCCGGACGTCACGCGCAAACGCATGTATCTGGAGACTATGGAGCGCGTGCTGGGCGGCACCGACAAGATCATCTTGGACAGCAAGAGCGGGCAAGGCGTCGTGCCATTTTTGCCGCTCGATCAACTGCAGAAACGCAAGGAAAAGGAATAGGTACCGAGCTATGCTGAGAGCCCTTGCTGCCAGCTTTGTTGTGCTGCTCGGCGTCGTCGCAGCCGCCGCCTACTTCTCGTTCTTCATCGTGCATGTCAACGAGCAGGCGATCGTGCTCGAATTCGGCAAGCCGGTCCGCATTATCAACGAGCCTGGATTGTTCTGGAAGATTCCGGTCGTGCAGACCGTGGACTATTTCGACAAGCGCATCCTGGATATCGATACCGCGCCACAAGAGGTAACGGCATCGGACCAAAAGCGCATCGTGGTCGACACCTTCGCGCGCTATCGCATCACCGACCCATTGCTGTTCTACCAAACCATTCGTGATGAACGGAACGTGCGTTCCCGGCTCGGCCCGATCACGGAGTCGGCGCTACGCCGGGTGCTCGGCGCGGCAACCTTCCAGGACGTCGTGCGTGACAAGCGCGAAGCCCTGATGAAGCAGATTGCCAACCAGGTCAACGAGGAGGGCAAGGAGTTCGGGTTGCAGGTGGTCGACGTGCGCATCAAGCGCGCCGATCTGCCCGAGCAAAACTCCAAGAACATTTACGATCGCATGCGCGCCGAGCGCCAACGCGAGGCGGCCGAGTTTCGCGCCGAGGGCTCGGCGGGGGCCAACCGGATTCGGGCCAATGCCGATCGCGAAGTCACCATCATCAAGGCGGAGGCGATGCGCGAGGGCGAGCGGACACGAGGTGAGGGCGATGCCCAGCGCAACGCCATCTTCGCGGACGCCTTCAACCGCGATCCCGATTTCTTTGCCTTCTACCGCAGCATGCAGGCCTACGAGGCGGGCATCAAACCGAGCGACACGCGCATGCTGCTGGCGCCCGATAGCGAGTTCTTCAAGTATTTCAACAGCCCCGGTGCCAACCCAAACCCGCCGCAGCAGGGAGCTCAACCCAAGCAATGAGCGACCTTCTCGTTGCCATCGGGTTGGTTATGGTAATTGAGGGACTGTTGTGGGCCGTCGCCCCGCAAGTGGGGCTGCGGCTGTTGACGGCGGCCCAGCAAATGCCCGACCAGGCGCTGCGCGCGACGGGCGCCGCGGCGGTGGCGGCGGGCGTTATACTGGTTTGGCTGGTTCGAGGCTAAGGTGAGGCGCGCGGGCGGACCGGCGGTTTGGAATTTCTGATCGGTGACAGACGTTGTCGGCGAACGGTGAGGAGACAGTGGCCATGAGCCGGCTTGTTGCAGCAAGGACAGCCTTCATCAGCAGCACCTCGGGCAGGCAGCGCCGCGGCAGTTCGCGGACGTTGCTCTATCGCGGCGGTCTCGCCGCGGCGATGTTGATCGGGCTGCTGGCGCCGGCCGCATCTCAGATGCGCAATGGCCCGACCAGCGTGGCCCCGGTCGCCGAAAAGCTGATCGATGCCGTGGTCAACATATCGACCAGTCAAACCATGAAGGGTCCGGAGGGGGTGCCATTGCCGCGTGTCCCCAAGGGCGCACCCTTCGAAGAGTTCTTCGAGGACTTCTTCAACCGCCGCGGTGGCCGCTCGCCGGCCGACCGCAAGGTCTCCTCGCTCGGCTCGGGCTTCGTGATCGACGGCAAGGAAGGCCTGGTCGTCACCAACAATCACGTCATCGACGGGGCCGACGAAATCATCGTCAACTTCCACGACGGCAGTAAGCTCAAGGTCGACAAGGTTCTGGGCAAGGACACCAAGACCGACCTCGCCTTGCTGAAGGTGACGCCCAAAAAGCCGCTGCCCGCGGTCGCCTTCGGCGGCTCGACCAAGATGCGGGTCGGCGATTGGGTGATGGCCATCGGCAACCCGTTCGGCCTCGGCGGCTCGGTGACGGTCGGCATCATCTCCGCCAAGCAGCGCGATATCAACTCCGGTCCCTACGATGATTTCCTGCAAACCGACGCGGCCATCAACAAGGGCAACTCCGGCGGACCGCTCTTCAATATGGATGGTGAGGTGATCGGCGTGAACACGGCCATCATCTCGCCGACTGGCGGCTCGATCGGCATCGGCTTTGCGGTTCCCTCCGATACGGCGGTGGCGGTGATCGACCAGCTGCGCCAGTTCGGCGAAACGCGCCGCGGCTGGCTCGGCGTGAAAATCCAGTCGATTACCGATGAGCTCGCCGACACCCTCGGCGTCCAGGACAATACCGGGGCGCTGGTGGCCAGCGTGACCACGGACAGTCCCGCGGCCAAGGCGGGCATCCAGGATGGCGATATCATCTTGAAATTCGACGGCAAGGATGTGAGCAGCATGCGCGGCCTGCCGCGCATCGTGGCGCAAACGCCGATCGGCAAGGAGGTCGACGTTGAAATCCTGCGCAAGGGTCAGCGACTGAACTTGCGCGTGGCCGTTGCCCGCCTGGTCGAGGACGATGACGCGGCCAAGGTCGCCACGCCCAAGGACGCGCCCAAGGGCAAGGGCAAGAGCCGCGGCAAAGAAAAAGACAAGGACAAGGACAAGGACAGCGGCAACAAGCCGGCGGGTTCTTTGATCGGCCTGGTGCTGGCACCCCTGACCGACGAGCTGCGCGAGAAGAATGGCCTCGGCAAGGAGGTCAAGGGCGTGATCGTGCTCGAGGTGGATCCGGCCAGTCCGGCCGCCGAAAAAGGCGTCAAGGCCGGCGATGTGATCGTGGAAGTCGCCCAGGATGCCGTCAACTCGGTCGACGACATCAGCAAGGGTATCGACAAGGTCAAGAAGGCCGGCCGCAAGGCGGTGCTTTTGCGCCTGGAGAGCGGCAAGGGCGGATTGCGCTTCGTCGCCGTCCCGGTGGAATAGTCGCGGGCGTCTCCCCCAAGGCACGACCAGGAGAGCACGGCAAGGCAAGCGGGCTTAGCCCCACAGCGCAGCGGGAGGCAGAGTGCCCGAACGCCACAACCTTATCGATACCATCGCCGATCAGATCACGCCGGTGCATGCGGACGGCTACAAGTTCCTTGCGCTGGCCGCCGGCGCCACCTTGCTGTTCTTCCTGCTGTGGCCGCCGCTTGGCTGGCTCGCTGCGCTGCTGACCGCGTGGATCGCCTACTTCTTCCGCGACCCACCGCGGGTCACGCCGTTGCGCGAGGGCCTGGTGCTTGCACCCGGCGACGGCAAGATCTGCGCCATCGAACGCCTGCGGCCGCCAGGCGAGCTGGGGCTCGGCGATACCGAACGGCTCAGGATCTCGATCTTCCTGTCCATTTTTGATGTGCACATCAATCGTGCCCCGGTGGCGGGTCGCATCGCCCGTTCCGTCTACGTGCAGGGCAGTTTTCTCAATGCGGCGGCCGACAAGGCAAGCGAACTCAACGAGCGCCGCGCCACCGTGATCGCCACGCCGGACGGCACCGAGATCGCCGTCGTGCAAATCGCCGGCCTCATTGCCCGTCGCATCGTCAGCTTCGTCAACCAGGGCGAGAGCGTCGGCATCGGACAGCGCCTCGGCCTCATTCGCTTCGGCTCGCGCGTGGATGTCTATCTGCCGCCCGCCCGCGAGGCGCTCGTCGCCGTCGGCCAGCGCGCAATTGGCGGCGAGACCGTTCTCGCCGATCTCAAGTCGCCAGAGCCCGAGCGCGAGGCGCGCCTGCAATGAATTGCTGAGAGGAGGAAAGGCCAAGCCATGGATCCCTTCCTGCCAAAACTCGAGGATGCCGAGCGTCGGCGCCGCGGCCGCTTGCTGTTCCGGCACAACAAGATCCCGGTCCGGATGCTGCTGCCCAACTTTTTCACCCTGCTCAGCCTATGCGCAGGGCTCACGGCGATCCGCATGGCAATCGAATTGCGCTACGAGATGGCCATCGCCCTGGTGGTCATTGCCGCCCTGCTCGACGGCGTCGACGGCCGCCTGGCGCGCGCCCTCAAGGCGCAATCGAAGTTCGGCGCCGAACTCGACAGTCTTGCCGACTTCGTCAATTTTGGCGTCGCCCCGGCAGTGATCGTCTTCATCTGGGGCCTCGGTACCCTGCGCGGGCTCGGCTGGATTTCGGTGCTTATATTCGCCCTGGCGATGGGGCTGCGGCTGGCGCGCTTCAACGCCATGCTCGACGTGGACAAGCCCAAATGGCAGGGCAACTACTTCACCGGCATGCCTGCGCCGGCGGGCGCCATTACCGTGCTACTGCCGCTGTACCTCGACGGCCTTGGCCTGTTCGACGTGCGCATGTGGCCGGTGCTGATTGCCTGCTACACCTTGTTGATGGCCTTTTTGCTGGTTTCCACCATCCCGACCTTCTCCGGCAAGCTGTTAGGCGAGCGGATTGCCCGCGAATACGTGCTGCCGGTTTTTGTGGCGGCGGCGGCGCTGGTGGCCTTGTTGGTGACCTACCCCTACGAGACGCTGGCCCTCGTCAGCATCATCTACTTGGGCTTTATTCCGGTGAGCTTTAGCCGCTACCAACAAAACTTGCGTCAGCCCGCGCCGGAGATGGCGACGGCGCAAGCCGCTGACCCGCTCGGCGCGGAGACGCCGGCCGTGGCGGGTGCACCGGCCGGCGAGACCAAGCATTGAGGGCTCAGCCGGGCGCCGCAGCGTGGCGCCGGCGCGGCGCCTACCGCGTCTCCTCGGGGGCGCGGTGATAGATATCGTCGGCGCGCACGATGTCGTCCTCGCCCAGGTAGCTGCCGATCTGCACTTCGATCAGCTCGAGCGGGGTCTTGCCGGGATTTTCCAGCCGGTGCCACTGGGTGGCGACGATGTAGACCGACTCGTTTTCGCGCACGAGCCGCTCCGAATCGCCGATCACCACCTTGGCCGTCCCCTGCACGACGACCCAGTGCTCGGAGCGATGATGGTGCATTTGCAGGGAAAGCTTGGCGCCCGGTTTGATGTGCAAGAGCTTCACCTGAAAGCGCGGACCGACGTTGAGGGAGGCAAAAAAACCCCACGGCCGGTAGTTGCGCACGTGCTGCTCGTGTTCCTTGCGCTTGGCCGCCTTGAGCTTGGCGACCAGCGCGCCGACGTCTTGCGCCTTGGCCCGGTCGGCGACCAGCACGGCGTCGGGCGTGTCGACGATAATGAGGTCCTTCACGCCGATGGTCGAGACCAGCCCGCGCTCCGAGCGCACGTAGCAATTGACGGTGTCCTCGAGCAGGGCATCCCCCATCACCGCATTGCCTTGACCGTCACGGGCGGCCAGATCCCACAGCGACGACCAGGAACCCACGTCGCTCCAGCCGAACTCAACGGGCATCACGGCGGCGGCCTGCGTCCGCTCCATGACCGCATAGTCGACCGAGATGTTGGGCACCTTGGCGAAGGCTTGGGCATCGAGCCGCAGGAAGCCGAGATCGGTGGTGGCGGCGCCGATTGAGGCGCGCACCGCCTCGAGCAAGCCCGGCGCCAGACGCGACAGTTCGGCAAGGAAGGCGCCCACACTGAGCACGAAGATGCCGCTATTCCAGGCGTAGTTGCCCGCCGCCAGGTAGTGCGCCGCGGTCTCGGCGTTTGGCTTTTCCGTAAAGGCATCGACCGCAAACACATGGTCAAAACCGGGCAGCGGCGCGCCGCGTCGGATATAGCCGTAGCCGGTGTGCGGCGCGGTAGGCTTGATGCCGAACAGCACCAGCTTGCCCTTTGCTGCAACCTCGGCCGCACCGCGAACGGCGGCAAGAAACGGGTCCCGATCGGTGATGACGTGGTCGGACGGCATCACCAGGAGTATGCCGTCGGCGTCCTCGGCCTCGACCAATACGGCCGCGGCTGCGATGGCCGGGGCGGTATTGCGGGCAACCGGCTCGAGCACGATCGCGCGCGGCTTCACCCCGGCCAGGGCTGCCTCCTCCTCCACTAGGAAGCGATGGTCGCTATTGCAGACGATGATCGGCCTGGCGAAGTCGGGCTCGGCGGCGGTGCGCTGCAGCGTGGCGGCCAGCAGGCAGGGACCCTGACCGGCCAGCGCGCGAATGAATTGTTTGGGGTACATGGCCCGTGACAACGGCCACAGCCGCGTACCGGCGCCGCCAGACAAAAGCACGGGATAGATGTGGCCCATGGCCGCGCCCTCATCGATTTGACCGCACTGTTATTGCCGCACCATTACCAGTGCGGCAGCGGCGCGGGCAAGTGCGGCAGGCGTCGGAGGGCGTTCCCGCTTCCAATCGCTCGGGACAAAGAGCGCGGCGGCGGCGCCAGCGCCGGTCAGCGCTGGTGCAACTTCTCGCGCATGGCGCGCACGGCGTTGCCGGATTTGGCCGGCGGCGCCGCGGCAACGCCTTGCTCACGGCGCAGAGCGGCGAAATCCCGGCGTTCGCCATGGCTCTCGCGCGAAATCGTGCGCCGGTCCTCGCCGACGGCCGGGGCGGGCAGCTCCGCCGCGTTCGCCGGCAGGTTGACGCTTTCGGCAAACATGGAGGCGCTTTGTAGCGCATCGGCGGCCGCTGCCGAGGCATTGCGCCAGCGATCGACGATGCTATCGAGGAAACCCTCATCGCCAACCGATTTTTGCCACATCTCGGTGAAGCGGGCGCTGGAGCTGCGCGGCATGGCGTGCGCCGGCAATTCGTCGAACTTGATGCGTACCGGCAGGGTCACGCCGTCGCCGAAGGCAATGGCCTCGCGCTGCCCGAGTGCGGACAGGAACTCCAGCAGGCCGGCGCCGGTATCGGCAATGGCTGACTTGACGATCTCCTGGTCGCGGTCGTTCGACATGCGCAGGGCAAACACGGTATTGCACTGCGATAAGATGGTGGGATCGATTTCGGCCGGCCGCTGCGTGACGATACAGAGCGAGGCGCCGTATTTGCGACCTTCCTTGGCGATCTTGGCGATCGCCCGCTTGCACGGTTCGAACCCGAAACTCGGATTGGCCGGCACGTAGCGGTGTGCTTCTTCGCACACCAGTGTGACCGGCACCTGGCCATCGCTCCAGAGCGCAAAATCGAAGGTCATGCGGCACAGCACGGAAACCACCACGTTGACGATTTCGGTGGGCAGGCCAGTGAGCTCCAGGATGGTGATAGGTTTGTTGTTGACGGGGACGCGGAACATGCGGCCAAGAATCTGCGCCATGCTGTCGTAGATCGTCAGCGACCCGAACATGAAGGCATAGCGCGGGTCGAGCGTGATCGACTCCAGCCGCGTCTTCAAGGCCCGATAGGGTGACAAATCGCGCTTGTTCTCGAGCTTGCCCATGCGCTCGTCGATCACCTGCAGCAGGTCCGACATGCGGTAGGGCACGGGGGTGTCGACGGTGTATCTTGTATCGCTGCAGGTGCGGCGCAGATCGCGCGCCGCATTGCCCCGGCCACTGCCGTAGCGGCTCTTGGCGAGTGGGATCAGCTCCTGCAGGATCTCGATTTCCGCCTTGCGCTCCTGCGGATGGCCGATCAGCACCTCGATCAGTTCCTCGAACGTCAGCAACCAATAGGGCAGCTGCATATTGCGTGGGCTGATCACCTCGCCCCACTCAGCGAAGGAGGAGGCATACTCGTTGTGAGGATCGAGCAGCAGAATATGCGCAGCCGGGTTCCTTTGCAGAATGGAGCGCAGGATCAGCGCGGTGGTGCAGGACTTACCGGTGCCGGTGGTGCCGAGAATGGCGAAGTGCTTGCCGAGCAGATCGTCGACGCGGATCATGGCGGCGATCGAGGGCTCCTGGCGAATTGAGCCGACTCGCACGGAATGGCGTTTATCGTCGTAGAAGGCCTGCTCCAGTTCGGCACGCGAGGCGACGCGGACCCGATCCCCCAGCGTTGGATAGACAGAGACGCCGCGATTGAAGCCGGCGCTGCCGTTGGCGCGCTTCACCAGCTCGCCCACCAACCCCAATTCGGCGATCCACAGCTCGCCCTCGCCCTCGCGATGCGCGGGCACCGGAACATTCAAAGCCGAGACGATCGACAGCACCACGGTATTGGGCGTGTCGATGGCAAACAGCGTGCCCATCTCGGGTTTATCGGCGCTGACCTGGAGGCGCATCCCGTCCGCACTGCCGCGGCCGTCGAGCAGCACGATGGCCTTGGCGCCGGTAACGGAGACGATGCGACCGATCGATCGGTCGCCGTCGCCAAAGCTGGGCGCGAGAGCTGCTGGCATCGACTGCATGGTCATCCCTCCTACCCCGACTGGGGCGCCGCAGCCACCGGGCCGAGGCCAGCGGCGGTAGGGGTGGCCGTCACGCGCAGCCGTGATGGCAGCGTGATGAGCACCTCGGTTCCCATCGACTTGGCGCTGTTAATCTCGAGCCTGCCGCCGTGCAGCTGCACCAGCGCCTTGGCGATCGGCAGACCGAGCCCGGCGCCCTCTTGCCAGCGCGAAAGCCCAGCATCGACCTGGCCGAAGGGCGTGAGCGCGAGTGCGACCTCCTCCTTGGTCATGCCGACGCCGGTGTCGCAAATGCGCACGCCCACGCCGCCGTCCTCCAGGGCTTGGGCAAGCACGGTGACGCTACCGCCGGCAGGCGTGAACTTGATGGAATTGCTGATCAGATTGCTGAACACTTGGCGCAGCTTGCCGGCATCGCCGCGCACGCTCGGCAAGGCGGCATCGAGCTTACTCTCCAGCAAGATGCCGCGGGCGATGGCCGCCGACCTGAGGCCGGCCAGCGACAGCTGCAACACCTCGTCGAGATCGACCTCCGTGGTGTCGACGGTATATCTGCCGCTTTGCAGCTTCGAAATATCGAGAATGTCGTTGATCGCGGCGAGCAGGTGCGTGGCCGCGTCGCGAATGAGGTCGGCATACTCGACGATCTGGGCGTCCTGGTGCCGGCGCTTTTGCTGCTCGCCGAGCAGCTTGGCAAAGCCGATGATGGTGTTGAGCGGCGTACGCAGCTCATGGCTCATGTTGCCAATGAATTCGGATTTTACCTTGCTGGCGAGCTCGGTTTCGATGCGCGCTGAGTGTTCGGCAAACCAGGCGCGATGGCGCAGCACCGACTCGGCCAGCACGGCCGAGTAGTCCCTCATCAGGGAGGCGCTCCTGCCCGGTTCTACCCTGTCGCGCAACATTTCCGGACCGAAAACTTCCCTGCCCTGAAGGCCATCACCCTAGGTGCCAGACGATAAAGTGAGGTTAATGCCCACATTTGAGGGGCCCCGGTGCGGCTAGGCTTTTGTTAAGTTTTCCATCCGCAGCAGGGCTTTATGCGCCCGGCGCACGGGTCGGCCCCGGGGTTGATCACGGCAGCGCGCGGGTGCTAATGGGGCAGCGAGCCGCCTCGCATCTCGCCACCGCGAGAAGCCTGGTTTTGCTTAGGAGGTCTCAGATGTCCCTGCGAATTGGAGATACCGCCCCCGACTTCGACGCCGACACGACGGCCGGCCGCATCAAGTTTCACGACTGGATCGGAAGCTCCTGGGCCGTCCTGTTTTCACATCCGAAGGATTTCACGCCCGTGTGCACCACCGAATTGGGGTACATGGCAAAGATCAAACCGGAGTTCGACCGGCGCGATGTGAAGATCATAGGCATCAGCGTCGATCCGATCGATCGCCACGCCAAATGGGCCGACGACATCAAGGAGACGCAAGGGTACGCGCCGAACTATCCGATGATCGGCGACCCCGAGCTTACGATCTCCAAGTTATATGGCATGCTGCCGGCCGAGACCGGCGGATCGAGCGAAGGGCGCACCCCCGCCGACAACCAAACGGTGCGCAACGTTTTCGTGGTCGGCCCGGACAAGAAGATCAAACTGGTGCTGGTCTATCCGATGACCACCGGCCGCAACTTCGATGAAGTGTTGCGCGTGATCGATTCCCTGCAGCTGACCGTCAAGCACAAGGTTGCGACGCCGGTCAATTGGAAGGACGGCGAGGATGTGATCATCGCCGGCTCGGTTTCGGACGAGGACGCCAAGAAGCAGTATCCGCAGGGCTGGAAGGCGCCCAAGCCCTATATCCGGATCGTGCCGCAGCCGCGCTAAGCGATCGGGCAAGCCACCCCGAAGCGCACGCCCCTGAGGCCAAACGGGCCCTGGGGGCGCGAGGGGCCCTTTGCGCAAGCCGGGCCGAAAGCCCCGTGCGGCAAGAGCAAGCGGGGGGTGTGGCCCGTTTTTGCCGCACCAGGCGCGCAGCAGCCGTTGGGGCAAGATCGGCTCGCTCTGCTCCCCCGCCCCAGCAGCGCTGCCGCGACAGGGGCATGACGGGGCCTCCCGACAGCGGCGGAATATCTGCCTACCGCAGGGGGACTATGATAGAATAAATCATGTGCAATCTGCGCGGAGGTTGCGATGATTTTCCGCCAACTGTTCGATAGTACCTCGAGCACCTATAGCTATCTGCTTGCCAGCCGGCGGGGCGGCGAGGCCTTGATCATCGACCCCGTATTGGAAAAGGTCGACCGCTACCTGCAGCTCGTCAGGGAGCTCGACCTCAAGCTGGTGAAGGCCGTCGACACGCACATTCATGCCGATCACATCACCGGGCTTGGAGCCTTGCGCGACCGCACGCACTGCATCACGGTGATGGGCGAGAACGCTAAGGTCGACGTGGTGTCAATGCGTGTCGGCGAGGGCGACAAGATCACGATCGAGGGGGTCGCGCTCGATGTTCTCTACACGCCAGGACATACGGATGATTCCTACAGCTTTCTGATGCGCGATCGCGTCTTCACCGGCGATACGCTGCTGATTCGAGGCACCGGCCGCACGGATTTCCAGAACGGCAGCGCCCGCGCCCAATACG
>Ga0070695_100001433_pt1 | contig 13225 bp, 15 predicted proteins | sample KBSK1252metaG_FD_65471 | JGI IMG/M metagenome (GOLD analysis project Ga0070695, IMG submission 65471) | Corn, switchgrass and miscanthus rhizosphere microbial communities from Kellogg Biological Station, Michigan, USA - KBS K1-25-2 metaG | ecosystem: Host-associated > Plants > Roots >...
TTGCTGTTCTTGCAAAATATCGTGGGGTTCATGGTCGGGCGCGACTACGAGGCGGGTGGGATTGCCAAAGACGGTGCGAAGATGGTCACTGCGGTCGCGTGCGCGCAGGTGCCGAAGATCACGGTCATCATCGGCGGTTCATATGGGGCAGGCAATTATGCGATGTGCGGGCGCGCCTACAGCCCGCGCTTCCTGTTCACCTGGCCCAACGCGCGCATCTCGGTGATGGGCGGCCCGCAGGCGGCAGGCGTGCTGGCGACGGTGCGGCGCGACAACGTCGAGGCGGAGGGCGGCAGCTGGAGCGCGGAAGAGGAAGCCCAGTTCAAACGGCCGATCTTGGAAAATTTCGAGCGCGAGGGGCATCCCTACTATGCCACGGCGCGATTGTGGGACGATGGCATCATCACGCCGGCAGAGACGCGACGGGTGGTGGCGTTGGCGCTTTCGGCCGCCCTCAACGCGCCGATCCCAGCGCCCCGCTTCGGCGTCTTTCGCATGTAGCGGGCTCGACGCGGACAGGCTGCCAGCGGCAGGCTGGATGCGAGCCCTAGGGTAACCGGGCCCGGAGCGGGCCTTTTCGATCGGATTGGCACAGATGGCCGCACCCCTGCTGTTCACGCCGCTTTCGCTCAAGAGCGTCAGCCTCAAGAACCGGGTGGTGGTGGCGCCGATGCATCAATACGCGGCGCTAGAGGGGCATGCCACCGACTGGCATCTCGTCAACGCCGGACGCTATGCCCAAGGCGGCGCCGGGCTGGTGATCATGGAATCGACCAAGATCGCGCGCAACGGCTGTGGCACGGTCGGTGATGTCGGTCTGTGGGACGACAAGTTCATCCCGGCGCTGGCGCGATGCGCACAGTTCATCAAGGCGCACGGTGCCGTTGCCGGCATTCAGCTCGGCCATTCCGGCCGCAAGGCGCGCCTGCGGCGTCCTTGGGAAGGCGGCACGCCGCTGACGGGCAGCGAACCGGAAATCTACGACTGGGAGGGCTGGGAGTTGGTGGCGCCCAGCGCCGTGCCCTTCAGTGCGCTCTCGCCGACCCCGCGCGCCTTGTCGACGAGCGAGGTGCGTGAGCTGGTGACCAAGTGGGGCGAGGCGGCGCGGCGCGCGGCCACAGCCGGGTTCGACCTCATCGAAATCCATGGCGCGCACGGCTATCTGGTGCACCAGTTCCTGTCCCCGCTCGCCAACCGGCGCGACGACGCCTACGGCGGCAGCGAAGCCAACCGTATGCGCTTTGCCCTCGAGGTAGCCGAATGCGTGCGCGCCGCTTGGCCCAGCGACAAGCCCCTATGCATGCGCCTGTCCTGCGAGGACGACGCCGGTTGGGGTCCCAACGAGAGCGTCAGGCTGGCGCGCTTGCTAAAGCGCGTCGGCGTCGATGTCATCGATTGTTCATCCGGCGGCACCCTGGGGCAGTCGCCGATGGATGGCGCGCGCGCCAAGACGTACGGCTACCAGGTGCCGTACGCGGAAAAAATTCGCCGCGAGGCGGACATCATGACGATGGCCGTTGGCCACATCGTGCACGCCGATCAGGCTGAGGCCATCCTGAGCGAAGGCCGCGCCGACCTCGTCGCGCTGGCGCGCGAGATCATGCACAACCCGAGCTGGCCAATGGACGCAGCGCAGAAGCTTGGCGTCGATCCCCAGTTCAAATTGGTGCCGCCCGCCTACGCCTATTGGCTGGCCAAGCGCGCCAACTCGGGTTTCGAAGGCACGCCCTCGACCTGGAGCAAGGGCCTGCCCGGCGCGCCGGCACCGCTGGCAGGCAAAGATTAGCTCGCAGGGCGCCGTCCGCCGGGACCAGGCCTTGGCCGGTTGGGGCACGCCCTCGGTGCCTTTCGACCAGGCGGCCGAAGTGCTATCGATGGGGGCAGCATGGGGAAGGCCAACGGTCTGGTAACGAGAGGGACGAGATGCCTCTTTACGGCAGCGAAGCACTCAAGCGCATACGCGATGGCAAACTGACGCTCGGGCTCGGCGTGCATCATTTGCGCGGGTCGGCGGTCCCCCTGCTTGCCAAGGCCGCCGGCTACGATTGGCTGTTCATCGACGCCGAGCACGGCGCCATCTCGACCCCCGAAATCGCGCAAATCGCCATGGCCGCTCTGCCCATGGGGGTCGTGCCGATCGTGCGCATTTGCACGGGCGCGCTCGATGAGGGCAGCCGCGCGCTCGACAACGGTGCGCTCGGTATCGTCGTGCCGCATGTCGATACGCCCGCGCAGGCGCGAAGTCTGGTCGAGGCCTTCCGCTTCAGCCCGATCGGCCACCGCAGCACCGGCGGTTCCAACGCCTGCTTCGGCTATCGGCCGCCCGCGGCGGCCGAGGCCCAGCAGACCTTGAATGCGCAGATCCTGGTGGTGGCGATGATCGAGACGCCCGAGGCGGTCGAGAATGCCAAGGCGATAGCTGCCATCGATGGTATCGACGTTCTCCTGATCGGCAGCAACGACCTCTCGCTGGAGATGGGGATCCCGGGCCAGGTTGGCCACGAGCGCGTGCGCGCAGCCTACGAGACGGTGGCGGCCGCCTGCCGCCAGCACGGAAAGGTGCTGGGCATGGGCGGCGTCTACGATCAGGAGGTGGCGAGCCGCTACATCGGGCTGGGCGCGCGCATGATCCTTGGCGCCAGCGACCATAGTTTATTGTTGGAGGCGGCGACGCGGCGCGCGGCGTTCTTGCGTGACCTGCTGCCGGAAACGGGCGCTTGAGGCGTCGGCGCGTGCCGCTGGCGGCTAGCCCCGGGAGGTTCGGCCGCGATCGCTCAGCCGCTCGATCAGCGCCATGGCGGCGGCCGGGGCGCGCACCTTGCCCTCGTGGATGACGTAGAGGAAGACGTCGCGCGCGGCCTTTTTGGCCGGCTTGGCATCGATTGACGGCAGATCCGCCGGCGCGCCGCCCGCGGCCCAGGTTTGGGCGCGCTTGGCCCAGGCATCGAGCTCCTTGGGCGGATAGCCGGTCGCAATCGCATCGCTGCCCCTTTGCAGGCGGGCGTAAATGAAATCGCCGGATACGTCGGCGATGGCCGGGTAGGTGTCGTGCTCGGCAAACACCACCGGCGTCTTGTGCTGGCGCAAAAGCGAGATGAATTGCGGCGTCGCGAATGAGGGGTGGCGCACCTCTATCACGTGGCGCAGGTCGACGCCGTCGCGCTTGGTCGGCAGCATGCCGAGAAAGGCTGCAAAGTCGGCGGCATCGAACTTTTTGGTTGGAGCGAACTGCCACAGGATCGGCCCCAAGCGGTCGCCCAGCTCGCTCACGCCGGACTTGAAGAAAAACTCAAGCGCCTCGCCGGCCTCGGCCAGCACGCGCTTCTGCACGACATAGCGCGGGCCCTTGACCGAGAACACGAACCCGTCGGGCACTTCCTTGCGCCATTTGGCGAAGGTTGCCGGCGTTTGCGTGCGGTAGAAGGTGCCATTGATTTCGATGGTGGTGAGCTTGGAGCTCGCGTAGGCCAGTTCCTTGGCGTGCGCCAAACCCTTGGGATAGAACTCGCCGCGCCACGGCTCAAAGGTCCAGCCGCCGACACCGACCCTGACGTTGCCTGCCCTCGGCATGCTTTCTTCCTCGATACGGCGCAGGAGCGCATGCTCGGCAAAAGTCGCGGCTGGCGCAAGGGGGGGGCCGGCGCTAGTCTCGTCTGCCGTCGCTTGGTCGACGTGACGCCAGCAGGCAATCGAGGTTTACGCCGGTGAGCACCACCAGGGGCCGTTGTCAGTGCCGCGCCATCGTCTATGAGTTCGAGGGGCGGCCGAAGTGGGTGATGCACTGCCATTGCGCGAGCTGTCGGCGCGCCGTGTCCTCGCCGCTGGCGACCTATATCGGCGTGCGGCTCGAGCAGTTGCGCTATCTCGCGGGCGAGCCCGCCGCCTACGCCTCTTCGGCCGGCGTACAGCGCTATTTTTGCGGCGCCTGCGGAACGCCGATGGCCTACACGAGTACGCATTGGCCGGGCGAAGTCCACCTCCTGCACGGCACGCTCGAGGATCCGGCGCAGTGGCCGCCTACCGGCCATGCCTTCAGCGGCGAACAGCTCGCCTGGTTCGACGTTGCCGATCACCTGCCGCGCTACCTGACGACGGCCGGCAAGGGCGCCAAGCCGGTACGCAACGGCCCGCGCGCCTGAGCGGCCGCGGTGCGGCCGCCGTTGCGTGCGCACCCAGCGCCACCCGTTTCTGCAGGGAACCCTTTATTCTCGTCAGCCACTTCACGGAGACTGTTGATGCACAAAACGCTCGCTCTCATCGGCCTGGGCCTGGCGGTGCCGACGGCCGTGCTCGCCCATCATGGCTGGGGCAGCTATGATGCTGCCCATCCGATCACCGTGGCCGGTCCAATCGAGACTTTGAAGTACGAAAATCCCCACGCGCTCATCACGGTGAAGGCGGCCGACAAGGTGTGGACGGTCACGCTGGCGCCGACCTCGCGCATGCAGTCGCGGGGCGCCCCGCCCGAGTTCGTGGCCGTGGGCAAGATGGTGTCCGCGTACGGCTACCCTTCGACCGTTGAAAAGGATGAGATGCGAGCCGAGCGCATTACCGTCGATGGCAAGACGGTCGAGCTGCGCTGATGCTCCACGACGCGCCGCAGGTCTTGATCGCGCTGGAGCAATCGGCGCTGGCAGCGGCGATCCGGCAGTCCTCCTGGGCCTATATGACGGCCAATGTCGGGCACATTCTGGCCCTGATGGTGTTCGTGAGCTCAGTCGTGGTCATGGATGCGCGGCTGCTGGGTGCCTTCGCCGCGGCGCCGCCGTCGAGGGTGGTGCGACCGGCCCGCCGCTTGGCGGCTCTCGGCCTGTTGCTGATGGCGGCGACCGGCTTCATGCTGTTCACCGCCGAGGCAACCCATGTGGCGGGCAATCCCGTGTTCCAGATCAAAGCGGCCTTGATCGTGCTCGGGATTCTCAACGCGTTGTTGGCGGGGTACCTGCTGCGCGAAGCGCTCGAGGAGACCCAAGCCTTCGAGCCGTTGCCGACCGCGGCCAAATTGTCTGCCTTGCTGTCATTGACGATCTGGTTTGCAACTGCTGCATGCGGCCGCCTCATCGCGTATTTTTGAAGGCCTAATGCCGATTGCCGCGCGCACGAAGGCAAGAAGTCGTGCTTTAGTTGCCTGCCCGCTGGCGCCGACAAAAGCGCCCGGGATCTCGCCCGCGGCTAGCTACCCCGAGAGGACCAAGGATGATGCGCTTCGCAATCTTTGTTTTGTCTGTGCTCTTGTCCTTTGCCGTCATCGCCGAGGCCGGTGCCACCGACAAAAAGCGCAAGGCACAAAAGCATGCTGCCGGTGCCCCTGCCCCGAGCGCCACGAGCCCGCCGCGGCCGGCGCGGTATCACGAGCTGTTGGCGGACAAGATGCGGGTCGGCTCCACCGAGTGGTGGGAGCAGATGCGGCGTGAGGGACGCCTCGGCGGCGAGACGCCCTAGGCGAGGCGCCGGCATCCGGGAGGCCTTGGCTTGGCGATCGCGCGCAGAACCGCGGATCGCGCGCAGAACCGCGGATCGCGAGAAGCAAAAGGTCTCGAGAAGAAAAAGATCGCCAGAAGAATAAGAAAGTGGAGGGCGCACAGCGCAAGGACGTGGGCTGCTGCTGGGGTTGGCGGCGCCGGGGCTGATCGGCGGCGCTGCAGGCGACGATTAAGCGCGCGGGGCTACGCCGACGCCACGTGTCAGCAGCACCTATGAGGGCAGCAACGACGAGGTTTCCCGGGGCTTGGCGGAGCTGCCGGCCGCGGCCCTGATCGGCGAGCACCCCATCCCCCCACCGTGCAGGGGACCCGGGTCGAGGGCGACTGACGCTGAGGAATGAGGGGGAACCGGACGCGGTCTTTGAGCCCGACTCGTTTTGGCTGCTTCCCGCCGGCACCCCAGACGATGCCAAAGCGGGATCCGGCGGCGCCAAGCGATCGCCGTCTACACGGTTACGCTGTGGAAAAAGGGCGAACCAGTAGCCTCGCCCGCCAACTGAGGGGCGGCAGGCGACCGATGCGCTGCTGCTGGCGCGGGCAGCCCGTGCTATAGCACGGGACATGCAACAAGCCGTCAAACCCAACGCCACTGTCACCGTCGGCAGTGTGCCCTTTGCCAACGACCGGCCGCTGGCCGTGTTCGCCGGGCCCTGCCAGCTGGAAAGCCGCGCGCATGCCTTGGAGATGGCCTCCGCCCTGAAGGAGATCGCGCGCCGGCTCGGCATTGGCCTCGTCTACAAGACCTCCTTCGACAAGGCCAATCGCACCAGCCTCGGGGCCAAGCGCGGCCTCGGTCTCGATGGCGCCCTGGCGGTGTTTGCCGAAATCCGCGCTTCCCTCGATTTGCCCGTCGTCACCGACGTGCACGAAGCCAGCCAATGCGCTGAAGTCGCGCAGGTCGTCGACGTCCTGCAAATTCCAGCCTTCCTGTGCCGACAGACCGACCTGCTGGTGGCAGCGGCCCTGACCGGCCGGCCGGTCAAGGTCAAGAAGGGTCAGTTTCTGGCGCCGTGGGACATGCGCAACGTGGTTGCCAAGGTAACGGGCAGCGGCAACGCCAACGTCTTGGTCACGGAACGGGGTGCCTCGTTCGGCTACAACACGCTGGTGGTGGACATGCGGGCGCTGCCAATCCTGCGTGAGATCGGCTGCCCGGTGATCTTCGATGCCACCCATGCCGTGCAGCAGCCGGGCGGGCAGGGCACCGCCTCGGGCGGGGAGCGCCGCTTCGTGCCGACCCTGGCGCGGGCGGCGGTGGCCGTCGGCGTCGCTGGGCTGTTCATCGAAACGCATCAGGACCCTGATCGGGCGCCCTCCGACGGGGCCAACATGGTTCCCCTCAAAGACTTTGAAGCGTTGCTGGGAGATCTGATAGCGATCGATGCCCTGGTGAAGCACCTGCCCAGCCGTTAGAGCCCGTGCCAGGGCTGCAGCAGACGTGCCAGCAGGCTATGAAAGCGCGTCGGCACTTCGTTGGCGATGGCGCAGAGGCAGCCCTCGCCCGCATCGGCGATGGGCGTGTGCTCAATCTCCTCATCGAGGTCGGCAACATCGCCGGCGACGTAGCGTCCGGTGGTATCGCTCATGGCGCCGCGCAAGATCAGGGTAAGCTCACCGCCGCCATGGCTGTGTTCGGGGACCGCGGCGCCCGGCGCGGCCTTGATCAGCTGCAAGGCGCCCTGACCTTTGAGGGGCAGCGGACGGTGCCACAAGCCGATGCCGATGCGACGCCAGGCAATGTCGGCGAAATCGTCACGGGCAAGCCGTAAAATGGGATTGGACGCATTGCCGCCGAGCCGCGCGAGATCTGGCGGCCCGGCCTCCCGCAAGGAAGCAACGGCGGGCTCGGCGTCGGCGAGCGGCATCGCCGGCAAGCCCTCCAGCAAGGCAGCACCGATGCGTTCGCACCAGACGAGTTCGTCGCGACAATGCCGGCACATGGCGATGTGGGCGCCGGCGACGGCCGACAAAGCGCTGGGCAGCGTGCCTGCGGCAAAGCTGAGCAGGGTTTCGCTGCCGAGATGGTGCGTTATCGTCATTTGAGATCCTCGACCGCGGCCCGCATCCGCTGGTAGGCAATGCGCACGCGCGATTTGACGGTGCCAAGGGGTAGACCGAGGCGTGCGGCGATTTCGCCGTGCGACAATCCTTCCAGATAGGCCAGTTCGATCACGCGTTTCTGCTCGGCCGGCAACTGGGCCACCGCCGCCCGCACCCTCAGCTGTAGTTCGCTTTCGGCGACGACTGCATCGGGCAAAGGCTCCGGCGAGGTCTCCGCGGCGTGGGCCGCGGGCAGCTCCTGCCATGGCACCTCCTTACGCAAGCGATCGATCCATAGATTGCGGGCAATGGTAAAAATCCAGGTGCTGGCGCTGCCCCTTTCGCTGGAAAAGAGCGCTGCCCGGCGCCACACGATGAGCAGTGTTTCCTGGGCGAGGTCCTCCGCCGTCGCAGCATCGACGCCGCGCCGTACCAGGTAGACTTTTACCCTGGGTCCATAGCTCTGATAGAGCTCATGAAAAGCGGCAGGGTCGGTCCGCTGTGCAATTCGAGCCAAGAGCTCTGTCATGGCGCTGTAGCTAACCTTGGGCGCGGGCCGGGCCCGCAAGGACACCCAATCGCTGACCATAGCCAATCCTTGGCGCGTTGCCCAAGGGATACGGTCGGCGGTCCGGCTTGGATCAGGCTCGGCAAAGCGCTGGCCTTTCCCTCGCCCATAGCGGGCATTATCGTGGTTGGAGGCGGCATTTTCCAAGGGGTCTCAGGGCCTCGCGGCGCTGAGTGAAGGCATGGCAGCGGCCAGGCGGATCATTTGTGTGGGGCACGCGGCGCTCGATCGCATCTATCGGATCGAGGCGTTTCCGCCGGAGCCCACGAAGGTGCGCGCCCTCGAACACATCGAAGCGGGCGGCGGCATGGCCGCCAACGCTGCCGTGGCCATCGCCCGGCTGGGCGGTCAGGCCGAGCTGTGGAGCCGGACCGGCGATGACGCCGCTGGCGCCAGCGTGCGCGCCGGCTTGCAGGCCGAGCGCGTCGACGTGCGCTATCTGCAAGCTTTCGAGGGCGCCCGCACGTCGACGTCGGCGATCATCGTCGACCGGGGCGGGGAGCGTTTGATCGTGGGTCAGCGCGACGCCGGCATGCCGTCGGGCACGAGTTGGCTGCCGCTCGAGCGCGTGCGGGAGGCCGATGCAATCTTGGGCGACCTGCGCTGGCTCGAGGCGCTGCGCTCCGTGTTCGCGCGCGCCAAGCAGGAGAGCATACCAACCGTGCTCGATGCGGACCTCGGCGCCCGCGACGCCCTGGAGAGCATTCTGCGACTTACCGACTATGCCATTTTCAGCGCGCCGGCCTTGCGCGAGCTGGTGCCGTCGGGCAGCGACGAGGAGCGCCTGGCCGCCGTTCGGGCGCTGGGACCAGGCTATGCCGGGGTGACGCTCGGGCCTGAGGGTTATCTATGGTGCGATGACAAGGAGACGCGGCGGATCGCGGCCTTTCCTGCGGCCGTCACCGATACGACGGGCGCGGGGGACGCGTTTCACGGGGCCTTGACGCTGTTTTTGGCGGAAGGCCGGCCGTTGGCCGACTGCGCGCGCTTGGCGAGTGCGGTGGCGGCCATGAAATGTACACGGCTCGGCTCACGCTCAGGCTTGCCGAGCCGAGCCGAATTGGCAGCCTTTCTGTCGACACACTCGGCCTGACCTGGGCACGGCCGCGGGTCCACCAAGTTATCCACAGGATTCAAATTTCCTCCGGAAGAGTTGATTTGATTCCTGATGCACCGCCCAAGCGGGCAGTTAGAATCATCGGCAGGGCATCCAAGCAGTGGAGGACAACGTGCATGGCTGACAAGACCAGCAGTGGGCGAGCGGACAACGGATTTATGCCGATGCCGATCGGCCTCGAAGCCCTGATGGAAATGCAACGGCCCGCGCTGACGGCGATGGCCCAGATGAACGGCAGGGTCTACGACAATCTGGCGGCGATTAATCGCAACTGGGTGACCTTCGTCAATCGCCGTTTGAAAGAAGAGCTGGCGATGCCGCAGAACCTGGCTGGCTGCAAAACCGTGCAGGACATGTATGGCGTCTACAGCGAGTTCTTCCAGACCGCGGTCGCCGACTATCAATCCGAGTTCGAACAGATGACCAAGCTCGGCAAGTCGCTGGCGGAGGACACGGCCCAATTCATGCAAGCGCGCTTGGATGACGTCGCCCGCGAGGCCCGCAACGGCCGCTGAGGGCAGGCGGCGGGCGTTGCCGTCCGCCCGCGGCCGTGCCTGCGCGGCGGCGGGCAATGCCGGCGCAGATTTGCTGGCGCCGGATCAGGCCTTGAGCTTGTGGCCAAGGCGGCCGGCGAGATCCTGGATGAACTGCCAGGCGACCCGGCCCGAGCGTGCCCCGCGCGTAATCGACCACTCGAGCGCTTCACGCTTGAGGGCGTCGGGCGCCACCGTCAGCTGGTGGTGGGCGGCGTAGCCATTGACCATCGCCAGGTATTCGTCCTGCGTTGCGTTGTGAAAGCCGAGCCACAGCCCGAAGCGGTCCGACAGTGAGACCTTCTCCTCGACGGCCTCCGACGGATTGATCGCGGTCGACCTTTCATTCTCCATCATGTCGCGCGGCATCAGATGGCGCCGGTTCGAGGTGGCATAAAACACCACGTTGTCCGGGCGTCCCTCGATGCCACCCTCAAGCACGGCCTTCAAGGACTTGTAGGAGGTGTCGTCCTTATCGAAGGAAAGATCGTCGCAGAACACGATAAAGCGATCCGACGCGGCGCGCAGGTGCGCCAGGCACTGGGGCAGCGCGGCAATATCCTCGCGATGGATCTCGACCAGCTTGAGATCCGGCCGGCGCTTACCACGGTCTAGGCCAAGGGTGCGCCGCACCTCGGCTTGCGCCGCCTTCACCAGCGACGATTTGCCCATGCCACGCGCCCCCCACAGCAGCGCGTTGTTGGCGGGCAGGCCCTCGGCGAAGCGGCGGGTATTGTCGAGCAGTTGCTCGGCGGCCCGGTCGATGCCCTTGAGGAGCTCAAGGGGCTGCCGGTTGACCCGGAGGACCGGCAGGAAGGCTTCCGGCGAGGTTTGCCACACGAAAGCCTCGGCTTGGCTGAAGTCGGCTTTGGCGGGGGCCAGCGGCGCCAGCCGTTCCAGGGCCGCTGCCAGTCGCTCCAGGTAGACGACCAGGCTTTTCCTATCGCTCATTCGCCAATTTTTTCCTTGTGCGGACGTGCGCGTCATGCGCCGGGCGTTCTATAATGCAGCGCGGGCGGTTCGTCATCGCCTCCCCCCGAGATTGGTTGCAAACAGGGGCGGGAACACTATATTCCGGGCCAAAATTGAACCGGGGCCCGAGCCGAGGCCAAGGCCAGGCGCGCGAGCTGTCCCGGCAGTTTGGCCACGACCCCCGCCCCGTTGTCGAGGAAGCGACCCGAATGCTCATTTCACCGGCCTTTGCCCAGTCAGCTGGGGGCGGCAGCGACTTTATCATTCAGCTCGTGCCGATTTTATTGATGTTCGTCATCTTCTACCTGCTGCTGCTGCGCCCGCAGCAGCAGCGCGCCAAGGCGCATCGGGAGATGGTCGCCAATTTGCGGCGCGGCGATACGGTGGTCACGTCCGGTGGTATTGTCGGCAAGGTGACGAAGGTGCGCGACGACAACGAGATCGAGGTCGAAATCGCCGAGAACACCCGCGTGCGGGTGATCAAGGGCACCGTTGCGGAGGTGCGCGTCAAGGGCGAGCCGGCAAAGGAGACCGCATGAGCCGTGCGCGCCGGCAATCGGGGGCGAAGTGCCACCGACCAGGTCGCTTAGCTGGCGCCCAGGTCCCCGCCCCTGGGACCGGCGGCCAAGTCAGACGCCCAGGGCCCGGACCCGGGGACGCAACCCAGGCGCGCAACCCGAGCGCGGCAGGCAGGAAAAGGTGAGTTAGCTCTATGCATTTCACTCCCGTGAAGCAGGCGGCGGTCATCCTCACGTGCCTCATCGGCGCCCTGCTGGTGTTGCCCAACTTCTTTGCCAAGGAAACGCTGGCGAGCTGGCCGAGTTGGGTGCCGACCAAACAGCTGAGCCTTGGCCTGGACTTGCGGGGCGGCGCACACCTGCTGCTGTCGATGGAGACGAACGAGGTGCGCAAGGATTGGCTCGACACCCTGCGCGATGACGCGCGCCGCCGGTTGCGCGAGGCCAAGATCGGGGTCACGGGTTTGGGCGTCGCCAACAACGCCGTGCAGGTTCGCCTGGCCAAACCCGAAGACGCCGATGCCGCGCTCAAGGAGCTGCGCGGCATGATCCAACCGATCGGCAATCTGCTGGTCGGCTCTTCCGGCAGCGACATTGATATCAAGCGGGGCGAGGGCGGCGTCATCACCATCACCCCGACCGAGCCCGGACTGCAGCAGCGGATCGGCAACGCCATCGGTGCCGCCATCGAGACCGTGCGTCGGCGCGTGGACAGCCTGGGCACGGCGGAGGCCCAGATCGTGCGCGAAGGTCGCGAACGCATCCTGGTGCAGGTACCGGGCCTACAGGACACCGCCGGCTTGAAGGAGTTGATCGGCAAGACGGCGCGCCTGACGTTTCATGAGGTGCATCCGACGATTTCGGCGAGCGAGGCGCGCCAAACCCGCGTTCCCGCGGGTTACCGCATCTATGAGGCGGGCTCGCGCGAGGAGGGCGCCCAGCTGCTGCGCGAAACCCCCGTCGTGCGCGGCGACGAACTGGTCGACGCGCAACCGGCCTTCGACAGCCGCACCAACGAACCGGTGATTTCGTTCCGCTTCAACAACTCCGGGGCGCGCAAGTTCGGTAATTTCACCAAGGACCATGTGAATCAGCCGTTCGCCATCGTGCTCGACGATCAGGTGATCTCCGCGCCCGTGATCCGCGAGCCGATCCTCGGCGGCTCGGGGCAAATCAGCGGCAGTTTCACGGTCGAGACGGCGAACCAATTGGCCATTCAACTTCGCTCGGGCGCGCTGCCAGCCAAGTTGACGATCGTGGAAGAGCGCACCGTGGGACCGTCGCTGGGCGCCGATTCCATCGAATCGGGCAAGCTCGCCGGCGTCGTCGGGGGGATTGCCACCATCGTGCTGACGATTCTGGTCTATGGCACCTTCGGCATCTTTGCCTGCGTCGGCCTGCTGGTGCACGGCGTTCTGACCGTGGCCTTGATGACGTTGGCGGGCTCGTCGCTGACGCTGCCGGGTATTGCCGGTCTGGTGCTCGGCATCGCCATGGCGGTCGATGCCAACGTGCTCATCTTTGAACGCATCCGCGAGGAGTTGCGCGCCGGCAAAACGCCGATTGCCGCCATCGATGCCGGTTTCACGCGCGCCTTTGTCACGATCGCCGACTCCCAGCTTACCACGCTTGCCTGCGCCTTCGTCATGTTCTGGCTGGGCGCCGGCCCGATCCGCGGGTTTGCCGTCACGCTGACGATCGGCATTCTCACCTCCATCTTTGCTTCCGTTACCGTCGTGCGGCTCCTCATCTTCTACTGGTTGCGATCGAACCGAGGAATCCGACGCGGTGCCGAAGTCCCGGTCTAGGAACACGCGACCATGCGGCTGCTCCCCAATTTCAAGGGCTTTGATTTTTTCCCGCACGATACCCGCCTCCCCTTCATGCGCTACAAGGGGCTCTGCTTCGGGCTGTCGGTCGTGGCGATGCTGATCTCGCTCGCCATCATCGGCGTCAAGGGCTTCAACTACGGCGTCGATTTCAAGGGCGGCTCG
>Ga0070695_100001440_pt1 | contig 13203 bp, 14 predicted proteins | sample KBSK1252metaG_FD_65471 | JGI IMG/M metagenome (GOLD analysis project Ga0070695, IMG submission 65471) | Corn, switchgrass and miscanthus rhizosphere microbial communities from Kellogg Biological Station, Michigan, USA - KBS K1-25-2 metaG | ecosystem: Host-associated > Plants > Roots >...
ATCACTCGACGATCATGCGACCGGACTTGCCGAAGACCTCATCCGAGAGTGCTGCGCGGAGGGCATGGCTCTGCTGCTGGTGACGCACGATCGCCGGCAGGCCGAGCGCATGGCAAAGCGCGTATTGCAAATGAGCAATGGCAAGATCGACCAGCCCCCGGAAAACGCGCCATGAACTCCTACATCTCGCTCACCTATGGGGATCTGCTGCTGGCATCGCTATTCCTGGCGATGAATGCGGTGTTCTCGATCCTGCTCACTCTCCGACTCGAGCGCCAGCTCATCGTCTCTGCGCTGCGCATGGTCACTCAGCTTTTTCTCGTGGGCTTGGTCCTGAAGACGATTTTCACGCTTTCCTCTCTGTGGCTCACTTTGTTGGTTGCCGCCGCCATGGTGGCGTTTGCCGGCCGGGAGATCTGGGCGCGTCAGGATCGTCGTCTGCACGGCGTATGGGGGATTGGGCTCGGCGGCACGTCCATGTTGCTCGCAGGCTCGATCGTCACGGTGTTTGCGCTGACCACGCAGATCCAGCCGACGCCCTGGTGGTCGCCGCAGTTCGCCCTGCCTTTGTTCGGAATGATCCTCGGCAATACAATGACGGGCGTGAGCCTGGGCCTCGATACACTCCACACCGCCCTCTACAGAGAGCGCGCTGCAATAGAGGCGAGGTTACTTCTGGGAAGCACGCGATGGGAAGCGGTGTCGGCGGCGCACCAGCGCGCCCTCCGCAGCGGCTTTACGCCGATCATCAACTCCATGGCGGCGACCGGTGTCGTCTCACTCCCGGGGATGATGACGGGTCAGATCCTCTCAGGTGTCGACCCGCAGGAGGCCGTCAAGTATCAGATCCTGATCACGCTGCTCATCGGCGGAGCGACGGGCCTGGGTGTTCTTGCGGCGACGTTCGCAAGTGTCTGGAGGTTGACCGACAGCCGAGAACGGCTACGGCTTGATCGATTGGCCGCGCCACGGAAATAGGAGGCAGCGGCCTATCATCCCGACAGCCAGTGGTTGAGCGGCAGATTGGACATTCCCCGGTTATAGCGCGTATGACTGTGAAAGCGGCCAGCGCGTGACCCATCCATCGGCGCCGAAAAATGACCCCGTCGAAGTCCTCCGCAGCTGCGCTATCCCGCAGCTCCGCCTCAGGTCGATCATTCGATCTTCCGTGAACCATGCCTCGACGGAGGCGCGGATCTCCCAAACGACGACGCTACTGGTGCCGGCATCGCTGTTGAGGAAATCTCTTCGGATCAGGCGCGCTCGCGGCGCGACGTATAGATGGGTGCTGTCGAGGTAGCACCCTTTGTCGCCTGCGGCTCGTTGCGTTTCGGTAGGTTGAACCGGACGACGACGATGAAGTTGCCCATGAACGCCTCCTCCAGGCGTGCCTCTTGACGCCAGGCTAGCTTATATCCGATGGGAGACTGGTCAAAGCCATCCGCTTGCGCAGTGCACGAGGGTGACCAAGGCGTGATGGCACCAAGGAGAGGAGAAAAGCCTCATGACTAGCATCGTTGGCACCTGGCGACTTGTGCGCGCGATGGCATTCGACGCGAACGGCAAGCCACAGCCGGCTCCCTATGGCGGCGCGCCGATTGGCCGCGTCATGTTCACTAGCAGCGGTCGCATGATGGCTATGACGGGTGATGGTCGCCAGGAGGTGCTAGCTGGTGAGGTCCGCGAGTACAACACTTACGCCGGTACCTACACATTTAACGGCAAGCGGCTCATCACCCGTGTCGATTGCTGCTCCAATCCTGCGTACATGGACACTGAGCAAGTGCGCGAGGTCGACTACGAGGGAGGGCTCATGGTGCTGCGCCCGCCAGTGCGGGCCTACGTCGGTCGCCCGCCCGAGCAACGCGTCCTCTACTGGGAGAGGATTTCGGATGTCGACGAATGACGATATTCGCGCTGCTAAGACCCCAGGCAACTGGGGCGTGGCAGCTGAAGTGCGCACACGGTAGGTGTGAGGGGCATCCGCCGCGACTTATTCTCTTCCGACTTCTCTTCGGACGGGCGGATGCTGGTCTTCGTCTGCGACTTCCAACATGAGCTGCCGGCGGCTGCTCCGGGTGTGTACAACTCGCCCGGTGGCGTAGCACCACCAATTGCGACCTTGCCACCGAGTCGCGTGACGCCGCTCGGCGAGTGGGTCGCCGGCTTGCGGAGTCCGCCGGGGGTCACTTTCTGCCTAAGTCGAGCACCTGGTCAGGCTCATTTCTTGGTCTCCTGCTTCCTCACAAGCGGACATTCCGCCCCTGACCTCCTTGGTGAACTCTGGCTTGTGCCTATAGCCATCCGATTGCGGTCATGAATTTTGCGCACCGTGCGCGAACGGCTTGAGGGCAGCGTACACGACACGATTTACGGGCGTCGGCACGCCAAGCTGCCTGCCTAAGTCCACGACTTTACCGGCCAGCCAGGGGAGCTCAAGACGGTTACCGGCCGCGAGATCGACGGCCATCGACGGAGTCCAGCTGTCAGGAACATTGGCAAAGAGCGCGCGCCATGGAGCAGCTGTCTCGGAATTTAGGCCAATTCCAGCGGCACGACCGACCACGATGACCTCCTGCATCGCCTCTTCAATGAGTGGTGCGATGTCAGGGTCATTGCGTATGGGGCCAATCGAGCTACGGGTCAGAGCACAGATCCCGCTTGCTCCGGCGAGACCTACGAACTTTTGCCACCGATCCTTGTTGATGTTCTCAGACACTACGGCATCGATCTCGGCCTTTTTACACGCAGTTTGAAACACCTTCACTCTTTCTGAGATCGTACCGTCAAGCTCACCGAAGCAGATCCGATGATGAGTACCGGACTGGCGGACAACGCCCGGGGCAACAATAGATCCGGTCAACACGGCAACGCCGCCCAACACATGATCTTTGCCGAGTATGGGTATCAGTCGCTCGCTGGCATCGATTCCGTTCTGCATGGGGATCAAGCATGTTTCTGAGCCAACTAGAGGTCGTATCTGTTCTCCTGCACTCTCCACGTCCCACAGCTTGACGCAGAACACGATCGCGTCCACGACACCAATCTCTTCTGCCTTGTCAGTTGCTTTCACTTTCTGGAGGTGAACGTTTCCCCGCTCACTTTCGACACGGAGCCCATCGCCTTTCATTGCTGCAAGATGGGTTCCACGCGCGAGGAAGGAAATGTCGTGACCTGCTTGCTGCAGCGAAGCACCCAAAAGCGCTCCCGTCCCTCCCGCGCCAATAACCGCGACCCGCATGCAACATCCTCACCACAAACGAGCTCAAGGTGAACCAATTATAGACGGTGACCAGCAGTTTTCACCGCCCTTGGGGCGAGTCGTGGCAAGCAACTGCAAAGATCGGGCCGGCGTGCGAAACCCGTCAAATGGGCTGACGAACCATCACCCGCCTGGCACCGGCAGAATTTACTCCGCTCTATCCCCGGTAGCAGACCAGGTCGATGGTTCGCCAAGTAATGGCGCTCTGTGCCAGGACGAGACCTCGCCTATTCCAACCGCAGCATGAGAGTGCCTGAAACTGGAAATCGTGGGGGCCTTGCCGATTGAGAATGATTCTGCGCGCCGAGGGATCCACCCCAGTTCATTACTCTCCACTTCTGTCTGCTGCAGCCAAAAGATAGTTTCTATCGAGCGATACATCGTGGTGGCGATGGCAAAGTGCTCTTGGGCTGCCGCTTGCCGGCGCGTCGGTAGAGCTTGTCAAGACCCAGGCGGCAAGGTGACGAGCGGGCGCATGCCGCGGCTCGGCAAGTGCCAGCGCCTTGCGGTAGTTGGCCTCACCAATCTCGTCGAACCGATGGGCGGCGATGCCATCGTGGCGCGCCGCGTCCACGCGGTTGAGGAGCAGAGCGGTCCGACCGAACGCATGGTAGTTCCAGCCGAGAGTGTAGACGACTCGCCTCCGGCCGAGCGCCTTGACCTCGACGTAGCCTTCGGCCAACCGCAGGATACCGCATCATGCTCAGCCGCTTGACCACACAACGGCCTTCAACTTGAATCGAGACTTTCCGAATGGGCTCTTAGAACGCCACCTCGCCGGCGAGGTGGCAGCGGGTGAAGCGGCCGGGCGAGATTTCGCGAAGCGCCGGCGCCTCGGTGCGGCAGCCGGCGACGGCGTGGCGGCAGCGTGGATGGAAGTAGCAGCCTGACGGCGGCGCGGCGGGACTGGGCACTTCGCCGCCCAGGATGCCGTCGGTGGCGCGCACCCTCGGGTCGGCGATCGGGACGGCACGCATGAGGGCCGCGGTGTAGGGGTGCTGTGGCTGGCGGAAGATCTCGTCGGTCGGAGCAAGCTCGACGAGCTGGCCGACATACATCACCGCGATGCGGTCGGAGATGTGGCGCACAACCGAAAGGTCGTGGGCGACGAAGAGGAAGGTGAGTCTCAGGCGCGACTGCAGTTCGAGCAGTAGGTTCAGCACCTGCGCCTGGACCGAGACGTCGAGTGCGGAGACCGGCTCGTCGGCAACGAGGAGGCGTGGACCGGTGGCGAGCGCCCTGGCGATGCCGATGCGCTGGCGCTGGCCACCGCTGAAGGCGTGCGGAAAGCGATGCATGAATTCGGGGCGCAGGCCCACGAGGCGAAGTAGTTCGGCCACCCGGTCGGCACGCTCGCGGCGGTTGCCGATGCCGTTGACCAACAGCGGCTCGCCGACATTGTCGAGCAAGGTCATTCGCGGGTTGAGCGAACCGAAGGGATCCTGGAAGATCATCTGGATTTCGGCACGCAGCGGCCGCAGTTCGGCCGGCGAGAGGGCGGCGAGGTCGACCACGCGACCGGCGCGGGTGCGGTAGAGGATTTCGCCGCCGGTCGGGTCGATGGCGCGCAGGATGCAGCGCGACGCGGTGGTCTTGCCGCAGCCGCTCTCGCCGACGAGGCCCAGCGTCTCGCCCTCGTTGACGGTGAAGTCGACGCCGTCGACTGCCCGGACATGGCCGACGGCGCGCTGCAGGAAGCCCCGGGTTATGGGGAAGAATTTCCGCAGGCCGCGGACCTCAAGCAGGGACTGGTTCATGTCGGTTCCGCCTGGTCGTGATGCAAGAAGCAGCTCGCGAGCTGGTTGGGGGTCACCGGCTGGAGGCTGGGGACGGCAGCCGAGCAGCGCTCCATCGCCTCCGGACAGCGTGGATGGAATGGGCAGCCGGCCGGCCGGCTGAAGGGGTGCGGCAGGGCGCCGCTGATGACCGGCAGCGTCACGCGGGTTTCGCCGTAGAGGCTCGGGATCGATCGCAACAGGGCCCTGGTGTAGGGATGCTTGGGGGCGTGGAAGATGTCGTCCACCGGTCCCTGCTCCATCACGCGGCCAAGATACATGACGACGACGTAGCTCGCCATTTGCGCGATCACACCCAGGTCATGGGTGATGAAGATGATGGCGGTGTTGTACTTGGCCTGCAGGTCGTGCAGCAGGCCGAGCACCTGCGCCTGGGTGGTGACGTCAATGGCGGTGGTCGGTTCGTCGGCGATCAACAGGCGTGGCTTGCAGCTAAGCGCCATGGCGATCATGGCGCGTTGACGCAGGCCGCCGGAGAGCTGCCAGGAGTAGGCGTCGACCCTCTGCTCCGGCATCGAGATACCGACGTCGCGAAACAGACCGACCGTGATGTCGCGTGCCTCGCGCCGGCTGAGCTTGCGATCGGTCTGCCAACGTTGGCCGTGTAGCAGGATTGCCTCAATGATCTGATCGCCGACCGTGTGCACTGGGCTGAAGGCGGCCATCGGTTCCTGTGGGATCAGCGCGATCTCGCCGCCGCGGATGTCGCGCATGTCGGCTCCTCGCGCGGCCAAGCGGGCGAGATCGACTGCGCCGTTGCCGTCGCGGCGGCGGAAGCGAATTTCGCCCGAGGTGATTCGTCCCGGCCGCTCGACGAGCTGCAGAATCGCCTTCATCGTCACGCTCTTGCCGCAGCCGCTCTCCCCAACGACACCGAGCACCTGTCCGGGCATGACATCGAAGCTGGTGCCGTCGACGGCGCGCACCAGACCCTCGTCGAGGGCGAAGGAGACCCGCAGATCGCGGACAGAGAGCAATGGGATTTCGGCGTTGGCGATCATCGCGGGCCTCAATGGCTGCGCCTTCAATGGCTATAAGGGTCGGCGGCGTCGCGCAGTCCGTCGCCCACCAGGTTGAAGGCCAGCACCGAGACGATTACGACCAAGCCCGGAATTAGCAGCCAGGGCGCCAGCGCCAAGGTCTGGATGTTCTGCGCCTCCTGCAGCAGCACGCCCCAGCTGATGGCCGGCGGGCGGATGCCGAGGCCGAGGAAGGAGAGCGAGGTCTCGTTGATGATCATCACCGGGATGGCGAGCGAGGAGGTGGCGATGATGTGGCTGGCGAACGTCGGCACCATGTGACGCAGGATGATGCGCATGCGGCTGCAGCCGGCAAGCCGCGCCGCCAGCACGAAATCCTCCTCGCGCAGCGCGAGGAAGCGGCCCCGCACCTCGCGGCCGAGCGTCGTCCAGCCGACCAGCGACAGGATCACGGTGATGGCGAAGAACACCTGCGTCGGCGTCCAGTCGCGCGGCAGGGCGGCCGACAGTGCGAGCCAGATCGGGATGGTCGGCACCGATTGCAGGAGCTCGATCAGGCGCTGGATCACCTGGTCGGTCCTGCCGCCGACATAGCCCGAGATGCCGCCCAGCACGACACCCAGGATGACGCTCAAGGCAACCGCAACTAGTCCGACCGTCATTGAGGTCTGTGTGCCGTACATGATGCGGGACCACTGATCGCGGCCGAGCCGGTCGGAGCCCAAGAGGAAGATGCGCTGCGCCGGATCGACCGGCCCGACCAGATGGCCGTTGGTGAAGAAGCGGACCGGTACCCTCTTGGTGACGTCGGCCTTCCATTCCATGCGCAGGGTGGTCGGGTTGCGCTTACCGACGATCGCCGGCACCCAAGGCGAAAGCTTGCCGTCGGCAAAGAAATGCACCGACTGCACGGGGATGAAAGCCTGCCGCGCGTCGGTGCGCTCGGGATCCTGAGTGGCGAAAAAGCCGGGGAACAGCACGACCGTGTAGAGCACGATCAGCAGGGCGGCACTCGCCATGGCGAGGTGATGGCGACGGAAACGCCACCACACCAGTCGCCAGTTGGAGGCGACGGCGACGCGATCCTCGGCCTCCTTGCCGGCGGCTAGGTCGGTCATTTCTCCACCCGGATGCGCGGATCGAACAGCGCCAACAGCACGTCGGAGACAAGCGTGCCGACAACGGTGAGGAACGAGTAGATCAGCAGGATGCCGCCTGCGAGGTACATGTCCTGGTTGACGAGCGCGCGCAGCAGCAGCGGGCCGATGTTGGGCAGGTTCATCACCGTAGCGACGATCAGGCTGCCCGAGAACAGCTGCGGCAGGTACCAGCCGATGGTGCTGACCAGCGGGTTGAAGGCGAGCCGCACCGGATAGCGCAGCACCAGCCGCCATTCCTTCATGCCCTTGGCGCGCGCCGTCACGACGTAGGGCTTGTTGAGTTCGTCGAGCAGGTTGGCGCGCATGATGCGGCTCAAGCGCGCCGTGCCGGCGATGCCCAGCACCAGCGCCGGCAGCCAGATGTGCTCGAGCAGATCAGCGACGCGGCCCCAACTCCACGGCGCGTTGACGTAGTCGGGCGAGAACAGGCCGGTGACGCTCACGTCGAAATAGGCGAAGGCGACCCACATCAGGATCAGCGCCAGCATGAAGTTGGGCGTGGCGACGCCGATATAATTGATCACGGTCAGGATGTGATCGCCGACCGAGCGCGGGTGTGTGGCGGAGTAGATGCCGGCCGGGATCGCCAGCACCCAGGTGAGCACGAAGGAGAAGAGAGCTAGCGCCAGCGTCAGCCCCAGCATCTCGCTGATCAGCTCCGCATTGGGCCGCTGGTACTCGAGCGACAGGCCGAAGTCGCCGTGCAGCAGATGCTGCACCCACAGGAAGTACTGCACGATCATCGGCTGATCGAGGCCGTACTGGTGCCGCATGTTGGCAATCTGCTCGGCCGACAGCGAGGAACCCGACGAGGCGAGCGTCGCCACATAGGCCGTCAGGAAGTCTCCCGGCGGCGCCTGGATGATGACGAAGATAACGAACGAGTAGATCACCATTAGCAGCGGCAGGAGAGCCAGCCGCTGCAGGATGTAACGCGTCATGGTTTACCCGTACTCAGCGACGCGATCCCCTTGTTACTTGGCGAAGTAGAACTGCTCGGTCCGGGCGTTGCCCGGGCTGCGCAGCGGCCAGTCGTTGCCTATGGTCTTGGGCACGTTGTGGAACTTGTTGTTCACTACCACGACGCCCTGGACCATCGGCGTGAGGCCGATCGTGCCGATCTCGAACACGTTGTCCGCCCAGATCTGGTAGAGCTCCTTGCTGAGCTTGACCTGCTCGTCGGGCGGCGCGGTGCGCGCCTTGTCGACGATCTCGACAATGCGCTTCATCGCCGGCGTCGGCTCCTGGCCTTCCTTGCCGCCCGAGGCATACCAACGGCGCCACAGCGGGCCGATCGTGAGGATCGGCGCGTTGCGCGGGTCGACCTTGGCGTTGCCGGTGTAGGGGAACGCGCTGGTGTCCTCGTTCCAGATCTCCGCCATCAGCTCGTTGTTCTCGTTCATCTTGAAATGCAGGGCGCGTTCCCGCACCTGGACGATGGTCTTGATGCCGACCGCCTGCCAGTCCTTGGCGACCAGGAGCGCCACGTCGGGCCATGCGCCGAACGCCGGCACGACCGAGATCTCGATGGTCGCGGGCTTGCCGTTGGGCAGCAGGCGGATGCCGTCGGCGCCCTTCTTGGTGAGGCCGATGCCATCGAGCAGCTTGTTGGCCTGGTCGCGGTTGAGCTCGGTGTACTTCTTGGCGTAGGCGTCGCCCGGGAAGTACGGGTGCCACGGCGCAGGCACCGGCTGGCGCGCTTCGCCGAGGCCCAGGAACACGCTCTCCTTGATCTCGTCGCGGTTGATGGCGAGCGAGAGGGCGATGCGGAAGTCCTTGTTCGCCATCACCTTGCCCATCTCGGGATCGGCCGTATAGGTCTGGTTGATGGCGATCACCGCGTCGGAGCCGCCGAAGGTCGGCCAGGCGATGACCTTGAGCTTGCCGGCCTTCTCCTGATCCTTCAGCACCGGATAGTTGGTCATGATGATGTGGCGCGCCTGCATGTCGAAGTTGCCGGCGATCGCCTGGAGGTTCAGGGCTTGCACGTCGGCGAAGTAGGTGAAGCGCACCTCGTCGATATAGGGCAGCTGGTTGCCGTCCTTGTCGACGCCGACATAGTAGGGATTGCGCTTCAGCGTGAAGACCGGATCGCTGGCGCGGCTGGTCGGCGCCCATGCCGCCATGGTCGGCCGCTCCGGATTTTCCGGCGGGGCATTCTTGTTGGCGAACAGTTCGGTCCACGTCTTGAAGCCCGCCGCCTGCGCCATCTTCTCGACGTCGGCCTTGGCCACGTAGTTGGGATGGAACTTCTTGAGGTAATGCGCCGGCAGGAACATCGCATAGGTGCGATCGGCGCCGTCGGCATTGGCGACGGCGGTGAGAAACAGCGTCGCCGGTGCCGAATAGGTGAAGCGCACCGTGTTGTCGTCGACCTTCTCGACCGTGGCCGCCGAGCCGTCTGGATTCTTCATCCAGCCGGGCAGGGTAGGCGTCAGCTCCTTGTTGAGCAGCACGTCCTTGTACCAGAACGCGATGTCGTCGGCGCCGAACGGCTGGCCGTCGGACCACTTGGAGCCCTTGCGCAGCTTGATCGTCCAGATCTTGTAGTCGGACGAGGGCTCTGCTGCCTCGGCGATCTTCGGCTCGATCTTGCTACCGTCGGGCGAGAAGCGGAACAACGCGTCGTACACCACGCGCACGTAGTTATTGGCGTCGGCCGGGCCGAGGAAGGCGCGGCGCCACACGCCGCCATACTCGCCGACCTTTTCGACCACCGGCACGACCAGCGGGTTTTCCGGCAGGCGGGCATCGACGGTCGGCAGCTTGTCGGCCTTGACCTGCTCGGCCAGTGCCGGCGCCTCCTTATACTTCCCGCTTTGCGCCAGGGCCGTTTCGCCTGCCGCCACCAAGCCAGTCCCCACCAGCAACCCAATCAGCGCAAGCCTCCGTTTCACATTCGGTATCATGGACGCCCCCTGATCTTTTTTTCCCAGCACATCGATCTGGCCGAACTGCCGAGAGACTCAATCAGACGCCCAGCGGAGTCAAGGCTACGCCGCTTTGCTGACAAGCGGCGCTCCTCCGGCGACCCCATCCATCCGGTCGCCAACCTGCGTCGGAACTAATCCAGCCTTCATCGCAAACCGTGCACAAACGCTCGCGCAAACAGCGCGACGGGAGCGGGACCGGCAACCAGCCACAGGGCGATCGGACCTGGGACAAATGCAACCAAGGGCAACCGTCTGGGCTCGCACCCCACCGGCCACACCAACCAGACCAATGAACTCCCGCCGCCTCACCCGATTACCTCGTCGGCGGTAGCGAGCCATCCCAACGAAAACCAGTCGCATACTGCGGTGAGACGATCGCTGCGTTGCAATGCGCGCGCCGGGTCCACGGCCGGTTTGGGTCACCTTCGGCTCCTGCAGCGCGGCAAATGACGTGTTCCGCCCCCTTCGGCTGAACCCCGCATAGCCGACCAGGTCGACACCCAGAGAGCCGTCGGTCAGTGACCAAGGCGCGTGATAGATCAGCCGCTTCGCCTTGCCGCTACGGTGGCCCTGTTCCCAACGCGCGGTAGAGCTCCTCGACATAGGACGAGCTGCCGGAATGCAGGATCACCAGCATGTCCTCGGCCCGCGTCATGGCGACATAGAGTAGGCCGCGATCGATGCTGTCGTTGCGGCTTCTGAAAGGCGAGGACAACTGATCGACCCATAGCAGCACAACGATGCGGAATTGCAGGCCGCGTGCGCTATGCATCGGCAGGATCTTCACCGCCTCGTCGCGCAGCGTGCCAGTCGGCTTGTCACCCGCCGGCAGCACCACGCGAGTGAAAACGTTCAGCCGGTCACAGAGCGCCGTCACAGCCGCATCCGGACGTCGCCTGGGATAGAGCACGGCGATGTCGCTGGGCTTCACACGCTGGTGTCGACCGCCGATCTCCAGGCCGCCGCGCAGCCAGGTCTCGATCAGCGCCGCAGCGTAGTGCATCTCGCTCGCCGCGTCGTCGAGCCAGATCAACCAGGGCTCAGGCCTGAGCGGATGGCGGTGTCCGCCATGCTTCTGGCAATGCCATTTGCTTGGGCCAATGTCGAGCGGCAGAGTCTCGCTTCGAGGCATCCGATGCAAAGTGCTGATCACCGGTACATTTCCCGTCCTCCGGCATTGGCTACGAAACGGAGCTATTTGGTCGCGTCGGTAGACTATCCGGAAAGTGAAGGCGCCCGAGGAACTGCAAGGGCTACATGCCCTTCCCGATGCTGGCCAGGGCAGCCAAGGAAGCTCAGCGGCGCGGAGTGCCGATCGGGGAACAGTTTGTGGCGTGGGGTGAGAGGGAGTGAGCCTAGACCTGCGATATCGCGACGTCGGAGATCGAACTACGGCGCTAGGCCCAGGCTCGCCCTTGGCGAAACCTGCAAGGAGACGCCGAGTTTCATGGCGAAACGAAAAGCAGTTGTGCCCGATACGCTCGGCGACGATATCCTCGATCGCTTACGGGATCTGCATAGGCAGGCCACAGTGGAGCGTAGCCACTATTTCACCGGCCGGTGTATCAGCGACACCATCAACGAGGAGGAACGATGACGCCCAATGTCGTGATGATGGCGATCGCCATCATCACGCTGCTGGTGTTAGGCGCCACCGCGCGATGGTCTCACAACGTTTTGCTGCGAACGCTGCTGGTCTATCTCGTGGCGCTGGCCATCACCGTCTGGGCCACCGGCGCGATGGAGCGCGGTGTCGGCTCCCGCTGGTTGACGAGCGCAGAGAGCTGGGGAGAAAACCTCGGCAGATATCTCGGCATGCTGGTCTGGTCCAGCGTCGCCTGGGGGATCGCGAGATGGGTGCGCCGGGGCCGCGAACTTCGCGAGCAAAGGCGCCGCCAACAGGAGGTTCACGACCGCGCACGGGGGGCACCCCCCAAGGCCAGCATCTCACTCAGCAAAGGGCGGATCATCGATAAGTATACACTCCGGAGGCCGCGCTTGAACGCGCCCGGAAGGGCCGAGAGCAACACAATGAGTAGGGAGCATGCCGATGACCGCCAGATCGATTGCCACGAAACAGTGACGGTCCATCGACGCGGGAAAACGTTCGGCGGCGGCGAGGTATGGCGAGGTCCCCTCTTTCAGGCTATCCGCACGGTCATGGCTATGCCGCCTGACCAACAGCACCTCGCATCGATCTATTTCTATGACGATGATGCGACCATAATCACGTTTACCGACATCAAGGAGATCGCTGAGCGAGCGGACTTTCCATCTCGGGGATGGGTCACGCTGACCAGCGGCAAGGTCTATCGCTATGCCGAGGTGCCGCTGCAGGCCTTCGAACAACTTCCGCGACGCCGAGAGCGCCGGCAAACACTACAACACCTACTTCAAGCCGTTCTTCAGGCAGGCGGCTTGACAGCCCACTTTGCAACGCCAGAGTTGAGACGGGGCAGCGCCGGGAGATCGGGATAGTGAAACGCTCGTTGGATTGGGCAGGTGAAGCCGCGCAGTGGATTGCACTTATCGGCGGCTTTGCCGCCAGCGGCGCCGCGTTTTGACACGATCTGATGCTCCAGTGGGGGATCGGTCCTTGCACGGGCGTTACAGAGGGGGATTGGTCATGCATCGCACGCTAGCCCTGGCCGGCGCGCTTATTAGCGTTTTTGCTGCCACCAGCGCGGTTGAGGCCCAGCCCCGCGTGGAGGTCGGCATCCTCAGCTGCGCGGCGCGTTCCACGACCGGCACCATTTTCGCGTCCAGCAAATCCCTCTACTGCCAGTTCCAGCGACCGGGACACCTTGAGTTATATCGCGGCCGGATTGACCGCTTCGGTCTCGACCTTGGCAGCACCGGCAAAACGGCGATCGCGTGGGCCGTGCTGGCCCCCACCGCCAACCCGCCGCCGCGCTCGCTTGCTGGCACGTACGGCGGCATCGGCGCGGAGGCGACGGTGGGTTATGGCATTGGCGCCAACGCCCTAATCGGCGGCTCGCGCCGTGGCTTTATCCTGCAGCCCTTGAGTGTGCAGGCCCAGACCGGCCTCAATATCGCGGCGGGCGTCCGGTC
>Ga0070695_100001441_pt1 | contig 13201 bp, 10 predicted proteins | sample KBSK1252metaG_FD_65471 | JGI IMG/M metagenome (GOLD analysis project Ga0070695, IMG submission 65471) | Corn, switchgrass and miscanthus rhizosphere microbial communities from Kellogg Biological Station, Michigan, USA - KBS K1-25-2 metaG | ecosystem: Host-associated > Plants > Roots >...
CCCCGAGGAAGGTCAGAACCTCGAATCCTAGCATTGTTCGAGCCGCTCGCGGAAGAGCCGGTCGTCGCGAAAGAGCGCCGCGAGACGCGCGCGCAGCTCGCGCGCGTCTCGGACGTCGTGCGGATCGAGGCGCGTGGCGCTCGCGCCGCGGCCCGCCAGCCACGAGAAGACGATCGGCGCGAGCGCGGGTCCCGCGGATTTCGCGCGCAGACGCGAGTGGAAGAAGCGCATGACGCGCTGCGCGTGGACCGCGAGGTCGGCGCCGCTCCTGCGCGTCCGCTGAATGATCCACTCGCCGGCGACGCGCGCGCCGACGAGCTCGACGGAGTCCTCTTCGATCGAGGGAACGAGCACCAGGACATCGCGAACGATCGCGCGCGGGATTTCGCGCGTCGCGAGATCGGGCGCTCCGACCTGCACGTTGACGATCGGCTGGCGCTCGTGAATCCACGCGGCCTCGCGCAGGAGCGCCTCGAGCTCGGATCCGACCGGCCGCCACTCGGCGTCCGCAATGCGCGAGAGGTCGGGCTTGATCGCGCGCCAGCGCCGCTCGGCGAAGTGCGCGCGCAGCCGCCGCCGCAGATTCACCGCCTTGCCGACGTAGAGCGGTCGATCGCCGGCGTCCTTCAACAGATAGACGGCCGGCGCCGCGGGCGCCTCGCGGCAGATCCGCTCGCCGATGCGGCGCCACTCGTCGCGGCGATCCTCCAGGACGAGCGCCTGCGCCACGAGCTTTTTCGCGAGCTCGGGCGACGCCCCCTTGATGCCGAGGACTTCGGCAGCGAGCCGCTGATGATCCGGCGCGTCGCCCATGTCGGCGAGCCGGGCACGCAGCTTGTCCCGAAGCATGGAACCTCGATGCTGCACCAAGCGGAACGTCGCCGCAAGAACCGCCGCGAGCGGCGACAGGCGCAGGGTGGGGCCCGGCGCACGTCAGAAACGTCAGCGGCTGCCGATCGATCGGTCCAGACCATGGCCGACCGAGAACATGCCAGGCAGCGCGATTGGCAGCCGTCCACCGATCGCCGCCTCGCCGGTCATCGCGCGAACCGCCGACGCTTCCGCAAGGTCGTAGAAATCGTACGTCAGCAGCACGGCCGGCAGCTCGGGAACGGCGGCGGCGACATAGGGATTGCCGAAGAACGTCGTGACGAGCGGTGTGTTCGTGCGCTCGGTTCCTCGCGCCAGATCGCGCAGCAGTTTGATCAGCTCCGGCGACAGATCGAGACGGCCGCTGCCGGATGTCGCACGCACGAACACCGACACGACGACCGCGCCGTAGCGGGGCGCGATGGCTCTGACGAGATTCAACTCCGACAACGGCGTGTGATCCGACACCTCGATCGACGTGACCTGCGGCCACCGCTTCCGCAGCTCGGGGATGAACGTGCGGCTCGGCGCCGCAATCTGCCAGCCCGTTGGATAGTCCAGGACCGACAAGTACAACACGGGCGTGTCGCGCGGGATCGACAAGGGCACCTGCCGCCGGCTGTCTTTCACCAGCGTCATCGACCGCGCGGAGGCTTCCTCGGCAACGGCCCGATGCGCGCGGCCGCCGACGCGCGACGGGACCGCGTCGAGATCGACCGTGCGATGCAGGTGCAGCCCGAGCGAGGCCTTTGCGCGAAGAATCCGATCGAGCGATTCATCGAGACGGGCGCCGGTGATGCGTCCGCGTGCGACCGCCGCTTTGAGTCCGTTGAAGGCCGCGATTGGATTCGGCGAGTGCAGGACCTGATCGGCGCCGGCGAGCACCGCTCTCACCGCGGCCTCGTCAGGCGGCACGAGCCTGGTGATCGCATCCATCGACAGTGAATCGGTGTACACCAGCCCGTCGAACCGCAGCTCGTTGCGCAGCAGATCCGTCAGGATGGGCGGGCTGAACGTCGCCGGCGTCGACGCCGCCGGATCCAGCGACGGCATCACGATGTGCGCCGCCATCACGGCCTCCGCTCCCTGCTCGATGCCGCGGCGGAACGGCACGAGCTCGATCTGATTCAGCCGCGCGCGATCGAACGTCACCACCGGCAGACCGAGATGGCTGTCGACGTCGGTGTCGCCATGGCCGGGAAAATGTTTCAGGGTCGCGATGACGCCGCCCTTGCGCGCACCCGCGACGTACGCCGCAGCGAGCACGGCCACGCGCGCCGGATCCTCTCCGTAGGCGCGCGTGTTGATCACCGGATTGCGCGGGTTGTTGTTGACGTCGGCGACCGGCGCGAAGTTGACGTGGACGCCGAGCGCGCGCGCCTCGAGACCGGTGATCCGCGCCTCCTCTTCGACAAGTCGCGGATCGTTCGCGGCGCCCATTGCCATCTGACGCGGAAAGATCGTGGCGCCGGACAGGCGGAAGCCGACGCCGGTCTCGAAATCGGCGGTGTTCAGCAGCGGAACCGCCGAGAGCGTCTGCAGGCGATTGGTCAGAAAGGCGGCCGGGAACGGCTGACCGAGAATCACAGTGCCGTAGGTCGGATTGAGCAGCACCGGCGGCGCCGGCATCGACGCGCCGAACACGTGAAAGCCGCCGACGTGATACTCGCGCACGAGCTTCGCCAGCTCGTCGAACGTGTCGCTGTCGGTGCTGAGGAAGTTCGATTCGAACGTGGGCACGATGAGCTGACCGATCTTCTCGTCGAGGGTCAGCTTCTGCTTCGTCTGCTCGACCCACCGCTCGGCGGCGGCATCGAGGGACGGCTTCGATGGTTGAGCGATGACGACTACGCTGGCACAAAATGCAACCACGAAAGCACGAAAACACGAAACCAACTTTTCTCCTGTCAGCTGCGATCGCACCACGATGACTTCGCGTGTCACGCTGCGGAAATACAACCGTGAAGGCCGGCCAAGAACTCAGATCTCTTGCCGGATGGTAACATGCGCTCCGTGAGTGATCTGGAGCATAAAGCGCAGGCGCCGCGGTCCGTGCGCTGCTTCGTCGTCACGGTCAGCGACACGCGGACGGAGGCGACCGATACGAGCGGCCGTGCGATTGCGGCGCTGCTCGAAGCGGCGGGTCACAGCGTGGCGGGACGGACAATCCTCAAGGACGATCCCGGGCTCGTGCGCGCGACGATCGAGCGCCAGATCGCGAATCCCGACGTGCAGGTGATCATCACGACCGGCGGAACCGGCATCACGTCGCGCGACAGCACGTTCGAAGCGATCGACGCGCTGCTGCAGAAGCGGCTCGACGGCTTCGGCGAGCTGTTCCGCATGCTGAGCTACGAACAAATCGGATCCGCCGCGATGATGAGCCGCGCATCGGCCGGCCTCGTCGCCGGCCGCATCGTCGTGTCGCTGCCGGGATCGGAAGCGGCCGTCCGGCTCGCGATGGAGCGGCTGATTATTCCGGAACTTGGACATTTAGTACAACAGGCATCGAGGTAGGGCGGACCCGTGTCCGCCCGCGCCGGCACAGGGGCCGGCCCTTACGTCTTCTGACAATGCGTCCGTTCACATCCACGATCTCACTCGACGAAGCGCGCAAGCGGCTCGACGCGAACATTCACCCAATCGACCGCGTCGAGCACGTGCGAATCGAAGACGCCGCGGGACGCGTGGCCGCGAGCGACGTCGCGTCGCCGATCGACGTGCCGCCGTTCGCGCGATCGGCGATGGACGGTTATGCGGTGATCGCGGCGGACACCGAGCGCGCGAGCCGGGCGACGCCGGTGGCGTTGCGTCTGCTCGATCGCATCTACACCGGCCAGCCGTCGACCATCACGGTCACGCGCGGCGCCTGCGCGGAAATCGCCACCGGCGCGCCGCTGCCCGACGGCGCGGATGCCGTCGTGATGGTCGAAGAAACGGACCGGGCGGCCGACGGCCGCATCCAGATTCTGGCCAGCGCCACACCGGGGCAGAACATCGGCAGGCGGGGCGCCGATATCGCGAGCGGCGACCGTGTCGTCTCGGCCGGCGACGTGTTGACCCCGAGCCGGACGGGCGCCCTCGCGGCCATCGGCCGCTCGGGCGTCGACGTCTTCGCGAAGCCGCGCGTCGCGATTCTCTCGACCGGCAACGAGGTCGTCGCCCCTGGCCAATCGCTGGCGCCCGGTCAGATTTACGACGTGAACCGCTTCACGCTCGGCGCGATCGTGTCGGCGCACGGCGGGATCGCGGACGCGCATCACCCGGCCGAGGACACCGTCGACGCGCTCGTCTCGGCGCTCGATCGGCTGGCGCAATCCGACCTCGTCGTGTTTTCGGGCGGCAGCTCGGTCGGCGAGCGCGACCTCATCGTCGACGCGATCGCGTCGCGCGGCGAGATGATTTTTCACGGCATCGCGGTCAAGCCGGGCAAGCCGACCGCGTTCGCGATCGTCAACGGCGTGCCCTTCTTCGGCATGCCCGGCAACCCGACGTCGTGCCTGTCGAACGCATACATCCTGCTGGTGCCGTTCCTGCGGGCGCTCGCTCGCCTGCCACCGCACACGCCGCGCACGCTTCGCGTCCCGCTCGGCCGCCGCATCGTCTCGGCCGCAGGGCGGCATCAGTTCTACACGGTGCGCATGCGCGACGGGGCCGCGTTCCCCGCGTTCAAAGGCTCGGGCGACATCACGAGCCTGTCGCAGGCCGACGGCTACATCGAAATTCCCGCGACGGAAAGCACGGTCGAGGAAGGCGCGTCGGTCGACGTCACGCTGTTCTGACTAGCGGCGTCCGATTCGGCGCTCGTATTCCAATTCAAGAACGTCCGCGGTGTGCAGATCGAACGCGGGCGCTCGACGTTCGTAGGCGCCGCGGAACTCGGTGTGGCAGCGGTAGCAGACGGTCACGTCCTTCAATCGGCCGTAGACGATGAGATCGATCAGCGCCGCCGATGCCAGGATGCCGTAGGCAATCAAATCGCGGCCGAACCAATAGAAGCCCGCGCTGATGAGGGCGCCGATGATGACGACGGTGAGGCCAATCGTCGGATCGAAGTCCTTGCGGATGTAGAAATCGCCGCCGTCGCACACCGGACAGCGATCGACGGCGGTGTCGCCGCGGACCGCTTCTGAAATCGTCAGCGCGATGTCACGGCCGCAGCGTCCGCATGTGATCGCCGCCGGCATCTCCGACGCGTCGACGGGCAGCGCGGCATCGCAGGCCGGGCACTTCGCGAGAATCTGCATCACTCATATCGTAGTGCGACGAGCGGATCGACGCGCCGAGCGTTACTCGTCGCGCAGCGCCTCTGTCGGCTCGAGACGCGATGCGCGCAGCGCGGGCAGGTAGCTCGCCAGCATCGCGACGGCCGCGAGCGCGATCGCCGACATTCCGAGCGTCGCGGGGTCGCCGGGGTGCAGGCCGAAGAGGAGCGTCTTCGCGGTCCGCGCGGCCAGCACCGCCATGACGCCGCCGACGATCAGCCCGGCGCCGAGCAGCACACCGGCCTCGCGCATCACCATACGCACGACGTCGCGCCGATCGGCGCCGAGCGCCATGCGGATGCCGATTTCATTGCGGCGGCGGGCGACCATATAGGACATCACCCCGTACAGCCCGATCGTCGCGATGAGACCCGCGAGCGCGCCGAAGAATCCCGAGAGCGTCGCCATCAGCCGTTCACGCACCAGCGAATCGCGCACCTGGCTCTGCATCGTCTGGAATTGCAGGATGATCGAGCGGTTCACGTTGGTGACCGCCGCCGAGACCTGCGACGTGACCGACGCCAGCGGCGCGTTCGAGCGCAGCACGACCTGCAGGAACGGCGAGATGTCCCTCGGATCGGCCTGCGACGACGGAAAGAATCCAATCGGACCGAACGGCTCGCGCAAATCGGTGTACTTCGTGTCCTTTGCGACGCCGACGATCTGATAGAGGGGCCGCGCCAGGCCCGGCGGCTCTTCAATCTGAAACGCCTGGCCGATTGGATTCTGGCCTTCGAAATACTTCTTCACGAACGACTCGGTGACGATCGCCACCTTCGTCGACGCCGCCGTGTCGACGCGATCATCGAAGTCCCGGCCCCTCAGAATCGGCGTGCCCATCGTCCTGAAGTATCCGGCGCTCACGCTGTTGAAGTTGACGACGGGGCTCTTCGGCTTGACGCCGCTGATGACGATGCTGTTGTTCCAGCCGCTGCCGCTGACCGGCACGATGAACGCCTGCGCGGCCGACTGCACGCCCGGCAGCGACGCGAGTCGCGCGGTGACGTCCTCGAACAGCGGCGGCAGCTGCTCGGACGGCGTGCCGGTCCGCCTCAGGTCGAGATTCGCGATCACGATGCCGTCCTGCGCGAATCCGGCGTCGAGCGTCATCAGATTTCTCAGGCTGCGGACGAACAGCAGCGCGCCGACGACGAGCACGAGCGACAGCGCGACCTGCACGACGACGAGCGCGCGCCGGAGACCGAACCGCTCGCGCGTGTCGGTGGACCCGCGGCTGCCGGACTTCATCGCCAGGCCGGGCGCCGTGCCGGTCGCGCGCATCGCCGGCATGAGCCCGAAGATCAGGCACGTCGCAACCGCGAGCGCCGACGTGAACGCGAAAATCCGCCAGTCGAGCGAGAGCGCGACGAAAATCTGATTGTTGTCGGTGGTCAGGAACCCCACGAGAAATCGGCTGAGCCACTGCGCCAGGACGGCGCCGGCGGCTGCGCCGATCGCCGCGATCAGCAGACTCTCAGCCAGCATCTGACGGACGATGCGCCCGCGCGAGGCGCCGATGGCGAGCCGCACGGCGACTTCGCGCTCGCGCGCCGTCGCGCGCGCCAGCATCAGGTTCGCAAGGTTTGCACAGGCGATCAGCAGCACGAGCCCTGTCGTCGCGAGCAGCAGCCAGAGCGGCGACTCGTAGTTGCGGCGGAGCTGCGACACGCCGGTGCCCGCGGCGAACGCCTGAAGCTTGAAGTCCAGGTAGTGCTTGGCTTCCTCGTCCACGTAACGGGTGGGCAGCGTCGTCTGAAACAGTGGCGGCGAGATGGCCGTCAGGTGCGCGGTGGCGCGTTCGATCGTCCAGTCCGGCTTCAGCCGTCCGAACGCCGCGAGGAACCAGCTGTCGGGTTTGTCGAGCGCGGAGCGTGCACCGCGGCTGAGCGGCTCGGCGCACAGCGGCACGATGACGTCGAACGTGCGGCCCACTTCCAGGCCGAAGAAGCTCGCGGGCATGATGCCGACGATGTCGTACGAGTGGCCGTCGAGCATGATGCTGCGGCCGACGGCCGACGGGCTGCCGGCGTACTCGCGCTGCCAGAAGCCGTAGCCGATGACCGCGGGCGGCGCCGCGCAGCCGCGGCGATCGTCGTCCGGCGTGAGCGGACGTCCGAGAAGCGCCGGCACGCCGAGCGTGCTGAAGAAATCGCCGCTGGCCCAGACGCCCTGCGCGTATCGCGCTTCGCCGCCGGTTGTCAGGTTGAACCCGACGTTGCTGTAGGCGAACGCGCTGGAGAAGGCCTGCTGACGATCGCGAATCTGCTCCCACAGCGGATTGGTGAGCATCGGCCGCCGGCTCGTGAAGCTGCCGGTGCGGCCGCCCGGTGCGTCGCCGATGCGAACCTCCACGAGCTCGTGCGGATCTTTCACGGGCAGCGTACGCAGCCGCACGGCGTCGAGCAGTTGAAAGATCGCGGAGTTCGCGCCGACGCCGAGCGCCAGCGAGAGAATCGCCACGATCGCGAAGCTGGGATTCAGCCGCAGCAGCCGCAGGCCGTACCGGAGATCGCGCCACGCGCTGTCGAGGACGCTGATGGTGTTCATCTGATAGATTTCCTCGCGGACCAGGGTCCGGTTGCCGAGCTTGCGTCGAGCGGCCAGCCGCGCGTCCTCAGGCGCCATACCGCGCGCGATGTTCTCGTCGGTCTCGATCGCGAGATGCGCCTCGAGCTCGCGGGCGCGCTCGTCGTCCCACCGGCTTCGATGAAGGAATCGTTTGAGGCTCACGCGGGCTTCAAAATGCGATTCACGGCGCGGACCAGTTCGTCCCAGCGGCTCGTCTGCTCGGTGAGCTGCTTCCGGCCCGCAGGCGTCAACCGGTAATAGCGCGCCTTGCGGTTGTTCTCCGACGTGCCCCAGAACGACGCGATCCACTCGCGATCCTCGAGGCGGTGCAGCGCGGGATAGAGCGACCCGTGCTCCACGGCGAGCACGTCGTCGGACTGCCGCTCGATGGCGTAGGCAATCGCGTGCCCGTGCGCCGGCCCGAGGGCGAGCGTCTTCAGAATCAACACGTCGAGCGTCCCCTGCAGCATGTCGCCGTGAATCGGCGGCGTCCCGCGCTTCGGCATAGACGGCCGATGTTACTCCAGAAGATGATCTATGGGAAAGATGACGTTTCGTGCAATCTCTGCGTGAGAAAGCTCAGGAAGACGACCTAGCGGTCAGCGGCCCGGGAAGAACGACGGCAGCGGCAGGTCGCGCATCGTGTGGAGGCCGGGCTCGGCCTTGAGCACGTGCTGGATCGAATTGACGACGATGGACGCGGTGGCGACGTCGCCGTGGATGCCGCCGGCAATCTTCATCGACAGACGCGGCGATCCTTCGATGTCGATCGAATCGTACGACTCCGGCGCGCCGAGATACGCCTCCATGTGCAGGCGGATGACCTGCTCGCCTTTGCGGTAGCCGACGCCGTCCTGAATGATGCCGCACACGTAGCCGGGATCGACGGCGAGGAACTCGCTCGAGATCGTCACCGATGCGAGCTTCGGCTCGATGTCGTCGGTGATGCGATCGAGCGTCCAGCCGAGCGCGTCCGCGATCATCGCGATCGATTCGGTCATCCCGACGTGCCGCACGCTGCCGTCGTCGACCTTCTTCTGGAACTGCTCGGTCGTCAGGCCCGCGCCGATCTTCTGCTGGAACGGCAGCCGGCGGATGCGGGCGTCCTGAATGCGGTTGACGGCGACGCGGTCCACGCGCTCGCACACGGCGGTGAGCGCGATCGGCAGCGCATCCATCGCGAACCCGGGATTCACGCCGGTGCCCAGCACCGCGACTTTGGCCTTCTTCGCCGCCTCGTGAATCTGTCGCGCCTGGCGGATGTGCGTGTAGCCGGGATAGGAGAGCTCCTCCGTCGTCGACACGATCGGCGTCTTCGTCTTGAGGATCTCTTCGATCTGCGGCATCACTTTCTTGATCGACGAGCTCGTGCACAGCACGACGACGTCGGGCTTGGCCGCTTTCAGCGCTTTCTTCGCATCGCCGGAGACGGTCACGCCGAGGCGCTTCTTGTGTCCGACGACGTCCCCGAGATCACGCCCTTCCTTGGCTGGATCGATGTCGATCCCGCCGACGATCTTGAAGCCGGGACGCAGAGCGATCTGTCTGGCAATGGCGGCGCCAATCGGGCCGAGCCCGTAGTGCATCACGCGAATGGTCGGCATAAGAGGCAAATTATACGTTACGACCGGCGGACGACATTCGGTGACAACGGTTCAGTGTGCATCAAGACGACAGATCAGGACGCTGTGGAAACGCCATGGCCAAACCAAGGTACGATCCGGCCTGTGACTGATCATCCCGGCGGGCTGACGCCGGACCACGTCCGGTGGGCATACCGCCTGTTGCTCGATCGCGATCCGGAGAACGAGGACGTCATCGGTCCGAAGCTCACGGCCTCGCGCGATACACGCGAGCTGCGGGCGCATCTGGTCACGTCGGCTGAGTTTCGCGACAAGAATCCCGACTATGCGCAGACCAACGCGCGAACGATCGTCATCAAGGAAATCGGTCCTCGAGAGGCCTGCGTCCGGCTGTTCGTCGATCTGTCGGACCACGTCATCGGTCTGAGCATCATCCGCGGCACCTACGAGCGCGAGGAAATCGAGTTCGTGCGCCGGCTGCTGAAACCGGGCGACATCACGGTCGACGCCGGCGCGCACATTGGATTCTTCGCCATTCAGATGGCGTCGATGGTCGGACCGGGCGGCCGCGTGTACGCCTTCGAACCGTTCGAGGCGAACGCCGAACTCCTGGATCGATCGATCGTCGAGAACCGGTTCGAGGAGTGCGTCATTTTCGAGCGTGCGGCCGTGGGCGAAGCGTCCGGGTCGGCGACGCTGACGTTCGCGGGCGAAACGCTCAACTCCGGCGGCGCGTATCTGCTGCGCGCGGGCACGGCGCCGCTCACCGGCAACGTCTCGCGGAGGGTCGCGGCCGTTGCGCTCGATGAGTTCCACCTGCCGCACCCGGTGCGCTTCATCAAGATGGACGTCGAAGGCGCGGAGCCCCAGGTTCTGCGAGGAGCCGCGCGAATCCTCAAGGAAGATCGACCGGTGATTCTGTCCGAGGTGCATGCCGCGCAGCTCCAGCGTGTATCGGGCGTCACGGCTGACGAGTTCCTCGCCGAGGTTCGCCGATTCGGGTATCGTGCACAGGATTTGAGCGGCGCGCCGATCGACCGCGTGCCTCCGGACGCGATCCTGTCGGTCGCGCTCGTACCTGTCGGCCAAAGCCTGTGAACGACCCACGACAAACGCAAAGGCCGCCCAGGCCGCACAGACAACTCGGTCGAAATCAGCTGGCCGGCTTCGTGCTCTCCGGGTTCCAGGGTGGAGCCGCCGTGCTGCTGCTGGCTTCAACCGCGCTCGCACAACCGGCCGCCGGCGTGATGAATCCGCCGCTGTCGCCCCGCAACGCCAACTACACCATCGACGCCAGGCTCGACGCGGCCAGCCACACGATCACGGGATCGGAAGTGATCACGTGGCGCAACATCACGACGCGGACCGCCAGCGAGCTGCAGTTTCATTTGTACTGGAATGCATGGAAGCACGACCGGACGACGTTCATGCGTGAGCGCGCGCTCGGATTCGGTTCACCCTCCCGGGTCCGCTTGACCGACGCCGATCGATCGCGCATCGACATCACGTCGCTGCGCCTCACGTCGCCCACGACCGTTGATCTGACCACGCAACTGCACGCCATTGCGCCCGACGATGGCAACGCGGATGACCAGACCGTGATGGCAGTGCCGCTGCCGCAGCCGGTCGAACCGGGCCGCAGCGTGACGATCGACGTGAAATGGACGGCGCACATCCCTCGGCCGGTGGCGCGCACCGGCGTCATCGGCAACTACTTTTTCATCGTGCAGTGGTTCCCGAAGCTCGGCGTCTTCCAGGACGAGGGGTGGAACTGTCATCAGTTCCACGCGCACACGGAATTCTTCTCCGACTACGGCACGTATGACGTCTCGCTCACGGTGCCGCGGGGATGGACGGTCGGCGCCACGGGAGTGGAGCGCGAGCGGCGCGACAACAACAACGGCGCCGATCGTACGACGACGCATCGCTACTATCAGGACGACGTCCACGACTTCGCGTGGACGACGAGTCCCGACTACGTCGAGCGCACGGCGCGCTTCGAGAGCCTGGGGGCAGGGGCCCGCGGATCGAACGGCCGGGGGGCAGGGGCCCTCGGATTGAACAGCGTCACCCTGCCGCCCGTCGACATGCGGCTGCTGCTGCAGCCCGAGCACGCGAATCAGGCGGAGCGACATTTCGACGCGACACGCGCGGCGTTGAAGTACTACGGCGAATGGTTCGGCGCGTATCCGTACGGCCACATCACGATCGTCGATCCGGCGTACCAGAGCGGCGCCGGCGGAATGGAGTACCCGACGCTCTTCACGGCCGGGACGCGGTGGCTTGCTCCGGAGCGCGTCACGACACCCGAGGGTGTCACGGTGCACGAAGCCGGTCACCAGTTCTGGTACGGCATCGTCGGCAACAACGAGTTCGAAGACGCGTGGATGGACGAAGGCTTCAACACGTTCTCGACCGCGCGCACGATCGCGCAGACGTACAACCCGAATTACCTCGCGCTGCGGTACTTCGGCGGCTTCATCCCGTGGGTGTTCACCGACATCGCGCTCGCGCGCGAGACCGAGGGCAACCGGCTGCATCCCTACAGGCGCGACGCGAAATCGGACGAGCAGTCGACACCGACCTACCGTTACTACCCGCCGACGGCGAGCAGCATCACGTACAACAAGACGGCACTGTGGCTGAACACGATGGAGCGGTGGCTCGGCTGGCCCACGCTGCAGCGGATCCTGTCGACGTACTTCGATCGATGGAAATTCAAGCACCCGAAGCCGCACGACTTCTTCGACGTGACGACGGAGGTGCTCGGCCGCAACATCGGCTGGTACTTCGATCAGGTCTCTCGCGGCTCCGATGTGTTCGACTACGGCGTTCACGAGCTGAAGAGCTCCCGGGAACAAGACCAGCACCGGACGACGGTCGTGGTGCGCCGCTACGGCGAGGCGGTTTTTCCCGTCGACATGCTCGTGACGTTCACCAACGGCGAGCACCTGACCGAGCACTGGGACGGACGCGATCGCTGGAAGCTGTACACCTACGATCGTCCGTCGGCGGCGCTGTCGGCTGAAGTGGATCCGAATCGTGTGCTGCTGCTCGACGTCAACCTCACCAACAACTCGCGGACGCTGGCGCCGAAAGGCGCCGAGGCGGCGACCAAATGGTCGTTGAAGTGGATGGTCTGGCTGCAGGACCATCTGCTGTCGTGGGCGTTTTTCGTATGAGCGTGTGGCTCGAAGGACTGCGCCGTGTCGGCCGCGCGCCGATGATTCTCGCCGGCGCGTGGGCGATGACGGTGCTGGTCGCCATGCCCCTCACGCTGAGCCTGCGCGAAGCGCTCACCGAGCATCTCGGCGCGAGCCTCGCGGCCGATCGCGCGGCCGGCGGCGTCGACTACGACTGGATGCAGGAGTTCGGCGACGTCGCGACCGGACCGGCAGTCACCTTCAAGCCGACGATCCTCGGCTTCGGCGCCGTCCTCGACAACCTGAGCGCGTTTCTCGACGCCACTCCGCGTCCGGCCGCGATCGTCGCCGTCGCCGCGGCGTACGTGCTGGTCTGGACCTTCCTCGCCGGCGGCATTCTCGATCGCTACGCCCGCGATCGCGCGACGCGCGCGGACGGTTTCTTTTCCGTGTGCGGCGTCTTCTTCTTCCGCTTCGCCAGGCTGGCGGCCGTGCAAGGGATCGCGTACGCGTTTCTCTTCGTGCTGGTGCACGCGTGGCTGTTCGACCGGCTGTACCCGACGCTGATTCGGGATTTGACCGTCGAGCGAACGGCGTTTCTCATCCGGCTCGCGCTCTACCTCGTCTTCGGCGCGATGCTGGCGGGATGCAATCTGGTTTTCGACTATGCGAAGGTCCGAGCGGTAATAGAAGACCGGCGCAGCGTGCTGGGTGCGATCGTGGCGGCCGTCCGCTTCATCGGACGCAACTACGGCGCCGTCGTGGCGTTCTA